>ERZ773010.58-NODE-58-length-85167-cov-9.710758_pt1 | contig 85167 bp, 66 predicted proteins | sample MGYA00580842_ERZ773010 | MGnify/ENA primary metagenome ERZ773010 (study PRJEB29015, sample SAMEA2737982) | human oral metagenome | biome: human oral; feature: human-associated habitat; material: dental | place: China | collected 2107 ... | reverse complement strand
GCGGCGGGCTTGATTAACTCGCTGCGCTCAGACAATCAAGCCCTTGCTTCCGCCATGCTGCCCCGCGCCTGCGGCTGCGCCTAAGGGATTTTTGGGTGCTTCGTAGTGATCGAATACGCAAAGGGATATGCCCGGAAACCCGCGTGGGTAGGGCGTTTGCGGGCATGCACTTCTGGAACCCTTATAAATAAAGGGCTGGTAGGCAAGGTGCTCTGAGATGCCCTGTTTACAAGGGTTTTAGAGCACCCCTCTCGGAAATGCCCTAAATACGCGGGGTTCAGGGCACCCATATTTGAGACGCCCTAAATATAGCGGCTCGATTTTGCTAAAAGACAAGGCAAGCCAACGCCGTATTTTGGTAAAGGAAGCCGCTATCAATCACCCCGGAGATACCCTAAATACAAAGGCTTCGGGGCAGGGGTGTAGCCGCTTACACCTTGCGATAAATCTCGGCGCCGCTCCTGACGAATTCGATTGCTTTGGCTTCCAGGCCTTTGGCGATGGCTTCGTTTTCCGCAATGCCTTGTTCGGCGGCAAAGTGGCGGACTTCCTGCGTGATTTTCATGGAGCAGAAATGCGGCCCGCACATCGAGCAGAAATGCGCGATTTTGGCCGATTCCTTGGGCAGGGTTTCGTCGTGAAACTGGCGCGCCCGGTCAGGATCGAGGCCCAGATTGAACTGGTCTTCCCAGCGAAATTCGTAGCGCGCCTTGGAGAGGGCGTTGTCGCGGATCTGCGCGCCCGGATGGCCTTTGGCGAGGTCGGCGGCATGGGCGGCGAGCTTGTAGGTGATGATGCCTTCCTTCACATCGTTTTTGTCGGGCAGGCCGAGATGTTCCTTGGGTGTGACGTAGCAGAGCATGGCCGTGCCGTACCAGCCGATCATCGCCGCGCCGATGCCGCTGGTGATGTGGTCGTAGCCGGGCGCGATGTCGGTCGTTAGCGGGCCGAGCGTATAGAACGGCGCTTCCCGGCAGTATTTGAGTTGCAGGTCCATGTTTTCCTTGATGCGGTGCATCGGCACATGGCCGGGGCCTTCGATGAATACTTGGCAGTCGTGTTTCCAGGCGATGTCGGTGAGTTCGCCCAGCGTCTTCAGTTCCGCCAGCTGCGCGTCATCGTTGGCGTCGTAGATCGAGCCGGGGCGCAAGCCGTCGCCCAGGCTGAAGGCGGCATCGTAGGCTTTCATGATTTCGCACATTTCCTCGAAATGCGTGTAGAGGAAGCTTTCCGTGTGGTGGGCGAGGCACCATTTGGCCATGATCGAGCCGCCGCGCGAGACGATGCCGGTCATGCGGTTGGCGGTGAGCGGGATATAACGCAGCAGGACGCCGGCGTGGATGGTGAAATAATCCACGCCCTGTTCGGCCTGCTCAATCAGCGTGTCGCGGAAGATTTCCCAGGTCAGCGCTTCGGCCCGGCCATCGACCTTTTCCAGCGCCTGGTAGATGGGCACGGTGCCGATCGGCACCGGCGAATTGCGCACGATCCATTCGCGCGTTTCGTGGATGTTCTTGCCGGTAGACAGATCCATGACCGTATCGCCGCCCCAGCGGATCGCCCAGGTCATTTTTTCGACTTCTTCCTGGATCGAGGAACCCAGCGCCGAATTGCCGATATTGGCGTTGATCTTGGTCAGAAAATTGCGGCCGATGACCATCGGTTCGGCTTCCGGATGGTTAATGTTGGCCGGGATGACGGCGCGCCCGCGCGCCACTTCGCTGCGGACGAATTCCGGCGTGATGTCCTGCGGAATCGATGCGCCGAAGCTTTGCCCGGGATGCTGGCGGGTCAGCAGCGCCGCCATCTTTTCCCCAGTCTTGCCTGTCGCGCGCAGCGATTCGAGGTAGGCGGCGCGGTTGAGATTTTCACGCAGGGCGACGAATTCCATCTCCGGCGTGATGATGCCCCGGCGGGCATAGTGCAGTTGCGTGACATTGCACCCCGCGCGGGCGCGCAATGGCTGGCGGCGCAGACCGGGAAAACGCAGCGCGTCGAGCGCAGCATCGGCAGCGCGTTGCCGGCCATAGGCCGACGAAGGGCCGGGAAGCGTTTGCGTATCGCCGCGTTCGGCAATCCAGCCGGCGCGCAGGGCGGGCAGCCCGCGCCGAATGTCGATGTCGGCCTGCGGGTCGGTATAGGGGCCGGAGCAGTCGTAAACAAAAATCGGCAGATTCTTTTCGCCGCCGAATGCCGTCGGCGTATCGTTCTGCGCAATTTCGCGCATCGGCACGCGAATGTCCGGGCGGCTCCCCTCCAGGTAGATTTTGCGCGAATTCGGCAACGGTTCGATGGCGGCCGCATCGACGCGGGCGGCGGCGGCGATGAATGGTTCCTTGGCGTTCATGGCGGCTCCTTGCGGTTTGTAGTGGACAAGGCATCGCTCAATGCGCGATGCCGGCAAGGGGCGCCCCGGCTGGGTGATCCGGACAGCTTGGAAATAGAGTGAAAACAGGGTGAAATCGGGCCGGTCCAACCGCGATTCCACATCGGCTTCCCTACGACGGCATTATCCGTACAGGTTCAAAGGGACTCTCTCAGCCGCGTCAATTCAGGCGCAGCACCCCATACCTCGCCACGCTACTGGAATTGCCGCGGCAAGGCAAGCTGTCGCGGTTTCCTTTGCCGGAATACGGCGCTGGCTCCACCCGCGAGGCTTCTCTTAATGCCGTTGCGCTGAGCGGCAGCGCGCCCCGCTGACTTTCTTTGCCTCGCCAAAGAAAGTCAGCAAAGAAAGGCGACCCCGAGGCGCAGACTTTCCTTGTCGCGGGCCGCTTGTCGGCGGGCTTGATAACTCGCTTGCGCTCAAACAATCAAGCCCTTGCTTCCGCCAAGCTGTCCCGCGCCTGCGGCTGCGCCTAAGGGGTTTCTGGGTGCTTCGTAGTGATCGAATACGCAAAGGGGCATTCCCAGAAACCCGTGTGGATTGGGCATCTCCGGGTCGGTACCCCTGAAACCCTTATAAATAGGGCGTTTGCGAGCAGGGTACCCGGAGATTCCCTAAATACAAGGGCTTCCGGGCACCCCCTCTGAAACGCCCTAAATACGCGGGCTTCAGGGCACCTATATTTGAGCCCCCCCAAATATAGCGGCTTGACTTTGCAAAAGACAAGGTGGCAGGCCGCAGGCAGACCACTCAGTACGGCAAGGCGAAGCCAACGCAGCAACGCCGTATTTTGGCAAAGGAAGGCGCTATCAATAGAGTAAAAAGGGTGCGCGTTCTTCCAGCCATTCCGTTTCATCGTGCCGTGCCATTGCGTCGAGGTCTTCCGGCCTCGTCTGCGGGTCGTCCACCCATTCCCGTAATAACGGGCTGCCGTTGATCAGGTCGATGGCCAGTCGGTCGTGTTCGTATTCGTAGGGAAAGTCGCGCCAGAGCGGGTAGTCGGGATCGCAGCGGCGAATGGCCTTGAAAGCTAGCGCCTGGAGCCGCCATGGACGAAACTCGCTGTGTTGGTAAGCGCCGTCATCGACATGAATCTGGATGCCGTGACACAGCGTGCCGGCGTGTTTGTGGAAAGTCGGCTCGAACCAGCAAGGCCGCAGACGGCAGCCTGTCAGCCAGTGCGGCGCCAGACGGCGCATTTCGTCAAGTAGTGCCTCCGCGTCAATGTCCGGCGCGCCGAAAAGCTCGAGCGGCCGCGTTGTGCCGCGTCCTTCCGAAAGCGTTGTGCCTTCGAGCATGACGGTGCCCGCGTAGCAGCGCGCCATGGATAGGTTAGGTGCATTCGGGCTGGGATTGATCCATGCGCGTTCGCCAAGCGGCCAGCCAAAACCCGGCGCCTGGCCGGGCTGCCAGCCGTCCAGCGTAATGATTTCGCAGTCGAGATCGAGCCGGCCGTCGGCGATAAACCAGCGCGCCAGTTCGCCCAACGTCAGGCCGTGACGCATTGGGAGCTGGCCTGCGCCGACAAAGCTTTCCCATCCCGGCCGCAGTTTCAGGCCTTCGACGCAGCGGCCGACCGGATTGGGGCGGTCGAGAATCCAGAGGGTTTTGTGGTGTTCGGCGGCGGCTTCCAGCAGGTAGCGCAGCGTGGTAATGAAGGTGTAGATGCGGCAGCCGAGATCCTGCAAGTCAATCAGCAGAACGTCGAAGGTGTCGAGCATCGCCGGTGTCGGGCGGCGCACCGTGCCATACAGGCTGAAAATGGGGATGCCGAGGCGCGGGTCGACGAAATCGGCCGATTCGACCATATTGTCTTGCTTGTCGCCGCGCAGCCCATGTTGCGGGCCAAAAGCGGCAGTAAAACGCAGGTCCCCCGGCGCGGCGAGCACGTCGAGCGCATGCCGCAGGCAGGCGTCCGTCGAAGCAGGGTGCGCCAGCAGACCCAGGCGCTTGCCCGCCAATCGGCGGCGTAGGGTGGGTTCAGAAAGGAGGCGGTCAAGGCCGAAGCGTGTCGTCATGGCGCAGTATTCTCGTGTCTTACGCAGTGTGCAGGGGAAGGTGCCAGCCTGAGAACCCAGGCGCGGCGGTCGTGAAAATCAGGGCGTTCGGCGGGATGGCGCAGCGCCCAGTAACTTAATGGCGGGATGCCCGGCGTGCGCCTATCGGCGCGGGTTTCGACGATGGCGCTCAAGCCAATAGCCAGCGTTTTGCCGCATAGCCCGGAGGGCAGCAGGTCAGGCCGTACAATGGCGCGCAGTTGCAGGCAATTCGGCAAGGTGCGCAGCGTAATTGCCGGGGCAGGTGGGTTCGCCCTGTCCGCCCAACTATCCGCCGCCTTATCCGCCACCCTGTCTGGCTGGCGGTAAGCGGTAAAGGCATAGACCGCCCAGCGGCCATCCGGAGAGAAATTGAACTCATGGTAGGCGGTTTCACCCACCACTGAAATAAAGGCCTCGAAACAGGTATGTTGCCAAAGATGATCGGCGCGTATGCTCGGCCCGGCGGAGGGAATCTGTATGGCTGATAGGTCGCCAGATAGGTCGAATGAAAAATGCAGTTCGCCGTTCGCTACATATTTTGCCGAGGCCGTCAGTGATTGAACGGACGGATCGGGCGTTGTAGGATGGCAGTGGAGCGGGATTTGCATGGAGAATGCTGTCTGGACGCGAATTTTTCTGGCGGAGATTTTAATCTGTCTTGCTGCCGAAAACAGTTTGACATTACAGCAATTACTGTAGAAACAGTCGATTGATGTTTGTTTATACAATACTATTTGACAGTGTTGTTCAGGTCGAACATACTTGCGAAACTAATTCGGTGTCATTCCGTCAAAGTCGTTTAACTTGCCCAAAGCGTCGGGGCAAAAAGCGGTGAAGCCGCCCAAGGTACGACGAGCGCATCAGGTCGCATAAATCGTTTAAATGAATCACTATTCAAGCAGAAAACAGTGCCGCATAGTTTTGCCGGCAAGGAGGAATTAATGGCTTTCCTGAATATAAAGAAAGCGCTATTTGCCAAAAAAGATGAGGATATACAGGCGGCGGATTTCAAGAAAAATAGAAGGGTCAATACCGCCGATCCGGTTCTTGCCTCCGGGCGGCGTGCCGGGCAGACGGAGGAGGTCGCTCAGGAAAAACAATTACCGATCATTGGAAAATATCCTTATCCGAAGCAGAAAAAAATATTGTTTCTTTCGGCCACGGTGATTGGCGCGCTCTTTTTTATATTTTTTGTCGTGACATTTCTCTTTCTCGGACACAATGCAAGGATGCATTCGATCGTTACGGAAATGCAGATGCTGTCCCAGCGCATGGTTATTGCTTCGAACGCTGGTATGAAGGGCGATGAACGCGGCTTTGATGATGTCAATGAATATATGGAGCGGTTCAGGTCCAATATTCTGGCCGTAGAAAACGAGAGTGCCTTGTGGCTGAACAATACGCGAGAGAAGGCCAATATTCTTTCCCGGCTGCAAAGCCTGTGGCGCGATAACTTCGGTGAAGCCAATCGGGCCAATATGCAGCATGTGCTGGAGCAAAGAAAACAACTGGTCAGTATTGGCCAGAGCATTTCGGAAGTCGTAAAAAATGATAGTGAGGTAGAAAAGCTCATTTCGACCATCAATCGTGACTTGTCGATTTATGAGGAAGACAAGCGCGCTGTCAACTATTTTGGGCAGTTGGGGCCGCTGTATTCGCGTATGTCGAAAGCCGTTGGCATGCTGATGTCCGGTAATGTTTCGGCGCGCGCCGAGTATGCCGTGCTGGAACCGGATGTCAGAAAGTGGCTGCAAGTTGTCAGAGCCCTGAGGGAAGGCGACGCCTCCGCCGGTGTTCCGCCTTTTCGTTCTCCCGCCCTGTTGAATGCGCTTGCTTTGCTTGACCGGGTGGCGAGTCCCCTGTCGAAAATTACCGCAGAGTTACGTACTTCAAGCGCGGCGCTGGATAATGCTTATCTCGCCAATCGTCTGCTGGTTCAGGATTCCCGTTCCGTAGCGGATATCATCGGCGAGCTGGCCAGTTTTTATAGTAACCGCGGGCATGTGGCGACACTTGGCCCATTTTTGTTTGCGCTGGCCATCGTCGGCTTCCTGACGCTGTATTGCCTTGTCCGCGTTCTTAATCAGGAATCGCGACAGAAACACCTGCAATCCGAGACCGAAAGCCAAAAAAACCAGGCCGCCATTTGGCGTTTGTTGACTGAGATGGAAGGTATCGCCGACGGTAATCTCACTATACGTGCCATGGTGACGGAGGATCTGACCGGGGCTATTGCCGACTCGATCAACTATACGGTCGATGAATTGCGCTCGCTGATTCTGGAAATCAACCGTTCTGCCGAACAGGTGACGCTGGTCAGCGGAAGAGCACACGAGGTCTCTGATCAACTGTTGCGCGCCGCAGGAAAGCAGTCCGAAGAAATTGAAAATACCAACCAGGCCGTGCGCATGATCGTGCAGTCTGTACAGGGCGTGGCCGGGTCAGCGACACGGTCATCGAAGGTTGCGCAGGCTTCGCTATCGGCTGCCGAGCGCGGCGTGGTCGCGGTCAATAACCAGATCCGGGGCATGAACGAGATTCGGGAGCAGATCCAGGAGACCTCGAAGCGGATCAAGCGTCTGGGCGAGTCTTCGCAGGAAATCGGCGAAATCGTCGAGCTGATCTCGGACATTACCGAACAGACCAACGTTCTGGCGTTGAACGCCGCGATTCAGGCGGCGGCGGCGGGAGAGGCCGGGCGCGGCTTCTCCGTCGTTGCCGAGGAAGTGCAGCGTCTGGCCGAGCGCTCGGGCGAGGCGACTAAACAGATTGCCGCCATCGTCAAAACCATTCAGTCCGATACGCAGGACGCTGTGGCTGCAATGGAACTTTCGACGCAGGGTGTGGTTGAGGGCGCAAAACTTTCCGACGCCGCGGGTTCCGTACTGTCCGAAATTGGCCGGATTTCGCACGAGCTGGCGCGCCTCATCGAATCGATTACGCACGAGACGGAAGACCAGAGTCTGCTGGCCGAGCGTGTCAATGCATCCATGCGCGATATTCTCTCAATTACTGAGCAGACGATGCGGGGGACTCGTTCTTCGGCCGAGGCGATTGCTCAGCTGGCCGGTTTTGCTGCTGGCCTGAAGAGCGCGGTGGCGCGTTTCAAGGTATAAACCAAAGGTTCTCTGCGTGATTTTACGGGCCGCCTGCGGGCGGCCTTTTTTTGTCTTCTGCCTGAAATTTCGTTTTTGCGCGCGAGTTTCTTTTCAAATTCTGTCCGAGCTAACGCCTTGGCCGTTTTTTAGGCGATCCGGCAACGCCATAACGGGGCGGAAAAGGCGGATTTGTTTGATTTATTTTCGTAGGGTTAAACGGCCGGGTCAGCGATGTCTGAAGTACGCTGGGTATCAGGCGCCGGTCATAAAGTTGAATGCGTGGAAAAGGGTGATGAAGTGCGCTCTTGCAGACCTGACCCGCGTATGGCAAAGCCATGCTGGCCATGACTGCTATTTAGGCGTTTGGTTATCCTCAAACCGGCAGTGGTCGATCAATAAAAACAGTTGTACATACACCTTTGGTTGGCCTAGGATTCAAATCGCGACCATCGTTCGTACCAGTAGCGTTCATTGACGTTCAACCGCGGGCGGGCGATGGCGCAATCTTTCCGATGTATGGCCTGTGCTTAACAATAGGAGGAGGTTTTCATGATGACTCGCAAACGTATGATGTCGACCTTGCTGGCGTTTTTCTTCGCTCTTTTTTCGTCGCTCTCCCTAGCGCAATTTGCTGACCGGAAAATCCGCATTTCGGCGGGCGTGCCGGAGGAAAATCCGGTATCCGTTGGCGTTAAAAAGATGCAGGAAGTGCTAAACGCCAAATCGGGCGGCAAAATGAAACTAACAGGTTATTACAGCGGTATCCTGGGCGGAGACAACCAGGCGGTTCAGGCATTGCGCAGCGGCACCCAGGAAATGGTCATCACCTCAAGTTCTCCGCTGGCCGGCATGATTAAAGAATTGGGTATTTTTGATCTGCCCTTCCTGTTTGCCAATGAAAAAGAGGCCTACGCCGTGCTGGACGGCCCAGCGGGCGATTACTTCAATAAACGGCTGGAAGAATTTGGCCTGGTTAATCTCGCCTATTGGGAAAACGGCTTTCGCAACCTGACGAACAGCAAGCGCCCGGTTGGCAAGCTCGAAGACCTGGATGGGCTGAAAATCCGCGTGATGCAGAACAACATTTTTATCGACGCATTTCGTGAATGGAAGGCCAACCCCGTTCCGATGCCCAAGCAGGAACTTTATACCGCACTGGAAATGAGAGCGGTCGACGGGCAGGAAAATCCTTACATCGACATTGAAACCAACAAGATGTTCGAGGTGCAGAAATACCTGACAACTTCGCGCCATGCCTATACGCCGTGGCTGATCCTGTACAGCAAGCCGCTTTGGGACAAACTGAGCGCGGATGAACAAGCCGCGCTGCGCGAAGCCGCCATTGCGGCGCGCAAGGTTCAGCGTGAGGCCAACAAAACGCTTGATGACAAGGCGCTGGTTTCCCTCAAGCGGCAGGGCATGGTCGTGAGCGATCTGGACAAGCAGGAACGCGAAAAAATGATGGAAAAGGTCAAGCCGGTTTACGAGAAAAACCTGGCGACCTATAACAAGGAAGTGTCCGATCTGGTTTTTGGCGAACTCAAAAAAATTCGCGGCAATTGATCCGTGGGCATCATGGTGCGCCATTCATGAAATCTTTTGTTGATTTCTGGCGGACGCAAGCTTCGGCAATGATGGGCCACCGTTTTTGATGCAAGCGGGCAATCGGCTGCATGCGTCGAAGGCGGGTGCCGAAGCGCGTATTGAACGGCATAAGAGACAGCGATGAGAGACAGCGTATCGATGGCGCACCGGCGGATCTTGCGATCTTGCTGATTTTGAGGCCGTGCCGATTACAGGCATCATCCACGCAGTATGGCTTTTATGTTTTTGCCCGCGATGCCTGCTAGTGGCACGGCGATTCTGGAGATTGAGCAATGAATATTGAAAAGCGTCATCTAGCGATTCTGCCCAAATGCTACGCTGCCAACAGCATTGTGGTCGACGGCGAACGTCGTATTCTGCTGGCTTCCGAAGGCGATGCGCCCTGCCTGGCCTGGCGGGGTCCGGACTATGTTGAATCGCACACCGTCTGGGAAGGGCCGGGCGGAACGATGGCGATCGTCCCTATTCCCGGAACGCGTGGTGAATTTCTCGCCGTGCAAAAGTTCTATCGCATGTTCGACTGGGAAGAGGCCAAGGTCGTGCACGTGCGCCCTGACGGCGCGTGCGGATACAAGGTGACCGATCTGGTGCATTTGCCTTATGTGCACCGTTTTGATCTCCTGACCGTGGGCGATCGCCACTACTTCATCGCCTGTACGCTGGCAACCCAAAAAAAGTCTATCGAAGACTGGTCAAGTGCCGGAAAAATCTGGGTCGGTGAATATACCGGTCCCGAAAAACTTTCGCTGGCCGTGCTGAAAGAAGGGATTACCCAGAATCATGGTTATTACCGTCTCGTGACGCCGGACGGCGTGCGGGGACTGGTGACCGGTCGGGAAGGCGCGTTCGAGGTGACGCCGCCGGATGGCAATGGACGCGGATGGACGGTCACGCAGTTCATGGATTGGCCGATCAGCGATATTTCAGCGATCGACATCGACGGTGACGGCGAGCTCGAATTTGCCACGATCGAACCATTTCATGGCACCTACTTCCGCATCTACAAACGGATCAACGGCAGCTTCCAGAGAATTTTCGAGCATCCGGAAGTGACCGAGTTTTATCACGTCGTCGTCGGTGCAAGGCTGGCGGGCATCCCGGTCTTTATCGGTGGCTGCCGGCGCGGCAGACAGGAGCTTTTTTATGTACGCGCCGATCCCTCGAACCCGTCGAAGCTCAAGCCGGAGCTGATCGAAGCCGGCGTCGGCCCCAGCAATGTCTATGTGCTCAATGAAGCGGAGCGGGACATCATCGTCGCCGCCAATCGGGAAACGGACGAAGCTGCGTTGTATATCGTTATCCCGTAGGCGCTGTTTATAGCGGCTTCCTTTGCCAAAATACTGCGTTGTCTCGCCTTGCCGTACTACTCCGTACTGTCAGCGGCTCGCCGCCTTGTCTTTTGGCAAAGCCGAGACGCTATGAGGCTTTTAAGGCATACTTCTGAACCCCGCGTGGATAGGGCGTTTCCGGGCAGGTGCCTCTGGAGCCCTTATAAATAAAGGGCTTCAGGGCAATGGCCTTGGAGATGCCCTGTTTACAAGGGCTTCAGAGCATCCTCCTTGGAGAAGCCCTAAATACGCGGGCTAGCGGGCAGGCGTCCTCAAGCTAAAAACAAGAATCGCCGCAGCCTGCGTGCTGACTTCCGCCCGCGAGGCTTTTCTTGATGCCGTTGCGCTGAGCGGCAGCGCGCCCCGCTGACTTTCTTTGGCGAGGCAAAGAAAGTCAGCAAAGAAAGGCGACCCCAGGCGCAGACTTCCCTTGTCGCGGGTTGCTTGTCGGCGGGCTTGATTAACTCGCTCACGCTCAAACAATCAAGCCCTTGTTCCCGACAAGCTGCCCCGCGCCTGCGGCTGCGCCTAAGGGGTTTTTGGGTGCTTCGTAGTTATTGAATGCGCGAAAGGGTATGCCCGCAACCCCGTGTAAATAAAGGCACTCCGGGCAGGTATGTCTGAAACCCTTATAAATAAAGGGCTAGCTGGCAGGGGGCTCTGAGATTCCCTGTTTACGCGGGCTTCAGGGCATCCCCCTCGGAGGTGCCCTAAATACACGGGCTTCAGGGCGCTCATATTTGAGACACCCAAAATATAGCGGCTCAACTTTGCCAAAAGACAAGGCGGCGAGCCGCTGACAGTACAAGCAGTACGGCAAGGCGAGCCAACGAAGTATTTTGGCGAAGGAAGCCGCTATAGCTCGACTTTGCCAAAGACAAAGCGGTAAGCCGCAGACAGTACGTTTAGTACGGCAAGGCAAAGCCAACGCAGCATTTTGATAAAGTCGAGTCGTTGTGTAAGGTGATCAGGGCACCCCCTCTGAAGCCCGCGTGGATTGGGCGTTTCCGAGCATGCACCTCTGAAACCCTTATAAATAAAGGGCTTCAGGGCATGTGCGCCGGAGATGCCCTAAATACGCGGGCTAGCGGGCAGCCGTTTAACGCCGTTCGCAGGCGCGCCGGATGCGGGCGAGCGCGGTTTCCAGCGTCTCCGCCGTGCAGGCGAAGTTGAGCCGCACCCAGCCGGGGGCGCCGAAATCGACGCCGTTCGACAAGCCGACGCCCGCCTGTTCAAAAAACTCTGCGGGGTCGGTGACCTTCAGGCCGCGTGCGTCGATCCAGGCCAGGTAGGTCGCCTCAACGTGCGTGGTTGATAGTCCGGGCATGTCGGCAATCGCCTGCTCGACACGGTCACGCCGGGCGCGCAAGACGTCGAGCGCCGCCCGGCGCCACGGCTCACCTTCACGGTAAGCTGCTTCGGCGGCAACCAGGCCGAGCACATTCACGTCCGGCACGATGCCGCACATGGCCTCGGCAAAACGCGCGCGCAAAACCGGATCCTGAATGATGGCGAACGAGCAGCCCAGCCCCGGAATGTTGTACGTCTTGGAAGGGGCCATCAGCGTCATGCAGCGCGGGGCCAGTTCCGGATGCGCCAGCGCCAGCGGCGTGTGCCGTTTATCCGCGTCAAGAATCAAGTCACAGTGAATTTCATCGGAACAGACGTATAGATCGTGGCGCTGGCAAAAATCCGCCAGCTTTGCCAATTCATCGGCGCGCCAGAACCGCCCGACCGGATTATGCGGGTGGCAGAGGAGCAGCAAACGGGTTGCGGGCGTCACGGCCGCTTCCAGCGCCGCCCAGTCCCAACGCCATTGTCGATGACCCGCCTCGTCATCCAGATACAAAGCTGCCGTAGTCAAGACACGCCCGGCGCTTTCCGGCACGGCAAGAAACGGGGGATAAATCGGCGTCGCGGTCACGACATCGCCGGTAATCGCCCGGCAGGCAAGGCTCAATCCCGGTACAACGCCGGGCAGCCAGACCAGCCAGTCGGGGTCGATCGACCAGCCATACTGCTGGTTCAGGTGCGCCAGCGCCGCTTCGATCAGCGACGGCCACGGCTTGGCATAGCCGAGCACGCCATGGCCGATACGCTGGCGCAGTGCGTCAAGCACGGCGGGAGGTGCGGCAAAGTCCATATCCGCCACCCAGAGCGGCACAACATCGCGCCCGGCATAACGGTTCCATTTAAGCGAATCACCGCCGCTGCGATCAATGTGGCGTTCAAAATCGAAAACGGATGCAGTGGCCAGCGGCCCGGATACGGTAGTCATCGTGATTTTAAGCGTCCAGATTGGCAAATAACGGCGTGGAGAGATAACGCTCGCCGAACGACGGAATGATGACGACGCTCAGTTTGCCCTCGTTCTGCGGCCTTGCCGCCACTTGCAGAGCCGCCCAGACGGCCGCCCCCGACGAGATGCCGACCAAAATGCCTTCTTCGCTCGCCATACGACGCGCCGTGGTCAGTGCATCATCCGCCTTGACCCGAACCACTTCATCGTAAATCTTGACATTGAGCACGGCGGGGATGAAACCCGTGCCAATGCCCTGAATCGGATGCGGCCCCTTCTGCCCGCCAGAGAGCACGGGCGAAGCATCCGGCTCGACGGCAATGACCTGCACTGACGGTTTGCGCGCCTTGAGCACTTCGCCGACGCCTGTAATCGTCCCGCCGGTACCGACACCGGCAACGAAAATATCGACCTTGCCATCGGTATCACGCCAAATCTCTTCGGCGGTGCTTGCCCGGTGAATCGCCGGGTTGGCAGGGTTCTCGAACTGTTGTGGAATGAAGTAACGCGGATCGGCTGCCGCCATTTCCCGCGCGCGACTGATCGCTCCCCCTATGCCCTCGGCACCGGGCGTCAGAACGAGTTCGGCGCCATACGCCTTGAGCAGCAGGCGGCGCTCGCGGCTCATCGTTTCCGGCATGACGAAACAGCTCTTGATCCCGCGCGCTGCGCAGATCATCGCCAGGCCGATGCCGGTATTGCCCGAAGTCGGTTCCAGTATGACGGTATCGGGGCCGATTTTGCCCTCCGCAAGCGCCGCATCAATCATTGCCGCAGCGATGCGATCCTTGACACTGTGCGCGGGATTGAAAAATTCGAGCTTGACGGCAACCGTACCGCGGATTCCGGCCGTCAGACGATTCAACCTGACCAGCGGCGTATGACCGATCAGTTCGGTCACGTTGTTGGCAATTTTTAGGGACATGCAGGTTTCTCCTTTACGCTTCAATCATCCAGAAGGATTCAAGTTCCGCAGAATTTTGCGGCGCCAGATGAAATGTAGCCGACCTGCTGCCCTGAACAAAGACGCTTTGGTTTATTGCTTATAACCGGATAGCCTATATTGGGTCATTTACCAAGGAAAAGACGATAAGCAGGGTTGTCCGTTTCGTTCCAATGTACGTAGCCAAGCTGCTTGAGGAAGTCGCGGAATATTTTCATTTCACCCGGCGGCACCTGCATACCGACGAGAACACGCCCGGTGTCAGCGCCGTGATTGCGGTAATGGAAGAGGCTGATATTCCACCCCGCGCTCATGCGGGAGAGGAAATTCATCAGCGCGCCTGGCCGCTCGGGAAATTCAAAACGGTAGAGAATTTCGTTGTCGACCTGCGGCGAATGCCCGCCCACCAGATGGCGGATATGCAGCTTGGCCATTTCATCATCGGTCAAATCAAGCGCGGCATAGCCATTGCGGCGCAGCTGTTCGATCAGCTTGAGCGACTCGGCGCGCGAGGCGACCTGGATGCCGACATACACCTGCGCATCGCGGGCATCGTTATAGCGATAGTTGAATTCGGTAATGTTGCGGGCGCCGATCAGATTCATGAATTTCTTGTAGCTGCCGGGCTGCTCGGGGAGGGTGACGGCAAATACGGCTTCGCGCTGTTCGCCGATTTCGGCGCGCTCGGCAACAAAGCGCAAACGGTCAAAATTCATGTTGGCGCCGGATGCCACGGCAACCAGCGTTTTGTCTTTCAGGCGATTGCGCGCAGCATAGGCCTTGGCGCCGGCAATCGCCAGCGCGCCGGAAGGCTCAAGAATCGAACGGGTGTCCTCAAAGACATCCTTGATCGCCGCGCAGATGGCATCGGTATCGACCAGAATCACCTCGTCGACATGCTGCTGACAAAGGCGGAACGTCTCTTCGCCGACATACCTGACTGCCGTACCGTCTGCAAACAGGCCGACATGCTCCAGGCGCACGCGCTTGCCCACTTCGAGCGAGCGCCTCATCGCGTCGGCATCGCGCGTTTCAACGCCAATCACCCGGATATCCGGGCGTAAGCGTTTGATGTAGGCCGCCACGCCGGCAATCAGCCCACCGCCGCCAATAGCGCAGAAAACGGCATAAATCGGCTGGGAATGCTGGCGCAGGATTTCCATGCCGATGGTGCCCTGCCCGGCGATCACCTCCGGATCGTCGAAAGGATGCACAAAAGTGAGTTTTTCCTGCTTCTCCAGCGTGCGGGCATGGGCGTAAGCGGCATCATACGTATCGCCTGCCAGCACAACCTCACCGCCCCGGTTTTTGACCGCATCGACCTTGATGGCGGGCGTCGTCGTCGGCATAACGATCACCGCACGACAGCCGATTTTCGCCGCCGAGAGCGCCACCCCCTGCGCATGGTTTCCGGCCGAAGCGCAGATGACGCCGCGTTTGCGCTTTTCCGGCGACAGTTTGGCCAGCTTGTTGTATGCGCCGCGCAGCTTGAACGAAAACACCGGCTGCATGTCTTCGCGTTTGATGAGCACGGTATTGCCGATACGCGCCGAGAGGTTGGGGGCAGGATCGAGCGGTGTTTCTATCGCGACATCGTAGATCTGTGCATTGAGAATTTTTTCGAGATAATCGGTAGCCATGACAAGGACTTCTTCACTACGGGAAACCGGGCGATTTTAACAGCCTGCCTATGGACTGGTTGAGCTTTCCTGCCGATGCGGGACTGAAGCATTCTGCTTTGGTTTTCTGACCGTAACGCGCAACTGGCCTGCCGCACGGAGAAACATCGGCTGAAACAACGCGCCCGGCGCAGCTCCGCACACAAGTCGGCCATAGCGCCTACCGATCCTGATTTGCCTGGGAACCGATGATGGATAACGCACGCTGTTCCGCCACCAATCGATGCGTCACTCACCCAGAAATTTTTTTGCTCTGCTTTTATCCCTTTTCGCAGAATCCCACCAGATGGCTCATAAAACGCAAAGGAACAATGAAGCTGCTCACCTCAGCACGATGGCACGACAGCACGATATGCCGATGAATCGAACATCGCAGCGCGGCCTAACGTGCATCTAATTCTTTGCCGATACAATGCGCCGCACTGGAACACATACCAGTCATTACCAATTTTTTTAACCACGCATACACATAAGGAGTTCATGTTATGAAAATCACTAAAACCCTGCTTGCCGCACTCGGCGCCGGTTCGCTCCTGGTACTTTCCGCGCCCGCTTTTGCTAAAGACGATCAGTGGTACTACGAAAAAAACCGCAGCCAGTACATTAGTTTTGACAAGGCAGCGGAAATTGCCGCGCAGGCCGTAAAGAACGGGCGCGTAACCGAAGTCGAGTTCGACAGAAGCTGGAAGGGTGACCATTTCGATGTCGAAGTTTTCGATGAAAACGGCCTTGAATACGATGTCGTCATTGATGCCAAAACCGGCAAGGTGCTCTCCTCCCGGCGAGATGACTGACCCCGGAAACGGGCACAGGCCGGAGCCCTATCCGGCCTGCACATTTTTTGTGCCGCCCACTGTGGGCGGCAAACGGGTCGCTACTTGAAGTCGTCACGGAGATTGGCCGTGGTGCTGCATTCCGCGCCGGGAATGTTAAAGGCATTCACGCCGCCAACGCGCATGTAGTCATTGCGGTCGAACAGTTATCCACATTAAGCTGAACCTACAGTCTTGGCGTGATCCGGTAGACGGCCACGAGATCGAACGTCGCGTAGCCGGCAGCGCGCACACCTGCCGAGGGCTGGATATAGCCTATGGCATTGACGCCGCCGCCCAGCGTAAGCTGATTCGTCAGGACATAGCTCATCCATAGATTGCAGTGATGGCGCGGCATGGGCAGAAAAATGCCATCATCGCGCATCGTTGCGGCGGTTTTGATGTCGGTATCAAGGTAAGCTGTAACCGGCATGAATACGCCTGTATGTCCGCGCCCGGCAGAGGGGCTCGGGGGTTTTTGACACAATCACCGACAGGCATCCGGCAGGTATTTTTAGGATAATAGCGGCCTTCCGGGACAAGCGATGGGGGTAATACCGGCATGATCTGCGGCGAGCTTATTCCCCACTTTCAATCACAGCCCCGCTCAAAGAAAAAGGTTTTGCATGAAACTTATCCGGCATATTATTGGAATTTTGTTTTCACCCAGACAAACCTGGCAGACGATTGCGGCCGAGCAGACCGACGCCCGGCGGCTGTATACCGGCTATATCATGCCCGTTGCGCTGATTCCCGTCTGCGCCAGTCTGGTGGGAACAGTCCTCGCCGCCCGCGCCTCCGGACAGACAGCGCCTGCGTCGTGGCTGTCGATAGGCATTGGCACGGTCGTCGGATATGGGCTGCTGCTCAGCATTATCGGCGCCCTGGCCTGTCTGGCCAATAAACTGTCGCCGCGCTTCGGCGGACTCAGCGATCCATCAAAAGCCCTGCAACTGGCCGCCTACAGCGCAACCGCCGGCATGGTAGGCAGCGTTTTTTCCGTTTTTCCGGATCTCATCATTGTCGGCATGCTGGCGCTGCTGTATTCGTTCTACCTGATGTTTCTTGGCGCACCTGCGATGCTGAAAACGCCGCAAGAAAAAGCTTTTTCCCTTGCTTCCATGATGCTGATTTGCTCCCTGCCGATCGGCGCGGTATTTGCGGGCATATTTAGCCTGGCCTTCTCACTTTTCCGGTAATCACCGGGATTGCCAACCCGCCGACAGTATTGCCCTTCCCCTTATCGTAGCGCCCGTAGCGGCCTGTCGCGCCAGATCGATTACGCCGCCCTACTCATGGATATTCCACCAGCACACTTTCGGGCCTGAGCCATTCACCCAGCGCATCCAGCAGCGCATCCTCCAGCCGAACGCGGCAGGCATCGCCCAGTTTCAGTTCGCACAAGGCCTTGGCATTGCGGTAATTCAGGCACACGGGGCAAGTGCCATCCTGCGTAAAGGGCGCCAGCAATCCTTGCAGGCGCAGCGCGGCAGCGCGCGCATTGCCGCCGCTAGCCTGCCCGTTGAGGGTAATCCGCAACTGGCGGGCAAAGCGCGTGCGCGCTTCGGCCAATGAAAACAGCCGATCCGCGACGATGCGTACTTTACCCTCGCCGGCAAAATCATCGTTCTGCACCTTGCCTTCGACGACCAGCACTTCATCGACACCAATGCGGTCCCTGTACGTCTCAAACGTTTCATTGAACACGGAGACTTCCAACGATGCCGAAGCATCATCGAGCTGGATGAAAGCCATTTTGCCGCGCGCAGTGAGTTTGGTGCGCACACTGGCGACCAGCCCAGCAAGAATTTGCGGTTCCTTTCTGGCCTCAAGCCGCGCGAGCGGCCGATGCGCAAAGCGCGAAACCTCCTGCTTGACGGCATGGAAAGGATGACCGGAAAAAAAGAAGCCCAGCGCCATTTTTTCCTCACGCAGGCGATCGCGCTCCGCCCAAGGCGCTGCCTCGACATAGTGCGGCTGCTGCTCCGCCTGCGCCGCATCGTCGAGCAAGTCAAACAGACTGACCTGCAGGGCGTCGCGCTCGGCCTGCTCTGCGGCATCGATGGCAATACCCACCGATGCCATCAGGCGGGCGCGATGGTTGTCGATCGAATCGAAAGCACCAGCGCGAATCAGCGCTTCGATCGTGCGACGATTGACCAACCGCTTATCGACGCGGCGGCAGAAATCGAACAGATCCTTGAACGCGCCGCCCGCGTTACGCGCCGCAACGATGCATTCGACCGCCTGCTGACCCGTGCCCTTGATGGCGCCCAGTCCGTACCGAAGGGTTGCGCGGTCGACCGGCGTGAAACGGTAACCGGAGGCGTTGATGTCCGGCCCGAGGATATTCAACCCGTTGGCGAGCGCATCGTCGTAAAAGATCTTGACCGTATCGGTGTTGTCCATGTCCGACGACAGCGTCGCCGCCATGAAAGCCGCGCAGTGATGGGCTTTCAGCCAGGCTGTCTGGTAGGTAATGACCGCATAAGCCGCCGTATGCGATTTATTAAAACCGTATTCGGCAAACTTGGTCATCAGGTCGAAGAGTTCCTCAGCCAGCGCTGGATCGTAGCCCTTCTTCTTTGCGCCGGCAGCGATCGTCTCGCGGTGCTTGGCCATTTCCTCCGGCTTTTTCTTGCCCATCGCCCGACGCAGCATGTCCGCGCCACCGAGCGTGTAACCGCCGATGATCTGGGAAATCTGCATGACCTGCTCCTGATAGACGATGACGCCGTAAGTCGGCTCCAGCGCGTCTTTCAGGTCAGGGTGGAAATAGTCGATCTTCTGCTGCCCTTTTTTGCGCAGAATAAAGTCATCGACCATGCCTGAGCCGAGCGGCCCCGGCCGATACAGCGCCAGCACGGCGATGATGTCCTCGAAGCGGTCCGGCTGGAGCTTTTTGAGCAGCTTCTTCATACCTTCCGATTCCACCTGGAAGATCGCCGTCGTATTGGCGTCCTTGAGAATCTGGTAGGTCTTGGGATCGTCGAAGGTCAGCGCGTCCAGATCGGGGCGCGAACCGCTCAACAGCTCGACGTAATCGACGGCCTGCTTGATGGTCGTCAAATTGCGCAGTCCGAGAAAGTCGAACTTGACGAGGCCGACTTTTTCAACATCGTCCTTGTCGTATTGGGAGACGACGGAAGCGCCGCTATCGGCCGAGTAGAGCGGACAAAAATCAGTGAGCCGGCCGGGCGCAATCAGCACGCCGCCGGCGTGCATGCCAATATTGCGCGTCAAATCTTCCAAACGACCGGCCAGATCGAACAGCTCGCGCACCTCTTCTTCATTCTCGATGCGTTCCTTCAACTGGGGTTCCGCCTCAATCGCCTTGGCCAGCGACAACGGTTTATTCTGTTCAAGCGGGATCAGTTTGGAAAGCTGGTCGCAGAAGGAATAGGGCAGATCGAGTACGCGCCCGACGTCGCGGATGACCGCTTTGGACGACATCGTCCCGAAGGTGGCAATTTGCGACACGGCGTCTTTGCCGTATTTCTCGCGCACGTATTCGATGACGCGTCCGCGTTTATCCTGACAAAAATCGATGTCGAAGTCCGGCATCGACACGCGCTCCGGGTTGAGGAAGCGCTCAAACAGCAGGGCGTAGCGCAAAGGATCCAGATCGGTGATGCCGATGGAGAAGGCCACGAGCGAACCTGCGCCCGAGCCGCGCCCCGGCCCGACGGGAACATCGTTTTTTTTACCCCAGTTGATGAAGTCGGCCACGATCAGGAAGTAGCCGGAGAAGCCCATTTTGATGATGGTCTCGATCTCGGTGCGCAGGCGTGCTTCATAGGTGGGGCGCTGCTGTGCGCGCTGCGCCGGATCAGGGTATAGCTGCACAAGACGTCGCTCCAGGCCGCGCTCGGCTTCCGCCACCAAGAAATCATCGAGGGAAGTACCCTCCGGCGTCGGGAAGACGGGCAGATAATGCTTACCCAGCGTCACCGTCAGATTGCAGCGGCGGGCAATCTCAACCGTATTCTCGATCGCCGCCGGCAGATCGGCGAAAAGTTCGAGCATCTCGCCCGTTGATTTAAAGTATTGCTCCTCGGTATAGAGGCGGGGACGCCGCATGTCACCGAGCATCTGGCCTTCCGCGATGCAGACGCGCGCCTCATGCGCCATGAAGTCGCCGTGCTCAAGAAACTGGATCGGGTGCGTTGCCACGAGCGGTAAATCAAGTTCCGCCGCCAAAGCCGCCGTGGCTGTAACCAAATTTTCCTGTAGCCGATAATGCGCCGAATCACGCGGCTGGAAACGCTGAATTTCCAGATAGAACGCTTCCGGAAAACGCTTCATCCAGTAACGGGCGCGGGTAGCCGCCAGATCGGCATGCCCCTGCTGCAAGGCTTCGCCGACATCGCCCAACGAGGCGCCCGACAGGGCAATCAAGCCATCAAGAGGAACTTCGTCCAGCATCTGGCGGGTCACTTCCGCCCGGCCGCGCACACGCGGTGCAAGCTGCGCTCGTGAGAGAAGCTCGCAGAGCTGTAGATAACCGCGATGCGTCCGGCACAGAAGCAGCAGGCGATACGGGCGGTCGGAATCGGCTTCATTAGCCAGATAGATATCGCAACCGAGAATCGGCTTGATGCCCCGCGCCCTGGCCGCACTGTAGAACTTGACGAAGCCAAAACAGTTCGCCAGATCGGTCAGGGCAAGCGCCGGCATCCCGTCGGCGGCGGCGCGCATCACAGGCGGACATTCGTGATTTTTGCCGGCATCCAGACGCACCGTACTGTCGGTGATCGAGTATTCGCTATGCAGGCGCAGATGGACAAAACGCGGTTCGGGCATCCGGATATTTTACTGCCCTTCTCTGTACCCTTCATTTTCCCGCCAGACAGCGCAGAACGTTTCTTCTTTGGATGACAGTGTGTATGCCGAATTCTGCCGGATGCGTTACCGGATTTGGCATCTTAACTTGCGGTTTTCCGCCTTGCAGATTCCGGCATCGGTGGGAAACAACTGCTTACAGTTTGTTGAGGACAAAGGGAATGCGCTTCGATAGTCTGCGACGCTCGATGATACGCAATGAAGTAGGCGTGGATTGGAAATTAACCAAAGGAGAACAAGACGATGAAACCTAATAGAGTGCTCGGCGCCGTAATCGTGTTTTCACTCGGTGTGGCCACTTCGGCCACTGCGCTGGCCAATGATACCGTCGTTGGCGCTTTGATCGGCGGTGCAGCGGGTGCCCTGGTCGGCCATTCCGTAGGCGGACGTGATGCGATGGTTACCGGTGGGGTTCTTGGCGCAGCAGCAGGCGCAGCCATTGGCAGCCAGTCACGCCGTCGCCATAAGTCTGAACATTCGGCGCATTATTATCCGTACCCCCCAAATTACCGTTATTCGGAGAGAAATTATTCTTATCCGGCGCAGCCCACCTATTATTACGAATCGCCCGCATACTATGAGGCGCCGCCCGCAGTCTATTACGAGCCTCGGCGGCGAGGTCATCGCCATGATTATCGCTATCACCCGATGCCCGTCTCCATGGAGATTTACGACGACTGAACATTGACAGCCATTGATTACCGTGACCGCCCGCATTACATACGTACAATGCCGGCGGTGCAGTGTCGTGAGGCTGCCCCCGCACCGTCATAGCGGCATCTCCACAGGATACGGATACGCCAGATGAGTCCTCCGTTCCCGATTGACTTTGGCATTACCCTGCCTTAGCATCGGTCGGCGCCGGGGGCTGTAATCCGGTTTTCGATAATCGATTATCCGAATGGGAGAGATGGCTATCATGACGATTCGTTTTCGTTCTCTTGCGCTGCCGTTGATGCTCGGTGCATTGACGTTTGCTCCAATTGCTCAGGCAGTTGATGCTTCGCTGACCACTCAGCCGACCTATCGCTATCAGTTGATCGATACGTTTGAGGTCAAAGGGCGTCAGGGCGTTGCCAGCGACGGCAATTACTACTACGTCAGCGGCAGCAAAGCACTCTACAAGTACGACAAGAACGGCAAGCTGCTGCTTGCCAATGAGACGCCGTTTGACGGCTACCCGATTCCAGCCAACCACATTGGCGGCATCGACGTTTTCAACGGCGAGATTTTTGTCAGTGCCGAGAATTTCATGGACGGCGTCGGCAAGGATATCCAGATTGCCATTCACGACGCTGAAACGCTCAAGCTCAAGCGCTCGTTCAGCTTCGAGCCGTCCAGCGGCCAGCAGGAAGTGTCCGGCATTTGCGTCGATACCGACAAGCGTACGGTGTGGATGGTCTCCTGGGTAGGCGAGGAAAGCGGGCGTTACATTTATGAATACAGCCTGGACACCGGCAAATACCTGCGCAAGGTGCACTTGCAGGCCGTGCCGCAATGGATTCAGGGCATCCATTACTGGAAGGGCAAGCTGTTCGTCACCGCGGACGACGGCAATGCGGATTTCGACGAGCCGGACAATCTGTACCGCATCGATGTCACGGACAAGACCTATGCGCATGTCGTGCGCGAGAAGATTTTCTCCGAAGTCAAACGCCAAGGCGAAATCGAAGCAGGTGGCGTCGATCCAAAAACGGGTGAATTACTGATCCTGTTCAACCGCGGCTCACGCATCGTGCTTGGCATGGTCAAAGGTTTTTACCCTGGCTACGACAGAGAGATTTCGGAAGTCTACCGCTTCCGGATGACGCCTTATGCCGACAAACCGACGAAGGCAAAAGCGAAAAAGTAGCCCGCCTCAGCCCGCGTAAACAGGGTATCTTTGAGCAGGCGCCCGGAGGTTCTTTATTTACGTGCATTTCCGAAGGGCTGCCCGCCAGCCCTTTGTTTATAAGGGTTCCAGAGGCACCTACCCTGGGATGCCCTAAATACGCAGGGTTCAGAGCATCTATATTTGGGACATCCAAAACATAGCGGCCTGACTTTGCCAAAGACAAGGCAGCGAGCCGCAGACAGTACGAGGAGTACGGCAAGGCAAGCCAATGCAGTATTTTGGCAAAGGAAGCCGCCATGTTTTCGGTTTATGTTTTTTGATGCCCTAAGGCCCTTTTATTTAAAGGGCCTCAGGGCATCTTATGTTTTCTGGTCTATTTACGTAGCTTTCGGGGCATCTTTTTTGCCTACCGAGATGCCCACTCCACGCGGGGTTCAGAAGTGTGCCCCGAAAGCCTCATAGCGGCTCGACTTTGCAAAAGACAAGGCGGTAAGCCGCCGACAGTACGAGGAGTACGGCAAGGCGAGCCAACGCCGTATTTTGGCAAAGGAAGCCGCTTGGCGGCTTAGCCTTCCACCCAGCTGACAAGCGGCTGCCATTGCTCCAGATCTTTGGCGATGCGGGCGGGCGGCAGATCAAACAGCGTCATGCCGTTGGCGGCAGCCTGAATATACAGTTGCGTATCACGCAGATAGGTCAGCGGCGGCAGGCCATACACGGAAAGAAAGCGCGTCAGTTCGCCCGCTGCCCGCGTGCGCGCATCCACACGCATACCGACGATGGCGACACGGAGGCGTCCCCTGCGCACCCGATCCATACTCAGCAGGGTTTCGAGAAATTGTCGCGTCGCGAGGATGTCGAACAGCGAGGGTTGAATCGGCACGATGACGTGCCCAACCTGACTGAGCGCATTTTCCAGAGCACGGCCATGCAAGCCCGCCGGCGTATCAAGGACGGCACGCGTTGTACTTTCTGACGCAGGCGCCGGGTATCCCTTCTTCCCCGTGGATGCTTTGCCCGGGTGCCAGTCGAGGATGGGCGGCAGCGTCGGCGGACGGATCGTTAGCCAGTCGCGTGTCGAATGCTGGTTGTCGATATCGCCGAGCATGGCGCAATAGCCGCGATGCGCGAAATAACCCGCCAAATTGGTCGCCAGCGTCGATTTTCCCGACCCCCCTTTCGGGTTAGCAATCAGAAAAGACTTCATGGTTTTCGTCCCGGTTAAATATTAGGGAAGCAGGACGGTCGATCCGGTCGTCCTGCGTGCTTCAAGATCGCGGTGTGCCTGTGCCGCATCGGCCAGCGCGTAGGTCTGGTTGATTCGGATATGGAGCTTGCCGGTGGCCATGAAGCCGAACAGTTCATCGGCCAGCGCCAGTAACTCGCTACGCTGCGTCATATAGTCCGCCAGCTTGGGGCGCGTCAGAAACAGGGAACCTTTTTGCGTCAGTAGCAGCGGATCAAATGGCGGCACGGCGCCAGACGCATTGCCAAAAGTTACCAGCATGCCGCGCCGGCGCAGGCAATCGAGCGAAGCCATGAAAGTGTCCTTACCCACACCGTCATAGACTACGGAAACGCCTACGCCATCGGTGAGCGCACGCACCCGCGCCACGATATCCTCGCGGCCGTGGATGATGACATGGTCGCAACCGTGCTGGCGTGCCAGATCGGCCTTGGATTCAGTCGATACCGTACCGATCACCGTTGCACCCAGCGCTTTCGCCCACTGGCAGGCAATCAGCCCGACACCGCCGGCCGCCGCATGAATCAATACGGTATCGCCCGGCTGGACGCGGTAAGTATGGCGCAACAGATAAGCACTGGTCAGCCCTTGCAGCATCATTGCCGCGCCGGTGCAAAAATCGATGCGATCCGGCAGTTTCAGCAACACCCAGGCCGGCAAACAACGCGCCTGGCAGTAGGCGCCGACCGGCCCGCCTGCATACGCGACGCGATCCCCCACCTTAAACTCGCTGACACCTTCACCGACGGCTTCTACGACGCCCGCGCCTTCTTGCCCCAGCACAGCCGGCAAGGGCAAAGGATACAGCCCGGAGCGCTGATAGGTGTCGATGAAATTCAGGCCGACCGCTTCGTGGCGAATTCTGACTTCGCCAGGCGCCGGATCGCCGACGGAAACGGCCTCCCAGCGCAGCACCTCAGGGCCGCCGGTCTGATGAATGCGGATGGCAAAAGACATCAATTTCTCCGGAATGGTTGCGGACGCCCAGTTTACAGCCGTTCAACCGCCAAAGAAATATGACTGGAATTAAAAATAGTCGATGAATCTCTCGCTCAAGCGCGTTGAATCAGTGCGATCGTACAGGCAATACGGCTTGCCGCCGTACCGCCTTATGGGGAAAAAGTTTCACCGACTATCGAGCTTTCCCCCAGTCTTTTCGGACCGTCTGCCTCTGCACGGTAAGGTGCGGCTCGGAAGAACCGCCAAACCGGGTCAAGCCGTTGCCGCAGGTAGGCGGATCAGATGATCGAACGCCGCCAGCGATGCCTTGGCGCCTTCGCCGATGGCGATCACAATCTGCTTGAACGGCACCGTCGTGCAATCGCCCGCGGCAAAAACGCCGGGGAGCGAAGTCTGCCCTTTCGCGTCGATCTCGATTTCCCCGTTCTTCGACAGGGTGAGCGTGCCCTTGAGCCAGTCGGTATTCGGCAGCAGGCCGATCTGCACAAAGACCCCGGCAACATCGATGCGGTGCTTTTCGCCGTCGGCACGATCGCTGTAGACCAGCCCGTTGACCTTGCCGTGATCGCCGGTTACTTCCTCAATCTGCACCCCGGTAATCACCTCAACGTTCGGCAATTCGGCCAGGCGTTCGCACAACACGGCATCCGCGCGCAGTTTGCTGCGCACCAGCAAAGTAACATGCCCGACAACACCCGCCAGATCAATCGCTGCTTCGACACCGGAATTACCGCCGCCGACGACAGCAACGCGCTTGCCCTTGAACAGTGGGCCGTCACAGTGCGGACAATAGGCGACGCCATGGCCGCGGTATTCTTTCTCTCCCGGCACGTTCATTTCGCACCAACGCGCACCCGTCGAAATAACTACGCTGCGGCTCTTGAGCACACCGCCGCCTGCCAGGTGGATTTCCGCCAGGCCGTTGTCGCGTACGGTCAGGGACTTGGCCTGTTGCAGGTTCATAATATCGACACCGTAATCACGTACATGCTGTTCCAGGCCAGCGGCCAGTTTTTGGCCATCGGTTTCTTTGACTGAAATAAAATTTTCGATAGCCTGCGTTTCGAGCACTTGTCCGCCGAAACGTTCGGCCACAACGCCCGTCCGTAGTCCCTTGCGTGCCGCATAAATGGCCGCCGAGGCGCCGGCAGGTCCACCACCTACGACAAGAACGTCGAAAGTCTCTTTCGCCGAAATTTTTTCGGCTTCGCGAGCGGCTGCACCGGTGTCGAGCTTGGTGATGATTTCCTCAAGGCTCATGCGTCCCTGCCCAAAAGGCTGCCCGTTCAGAAAAACGGTCGGCACGGCCATGATTCTGCGTTCATCGACTTCCGCACGAAACAGCGCCCCGTCGATCATGTCATGGCGGATACCCGGATTCAGCACGGCCATCAGATTCAGCGCCTGCACAACGTCCGGGCAATTATGGCAGGAGAGCGAAATGAAAGTTTCAAAGTGAAATTCACCCGTCAGCGCCTGAATCTGCTCGATGACAGACTTTTCAACCTTGGGCGGATGACCGCCCGTCTGCAACAGCGCCAGCACCAGCGAAGTAAATTCATGCCCCATCGGCAGACCAGCAAAACGAATTCTGGCCGTGTCTCCCGGGCACCCGACGGTGAAAGACGGCCGACGTGCATCCGCACCGTCATGGCGTACGGCCACCCGTTCGGACAATGCGCCGATCTCGTCGAGCATGGTGCGCATTTCCACAGATCGATCGCTGTCATCGAGAGAGGCGACGAGTTCGATCGGGCGTTGGAGGCGTTCAAGATACGCCTTGAGCTGGGTTTTGATGGTGTCGTCAAGCATGGTTCGTTTTTCCTGAAACGTATCGATCAGGCCGCGCTATTTACGTGCTGCGCACGGTCTCCAGAAGTTTGTGTTGGATATGCCGGGATCGGGACATGAAAAGCTTGGCAGCGGAAGGTCCAAACAATCGGAAACTGCCATCCCGGCAAAACCGGAATGGCAGTTCATTGGCGGCACAGGGCGACATATGGCCGCCCGGCTGTTGAATCTGGCGCCTAGATTTTACCCACCAAGTCAAGCGATGGCGCCAGCGTTTTCTCACCTTCCTTCCACTTGGCAGGGCAAACCTCACCGGGGTGCGCAGCGACGTATTGCGCAGCCTTGACCTTGCGCAGCAATTCACTGGCATCACGACCGATCCCGCCGGCGTTGATCTCGATAATCTGAATTCTGCCTTGCGGATCGATGACAAAGGTTCCGCGCTCCGCCAAACCGGCATCCTCGATCATCACGCCAAAGTTCCGCGAGAGAACGCCCGTTGGGTCGCCGACCATGATGTATTCGATTTTGCGGATCGTATCGGAGCTGTCGTGCCAGGCCTTGTGCGTGAAATGGGTATCGGTGGATACACTGTAGATTTCAACGCCCAACTTCTTGAATTCTGCGTAGTTATCGGCAAGATCCCCCAGTTCAGTCGGGCAGACGAAGGTAAAGTCGGCCGGGTAGAAAAACACAACGGACCACTTGCCGCGCAGGTCGTCATCGGACACTTCGATAAACTTGCCAGCATGGAATGCAGTAGCTTTAAAAGGAAGCACTTCGGTATTAATCAGCGATTTCATCATCGTTCTCCTTGGTTGATGAAGGGGGAAATTGGGTAGGCAAATATTACGGGAGCGCATAGAATTAATCCAATTTATTATTTTTATGGGACCAATAGCCAATGGCTATTCTGTATTTAATATTCCGGATGCCATTGCTGTTTTCGATCCAGAACGTATATGTCATCACACCTGTTTTTCCGCGTTAACTCTACTTTGGAACACTTTTCGCGGCTTTCTGGTGACGAGCGATGACACTGACCGAACTTCGCTACATCGTCACGCTTGCCAGAGAGCGGCATTTTGGCCGTGCCGCCGAAAAGTGCCATGTCAGCCAGCCAACCCTGTCCGTTGCCCTGAAAAAAGTCGAGCAGCGCCTCGGTATTACGCTCTTTGAGCGTTCTTCGACCGAGGTCCGCCCCACTCCGTTGGGCGAACAGATTGCCTGGCAGGCAGAACGCGTGCTGGAAGAATCGGCGCGTCTCGACGAAATTGCCGGGCAGGGCAAAGACCCCTTGTCCGGAACGCTGCGCCTTGGCGTCATTTTCACGATCGCGCCCTATCTGCTGCCCCGTCTGATTCCGGCGCTGCATGCCCGTGCGCCACACATGCCGCTTTATCTGCACGAGAACTTTACGGTTCGGCTGGCCGAAAAATTGCGCCGCGGCGAACTCGACGTCATCATCGTCGCCGATCCCTTCAGCGAGCCGGGCATCGTTGCCAGCCCGCTTTACGACGAGCCATTTTGTGTCGTGCTGCCTTCCGGCCACCCGCTGGCCAAACAAAAGCGCCTCCCGCCGGAAGCCATTGCCGCCGAAAACCTGCTTCTGCTCGGACAGGGTAACTGTTTCCGCGATCAGGTCGTACAGGCGTGCCCGAAACTTTCCGAACCCGGCGGCATGAGCGGCGCGCTGGAGGGCAGTTCGCTGGAAACCGTGCGGCACATGGTAGCCAGCGGTGCGGGAATCTCTGTCGTCCCCTGTTCGGCTGCCGAATCCTGGCCACAGGATGAGACGCTGATCGAATATCGCCACTTTGTCGATCCCGCGCCATTCCGGCGTGTGTTGCTGGCCTGGCGCGTCACGTTTCCTCGACCCCAGGCCATTGATGCCGTGCGCGAAGCCATTCGCGGCGCATTGCCGCCAGGCGTCCGTCGCGTGCGCTGAAACCCGATGTCTGCTCATGCCAGGCCATCCTGGGTATTGCCGATTTTCCCTTGATGCTTATCTGCCCACCAACGACCCACTTTCCGCGTTTCTTCCGGGGCATGCCTTGTGCTTTCTAGCCTGGCACACGTATTTGAAAAAGGAAGTTCGAAGGCATTGACTGAGCTTCTGGCGGCAATTTGCGAGCAATCGTAGCGCCTTCTCGTCCAACAGATCGTGCTATTCACCGCCCATGCCCATACACTGGGGGATAGCGCACTGCCGGGCAGGTTCGGTAACACTTTACCCCTATTTTTTCCGTAGACGCATTGCGCCCGGAGACTACTTGCCCTAAAGCGAAGCGCGAAAACACAGGCGGTTTAAGGCGCGGATCGTAACTTTCTTCTTCATACGGGAATGCGCACAAAGCACTTGACCCTGGACTTGCTTTGGCGTCAAATCCTCGTGACTCTACGATTCCATCCATCATAAAAACCATGCAAGCTTCAGATGAGGGGATTCTCACGCGCCTGCGCAATAGCGGCATCGAACCGGGCGACTCGGACGAAATCCGTCTGCAAAAATCGCTGCTGGTATTTGCCACCGGCCTGATCAGCCTGGCCTCGACGCTCTGGCTGTTCATTTACTGGCAGTTCGGCCCGCAATTTTCTGCGATGATTCCCGTTATTTTTCAGTTGCTGCTCATCGGCAACCTGTTGATTTATCTGAAGAGCCGGAAGTTCGACCGTTTCCGGCTGACCCAGCTTTTGACGATCCTGTGTATGCCCTTTGCGGCGCAATGGGGCATGGGCGGTTTCATTGACGCCAGTGGCATCAGCCTCTGGGGACTGCTGGCGCCAATTGGCGCGGCGCTTATCGTCGGTGCACGCCCGTCGCTGACCTGGTTCATTGCCTATGTTCTGCTGGTCGTGCTCTCGGGCATTTTCGACTTCTTTCTAGCCGAGGGCGCTGCACCACCAACGTATCGCCTCTCAATGCAGACGATGGCATTTTTCTTCGCGCTCAATTTCATCGCCGTTTCGACGCTTGTCTACCTAATGATCCGTTATGCGACGGCGGAAAAGCAGCGGGTCAGAATTCTGCTCGAAGAAGCGCACCAGCGCCTGCAGAGCGCGCAGGCGCGCTCTGAACGCCTATTGCTCAACGTGCTTCCCAGCACTATCGCCGAACGGCTCAAGCATGAAAATCAAACGATTGCCGACGGATTTGCCGATGTCTCGGTGATGTTTGTGGATATCGTCGATTTCACCAGAATGGCCGAAGGCATGACACCGCAGCAGGTTTTTGCCATGCTTAACGACATATTCTCCCGTTTCGATGAATTGGCCGAAAAACATGGCATGGAGAAAATTAAAACAATTGGCGACGCCTACATGGTGGCGGGCGGTATGACCAATGACCGCTGCGGTAACTACACCGACGCGCTGGTCGATCTGGCGCTGGAAATGCGCAATCTGTTGCACGAGGACTCACCAACCCGCCAGATGCATCTGGAAGTACGCATCGGCATCAGTACCGGCCCGGTCGTCGCCGGCGTCGTTGGAAAAAAGAAATTCATCTATGATCTTTGGGGCGATACCGTCAATCTTGCCAGTCGTATCACTGATGAAGGAGGCCCGGGCATGGTGCAAGTCGATGAGGCCACCTACCGGCGGCTCCGGCAACGTTTCGATTTCGACGAACCGCGGACAGTCTACCTGCAGGGCAAGGGAAATACGACGGTTTATCGCGTGATTGGCCACAAATCGGCTTAAAAAACCGATAATTCTGGGCGCTCCCCAGACTTCTTATTATCAATTATGTCTATTTGCTCATCGCCAGTTCAATGCGGCGCGTGTAGCAGGCACAAAAGTACAGATGGGCTTGTATGAGCTTACGTAAGTAGCGCTGCTGGGACGCCTGTTATGCTGGGAGAGCAAGGGCGGCATCTGATATTTTTGATTATGGCCGCTGGTCATATGGCATGTTAGCGCCTCAGGCAACTGGATACTTTACACTCTGTAACGGAACGTCTAAATCGAACAATAGACACTTAGGGCGGTTGGTCGCTATTCTTCGCGCCATCCTATGAGTGATGTTTTGCCATACCAGTAGAAAGGATTAGGCCATGTATTCAGTCGTATGTAAAAACACGGGGCAAGTCTTGGCAAAGAATTTGACGCTGGACGAAGTCGATCGATGGGTTGCAAAAAACGAAGCGAAATTTGGCAGTATTCGTACGGTCGGCATGACGATCTTTGTTGCTAATTAGCACTAGCGTTCAATACACACTCTTTTTTCCCGAATTTTCTTCATCAAATGAAGCCGCCTTTGCACAAAAGCAGGGCGGCTTTTTTGTTTCCACCACCATGATTGGCGGGTACGCCTGGTAGTTAGCGATCTCGTGTAGCGGAAAACTATCTATATTCCGTATAATAAGAAATACAGTTAGTTATGGCAGGCGTGCCGAATCAGTCAAACTATGTCGTCTGCTGTTGCCAAGGGTTCTCCCATACTTACTGTTTTACTGTTTGTTGGCTTTTACGCCAATTTTAATAAACTGAATTTGCCGAAAGGATTTCTATGCGTTTTTCTTCGCCTTTGCTTTTTACTGTCCTGGCAGCAGCGCTTGGACTGTCCGGCTGCGCCAATATGCAGATGGGTTCAACATCGGCTAAAACCGAAGCTACCGGATCGGCAGGAGGCGCCAATAGCCAGAATGCCAACAAGCAGCTGGAACATTGTAGCGCGCCACTGGGCACCATAGCCGTTGTGGAAGATACCAACGCGCCTTGGTATGGCATCCTGACCGGCCAATATCATTTAGGATCGACGGTTCCTGTCCTTCGACTGCTGATTCAGCAATCGAACTGCTTTGTTATCGTCGAACGTGGCAGGGCTATGGACAATATGATGGGTGAACGTCAGCTGGAACAATCCGGTGAACTGCGCAGACGTTCCAGTTTTGGCAAGGGCCAGATGGTTGCTGCAGATTATTCGCTCTCGCCATCCATTACTTTCACAAACGATAACGCTGGTGGTATTGGCGGAGCATTGGGTGGGTTGCTGGGCGGTAGCCTGGGCGCAGCAATCGGCGGTAGTCTGAACGCTAAGGAAGCTAGCACCCTACTAACATTGATCGACAACCGTTCCGGTGTTCAACTGGCTGCCGCCGAGGGCAGCGCTAAGAACTGGGATTTTGGTGTAGTTGGTGATCTGTTTGGCGGCCGCGGCGGTGGCGGATTAGGCGGATACTCCAATACAGCGGAAGGCAAAGTGATCGTTGCCGCCTTTATGGACTCGTACAATAATATCGTCAAGGCGGTGCGCAACTATAAAGCACAGCATGTCGAGGGGGGGCTAGGTACGGGTGGTCAGCTTGGTGTCCAAGGTGACGATGATGCAACGCCCGCGGTGCAGAAAAGGAGAACGTCGCGCAGGAAACGCTGATTTATATTTGGTGTACCCATGCATGCAGCACATTAGATGCGATATGCGGGCATAGAGAAACAAGCAACATTAGCGCGTAAACCTGACAAGGTTTGCGCGCTTTATCGTTTCTGTTCCATCAAAAATCTCGTAATCGATGTAAAACACCGCGATCGCCCATGAACCTTACTCGTAGGCGATACGATTCAATTTTACTTTACCGTATCACGCCATCAGCGCAGTACTATTTTCGGTTCATGCTTTGCAAAGGACTGGACAGTTTTTCCGGCAATAGATTCACAGCTTGCATGCTTGACACAAATTAGGGTGTTTTGGATAGGTATTTCATGGGAAAATGTATCCGGCCCTAGGGCGCGGCATTATGGCGCATACACCTGGAAAGAAATTTAAAAAATTTCAGGGAAAAGCCAAGATACTGCCAAAAATGGCAAAACGGCTTCAAACGGAAAATCATTGCGATTGTTGTTATGAGCGGTCATCTTTACATCGTCGCCGCCCCATCAGGTGCGGGTAAAACGACACTGGTCAGCATGTTATTGGCCAGCGACCCACGTATCTGTCTATCGATTTCAAAAACTACGCGCTCGCCCAGACATGGCGAACAGAATGGGCGCGACTACCATTTTATTGACGTGGCCACCTTCCTTGCTGAAGTCGAAAATGGCGAATTCCTGGAATGGGCGCTAGTCCACGGCAATTATTACGGCACATCCCGACGGTTGATCGAAGCGCGTATGGCGGCGGGCTACGACGTTCTCCTGGAAATCGACTGGCAAGGCGCGCAACAGGTGCGCAAAGTTTTCCCCGAAGCAATCGGTATTTTTATACTGCCCCCTTCGCTGGTGGCCCTGGAAGAACGCCTGGCGCATCGCGGAACGGACTCAGCCGAAACGGTGACGCGCCGACTGGCCGCCGCGCGTGAAGAAATGCGGCATGTAAGCGAGTTTGGCTATGTTATTATCAACGATGATTTGCAACAGGCATATCACAGCCTAAAATCGATCATCATCGCTTCGCGTTTGCGCTACAAGAACCAGAAAAAGTGCCACGCCGCACTATTTTCTGCATTGCTTGGATGATGATACTGATACGAGATTTAAGAATTATTGTTATAGGATTTTCATATGGCACGAGTCACCGTAGAAGATTGCATCCATGCAATCCCAAACCGCTTCCAAATGACGCTGGCTGCGACTTACCGCGCTCGTCAGATTACCTCCGGCGCAACTCCCATGGTTGAGGCCGATCGGGACAAGCCGACCGTCATTGCCTTGCGCGAACTCTCCCAAGGTTTATATGGACTGGAAATGCTCAACCGCAGCAAAACCTGAATCTCGGAGCACGAGATTAACCGGGAGCGGTCATGTCTGAGGATGCCAGAGGGCACGCCTCTATCAAGGCCTCTGCACCGCTCATCCAGATAGGTGCGTCGGAATATCGTCCTACAGATCCGGCTGTGCGCAGTTTTATAGCGTCTCTGTCCTATCTCGAACCGAACGAAGTTTCCCAGGTCATCGAAGCCTATCGCTTCAGCGAAAAGGCGCACGCGGGGCAAAAACGGATTTCCGGCGAACCGTATATCACGCACCCCCTGGCTGTCGCCAAAACCCTGGTGGAATGGCATATGGATCTTCAGGCCATCGTTGCCGGATTGTTGCACGATGTCATGGAAGATACCGCCGTCACCAAAAATGAAATCGCGGCGCGATTTGGCAAGCCAGTCGCCGAACTGGTCGACGGGCTGTCCAAACTCGAAAAAATTGAATCGCAAACCTATCAGCAGGCACAAGCAGAAAATTTCCGCAAAATGCTGATGGCGATGATGCGCGACCTGCGTGTCGTGCTCATCAAACTTGCCGATCGTTTGCACAACATGCAAACCATGGCTTTTTTGCGTCCGGACAAGCGGCGGCGCATTGCCAAGGAAACATTGGAAATCTACGCGCCCATCGCGATACGGATTGGCTTGAACCATGTCGGACGGCAACTCCAGGATTTATCGTTCCAGCACATTTATCCTCGCCGCTTCCAGGTACTGACCAAGGCGCTCAAAGCCGTGCGCGGCAACCGGCGCGAACTGCTGGCAAAAATCCTCAATGGCATCCGCAATAAACTGCGTGAGGCAAAAATCGAGGCGGGTGTTTTTGGCCGGGAAAAAAGTTTGTACTCGATCTACCACAAAATGGTCGAGAAGCACCTAAGTTTTTCTCAAGTCCTTGATATTTATGGATTCCGGATTATTGTCAACGATACGCCGACCTGCTATCTGGCGTTAGGCGCACTGCATAGTCTGTACAAACCCGTTCCTGGAAAATTCAAGGATTACATCGCCATTCCCAAAGAAAACGGCTACCAGTCCTTACACACGACACTGATTGGTCCTTACGGTACGCCGATCGAAATACAGATCCGCACGCAAAGCATGCATCATGTCGCCGAGGACGGCATTGCTTCGCACTGGCTCTACAAAGATAGCGAGGAAAGCGGTGCGGAGTTGCAAATCAAAACGCACAAGTGGCTGCAATCTCTGTTTGAACTGCAAACCTCATCGGGCGACTCTTCCGAATTCCTGGAACACGTCAAGGAAGATCTCTTCCCGGATGAAGTGTACGTTTTCACGCCGAAAGGGAAAATTCTGTCCTTGCCGCGCCAGGCTACGGTCATCGATTTTGCCTATGCCGTGCATACCGATATCGGGCATCGTTGTGTAGCCGCTATGGTTGGCCACGAGTTGATCCCACTGTCCGCCGAGCTTTCCAACGGCGACCAGGTCGAAATCATTACGGCGCCAAATGCCACTCCGAATCCGGCCTGGCTCGGCTATGTCAAAACCAGCCGCGCGCGGAGCAAAATCCGGCAGTTTCTCAGAACCCAGCAACAGGAAAGCGCCAGCCTGCTGGGTAAAAACCTGCTGGGTCAGGCGCTACGCGCGCGCGGCATTTCTCAGGATAAGATTCCGACGGCCGCCTGGGACGATCTGGTCAATAAGGCAGGGAAAAAATCGAAAAATGATGTTTATGCCGACATCGGGCAGGGCAATACGCCCGCCGCCGTCTATGCTCAACGCCTAGCCAACCACGAACAAGTATATGCGGACGGGGAAAGAACGCCCGCGTCATTGGCCATTCGCGGCAACGAAGGCGCGGCCATTCAACTGGCGCCATGTTGCTGCCCGATTCCTGGCGACCCGATCATCGGCCTGCCGCACAAGCACAGCGGACTGATCGTTCATAGCCACACGTGCCCGGAAATCCGCGGAGTACAAGGCAACGAAGCTAACGACTGGATTCAGATGAGCTGGGCGCCTGAACCGGGAATCCTGTTCGACACACGCATCAAGGTCACGATCCGCCACCTCAACGGCATGCTGGGACGTATCGCCACCGCCATCTCACAAGCGGGCGCCAGCATCGAGCAGGTCAATATGGACAACCAATATCACGGCCTGACTTCGGATCTGCATTTTCTCATTCAGGTAGCAAACCGCCAGCATCTGGCTCGACTCATACGCCAATTGCGCCGCATCCCCGAAGTTATCCGCATTGCCCGCGAACAACAGGAGTAAAGAGACGGCATGAAAGTTCTGGTTCTCGGCGCGGGAGTCGTTGGCGTCAGCAGCGCCTGGTACCTCGCCCGTGCAGGACACCGCGTCACGGTAATCGACCGGCAAGCGGGAGCGGGGCTGGAAACGAGCTTTGCCAATGGCGGCCAGATTTCGGTTTCCCACGCCGAACCCTGGGCCAACCCACATACCTTGCGGCGCGCGCTGGGCTGGCTGGGGCATGAAGATGCGCCGTTGCTTTTCCGCCTTCGCCCCGATCAAAAGCTGTTTGACTGGAGCTGGCGTTTTCTGCGCGAATGCACGTCTGCCCGGGTGCGCGCCAATGTGCGCGACATCCTTGCGTTGGCGATCTACAGCCGTCAAAAGCTCGGCGAACTGCGCCGTGAAACGGGCATTGAATACGAACAGCGCGAGTGCGGCATTCTGCACGTCTATACCGACGCCCGTGAATACGCGGCAGCGATCGAAGCCGCCAACGTCATGCGCGCGTTCGGTTGTGACCGGCGTCCGGTTGATGTCGACGAATGCGTTGCCATCGAACCGGCACTGCATGCGGCGCGACCCATGCTAGTCGGCGGCGACTATACAAAAGAAGATGAATCTGGCAATGCCCTGCTGTTTACCCAGCGCCTGGCACAGCGATGCGCCGACGCAGGCGTCGAATTCCTTTTCGATGCGCGGATCAGCGCGCTGCAAACCGGGCGCGACGGCAATCTGCGCAATATCGTCCTGCAGACTGCGGACGGCGATATAGAAGCGCTTGCTGCGCAGGCTTACGTCGTCGCCTGCGGCAGCTACTCGCCGCCATTGCTCGCGCCGCTGGGCATCCGCATTCCCGTCTATCCGGCCAAAGGTTATTCGGCAACCGTCCCTTTATCGGCGGACAGCGTTGCGCCCCAGGTTGCCATGACTGACGACGGCCATAAAATCGTTTTTGCGCGCCTGGGCCAGCATTTGCGCATTGCCGGCACGGCTGAATTCAATGGCTACAACATTGAACTCAACGAAGCGCGCTGCCAGGCGTTGATACGGCGCACGCAAGCCCTGTTTCCTCAACTTAACCCGGCAGGAGAGCCGGAATTCTGGTGCGGTCTGCGCCCGGCAACGCCCTCTAGCGTGCCGTTAATCGGGCGCACGAAAATCTCCAACCTGTTCCTCAACACAGGGCATGGAACACTCGGCTGGACGATGGCCTGCGGGTCGGGACAAGCACTCGCCGACATCATTAACGGCAAAGAGCCGGCCATCCCTTTACGCACGATCTAACTGACGCCTGTTTGCACAAACCGATGTGGTTCGACACGCATTGCCATCTGGACGCTCCTGAATTTGACGCCGACCGTTCCGACGTCGTCGCAGCGGCAAGAGCAAACGGCGTAAGCCGTTTATTGATTCCCGCCGTCAGTCGGGATAATTTTCCTGTCGTGCGGGCATGTTGCCGCCGTTTTCCCGGATGCTCGCCCGCCTACGGCATTCATCCCTTATACGTTCATCAGGCGCACGAAGCGGATCTGTCGGCGTTGCGCGACTGGCTGCGTACAGAATCCCAAGGTGATTGCCCGCCAAGAGCCATCGGGGAAATCGGACTGGATTTTTTTGTGCCGGACTACGATGCCGAACGGCAGACCTATTTTTTTGCCAGGCAACTGAATATCGCCGAGGAATTCGGCCTGCCCGTTATCCTGCATGTGCGCCGCTCGATCGACACCGTACTCGGATATATCCGGCGCTCAGGCATCCGGCGCGGCATCGCTCACGCTTTTAATGGCAGCTGGCAGCAAGCCGAGCAGTTCATCGCCCTTGGCTTCAAGCTCGGTTTCGGCGGCGCCATGACTTATCCAGGTTCAACCCGCATCCGCGCGTTGGCCGCCAGCCTGCCGCTTGAAGCGATCGTGCTAGAAACCGACGCGCCCGATATTCCGCCCGTCTGGCTGAGGGACGCCCACTCATCCGACACGCCAGCCAGGCCGCGCAACTCGCCCGAACAGATACCGCGTATTGCCGGCATATTGGCGGAACTGCGTCACGAATCCGCCGCTCATATCGCTGCCATGACCCGCGCGAATGCGAACGCCGTTTTTGGCTTTACCGCGTAATTTTGGAAAGCGGGCGTTTTTTCGCAAAAACCATCGCAAGATGGTTGTCGGGAAAATGAGAAAGCGCCATAATTCACGCGGTTTTCCGAATGCTACCGAGTCTTCCCAAGACCGTCCCGACGACGGAGTAGCCGCAAGTTCCGACACAATCCTCTTTTCACACGAAAGGATCATGCGTGAATACCTATAAAGCAGATGTGGTTGTTGTTGGCGGAGGAGGTGCGGGATTACGTGCGGCAATCGCCGTCGCCCAGGCCGATCCCGCGCTGAAAATCGCACTGGTATCGAAAGTCTATCCGATGCGCAGCCATACCGTATCCGCCGAAGGCGGCGCGGCGGGCATCAAGAAGGAAGAGGATAACCTGGATAACCACTTCCACGACACCGTCGGCGGTGGCGACTGGCTGTGCGAGCAGGATGTTGTCGAATATTTCGTCGAGCAAGCACCCATTGAGCTGACACAGCTTGAGCACTGGGGATGCCCATGGAGCCGTACGCCGGAAGGAAAAGTCAACGTCCGCCCCTTCGGGGGCATGAAGATCGAGCGAACGTGGTTTGCCGCCGATAAATCCGGGTTCCACATCCTGCATACCCTGTTCCAGACATCGATCCAGTTCCCCTCGATCAAACGTTTCGACGAATATTTTTGTATTGATATTCTGGAAGACGAGGGGCGCTGCCAAGGGATCGTCGCCATTGAAATGGCAACCGGCGAATTCACCCTTATCCAGGGCAAATCGGTCATTATCGCCACCGGCGGCGCAGGGCGCATTTTCCGCGAAAGCACGCTGGGCGGCATCGTGACCGGAGATGTGCAGGGCGCGGTTTTCCGCCACGGCGTACCCTTGCGCGATATGGAATTCGTGCAGTATCACCCGACCTGCATGCCGATCACCGGCCTGCTGTTCACGGAAGCCTGCCGCGGCGAAGGCGGTTATCTGGTCAACAAGGATGGTTACCGCTATTTGCAGGATTACGGTCTGGGTCCCATGCAGGACAAACCAAAGAATAAATACATGGAACTTGGCCCGCGCGACCGACTCAGCCAGTCCTTCTATTTCGAGATGCAAAAGGGGCGCGTTTTCGATGATCCGGTACTCGGCAAACACGTACACCTTGATCTGCGCCATCTCGGCAAGGCGCGCCTGCATGAGCGCTTGCCGCTGATCTGCGAAATGGCCGCAACCTTCTTGGGCATCGACCCGGCCATCCAGCCGATTCCGGTACGCCCGGCAGTACATTACACGATGGGCGGCATTGCCACCGACAACAAATGCCAGACAAAACTGCGCGGCCTGTACGCTATCGGGGAATGCTCGAACGTCGGCCTGCACGGCGCCAACCGGCTCGGCTCCAACTCGCTGACGGAGCTCGTCGTCTTCGGCAAACTGGCAGGTGTAGAGGCTGCGGAAACCGCCAAATCATTTGAATTCGGGAATACTGATACGCTGCTCAAGCAGGCCGAAGCCGCCCGTAACCGCGTGCTTGCGTTCAAGACACAAACCGCTTACGGCGCTAAAGAGCGCGTTGCCAACATCCGTAAGGAAATGGCGCAAGCAATGGAAGAAGGCTGCGGCATTTACCGCGAACAGGCCACCATGCAGAAAACCTGCGACAAGCTGGCCGAACTGCGTGAGCGTTTCCGGAACATTGAACTAGACGATAAGACCAGCGTTTGGAATACCGACTGGCTGACAGCGATCGAGCTCGACTACCAGCTCGATGTGGCGCAATCCATCGTTTATTCAGCCATCAACCGCAAAGAGTCGCGCGGCGCCCACCAGCGGCTGGATGGTTATGGACAGCGCGATGACGTTAACTTCCTCAAACATTCCGACGCATACTATGTGCCCGGCGCCGCACCGCGTCTTGAATACACCGACGTGAAGATTACCAAATCACCTCCCGCTGCGCGCGTCTACGGCGCGGCAGGCGAAAAAGCCGATGCGGAAAGGAAGGCTGCCCATGTCTGAACAGAAATTCATTGAAATCGAGGTGCTCCGCTACCTGCCGGAAAGCGACGAAGCGCCGCATTCCGAAGTCTACAAGGTGCCTTTCACCAATGATATGTCGGTACTGCAAGGCATCCAGTACATCAAGGACAACTTCGATGGCACGCTGACTTTCCGCTGGTCGTGTCGCATGGCAATCTGCGGCAGTTGCGGCATGATGATCAACGGCATTCCCAAACTGTCCTGCGAGACTTTCATCCGCGACTATTACCAGGAAGGCCAAACCAACCGGATTACCGTCGAGGCACTCTCGCATTTCCCGATTGACAAGGATCTGGTCGTCGATTTTTCAGGGTTTATCGACAAGCTGGAAAGCGTCCATCCTTACATCATCCCCAAAGAACCCAGAACGCTTGAGGAGGGGGAATATATCCAGACACCGGCGCAGGTGCAGGAATATATGCAATTCACTTCGTGCATTAACTGTACGCTGTGTTATGCCGCCTGCCCGCAGTACGGCCTCAACCCCGACTTTATCGGCCCTGGCGCGATTGCGCTGCTGCACCGCTACAACATGGATTCACGCGATGGCGGTAGCAAGCAGCGTATGGAGTTGCTTGCATCCGAGGAAGGCGTTTATGTATGTAGCGCCGTCGCCTACTGCTCAGAGGTGTGCCCCAAACATGTCGATCCGGGCAATGCCGTGAATCTCAACAAGATCGAAGCCGCAAAGGACTACTTCCTGCGCTTTCTGTCGCCGAAAGGGGGTGCCCAGTGAGCAAACGCAAACCGTATGTCCGCCCGATGGACGGGTGGTGGAAGAAGAATCCCTTCTACGTCGAATATGTCATCCATGAAAGCACAGCGCTGTTCGTCATTGCCTACGCTATCGTCCTGCTGGTTGGGCTGGTACGCCTGAGTCAAGGCGAAACCTATTGGAATGATTGGCTGGCCGCGCTGAAAAGCCCGGTATCGATCATTTTTCACCTAATCTTGCTGGTTGCGATTGCTTACCATGCCTATACATGGTTCAAGATCATGCCGATCACCATGCCGCCCGTTCGGATCGGCGGTAAAAAGCTCGCGCCCGGCACCATTATCGCAGGCGGGCTGACGGCCGCGGTTGTCGCCGCTCTCGGACTAATCGCCCTGGTTGGGAGGATTGCTGCATGAAAAAAATTCGTAAGCGTTCCAACGCCCCCATTTTCTGGGGACTCTTTGGTGCCGGCGGCATGCTCTCGGCACTATTCGGCCCGGCGCTGGTTTTCATTACCGGTATTGCTGTTCCATTGGGCATCCTGTTACCGCAGGATACGATGAGCTACCCAAAGGTCCTGGCTTTCGTCCAGAACTTTTTTGGCAAGGGCTTCATCTTCGCCGTCATTTCCCTGTTCATGTGGTTTGCCGTACATCGCACCTACCACTCGCTCCACGAGTTTGGCATCCATGCCGGCATGGGCGCCAAGCTGCTTTGCTACGGATCGGCGTTCATCGCAACCATCATTTCGGGTGTGATATTGCTGAAAATTGGTTTCTGAAACAGAAATGATTCCTTCCAATTTCTATCAGCAAAAACAAAAAAGCCAATAACATCAATAGCGCACCTGCCCGCCCCGCGTAGACCCGCACGGGGCGGGTATTTTTATAGTCGAAGCAATCAACTATTTCTACAGGGCGCGCAAGCGATGATCGGCTTGCATGCGGAATAGCGCAGTGTGTCTTGGCGGTAAGTGCGCTGCATACGCTTTCCTACGATGACGCCGCCTCAATTCGCTCGATTTCTTCGGCGAGTGTTAGCCAGTGCTCTTCCTGGGCATCGAGCGCTTCGTTCAGTGCCTTGAGTTCATTGCCAAGTACGGTAATTTCATCGACCGGCAGGTTTTCTTCAGCAAAACGGGCTTCAATTGCCTGTTTGCGCGTTTGCAGGGTATGTAACTGACTGTCGAGTTTTTCCTGCGCGCGCTTGAGCGACCGCAGCTGCGCCGCGGTCTGGCGAGCCGCCGCATATTCCCGTTTTCGCACCGCTGACGTTTGCTCTGCCTGCCCGTTTTGCATACGCGCCCGTTTTTCCGCCTCACGCTGCCGGCGCGCGTCATCAAGGAGAAACTGCTGGTAATCGTCGAGATCGCCATCGAACGGGGCAACGCGCCCATGCGCCACAAGCCAGAACTCATCACATACCGCACGCAATAGCGCACGGTCGTGGCTGACCAGAATCATCGCCCCTTCGAATTCGTTCAGTGCGACGGACAGCGCCTCGCGCGTGGCCAGGTCGAGATGGTTGGTCGGCTCGTCAAGCAGCAGCAGATTCGGCCGCTGCCAGGCAATAAGCGCCAGCACCAAACGCGCTTTCTCACCGCCGCTCATCGTACCGACCGGCTGATACGCCATATCGCCAGTAAAACTGAACGTACCCAGATAATTGCGCAACGCTTGTTCACGCCCCGATTCCCCATCAGGCAATACGGTGTGAGCAAGCCGTGTCAGATGTTCGATCGGCGAATCCTGTGGCCGCAGCACATCCAACTCCTGCTGGGCGAAGTAGCCAATCGACAGCCCCTTGCCTTCGACCCGCCCACCCGACAGCAGCGGCAAGGCACCGACCAGTGTTTTGACCAAAGTCGATTTACCTTGCCCGTTGGCGCCGAGGATACCGATGCGCTGACCGGCGGCGATCGTGCAGCTCACCTGGCGCACGATAAGGCTCGGCGGTGTGTCTGCCGAAGCGCCTGCTGGTGGTAGATAGCCGCAGTCGACATCGCGCAGCACCAACATCGGATTGGGCAGTCCGGTCGGAGTATTGAATGCAAAGGAAAATTCAGCCTCGGCCAATACCGGCGCGAGGCGCTCCATACGTTCGAGCGCCTTGACCCGGCTTTGTGCCTGGCGCGCCTTGCTCGCCTTGGCCTTGAAGCGGTCGATAAATTTCGTCAGGCGGGCAATCTGTGCTTGCTGTTTCTCATAGGCCGCTTGTTGCAACAGCATCTGCTGTGCGCGCAAGGCCTCGAAATCGCTGTAGTTACCGCCATAGCGCGTCAGCTTTCCACGCTCGATATGCAAGGTGACGCGCGTCACGGCATCAAGGAACTCGCGGTCGTGGCTAATGACGAGCAGCGTGCCTTCGTAGCGCTTGAGCCAGCTTTCCAGCCAGACCAATGCATCGAGGTCGAGGTGATTGGTCGGCTCATCGAGTAGCAGCAGGTCGGACGGGCACATCAGCGCCCGCGCCAGTTGCAGGCGCATACGCCAGCCGCCGGAAAAACTGTTGACCGGCCGGTTCAGCTCGTCCATACGGAAGCCCAACCCCAGAATCAATGCCTGCGCTCGGGCATGCGCATCGTGTGCGCCTGCGTCGGCCAGCGCCGTATAGGCATGCGCCATCCGTTCGCCATTACCGGACGCCTCCGCAGCGTGCGCCTCAGTCTGCGCCGCCATCAGGAACGCATCCCCGGCAATGACGAAATCCGTCGCACTCTGCGCTGTTTCCGGCATCTCCTGGGCAACTTGCGCCAGACGCCAGACAGACGGCACCAGGCATTCACCGGCGTCTTCGTGCAGCGTACCAGCAAGCAAAGCGAACAAGGAGGACTTGCCCGCACCATTGCGGCCGACCAGGCCAATCTTCTCGCCGGGGTTAATGACGGCAGAAGCCTCATCAAGCACCCGCCTGGCGCCACGCCGTAACGTAAGATTCTTGAGAACGATCATGGAAGCGGCGCACAGCCTGCACCGATACGCGGCAAAAATACAGACAAGGCGTCCGAAAATTCAGGGCAAGGCGGGAAACACAACGGCAATCCCAGCCTCAAATGCGCGCAAATGCTTTATCGATTTCGGCACGCAGCGCATCATAGTTTTCAGTGACCGGATATTGCGGAAATTCGCGCACAACATTTTCCGGCGGATGAAACAGGATGCCCGCATGCGCCACACCGAGCATTGCCGTGTCGTTATAGGAATCGCCCGCGGCGACGACGGTGAAATTCATCTCACGCAGGCGCACCACCGCTTCCCGTTTTTGTTGCGGCATACGCAGGCGATAGCCGGTCAACATGCCGTCGGCGCCCGCTTCCAGGCTGTGGCAGAAGAGCGTCGGCCACGCCAGCTGGCGCATCAGCGGATGCGCAAATTCATAAAAAGTGTCGGAAAGAATAATGACCTGGTAGTCCTCGCGCAACTTATCGAGAAACGCCCGCGCCCCCGGCATCGGCCCCATGCTGGCAATGACATTCTGGATATCGGGCAAACCCAACCGGTGCTGGCGCAACAGATCGAGGCGGTATTTCATGAGCTTGTCGTAGTTCGGCTCATCGCGCGTCGTCCGCCGCAGTTCAGGGATGCCGGTACGTTCGGCAAACTCAATCCAGATTTCTGGAACCAGCACGCCTTCCAGGTCGAGACAAACGATTCTCACAACACACTCCGAATCAAAAAGAAATGAACGACAAGGCACCATTCTAACAAACGCACCGCCGCGCAACAGGCCTCTTGACGCCATTTACGGCCATTCCATGAGACAATTCGCCCTGTGCCATAAAGGGGAGATACTTTATGAGGTTTGAGCAGCATCAATCTCAACGAAATGCATCTGGTCATTTATCCGCCCTGCCGCCGGCACTGCTGGGCATACTGGTGCTACTGGTTACGGCCTGCTCACCAGCGGTTAAGCAAAAAGAAGCCGCGACCATTCCGCAAACGACGGAACAGGCCAACGCCCAGCGCGAATGCGCCGCGGCAATGCAGCAGGCGGCAGAAGAGCGCCTGGAGGCCGAACAGGCCGAGTGCTACAAGAAGTTCTTTGTCAGCGACTGTTTACGGGACGCCAAGACGCGTTATACCGAAACCATTCTCCAGGCGCGCGACATCGACATTCCAGCGCGTGATTTCCTGCGCAACGTCCAGCGCATGGAAATCGAGCGTAGGGAGGTCGAGCGAAATACCAATAATCAGGCGCGCGAAGCAGAACAACAAAGACAAGCGGAAGAATACCGCCGCAAGGAACAGGAACGCGCAGCCGAACGCGAGCGTCGGCAGGCCGACAAGGCCGCCCAAGCAGCCGCCTATCGCCAAAAAGCCGCCGAAGAAGCACATAGCCGGCAGGAGCGGCAGGCACGTCACGCCAGACGCGATGCCGAGCGCCAGGCTGAGCACAAACGGCGGCAGGCCGAACGCGAAACACGCGTACAATGAATGGACAGTTGACCGCGCTTCGGGCCAGGCCGGACACGGCGCCGAATGCATTCCTGCACTTTGCCATTCCTGTCATTTCTGTCACTCCCGCCATTTCCACCATTCCCCACGCTTCTCCATTCCGCCCAGACTGGGCATCCGGACGCCAGTCAGCCGACGTGCATCAGTGAACGAAAAGCCGCCGCCATGTCCCGCACTTTCGTCAAACGCTCACCCTACGATACCGAAGGTTTTGGACTTGGCCAGTTTTTCACGCCGCCCACCATCGTCGACTGTATGCTGCAACTGGTACGCAATCACGGACGCGTACTGGAGCCTGCCTGCGGCAATGGCGCTTTTCTCGCGCATCTCCCCGGCGCCGTCGGCATCGAGATCGATCCCGATTTCGCACCACCGGGAACACGGGTCATGGATTTTTTTGAACTCCCGGAAGAAGAACGCTTCGCCACGATCATCGGCAATCCGCCATACGTCCGTTACCAGGACATCCCACAGTCCACCCGCTACCTGACACGCAACAGCGTACTCGACGGCCGCGCCAATCTCTACCTCTTTTTCATCGAAAAATGCCTGCACCATCTGGCACCGCGTGGCGAGCTGATCTTCATCACGCCACGCGATCTGCTCAAAGCCACCTCGGCCATCCCGCTCAACTGCCTGCTTTATAAAGCCGGCACAATCACTGACTTCATCGATCTGGGCGATCTGCACCTGTTCGATGAAGTCACGCCGAACTGCGCCATCTGGCGCTTTGAACTCGGCAATTACGATCGGCGCACGCGCTACAGCGCGCTTGGCGCCGGGCAGCCGGCCACTTGCCTTGCGCAATTGCAGGGGGAAATACGGCATTTTGACGAAAACAACGGCCAGCTGCTTTTTACCCGAAACGATTATCCCCTGTCGCTGCGCGACATCGCCTTTGTCAAAGTGGGCGCCGTCTCGGGGGCCGATGCGCTCTACGCCAGCGAAACGCACGGCAACCGCGATTTCGTCTGCTCATCCACCGTTGCCGACGGCAAAACGCGCCGGATGATCTGGTGCGCGCCGGACGCACCGCCGCCTGCCCTGCTGCCGCACAAGGCGCGCCTGCTGGCGCGGCGCATCCGCAAATTCGACGAAAGCAACTGGTGGCACTGGGGGCGCGGCTATTATCTATCCGCCCTGCCGCGGGTTTACGTCAATAACAAGACACGCCAGCGACACCCCTTTTTCGTACATGACTGCCCGCATTATGATGGGGCGGTATTGGCAATTTTCCCGCATCGGCCGGAAACCGACGTCCGGCAGCTGGCGTCGGCGCTTAACGCCGTCGATTGGGCGGATCTGGGCTTTGTCTGCGACGGTCGCTTTCTCTTTACACAACGCAGCCTGGAACAGGCACCGTTGCCTGCGTCTTTCCGCACCTTTCTGCCAAATGACAGCGAAGCATCGGGACCGGAAAAATCGAAGTCATGAAAGACATTCAAGCGCAAGCACATTTTCTGATTCCGTCCGCCCCTTCCGTGGATTAAAAGAGACAGGAGAAATCATGGTACCCCACCTCACCACCGCATTGAACGGCCCGCTGCTTGAACTCGAAAAACGTTTTCTTGACGCTGCGCCTGACATCGAGCGCTGGTTGCGCAGCCAGTGGCAGGAACATACGCCGCCTTTTTACGGCTCTGTCGATCTGCGCAATGCCGGCTTCAAGCTGGCGCCCATCGACATGAACCTCTTTCCCGGCGGCTTCAACAATCTGTCGGCCGATTTCATGCCGCTGTGCGTGCAGGCGGCGATGAGCGCCATTGAAAAAATCTGCCCAAACGCCAAAAGCCTGCTGCTGATTCCCGAAAACCACACGCGCAACCAGTTCTATCTGCAGAACGTGGCGCAGCTCGTCAACATTTTCCGTATGACTGGCCTGAACATCCGCATCGGTACGCTGATTCCGGACATCCAGGCGCCAACGCCGGTCGAGCTGGCCAACGGTCAGTCGTTATTGCTGGAGCCGCTGGTGCGTAGCGGCAACCGCCTGGGGCTGAAAGATTTTGATCCCTGCGCGATTTTGCTCAACAACGACCTGTCTGCCGGCATTCCCGACATGCTGAAGAATCTTGACGAACAATTCGTGCTGCCGCCCGTACATGCGGGCTGGGCGATGCGTCGAAAATCCAATCATTTCGCGGCTTACGACGAGATCGCAGACCAATTTGCCCAGCTCATCGGTATCGATCCCTGGCGGATCAACGCGTATTTCTCCGTTTGCAAACACATCGATTTTCACGGACGTCAGGGCGAAGAATGCCTGGCCGATAGCGTCAATGTCGTCCTAGCGTTGATCCGCCAGAAATACCAGGAATACGGTATCGAGGAGACGCCGTTTGTTATCGTCAAAGCGGATGCCGGTACTTACGGCATGGGCGTCATGACGGTCAGGAGCGCCGACGAAGTGATCGGCCTCAACCGCCGCCAGCGCAACAAGATGTCGGTCATCAAGGAAGGGCTGAACGTCAGCCAGGTCATTATCCAGGAAGGCGTGCATACCTTCGAGCGCGTCGAGAAGGACGGCAAGGCCGGCGTTGCCGAACCGGTGGTGTATATGATCGACCGCTTTGTCGTCGGCGGCTTCTATCGCGTTCACGGCGAGCGCGGCATTGATGAAAACCTCAACGCGCCGGGCATGCATTTTGAACCGCTGGCTTTTGAGACCTGCTGCTCGCTGCCCGATTGCCAGCAGACCCCGGATGCACCGCCCAACCGTTTTTACGCCTACGGCGTCGTCGCGCGGCTGGCGTTGCTGGCGGCCGCGCTGGAAATCGAACGTACCGAGCCGTCGGAGGAGGCACTCTGATGCGCATCGCTTTCATCATCGACCCGCCGGATACACTCAACCCGGCCAAGGATTCAAGCATCGCCATGATGCGCGCCGCACGCAATGCAGGGCACGCCGTCTCGGTCATCGAACAGCCCGCCCTGTATGCCGCCGTCCCGCATGGCGTCTGCGCCGAGGCCGCCCATCTGGAAATTTCCGACAACGACGCCTGCTGGTATCAAGAGATCGCTCGCGAGACGTTGCCGCTGCATGATTTTTCCGCCGTACTGATGCGCAAGGATCCGCCTTTTGACATGGAGTACGTTACCGCCACCTGGCTGCTCGAACGCGCCGAGGCAGAAGGGGCGCGCGTATTCAACCGCCCCGCCGCCCTACGCGACCATTCGGAAAAGCTCGCCATTCTGGAATTTCCGCAGTTCACCGCCCCGACGCTGGTTGCGCGCGAAGCCGCGCCGATCCAGGCGTTCATCGACGCACAGCGGGATTGTGTCCTCAAACCGCTCGACGGCATGGGCGGCAGCCAGGTATTCCGTGTGCGCGCTGACGACCCGAACCGTAATGTCATCATCGAAACACTGACCCGGCTGGGACGGCGCACGATCATGGCACAGCGCCACATTCCGGAAATCAGCCAGGGCGACAAACGTATCCTGATCGTCGACGGCCAGGTCGTCCCGTACTGTCTGGCGCGTATCCCGAAAGCCGGGGAAACGCGCGGCAATCTGGCGGTGGGCGGGCGCGGCCTTGTACAGCCGCTGAGCGCGCGTGACCATGAAATCGCCGAGGCACTGGCGCCGACCCTCACTACACGCGGGTTACTGTTCGTCGGCATCGACGTGATCGGCGACTATCTGACCGAAATCAACGTCACTAGCCCGACCTGCATGGTCGAGATCGCCCGGGATAGCGGCTTCGACGCCGCGGCACTGTTGATCGCCGCGCTGGAGCGCCACTGCACCCCATAGAACGACACCATGGCATCGGCAAGACATGCATCCCTGAGTAGAATAGCTCTGGCTGGCGCGTCGTCAATGGCGACGCACAGGAACAGGGGCGGACATCACCACCGCGCCAATCACCGATACGAGGACATTTGCAAATATGGCACGCGCTGAAGTTCAGATCATCAACAAACTCGGGCTGCACGCCCGCGCATCAGCCAAGCTGACGCAACTGGCGTCCGGTTTCAGCGCCGACGTCTGGATGGAGAAAGGCACCCGTCGCGTCAACGCAAAAAGTATCATGGGCGTCATGATGCTGGCAGCAGCTAAAGGCTCGACCGTCATCATCGAAACCATCGGCGAGGATGAACAGCCGGCGCTTGAAGCGATCATCAAGCTGATTGGCGATAAATTCGGCGAAGGCGAATGACGTGACGATCAGCTTTACTCTGCACGGCCTGGCTGTTTCCAGCGGGATTGCCATCGGGCGGGCACACCTAGTTTCACAAGCGACACTGGAAGTGTCGCACCTGTTCATTGCACCGCGCCAGATCGACAAGGAGATTGCCCGTTTTGAAGCGGCAATGGCCAAAGTACGCGCAGAACTCGAATCCTTACGTGAGGACGCCGGCAACATGACAACCGACGTCAGCGCCTTCGTCGATCTGCACGTGATGATTCTTTCCGACGCCGACCTGTCGGAAGCGCCCAAGCAAATCATTCGCGAGCGCCGCTGTAACGCCGAATGGGCCATCGTCCAGCAGATGGAATTGCTGGTCGAACAGTTCGATGCCATCGACGATCCTTACCTGCGCGAACGCCGCTACGATGTCTGCCAGGTCGTCGAGCGCGTCGTGCGCGAACTGACTGGCCGCAATTCGGCCAGCAACCGTATCGCCAAGGCGAATCGCGGCGAGCCGCTGATCGCCGTCGCTCATGATCTCTCGCCGGCGGACATCGTGGCCTACAAGGATCACAATTTCGTTTCCTTCATCACCGACGTCGGCGGCGCCACGTCGCATACTGCCATCCTGGCGCGCGGCATGGGCATCCCGGCGGTACTTGGCCTGCATACCGCCCGTCGATTGATCCGCAACGGCGAGCAATTAATTATCGATGGTGAACGCGGCGTCGTTATCGTCAATCCTGATTTGCGCATTCTCGAAGAATATCAACTCAAAAAAAGCGAGTTCGAGATCGAACGCGCCCGGCTCAAACTGCTCAAATCAGCACGCGCCACCACGCTCGATAAGGTCAAGATTGAGATGTTGGCCAACCTCGACGAGCCGGGTGAAGTCAATGCCGCGCTGGATGTCGGCGCGGAAGGCGTCGGCCTGCTGCGCACGGAATTTATTTTCCTCGGGCGCGGCGGCATGCCCAGCGAGGAAGAACAGTTCGAGGCATACCGCAAAGTCGTCAAGGGTATGGATGGGAGACCGGTGACGATCCGCACCTTTGACCTGGGCAACGACAAGCATCTGGATTCGCCGCAAATGACGATCGGGCGAAAACACATCAACCCGGCATTAGGGCTGCGCTCGATCCGCCTCTCGCTGGCCGAACCAAAATTCTTTCACGCTCAATTGCGCGCCATTCTGCGCGCCTCAAAATACGGCAAGGCGAGAATTCTGATTCCGATGCTCTCGCACGAACACCAGATCAACCAGTCGCTGGCGGCTGTCGAACAGGCTAAGGCAAGCCTGCGCGGCGAACGGATCGCTTTTGACGAAACCATCGAAATCGGCGGCATGATCGAAGTGCCAGCGGCAGCGCTGACTGCCAGCCTGTTCCTGCGCAAGCTGAATTTTCTCTCCATCGGGACCAACGACCTGATCCAGTATACGTTGGCCATCGACCGCAGCGACGAGCAGGTTGCCCATCTTTACGACCCGCTGCATCCAGCCATTCTCCGGCTATTGGCGTATGTCATCGGCAGCGGCAATAAAGCAGGGGTGCCGGTATCGATCTGCGGCGAACTGGCGGGCGATCCGCACATGACACGTCTACTGCTCGGTATGGGGCTGCGCGGATTTTCGATGTTCCCGGCACACATCCCCAGCGTCAAACAGCGGATCAAACAAAGCGACGCCGGTGCATTGGCGCACAGCGTCCGCCGCATTCTCAGGCTGGATGAAACCTCGAAGATTCGCGAACAGGTCGATCGCCTTAATACCGAATCCGTCTGACCCTAAAGCGGGTGCCAATTACTATGTACAGCGCTGATCTGATCGGTACTCGTAAATAGATTGAGTATCACCCGGTATGCCATTTTCTTGGCGAAACCACACCATTAATGCAGAAACATCTTCTTCCCATGGAAAATAACTTCCAAGAATTATCAAAGCACAATGGAAGGTCGCCTATTTTCCGATACAGAATTGGCTAAATATTTTGCCCAACAGATCGTCGGTGGTAAAAGCGCCGGTGATCGAAGCGAGTGCGCGTTGGGCAAGGCGCAGTTCTTCCGCAAACAGTTCGAGCTGCGGCAATTGGCGGCATGCCTGGGCAAGATGTTCCCGGGTTTGGGCCAGCGCCTGCAAATGGCGCTCGCGGGCAATGAAAACATTTTCGGCTGGATGCCAGCCGGCAATGCGCAGTAGCTCGCGACGCAGCAATTCAACGCCCTCTCCCGTTTTGGCGGAAAGAAACAATGAGACGCTATTGCCGTTTTCCTGACGTTCGGCATGGCAATCGTCTTTTTCGACAAGATCGATTTTGTTGTGAATGATCAAATGCGCAGGTTGCTGCGGCAGGCGCGCAAGGATTTTTCGGTCGCTTTCGCTAACGCCGGATCGGCTGTCGACAAGCAGGATAATGGCGTCGGCACGGTTGATTTCTCGCCAGGCGCGGTCAATGCCGATCCGTTCGACTTCATCATCCGTATCACGCAGGCCGGCGGTATCGATGATATGCAGCGGAATGCCCTCGATATGCAGAGTTCCACTGACGATATCGCGCGTGGTACCGGCGATTGGCGTAACGATGGCCAATTCATCGCCAATCAGACAGTTGAGTAGACTTGATTTACCGACATTCGGCTGGCCAACGATGACAACATGTAATCCTTCTTGCAGCAAACGGCCTTGCCGGGCGCGGTCAAATACGGCATCGAGGTGATTTTGTAACTCTTCGAGCTGGCCAAATGCATTGGCTGACTCCAGAAAATCGATTTCCTCGCCGGGAAAATCGAGCGTGGCCTCGGTGAGTGCTTGCAACCGGGTTAGCGCATCGAGTAATTCATCAATTTCCCGTGAAAATTCGCCTTGTAAAGAGCGTGCGGCGCTGCGGGCGGCGGCGGCACTGGCAGCGTCGATGAGATCGGCAACCGCTTCGGCTTGCGTTAAGTCGATTTTGCCATTGAGGTAGGCGCGTCGCGTGAATTCTCCCGGCTCGGCAAGCCGGGCACCCAGATCCAGGCAGCGCCTCAGCAGTAAATTGAGGACAATTGGCCCACCGTGACCGTGCAGCTCGATGACATCCTCACCGGTGAAGGAATGCGGTGCGGGAAAATAAAGTATCAAGCCGCTGTCAATCGGCGATTGATCAGCGGCACGAAAGCTGGTTAGCGCCGCCATACGCGGCGACGGGAGGCCACCGCACAGTTGCCGGGCAAATTCGGCGAGATTGCGCCCGGATATCCTGACGATACCGACACCGCCCCGCCCGGCAGCGGTTGCAATGGCGGCAATGGTTTCGGATGGATAGCGTAGGGTGTTCATGCCTCTTTGTTAGTACAAAAAAACGGGCGGCTAAAGCGATGCTTCAACCGCCCCGATTTTTTCACCGCACATTCCAGAATAGCCGTCCCGCCGCTTCAGGCCTTGGCATCGTTGGCTGCTTTGTTACCGCTTTCGATCATCCGCGTGATCTGCCATTGCTGGGCAATGGAAAGGATGTTATTGACCACCCAGTACAGAACCAGCCCAGCCGGGAAGAAAAGGAACATAAAACCAAACACCAGCGGCATGATCAGCATGGCCTTGGCCTGCATCGGGTCAGGTGGTGTCGGGTTTAGTTTGGTCTGGATAAACATGGTAACAGCCATGATGATCGGTAGAACGTAGTATGGGTCTTTGGAAGAAAGATCCTTGATCCATAAAATCCACGGCGCATCTCGCATTTCGACCGCACCCAGGAGCGCCCAATATAGGGCAATGAATACCGGAATCTGGATCAGAATCGGCAGACAGCCGCCCAGCGGATTGATTTTTTCGGTACGGTAGAGATTCATCAGTTCCTGGTTGAGGCGCTGTTTGTCATCGCCATAGCGCTCTCTGAGCGCATTCAGGCGCGGCGCTACCGCCTTCATTTTAGCCATCGACTTGTAACTTGCTGCCGAGAGCGGGAAGAACAGCAGCTTGATGATGATAGTCAGGATGATGATTGCCCATCCCCAGTTATTGACCACTTTGTGGATCATTTCCAGACACCAGAAAATCGGCGCGGCGACGATGGTTAGCCAGCCGTAATCGACCACCAGCGCCAAACCTTTTGCACCGATACCGCCTTCTTCCGACGGTTTGGCAAGCTGATTGAGGACAGACTGAATCTGCGGCCCAGCGTAGAGCGAAACTGATCGGCTAGCTTTTTCGCCCGGGGCAACCTGCGGCATCGGCACGATCACGCCCGCTGAAATATCGGCGCCCAGCTTGCGAACGAAATATTCGCGGGGTAGATTTTCTTGCGGAATCCACGCTGAGACAAAGTAATGCTGAACCATAGCAATCCAGCCATCATTGGCTTTCTCGATAAATTTTGCCTTGCCCTTTTCGATGTCTCCAAAACTGATTTTTTGGTATTTTTCCTGCTCGGAATATACGGCTGGGCCGGTAAAAGTGCTCACCGTGCTGCTTTCCCCATCTGGCGTCGCCGTATCTCGCTGCAATTGATAGTAAGCGTGAGCGGAAAGCGTTTTTTGGCTGCCATTGTCAATTTCTTGCGTGACATCGATCAGGTAGCTGCCACGAGTAAAGGTGTAAATTTTGGTGACCTTAACGCCGCCTGTTGTCGCTTCCAGACGCAGTTGCACGGTTTTATCATCAGCACCCAGCTCGCGCGGCCCGGCAAGCGCCGAGAATTGTGTTTTGTGATTCGCCAGTCCTTCACCGATCAAGCCACTTTGTGCGACGTAGTGATGTTTCGGCTCAAACAACGCAAATACCTTGTTTTTATCGTCGACAGTTTTATAGTCGTTGAGCAGAAGCTCGACGATGTCGCCACCTTGAAGAGAAACTTTAGCCGTCAGCAAGTCAGTCTTGATGGTGATCGCTTCCGATACTTTATTTTCACCGGCGGCTAAGGCTTCGGGAATAGCCTCGGGCACCGGATTCCCGGACGGGGTGGATGGCGTGGGCACAACACTGCCCTGAGTTGCCGTTTGCGCTTGCGTTACCGGTGCGGGAAGACGATTTTGTTTTTGCCATGCATCCCATAACATAAATAGGGAAATTAAAAAAATCGCTAATAAAATCAGTCTCTTATTATCCATTGAGGTCTATTTTCGGAAATCATGGAACAGGGTCGAAGCCACCCGGATTCCACGGATGACAACGAAAGATACGGGCAACTCCCAAGCGAATTCCTTTGAAAACGCCATGCTTTTCAATGGCTTCTGATGTGTATTCTGAACAGCTTGGAACAAACCGGCAACGTTGTCCGAGCATCGGACTGACGACTAGACGGTAACAACGAATCATGAGCAGAATCATATTTTTCATTGGTTTACCAAGGATTCGACATGGTTTTTTGCATCAGATTGCGAATCTCCTTTGCTAGCGCTTTTCGATCGATCAAGTCGGGGCGATTTACCAATCGTAAAACCAAGTCTCTTGGCATCAGACGGGGACGCAGCACACGGAAGCTTTCTCTTGCAAGACGCCGTATTAGATTGCGATCAATGGCGCGGCGTAACAATCGCTTCGCAACAACCAGCCCGAGCCGGGCGCCATCCCCCACATCGGAAGAAGCGCGGATCCGATAATGCAACAGGAAATGCTGACTTTTCAGAGCTTTCCTGAAACCAAAAACGGATGAATATTCATCCGTTTTTGTCAATCGATACTGTCGTGGAAAGCCCAGCCTGTCTAGGGCCGAAGATGGGACCATAGCTTCCGATTTTGACTCGTGCAGTTGTTTTGATCCGCAGATACCAAACCTAGACAGCCAAGCGATGGCGCCCTTTGGCGCGCCGAGTGCGGATGACAGCCCGACCGCTACGGGTTGACATACGGACAAGAAAACCATGAGTGCGTTTACGGCGGATGACAGATGGCTGATAAGTACGTTTCATGAGCAAACCTTCAGTTTTCGTTACAGTGAAAGTTTCGCATTAGACATTGATAGTTCATTGTTTGTCAAGAATTATTTAAAAATCCTAAATTTTTTACCATGTCATCTTGTGGATAACTATTTTCTAACAGGTTAAAATAATAGGACTGGTCTAGCTACCCTAGCCGAGTTATCTCGTGGATCAAGAAAACACTTATCCCTAATGCATGCGATTAATAATTTTTGGGCTTTTTGTTTGAATCAGTTCGAACAAGAACTTCCCCCTCAGCAATTTAATACCTGGATACGTCCGCTTCGTCTCGAAGGTGAGGGAAGTCCTGAGAATGGTTTACGTCTATTAGCGCCAAATGGTTTCATTCTCAAATGGACAAAGGAACGTTACCTTGCTCGCATTGAAGAATTAGCTCTGACTTTTTTTTCTTCCCCTGTTTCAGTTTCCTTACTGGTGGCAGAAAACTCCATCAAACAACCATTGCTAGAAAAACATATAGTATCTGATACTGCTTCTACTGCTAAATCTACTGTCGTTGATGTAATTCCGACAGGAAAAAACGAAAAAATGTCTATTGAAAAACTGGCTTTTTATGAAAAAACCCGTTTAATCTTTAATTTTACTTTTGAAAACTTAATTGTTGGCAGAGCAAATGAACTGGCACGTGCAGCCGCAATACAAGTTGCCCGCAATACAGGTGATTCAACATATAATCCATTATTTATTTATGGTAGCACTGGTTTGGGTAAAACCCATCTTATGCATGCTATTGGTAATTATATTTTACAATATAGCCCACAAACTATTGTACGTTATGTACATGCGGAAGATTATTACTCAGATGTAGTTCGTGCTTATCAGAAAAAATCTTTTGATAGTTTTAAGAAATATTATCGCTCACTTGATGTTTTACTTCTTGATGATGTTCAATTTCTAAATGGAAAAAACCGGACACAAGAAGAACTTTTCTTTGTTTTTAACACACTGATTGAATCTCATAAACAAATTGTTATTAGTTGCGATACTTATCCCAAAGATATTTCAGGCCTTGATGATCGCCTAATTACTCGCTTTGACTGGGGGTTGACTGTTCAAATTGAACCACCAGAAACTGAAATGCGGGTAGCAATTTTAAAAAAGAAGGCAGAAACCGATAAGATCATTTTAAGCGATGATGTTGCTTTTTACATTGCCAAACATTTACGCTCTAACGTTCGAGAGCTTGAAGGTGCTTTAAAAAAAGTAATTGCATTTGCTTCATTTCATATGCGAAAAATTGATCTTGATCTAGCTAAAGAGTCACTTAAAGATTTAATTGGTGCAGTTAATCGGCAGATTACTATAGAAAATATTCAAAAAACAGTTGCTGAATATTTTAAAATAAAAGTTTCTGATTTATTTTCATCAAAACGTTCACGCTCAATCGTTAGACCAAGACAAGTAGCTATGTGGCTTGCTAAAAATCTTACCTCAAAAAGCTACCCATCAATTGGTGAATCTTTTGGTGGTCGTGATCATACGACCGTATTACATGCTGTCCGAACAATCGAAAGTTTACGCACAGAAGATAATAATCTAAATCATGATCTGCATGTTTTACAACAGATACTGAAAGGATAAGTAAAAAATTATGCGATATGTGAATAAGTTAATACTTTAGTATGTGTATAACATGTTAATATAGAAAGAATAATTTAAAAAAATATATTTATCCAATATTTATCCACAGCAATATACATAAGTTTTTCATATTTATATTTAGTATATAACTAGTTGAATTATAATGTATATATCTATATATTCACAGTTTTTACCGGCACTTAGTTAATATAGGATTTATATATATGTTACTTATCAAAAGTCAGCGTGACATGCTTTTATCTCCATTATTATCTGTTTCTGGTATTGTTGAGAAACGGCATACTTTACCTATACTTTCCAATGTTTTACTGGAGAAAATAGGAGATCAATTAACTTTTTTGGCAACAGATATAGAAATCCAAATTACAACAATAATGAATGGGGCGATAGGAGAAAACGACGGTGCTATGACAGTTAGTGCAAAAAAACTTCAAGATATTCTTCGTTTACTCCCAGAAAATAGTGAGGTTAGCTTAAGCTTTGATGAGAAGCGTTTATTGATCCGAACAAAAAAAAGTCGTTTTAGTTTACAAACATTACCTGCATCAGACTTTCCGCGTATGGTAATTTCTGGGGATAACTCCAAGAAAATTACAGTAACACAGAAACAATTCCGCCATTTACTTGGACAAACGCAATTTGCTATGGCGGCCCAGGATGTGCGATATTATCTTAATGGTTTACTGTTGCTTATTGATGGAAAGTATTTACGGGCTGTGGCGACTGATGGTCACCGCTTAGCTTATGCTAGTATAGCATTAGATATTGAAGATGAATCTGATTTACCTCACCAAGAATTTATTTTGCCGCGTAAAACAGTGCTTGAACTTAGTCGTCAACTTGATGATTCTGATGAACTTTTACATATTGAACTAGCAAGCAACCAGATTCATTTTCAATTTAAACAAATTGACTTTGTTTCTAAATTAATTGATGGAAAATTTCCTGATTATGAACGTGTAATTCCTGCTTCATTAAAAAGTACAATTGTGCTTAATCGTACTGAGTTATATCAGTCAATGATTCGTGCTGCTATTTTGACTAATGAAAAATTTCGTGGAATTCGTCTTTTACTTTCTAATGGTCTTTTAAAAATAGTTGCAGCAAATACTGAACAAGAAGAGGCTCAAGAAGAAATTGAAGTTGAGTTTAATGGCGATTCATTGGATGTTGGTTTTAATGTTGGATATTTGCTTGATGTTCTTAATAATACAACTGCGGAAATGATTGAATGGGGGTTTAACGATGCTAATTCGAGTTCATTGATTACAATTCCTGGTAATGATCATTTTAAATATGTTGTAATGCCTATGAGAATTTAGTTTTTTATATAATCAAGTAATTTTTACGTGAAATAATTTAGGTAAAGGTATAAAAGGAATAGAAGATATGAGTCGGCAAGATGCTTACGATGAGTCAAGTATTCAACAATTGGAAGGTCTTGAAGCCGTTCGGAAACGTCCTGGAATGTACATTGGTGATACTTCGGATGGTACGGGTTTGCATCATATGGTATTTGAAGTTGTTGATAATTCTATTGACGAAGCGCTTGCTGGTTATTGTGATGATATTGTTATCACGATTCATGCCGATAATTCAATTTCTGTCGCGGATAATGGACGTGGAATTCCTGTTGGTATTAAGTTTGATGATAAGCATGAACCGAAACGTTCAGCGGCAGAAATTGTTATGTGCGTATTGCATGCAGGGGGAAAGTTTAACCAAAATTCTTATAAAGTTTCTGGTGGTCTGCATGGTGTTGGCGTTTCTTGTGTTAATGCGCTTTCCAGATGGCTGCGTTTGACAATTGCTAGGGAAGGTAAAAAATATCAACTTGATTTTGAACGGGGTGTAGTTACTGATCGATTGATTGAGATTCAAAATGGTGTTGAGGTATCTCCTCCTCGTATTCTTGGCGACACTGAAAAACGGGGTACAAAATTACACTATATGGCTGATGAAGCGATTTTTGGTCCAGTTGAATATCATTACGAAATTATTGCTAAGCGTTTACGTGAACTTTCATTTCTTAATAATGGGGTCAAAATTCGTTTGATTGATCAACGCACAAGAAAAGAGGAGAACTTTGCATTTTCTGGTGGTGTCAAGGGCTTCGTTGAGTACATTAATCGTGCTAAAACAATAATTCATCCAAATATTTTTCATGCTTTTGGTGAATCTGTACTACCAAATGGCGGTGTAATTATTGTTGATGTGGCTATGCAATGGAATGATACTTATGCTGAGCAAGTTTTGTGTTTTACGAACAATATTCCACAAGCAGATGGAGGAACACATCTGACGGGTCTGCGCATGGCGATGACCCGTGTCATCAACAAATATATTGATGAAAATGAAATTGCTAAAAAAGCGAAAGTAGAAATTACAGGCGATGATATGCGCGAGGGTTTAGCCTGTGTTCTATCGATTAAGATGCCAGATCCAAAATTTGCTTCTCAGACAAAGATGAAGTTGGTTTCATCGGAAGCGCGTCCAGCAGTTGAGGAGGTTGTTGCTCAGCGTTTAGCTGAGTTTCTTGCTGAAAGGCCGGCAGATGCTAAGGTAATTACTGGAAAAATTATCGAAGCAGCGCGTGCCCGGGATGCAGCTCGCCGAGCACGTGAAATGACGAGGCGAAAAGGTTTGCTTGATGGTGTTGGTTTACCTGGAAAACTGGCAGATTGTCAGGAAAAAGATCCTGCACTTTCTGAACTTTATCTTGTTGAGGGAGATTCTGCAGGAGGTTCGGCGAAACAGGGGCGTGATCGGAAATTTCAGGCGATTCTTCCACTGCGGGGTAAAGTGCTTAACGTTGAAAAAGCGCGTTTCGAGAAACTTATCTCTAGCGAAGCTATTGCTACTTTGATTACTGCCTTGGGAACGGGTATTGGCAAAGATGATTATAAACCGGAAAAACTGCGTTATCACCGCATTATTTTAATGACCGATGCGGATGTGGATGGGGCTCATATCCGTACTCTGCTTTTGACATTTTTTTATCGGCAGATACCGCAGTTGATAGAAAACGGGCATATTTATATTGCTCAGCCACCACTATATAAAGTTAAGCATGGCAAGAGCGAAAGTTATCTTAAAGATGATCAGGCATTGAATCAGTATATGCTTAATATTGCCCTTTCTGAAGTTAGACTGATCCCTAAAGCAGGTTCTTCGGAAATTGTAGGCGAAGCACTTGACACACTGGCGCGCGAATATCTGCTTGCTATGGCCATTATTAACCGTCTTTCGCATTTTATAGACTATGACGTACTTCATATTCTAGTTGATACCGATATTGATGTCGTTTTAGGAAGTCGAGAGAGTGCTGAAAATAGCGCACAAATGCTTTCGCAAGCGCTTAAAGAAAAATCTGACATTCGGGTTTTTGCTTATTACGATGAAACAAAAGAATCTTGGCAGCTTTGTTCGGAAAGAAATCATCACGGAAATCTTAAACTTGGCTTTATTGATGAAGATTTTCTAGCGAGCGGAGATTATCGTCATTTACGCAAGATTGCGAAAATGTTATCCGGGCTATTTGGAAAGGGCGGGTATGTTGTACGTGGTGATAAAAAACAACCTGTTTCAAATTTCTCTGATACGATGCGTTGGTTGCTTAATGAAGTTGAGCGTAGTATTAGTAAGCAACGCTATAAAGGTTTGGGAGAAATGAACCCAGAACAACTTTGGGAGACGACAATGGATCCTAAAGTGCGAAGGTTATTGAGAGTCAAGATAGAGGACGCTATTGGCGCAGATGAAATCTTTGCAACTTTAATGGGTGAATCTGTAGAACCGCGGCGTAATTTTATTGAGGTTAATGCTTTATCAGCGGGGAACATTGACGTATAAGACTCTATTTTGCTCCTAAAAATCCTAAAAACCGAGATTTTATGATTAGTTTCACATTGATCCTAAAACTAAAGTTTGCGCCTGCTGCTTTATATGTATAGTGAAATGATACTGTATGTTTCACGTGAAACATACAAGATATAAGTTAGTTTTTGTTGGCAGATAAATTAAATCTTAAAATTGGTTGTAGTCTCTTAATAGGTTTTCCTGTCAAAAGCCGGGATACTGGGTAAAATATATGCGAAGGTTCTTAGTAAGCAAACGTGTGTTCAACACATGCTAACTTCCTGAGATGCCAGACAAAAACAAGTACTACCGCCATTCAAAGATCAGTGAGGCTAAGTTTCGACATCTTTTGCGCCTCTTGGTCATGGACTTGACCGCCAGTGATGCAGCACAGCTATGTGGCTTCGTAGCCTTCTCCTCAATTGAAACAGTTCTAAAGGAGGACTTTTGGCAGTCTATGAAGATGACTGAAGGAGAGTTCTGATGCGCAAGAGCAAGTTTACCGAATCCCAGATTGTGGGGATCCTGAAGGAGGGCGATGCAGGCATTGCCATCAATGATCTGGTGCGCAGCCACGGGATCAGTGTGGCGACGTACTACAAGTGGAAGAGCCGCTATGGCGGCATGGATGTTGCGGAGTTGGCGCGCATGCGCGAGCTTGAGGCCGAGAACAGCCGACTCAAGCGTTTGTATGCCGAGCAGGCGCTGGAGATTCATGCCTTGAAGGATGTGATCGCAAAAAAGCACTGGGACCGCTAAAGCGGCGCGAGGTAGCGCAGGCTCTGGTGGTCGAGCATGGCTTGTCGGTGCAACGGGCGTGCCGCGCCAGCGGTCTGGCAAAGGCCTCGTGGTATCGAGCAGTGACGGGGACAAAGACACGGGATGCCCAAGTCATTGAGGCATTGCAGGGGCTGGTCGCACGGCATGGGCGATGGGGCTTCTGGAAGTGCTTCCGGCGCCTGCGGCTGGATGGCCACCCTTGGAACCATAAGCGGGTTTGGCGGGTGTACTGCCAACTCAAACTCAATCTGTCACGGCGGACGAAGAAGCGCCTGCCAATGCGGGAGCGACAGACACTGGAGGTGCCAATGCAAGCCAATGCCCTGTGGTCGATGGATTTCATGGCGGACACGCTCTACAGTGGGCGTCGCTTCCGCACCTTCAATGTACTGGACGAGGGCGTACGTGAAGCCTTGGTCATCGAGATTGATACCAGCCTGCCTGCTGAACGAGTGATCCGTACTTTGGAACAACTGCGCGAATGGCGCGGTTTGCCCAAGACCATTCGTTGTGACAACGGCCCTGAATACACCGCACAAAGCCAGGTGGAATGGTGTCGCAAGCATCACGTCGAGCTGCGCTACATCCAACCGGGGAAACCGAACCAAAACGCTTACATTGAACGATTCAACAAAACCTATCGCACCGAAGTGCTGGACGCGCACCTGTTCGAGGATCTTGAGCAGGTGCGTGACATCACCGACCTTTGGCTGCAAAGCTACAACGAAGAACGCCCGCATGAGTCGCTCGGCAACCTGCCACCGAGTATCTTCCGCCAACAATGCAAACGGGCAAATTATCCTTTACAACCGTCTACTTGACGGGGAAGGCTACGCAGTCTCCGTTCTCGGGCGAGCTTGAAGCCGATGAATCCTATTTCGGCCCCAAGCGTATCCGAGGCAAACGCGGACGTGGCGCAGGCGGTAAAACCATCGTCTTTGGTCTGCTCAAGCGAGGCAATTGTGTCTATACCGGAATCGTCCCCGATGCCTCCAAAGCCACGCTGCAAGGCATTATTCGGGGTAAAGTGGATCCTAACAGCATCATTCACACCGATGGCTGACGAGGCTACGATGGACGGGTTGATTTGGGTTTGGAGAAGCACTTTCGGGTCAATCACGGCAACAACGAATTCGTCAAAGTCTCCAGGCATGTCAACGGCATCGAGTCTTTCTGGAGCGATGCCAAACATCGGCTGACGCAGTTTCATGGCGTGCGAAGGGATAAGTTCGAGCTGCACCTCAAAAAGACCGAGTTTCGCTTCAATCACCGACACCTTGACCTCTACAAGACAGTGCTTAAAATGCTCAGAAACAACCCTTTGGAAAGCGTTTGATTTCTAAGCTCCATCAAATATAGCACCGCCGGCAGGCGTAAACAATACGATTTCTCAATGGCAATATCAGACTGAAAAAAGACACGCAAGTAATTACCGAAGGCTGTATATACAACATCAACCCAGCGCAAAAGTAATCTTCTACCTGTTCATTTTTTAATACTGAAAATGGGTGATGAAGCTCAGAGAATCTTCAATAAGAAGAATCTAGATAAGTTTATAAAAGCCGAATTTTGCAAGAGCCTTATGGAGATTAAGCTTAACAAAATTGTTAGCTAACTTGTTGAAATAAATAGAAATAACAGATACTTAAACTATTTTTGGATTACGTAAAAAACTCTTCCCTAGATTCTGCACTACTTTTCACTAGCCTTTTTGGCTCCAGATATAGGTATTGGCTTGCATTCAATCAAACGCTATATCTAGATTAAACTTTAAGTGCCTTACTCTTTACGTTTTTCGCATTTTTTTCTTTATCAGCTAGTAATGGCGCTTTAGTTTTTTCCTTCTTTTCAAACTCAAAACCAATTTTACCGTCAGTACCGCGTACCAGATACGCAGAAAATTTCCGTCGTGTACGTGCGGAAATAAAATTCTTGAGTAAATCGGTGCGCCCTGTTGTAAGTAGTTTATGCATCTGTTCGGGTGCAATGGGCTGTTGCAATATGACTTTTCCTGAGCGGAAATCACATGTCCGATTTTTTCCTATCGATTTTTCACAAACGTAAGCTGTGCCGTACTCGAATATATTGGCATTACATTTGGGGCATACACCAAGACTTGCCTGGTTAGAAAAATCAACGGGTTCAGCGTTTTCATCATCTTTATTGCCAGTTTTCCCAAAATCAAATTCCGGTACGTTATCAGCGTTCAAGCGAATTGTGGCGTTGAACGGTCGTCCCATCTTGTTTCGGAAACCCGTCAATGGGCCAATAACGCGCGCGGTAATCAATGTTTCAATTTCATCAGGCTCGAACTGACGCCCGGCGACAATTTTCCACAACGCAAAATCACATTCCTGGCACTGAAACTTCTTGTATGTTTCTTTGATGTGTCCGCCGCACTTAGGACAGGGTGCGCTCAGTTCCCCAAAGTCGCCGGGAATCGTGTCACTGTCATAGGTTTTAGCGCGTTCGACGATCAATTCTGTCATCGCAGAAATTTCTTTCATGAAGGCTGGGCGCGACATTTCGCCGCGTTCCATGCGCGCAAGCTTATATTCCCATTCTCCAGTCAATTCGGCAGCGGTCAGTTCTGGAATACCCAGGCCATTAAGCAGCGTCATCAACGAAAATGCTTTAGCTGTTGGCTGTAGTTCCCGCCCCTCACGGTGAACATATTGTTCAATTAGTAAGTTCTCGATAATTTGGGCGCGCGTTGCAGGTGTACCCAGACCGCGCCCCGCCATGGCGGCTTTCAGTTCTTCATCATCAACTGTTTTGCCTGCACCTTCCATGGCCGAAAGTAAAGTGGCCTCAGAATAACGGGCGGGCGGCCGCGTTTGATTCGAGTTAATACTAACTTCGTCAGTGCGTACGATTTCCTTGGCCTCAACCGGAGCCAGGTTACCATCCTCCCCTTCCTGACGATCTCGACCATAAACCGTAAGCCAACCAGGTGTAACCAATACTTTGCCTTCACTTTTAAACGGTTCGCCTTCTACGCGGGTAATCCGGGTGGTCAGCAAATACTCGGCTGCTGGATAAAAAACTGCGAGAAAACGTTTGACAACAAGATCGTAGAGTTTTTGTTCTGGTTCAGAAAGGTGTTTGGGTGCCTGTGTTGTCGGAATGATGGCAAAGTGGTCGGAAATTTTTGCATTATTAAAGATACGTTTGTTGGGTACCACCCAATTTCGCGCCAGAATTTGGTGTGCAAAAGGTGCATAGCGAGCAATTAATGCTTCGTCATGGCTTTTACCAACGCCTTCTCCGGTAAGCGTTGTCAGCGTATTTTTGACGGTTGCTAAATAATCTTCGGGTAAGGCGCGTGAATCCGTGCGCGGATAGGTCAGCACCTTGTGTTTTTCATACAAGGCCTGCGCCAACGCCAGCGTTGATTTGGCAGAGAAACCGAAGCGGCTATTCGCGTCACGCTGTAGACTGGTCAGATCGTAAAGTAATGGCGAGAGTTGGGTCGATGGTTTGGATTCTTCGCTAACCTGACCAGATTTACCTTCACATTTCTTTTGCAGAGCAAGGGCTTGTGTTTCATCCCACAAGCGATCAGCACGCGCATGTTCGTCGTTTTCCTTTCCTCTGAAGGCCTCGGAAAACCATTTTCCCCGGTATTCGCCGGCCAGACAAACAAAGGTCGCCTCAACTTCCCAGTAAGCGCGTGGCTTGAATTTACGGATTTTTGCCTCGCGCTCAACTAAGAGTGCCAACGTCGGCGTCTGAACGCGACCCACCGTCGTCAAATGAAAACCGCCTGTTTTGGAGTTGAAAGCCGTCATGGCACGCGTGCCATTGATGCCAACCAGCCAGTCGGCCTCAGAGCGGCAAACAGCCGCATCCGCCAGTCCGCGCATATCGGCACCCGGACGCAATCTGGAGAACCCGTCGTGAATCGATTGTTGCGTCATGGACTGTAGCCAAAGCCGTTCGACAGGCTTATTCGTTTTGCTATAACGGACGATATAGTTAAAAATTAGCTCGCCTTCGCGGCCTGCGTCACAGGCATTGACAAGGCTCGTTACATCCTTGCGCTTGATCAGTTTGATAAGCAGTTTGAGACGGGATTCCGTTTTATCGATTGGTTTGAGATCAAAATGTGGCGGAATGACTGGCAAATGGGCAAAAGACCATTTGCCGCGCTTGACCTCATAATTTTCTGGGCAAACCAGTTCGAGCAAATGACCGACCGCCGAACAGATGACCGCCGTCCCGCTTTCATAATAATCATCGCGCTTAGTGAATCCACCGAGTGCTCGGGCGATATCGCTGGCAACCGAAGGTTTCTCGGCAATAATCAGTTTTTTAGTCATGGCGTAAAGCTGCTGCGCAAGGAAATATAGAATGCATTCATCATGTCGGTACGAACAGACCGCATGATAAGAGCGGACGATAGCGATTGGCAAGCGCTGGAAATCTGGGGGCTTTCGAATTGCTGGCTTCACCTAGACTTCCATAAAACCAGAGAGTGGCAGTGCATGTTTACAAAGTGTTTACACGGATTTGCCGACCGTTAAAAAAGCGCCACTATGCCGATATGCGCTGAAATCGTCCGCCGGGCAAATTGGCGAGGTGGCCATCGAGTTCGAGCTGTAGCAATCGCTGCGAGAGTATTTCGATAGACAAGCCACTCCGTGCGGCCAGTTCGTCGATGCTGCATGGATCAAAGCCAATAAGCGCCAGCAGTTCATCTGCATCTGTCTGTGTTTCCTGGCACGTAGCTGTAACCGAAGGCGTCGGGAGAGGAGAAGCGCTTGCTTGGCCTTTCTCGCTTCGCTGATCGTGCCAATCCAGCTCCTCCAAGATATCCTGCACCGTTTCGACAAGCTTTGCGCCCTGTTTGATGAGTTTATGGCAGCCACGCGCCTGCGGTGAGTGGATCGAACCGGGAATGGAAAAAACCTCTTTACCTTGTTCGCCTGCCAGGCGTGCAGTGATTAATGAGCCGCTCTCAGCCGCAGCTTCGACGACAAGTACGCCGCGTGCCAAACCGGAAATCAGGCGATTACGGCGAGGGAAATTGTGGGCCACAGCGGGCGTTCCCAAGGGAAATTCCGAGATAATGCATCCTTGTTTGACGATCCTTCGAGCAAGGTCAAGGTTGCGCGCCGGATAAATGCGGTCGATCCCTGTGCCGATGACTGCAATCGTATCCCCTTGAATAGAAAGCGCGGCCAGATGTGCTGCCGTGTCGATACCCAGTGCCAGACCGCTGACAATGATCAGTCCCGACTGTGCTAGGGCGGCAGAAAAATTCTCGGCATTTTTGATTCCTTGCGGCGTTGGGTTACGGCTGCCCACAATCGCCAATGCTGGGCGTTGCAGCAAGTCCAGCCGGCCACGTACATAAATCAGTGTTGGCGGATCGGCAATGTCAAGCAGTGCGCGGGGGTAGGCGGTATCGGCCAGCGTCACAATATGCTGGTCGGACGCCTGCGCCCATTGGTGAGCAGCGGCAACTGCCTGGCTATTATCGGCCTCAAGCAATAGACGGGCGGTTTTGCTGCCGACGACACAACGTAAGGCATCGTACCCGGCAGAAAAAACCGCCTCCGGCAACCCGAAGGCGGTGAGCAGTTTGCGCTGTGATTCGCTGCCGACGCCAGGTACGAGCGTTAAGCGCAACCAGGCGTCGAGCGACGGATCCTCAACGAGCGTCATCGACGCACAGAATCCATAAAGCAGCGTTGATTATGGCGTTCTGACAAAATCGTTCTGTTCGATGATGCCATCAGACTGCATTACCAGCGCATACGAAATATGTGCAAATGTACGGAAGATAAAGATTAACCCGGTTCGCGTTGCCGGAATTTGAACGCTGACTTTATTGTCGTTTTCATCGCGCTCAGTAAAGGTCAGATTGCGTTCGAGCGCCAGTACATGACCAATTTCTAGGCCGTCGCGTGCGCCGCGATTGATGGCAATGATCGAACCTTGTCCACCCGTGCCCACGCCGCCATAAACAGAAATGATGCGGCCTTCAATCTGCACATCCGGCCGGTGTGGAACATAATCAATAAATGGCGGCCTGGTTGCCGGCGAGAGACGATCACTGACACCGATTTCCTGTTTGATCGTCTGGATCTCAAGCGTTGCCGGCTCTCCGGGACGTACCTGCTTGGCTGTGCCCAGATGGAATGCTTCGTAGCCAAGTACGGTTTTTCCATCTTCTGGATCAAACAGCGGCCGGCCTTTGCGGTAGACATTCCACATCGCTGTGTCGGGATCGATATTGTTGGCGTAAACCAGATCGCCATTGCCGACATTGACGCGCTCGTTCTGAGTTGCAACGATACGCGGCGCATTGGTGAGCTTGTCGATTTCGTCAGCTTCGACGACCAGTGGTGCGGCCAGGAACGGTTCGATGACGTGTGCCGGAATGGGTGGAATTGCGCCCGAATCATTGGGTGTTTCATAGATTTTGGGCCTTAGCTTGACCGTTTCCCTGCGTAGATACGGTCTGCCGGAAGCATCTCGACTCAGAATGATGACATCCCCCGGATAGATACGATGTGGGTTGCGGATCTGTTTACGGTTCATCCGCCAGATTTCCGGCCAGCGCCAAGGGTGTTTAAGGAATTTTGCAGAAATATCCCATAATGTGTCGCCCTTAACGACAACATATCGTCGGGGCGCCGCTTTGGCGAGTTCGATCGGTTTGTCAGCCGGTTCGGCTGGTTTTCCCTGAGCCACGCACAGTGTGGCGGTCGCAGCGAGCAGGAGCGCAGATATAATGCGGCGTATCATCGTGTTATCCTCACTAGACAATCGGCAATATCTTGAAAACCCTCAATGCCTTTATTCGCTAGCCCATTCCTTTGAAGTTTCCCCTTTTGAACAAATGCCTATGAAATTTTCGGCGATTTTTGGGGAGACTCCGGTGGAAATCTGGAATCCGGCAAATATGGCAGATGTCATTCTTAGATATTCCATTGGATTCTGCACGCAATTATTTATTTGAGCAAGCTTTTTATATGGCCTTACTTCCCATTCTTCGTTTTCCCAATCCCCGACTCAAGAAAATCGCAGCGCCCATAACGCATTTTGACGAAGCACTTCGCCGCCTCGCAGAAGATATGGCCGAGACGATGTACGAAGCGCCGGGTATTGGCCTCGCGGCAACGCAGGTCGACGTGCATCAGCAGCTTATTGTCATTGATGTTTCCGAAACGCGGGACCAGCTTCAGGTGTTCATCAACCCCGAGATTCTTTCCAGCGAGGGCGAACAGATCGGCGAGGAAGGTTGCCTGTCGATCCCCGGTGTGTACGAACAGGTCAAACGCGCCGAACACATTGTTGTTCGCTATTTTGACCTCGACGGTCAGGCGCGGACGCTGGCGGCCGATGGTCTGCTTGCGGTCTGCATCCAGCATGAGATCGATCATCTGAAAGGCATCCTATTCATTGAACGCCTCTCGCCGCTCAAACTCGGGCGCATCAAAACCAGATTGGCTAAACAGGCGCGAATTACCGCATGAATCTGATTTTTGCCGGTACACCAGAATTCTCGGCGCATGCGCTGCGCGCTATCGAGGCTGCTGGGTACCAGATCGCACTGGTGCTGACCCAGCCAGACCGACCGTCCGGTCGAGGAATGGCCGTGCAGGCCTCGCCGGTCAAGCGCTTTGCACTTGAACAGGGCATCGAGGTTTTCCAGCCGGTGAGTCTGCGCGATACCGCTGCGCAGGAGCGGCTCCGTGCCGTGGGCGCCGACGTTATGGTGGTTGCCGCCTATGGGCTGATTCTGCCGCAAGCCGTGCTTGACATTCCGCATTTCGGCTGCCTCAACATTCACGCTTCGCTACTGCCGCGCTGGCGTGGCGCAGCACCCATTCAGCGCGCGATTCTTGCAGGCGATACAGAAACCGGCGTCTGCATCATGCAGATGGAAGCCGGCCTGGATACCGGCCCGGTGCTGCTTTCGGAGGCTTTGACCATTGCGCCGAATGATACTGCCGGCAGTCTGCACGACCGTCTGGCCGATCTGGGCGGGCGTCTGATCGTCGATGCCTTGGCGCATTTGCCTATGGCAATGCAACCGCAGTCCGGACACGGTGTGACCTATGCCGCCAAGCTGGAAAAGTCAGAGGCTGTGCTTAATTGGCATCGGCCCGCCGCAGAACTTGCCCGCCAGGTGCGCGCCTTTAATCCGTTTCCCGGTGCGCTGACGCATCTGGACAGCGTTCCGATTAAGATTTGGCGCGCAGAAGTCCGCGCTGCGGTGGATGTGGCGGAATGTGACCAAGGCAGCAGTCATGGGGTGGCGCCTGGCACGGTGCTGTCTGCCGATAAGGAAAACGGCATCCTCGTGGCTTGCGGCGAAGGCGCGTTGTGTTTGCTGGCGCTGCAAAAGGCCGGCGCAAAACGCCTGTCCGCCGCCCAGTTTCTGGCCGGGACGCCGGTAGCGCGCGGCGCAGTATTTTCGTCGCCCGCCCTTTCATAAGCTGTCCTCCGAATCCCTTGAATTTTTGAAGTTTCCCCCCATTTTCTGACAGGTGCGGCAGATTCCGCCGCTTGAACGACGGAGAAAAACACATGTTTGGCAACTGGCTGAAAACCTCGATCCTGATGGCGGCGATCATGGCGCTGTTTGGCATCATCGGTGGTTATGTCGGCGGCTCGCAGGGCATGCTGATGGCGCTGCTGTTCGGCGGCGTGGCGAATATTTTTGCTTACTGGTTTTCCGACAAAATGGTGTTGCGTATGTACAACGCCCAGGAAGTCGATGAAGCCTCGGCGCCGCAGTTTTACAACATCGTGCGCGAACTTGCCCATAACGCCGGATTACCGATGCCGCGTGTTTACCTGATCAACGAAGCGCAGCCCAATGCTTTCGCCACGGGCCGCAATCCTGAGCATGCCGCGGTGGCGGCGACGACCGGCATCCTCCAGCTGCTCTCGGCACGTGAGCTGCGCGGTGTCATGGCGCATGAACTGGCGCACGTCCGCCACCGCGACATTTTGATCTCGACGATTGCCGCAACGATGGCTGGCGCGATCTCAGCGCTGGCCAACTTCGCCATGTTCTTTGGCGGGCGTGATTCCGAAGGACGCCCCGCCAATCCGCTGGCCGGCATCCTGGTGGCATTGCTTGCGCCGATGGCGGCGAGCCTGATTCAGATGGCGATTTCGCGCGCCCGCGAATTCGAGGCCGACCGCGGTGGCGCGGAAATCAGCGGCGATCCCAATGCCCTGGCCGACGCGCTGGCCAAGATCGATGCCTATGCCCGGAATATTCCCATGCCGACGGCTGAAGAGCACCCCGCAACGGCGCAGATGATGATCATGAACCCGCTCTCCGGTGGCGGCATCAGTGGGCTGTTCCGCACCCACCCGGCGACGGAAGAGCGCATCGCTCGTCTGCGGGCGATGGCGGCTGGCGGCCACTGAGAGGTGCGCTGGAGCCCGCATGGATAAAGGAACTCAGAGCATACCCCGCTGAGATGCCCTAAATACACGGGCTAGCGGGCAGGTGCCCAGAAGAACCTAAAAACAAGGATTGAAAGGATTGTTTAACTGTAGGCGTTGGCTCCGCCCGCGAGGCTTCTTTTGATGCCGTTGCGCTGTGCGCCAGCGCACCCCGCTGACTTTCTTTGCCTCGCCAAAAGAAAGTCAACAAAGAAAGCGACCCCGAGGCGCAGACGACTCCTTGTCGCGGGTTGGAGTAGTAGTACTTGTGCGGCGGGCTTGATGAACTCGCTGCGCTCAAACAATCAAGCCGTTGATTCCGCCAATCTGCCCCGCGCCCCGCTGAAATAGCGGCTTTCTTTACCAAAATACGGCGTTGGCTCGCCTTGCCGTACTGAATGTACTGTCAGCGGCTCGCCGCCTTGTCTTTTGGCAAAGTCGAGCCGCTATGTATTGTCTGGTTTTTAAAAAGGGCTGCCCGCAACCCCGCGTAGATAGGGCGTTTGCGGGCAGGATGCTCTGGAACCCTTATAAATAAAGGGCTTCAGGGCAGGGGTGCCGGAGATGCCCTGTTTACGCGGGTTTGCGGGTAGGGTGCCCGGAGATGCCCTAAATACGCGGGCTTGCGGACAGCCCTCTTTTGGGGAAGGCGTCACGGAACCGTCGCATCGGCGGTCGATGGTTTTTTAATTCTCCCCCTGTCGGGAAGATGCCCTGCAGGGAGAAAGGGCGCCACACCGAAGACTTGGCTTTTGTTATTTCAGATGGGATTTGATTTTTCCCTGCGCTCTTTTTTGCTTTTTTATCCTCTCACCAAATTTCTTTCCCAAAGGGCGAGGGGCTTTTAGGGTGCTCCGAAACCCGCGTGGATTGGGCGTTTGCGGGGCGCCTTGATACAGCTGGCACGGTCTTAGCGGTCAAGCCCCTGGTCGATGTGCGAGGCGGGGTCTTCAAACGGCTCGAAATGCGTGATAACGGTCGTCTGCGGCAATGCGGCGCGGATTTCGGCTTCTAGGCGCTCGACGTATTCATGACCGCGCAGAATCGTCCACGCGCCCGGCATGAGGATATGCACCGAAACAAAACGACGCGCCCCCGATTCGCGTGTGCGTAGCGCGTGGTAATCGAGCCCCTCGCTGCGATAGCTGTCCAGAATGGCGGTGATCTTGGCGTATTCCGCCGCCGGCAGAGACTGATCCATCAATCCCTGGATCGCTCTTCGGGTTAACGTCCAGCCGGTGCGGATGATATTGGCGGCGACCAGGAGCGCAATGACCGGATCGAGCCATAGCCAGTGCGTCAGGCTTACGGCGCCGACGGCGGCAATGACGCCGGCCGAAGTCCAGACATCGGTCAGCAGATGCCGGGCGTCAGCTTCCAGCGTCAATGAGCGGTATTTGCGTCCGGCGGAAAGCAGCGTCAGCGCCGTTGCCAGATTGAGTACGGAGGCGATGGCGGAAACGGTTAGACCGAGCCAGGCCTGCTCGAGCGGTTGCGGGTTGCGCAGGCGCTCGACGGCGCCCAGGGCGATAGCGACCGCTGCAGCCAGGATCAGTAAGCCTTCAAAACCGGCGGAAAAATATTCCGCTTTGCCGTGACCGTAGGCGTGCGCTTCGTCGGCCGGCTGTTCGGCAAGCGAAATCATCGCCAGCGCCATCATTGCACCGGCCAGATTGACCAGCGATTCCAGCGCATCGGAAAGCAGGCCGATCGAACCGGTGAGCCACCAGGCCAGGGCCTTGAGCAGGATGGTGATGAACGCTGCGGCGATCGATAGCCAGGCGAAATGTTTGGCGGATGAGAACATCATGCCGCTATTATCGCCGCCGGAATGCCGTCGTGTCATTTCCGTCATGCTAAACTTCCCGCGTCGAAACAATGTTCAGGATGACGAACGTTGTCCTCACTGCCGAGAAAATTCAAGATCATCAAGGCGGCTGGTGTCGCTGGGATGTCGCCGCGGACGGGGGGAAAAACATGCACGCTGGCGCCGGATTCGCTTGCGTGCAGCCTGTGGTTCGCGGCACAGGCGCTGGTCGGCGTCAGCGGCGGCAAGAACCTTACCGAGGCGCTGGCTGCCATAGCGGATGCGCCGCCGGCCGCGCGTGCGGCGGCCCAGGACATTGCCTACAGCGTGTTGCGCCGGTATGGCAGGGCCGAATTCCTGCTTGCCCGTCTGCTGCGAACGCGGCTTAGCCATGCGGGAATCGAGGCATTGCTACGCGCTGCGCTTTATCGCCTGGAGACCCGTCCGGATGCCCGGCATACCGTTGTCGATCAGGCCGTGCAGGCGGCGGGCGAGCTGGCGGGCAGTCCTCTCAAGGGGCTGGTCAACGGCGTGCTGCGCAACTATTTGCGGCAACGCGATACGCTGCTGGCCGCCGCCGCGTGCGACGAAGTGGCTAAAAACTGGCATCCGCGCTGGTGGCTGCAACGCTTGCGACGACGCTGGCCGGCGCAATGGGAATCCATTGTCGCCGCCGACAATGCGCCGCCGCCGATGACCCTGCGCGCCAATGGCCGGCGTGGCACGGCGGCATCTTATCTGGCGCGCTTGCAGGCGGCCGGGCTGACAGCGCACCTGCTGGGCAAAGCGGGCGGGAGCGCCTTGCGGCTGGAACGCCCCGTGCCCGTCGATGCGCTGCCCGGTTTTTTCGAGGGCGAAGTTTCCGTGCAGGATTTGGGCGCACAGCGCGCTGCCGAACTGCTTGCGCCGACGGCAGGCATGCGGGTGCTCGATGCCTGCGCCGCGCCGGGCGGAAAAACCTCGCACCTGCTCGAACGAGCCGATCTCGACCTGCTGGCGCTCGATGTTGACAGTGCGCGCGCAGCGCGTATCACGGACAATCTGCGCCGTTTATATCTTTCTGCCGAAGTGTGCGTCGGGGATGCCGCTCATCCGGCCGACTGGTGGGATGGCCGCGCCTTTGATGCGATTCTTGCCGATGTTCCCTGCTCCGCGTCCGGCGTAGTGCGCCGGCATCCCGACATCAAGGCGTTGCGCCGGGAAAGCGATGTGCGCCGCTTTGCCCGCGAGCAGGCGGCCATTCTCGATGCGCTCTGGCCGCTGCTCCGGCCGGCAGGGCGTCTGCTCTATGCGACATGTTCGCTGTTTGAGGAGGAAAATAAGGGGCAGGTTGATGCTTTTCTTTACCGTCATGCGGACGCGCGACAGCTGGCGGAAGAATACTGGCTGCCGTGCCCGGAAAACGATGGTTTCTACTACGCGCTGCTGGAGAAGCGACATGCGCTGGAAAATCAAGGTATTCAGGAGGGCGCGCGTGAAACTGGCTGAGTGCGGGCGGCAATACCGGCAGCAACATCGGCCACGGTATTGGCAATCGTGGCTGGCCGTGCTGATGCTGGTTTGGGCCATGTGCCTGATGCCGCAGGCGCAGGCCTCGGGCATTGCCGTGTTTACGCCGCGCATCGAGGCTGACGGCGAGGGCTACGGTCTTTCCGCCGATTTTATGATCGACCTGCCGCCGCGCATCGAAGAGGTCATTAATCGCGGTATCGAGCTCCATTTTGTCGTTGACTTTGAATTGACGCGCAGCCGCTGGTACTGGTTCGATGCGCGTATCGCCCAGCGCAGCCGCACGTACCGGCTCTCCTATCATGCCTTGACACGTCGGTATCGTTTATCTACCGGCGGGCTGCATCAAGGGTTTGCAACGCTGAACGAGGCTTTGCGCGTGCTGGCGCGGCTGCGTAACTGGCCGGTTGCCGATCAGGGCGATTTATCGCCGGATGTCGTATATCTGGCGGCCTTACGCATGCGGCTGGATCTGTCGCAGATGCCCAAGACGTTCCAGGTCAGCGCGCGCGCCAGTTCCGAATGGAATCTGGATTCCGGCTGGCTGCGCTGGCGTTTTCAACCGCCGAGCGCCGATTTGGCCGGCGCACCGGCACCGGACTCCGGCCCGATTCAAGGCGGCAAGGCGCCGATCCATGCCGATCAGGCCGCAGGTGCGGCGGAACTTGTCGGGGAAGCGACCAAGGAACCCGATAAAGTGCAGGACAAAACACTGCCTGCCGACCCGCCGGCAGACGTTCCCGCCGTGCCTGCCGAGGCCGATTTTGCCGGCGCTGAGGCGCCTGCGGACGGTGCACATTCTCCTGATCCGCCTGCGCCACAACAGAAACAGCAGGAAAAACAGGAGGCGCAAGAGACGCCGAAAATGCGGGAGAGCGCCCCATGAAAACGCTGATCATTCTTACCGCTGCATTTGGCGGCATTCTATTGTTTCTGCTTGCCTCGGCGAGCGCCGATACGGCGCTGTTCGTTCGCCATTATCCGTGGTTGCTGGGGCTGAACGCCATTGCCGCCCTTTCCCTGTTCGCGTTGATTACCTGGCAGGTGTATGCGCTGTGGCGGGAACATCATGCCAAGGTTTTTGGCTCGCGCCTCAAGTTGCGCCTGATGCTGATGTTCGTCCTGATCGCCGTGCTGCCCGGCATGCTGGTTTATGGCGTGTCAGTGCAGTTCGTCACCAAAAGTATCGATGCCTGGTTCGATGCGCGCGTCGAAAAAGCACTCGAATCCGGTCTCGACCTCGGGCGCGAGGCGATTGATGCCATTCGTGACGAACTGATCGAAAAGGCGCGCAGTATGGCGCTTGAAATGAGCGAATCGGGCGAAATGCAGACCCATCTGGCGCTTGGTCGTCTGCGCGAACAAGCCGCCGTACAGTCAGCGGCGCTTTATGCTGCCAATGGGCTGTTACTGGCAACGGCCACCAGCGAGCTGGCTTCGCCGCCCTTGCCGCAGCCGTCCGCCGAACTGATCAGCCGCGTGCGCAACGGCCGCGTGTATAGCGAAACAGAATCGGGCGAGCGCGACAGCATTCTGATTCGCGCCTACGCGCCGGTTAGCGCCAATGGCCTGGGTGGGGAAACACGCGTGCTGCTGCTCATGCAGAGTGTGCCGGAGGGACTGGCCAGCAACGCCGGGCAGGTGCAGGCGGTTTACCGCGACTACCAGGAACTCTCCCTGGGCCGCCAGGGATTAACGCGCATTTATGCGCTGACGCTGACGCTGACCGTGCTGCTCGCCTTATTCACGGCGATTGCTACGGCGTTCGTGCTGGCGCGCCGGCTGTCGGCGCCGTTGTCGATTCTTGCTGAGGGCACGCAGGCCGTGGCGTCCGGCGATTTTACGCCGCGCCAGGCCATTTACAGCCGCGACGAACTGAGCGTGCTGACCCAGTCGTTCAGCCAGATGACGCGCCAGCTCAACGATGCACACCGGGAAACGGAGCGCCACCGCGCCGAACTCGAATCGGCACGCGCCTATCTGGAGTCCATCCTGTCGAACCTGTCGGCCGGCGTGCTCGTTTTCGATGCGCATTTTCTGCTGCGCACCGTCAATCAGGGGGCGAAAACGATTCTACGCGATAGTTTGGACGATTTGTACGGCAAGCCAGTCGATGCCTGGACGCGGCAGTGCCCGCTGGGCGGGGCGATCCGGGACGCTTTTGCCAAACATGGACACGCAGAGTGGCAGACGCAGATCGAACTGGCCCGCCAGGGCGAGCTGCCGCAGATCCTCAACCTGCGCGGCACGCAACTGCCCGAGGATAGCGGCGGCGGCTATGTGACCGTTTTCGATGACGTAACCCGCCTGGTTGCCGCCCAGCGCAGTGCCGCCTGGGGCGAAGTGGCGCGCCGCCTGGCGCACGAGATCAAAAATCCGCTCACGCCGATTCAGCTTTCCGCCGAGCGCCTGCAACTCAAGCTGGACGGTAAGCTGACGGGCGGCGATGGCGATATGCTCCAGCGCTCGACGCAGACGATCATCAATCAGGTCATGGCGATGAAGCGGATGGTGAATGAATTTTCCGACTACGCGCGCCTGCCGCCGCCTGATCTGACGGCGCTTGATCTGAATGCGCTGATCGGCGAAGTGCTCGGGCTGTACGAAAATTCCGTAGCATGCATTGAGCCGGCGCTGGCCGGGGATTTGCCGCTGGTGCGTGGCGATGCGTCACAATTGCGCCAGATCATCCATAATCTGCTGCGCAACGCCGAAGATGCGCAGGAAGGCATGGAGAATCCGTGGATCGGCATCCAGACCTGCTGCGACGGTTCGATGGTCGAGTTGAGAGTAGCGGATAATGGCGCGGGTTTTCCGCCAGAAATCATGGCGCGTATCTTTGAGCCGTATGTGACGACCAAGGCGCAGGGAACAGGATTGGGGCTGGCTATCGTCAAGAAAATCGTCGATGAACACGGCGGTGTGATCCGCATCCAGAACCGGCGGCCGTCGGGCGCACAGATCAGCATTCTGTTACCCTTGGCTTCGTCGGCGGAGGCGAAAGCTTTTATTGGAACTGAAACATCCATAGAGAATTGAATATGGCGCAAATACTGGTTGTTGATGATGAAATGGGCATCCGTGAGCTGCTCTCGGAGATTCTGGCCGACGAGGGGCATAACGTGACGCTGGCAGAAAATGCCGCCGCCGCACGCAGCGTCCGCGCCGAAAAGCGTCCGGATCTTGTTTTGCTCGACATCTGGATGCCCGATACCGATGGTATTTCGCTGCTCAAGGAATGGTCAGCCGCCGGCTTGCTGACGATGCCGGTCATCATGATGTCCGGGCATGGCACCATCGATTCGGCGGTGGAGGCGACGCGTGTAGGCGCCGTCGATTTTCTGGAAAAGCCGATCGCCTTGCAGAAACTGCTGGCGACCGTCAAAAAAGCGCTCAAGCACGATGTGTCGCCCAATCGGCAGCCGCTGACGCTGGAAGCGTTTGCCCGATCGTCCCTGCTCAAGGATTTCCGGCGGCGGCTCGAACAGGCGTCCGGAAAAACCTCCGTGCTCCTGCTCAAAGGAGCTTGCGGCAGCATGGCCGAAATCTGCGCGCGTACGCTCCATGCGCCGAAAACGCCGTGGCTCGACCTTTCCTCGTCGAGCGCGCCGCTGACGCAGGAAATGCTCGAGGACGCCAGCGGCGGCATTCTTTTCATTGCCGACCTGATGCTGCTGGGCAAATTGCAGCAGAAGAATCTGAGCTTTGCGCTGGAGCGGCTGGAAAAATACCACCTGCAACTGGTTGCGGCGCTGGCGCGCCCGCTGTCCGCGCTGACCGAAGCTGGCTGGGATGCGGCGCTGGTTGCCCGCCTGGGCGAAGTCTGGCTGGGGCTGCCGCCGCTGGCCGGCCATACGGACGAAGTGCCGGAAATCGCCGCACTGCTGCTCACCCATATGGTTGAACGCAATGAGGTGCCTGCCCGCACGTTTTCCAGCGGCGCGCTCAACGCACTGCGCCTGCACCGCTGGCAGGGCGACTGGGTCGAACTGCTGGCGACCGTGCGGAATCTCGCGTTGTCGGCGCTGGATGAAGAAATCACGCAGAATGACGTGGAACCGCTATTGCAGCGCGAAGCGGGCGAGGCGCCGGAGCCGCTGCCCATCATGCCGCTGCTCGATCAACCGTTGCGGGAAGCGCGCGAGGCCTTTGAACGCCTGTATTTCGAGCATAATCTGAAAATCGAGAACGGCAACATGACGCGCGTCGCCGAGCGCACCGGCCTGGAGCGCACGCATCTGTACCGCAAGCTCAAGCAACTCGGCCTGAATCCGGGGCGGCGCAACGAGGAGGCGCAAGAGGCGTAATTTCACGGAATAGCCGCCGCGTGGCGGTTCCGGGACGCCGGAAAATGTGTTGGGAGGGAACGATCCATGAATCTGGAAAAAGTGGTTTTCGGTTTTGTCATTATCCTGGCCTGTACGCTCAATTTTGGCTTTTTCATCGGGGGAGTCGACAGCATTCATGAGCATGATGCCGGCCATCTGTTCGGCGCCGTCGTGGTTAACCTGATCGCGCTGATCATGAAATTCGGCGATCGCACGCATCTGGGCGCTACGCACCTGGCCACCAGCCTGGTGGCCATGCTGCAATTGCTGGCGGCCTCGCTCGTCTGGATGTGGCACGTCAATATCCAGCATCTGACAATGACCGGCGAAACCATGTCGAGCATTGTTTCGCTGAGCGGCGGCGCACTGCTTGCCAACGCCATTTCGGTCATTCTTCTGGTCAGCGAAACCCTGTACCAGTCGCGCTGATCCGGCGGGCGCATGAACGAAGTTTCCTTCGTTATCCTGCGGCGTTTACGCCGTCCACTCATTGCGCTGGTCATCGCCTATGCGATTTCCGTATGGGGGATGGTGGTCATCCCTGGCATTGATGAAAACGGCCTACCCGATCATCTGAGTTTCTTTCATGCCCTGTACATCGTCAGCTATACCGCGACGACCATCGGCTTCGGCGAAATTCCCCATCAATTTACCGACCTGCAGCGCGCCTGGATCATCGTTTGCATCTACCTGTGCGTCGTGGCCTGGGCCTATACGCTTGGTAGCGTCTTCCACCTCTCGCAGGACCCCACCTTTCGCCGGGCGATCAGCCGCCGGCGCTTCATGATCCGCGTGCAGCGCCTAGAGACGCCGTTTGTCCTGATTGCCGGTTATGGCCAGAGCGGCATCATGCTGGCGCGCATGCTTGATCGCATGGGCTACCGCATCGTCATCATCGAACAGCGGCACGAGCGCGCTTCGCGCATCGAGATCGATGAATTCGAGCGGCGCCCGATCTTCTGGGACGGCGACGCCCGCCTGCCCGACGTGTTGGTCGATGCCGGCGTGACGCATCGCCACTGCATAGCGATGGTGGCGATGGCCGGCAACGACGAAACCAACCAGTCGGTGGCCATCGGCGGCACGGTGCTCAATCCCTCGCTACGCATCATCGCCCGAGTGCACACGCCGATGGCGCAGGCAAACCTGAAGTCTTTCCGCAACATCGAGCTGATCAATCCATACGAAACATTTGCCAGCAATATACGCCTCGACATGGGATCGGCGACAAAGCTGCGCGCCATCGAATGGCTTTCCGGACTGCCGGGCGGCGAATGCCCCGAATCGCTGAATCTGCCGAAAGGATACTGGGTCGTCTGCGGGTCGGGCGCCTTTTCGCTCTATGTCGCCGCAGCGCTCGAACAGGCAGGCGTCAGCTATTCGCTCATCAACATCGATACGGCGCACAAAACCGAGGATGATCTGGTTCGGCTGACAAACTTGCAGGAGATGGAAGACGATGAATTGCACCAGGCCGGCATCGAAAGAGCCGTTGGCCTGGTGGCCGGCACCGACTCCGTCGCCGTTAACCTGGCGCTGATCAACCGCGCCCGTCTGGTCAATGACAATCTCTATGTGGCGATTCGCCAGACGCATGTCGTCAATGCCAGCCTGGTGGACGCTTCAATGGCCAATCTGCGCTTCGTCAAAGCCGAAGTGGTTGCCCATAAGGCGCGGCAGTTGCTGACCTCGCCGCTGCTGATTCGCTATCTGCGCCATCTTGAATGCGATGACGATACGCTGGCGCAGCGCACGATCGAACTGCTGCAAACGCAAGTTGGCGAGAAGGTCCCGTTTATGTGGGCGTTTAACTGTTTTGCTTCCTATGCCGGATTGCGCGATGCGTTATCGCCGGATATTGATCCGCCGTTATCGATCGCCGACCTGCTGTCGCATCCGACAACGCCCACCGAGCGCCTGCCCGCCTTCGCCTTGCTGCTGCTGCGCAACCAGACGGAAATCCCCCTGCCGCCGGAAGACACCGTGCTGCGCTCCGGCGATCGTATTCTGTTCGCCGGCCAGCGCGGCGTGGCGGACTTGCAGCGCCGCTTCCAGATCGAACCCGGCGTGCTGGAGTTTGTCCGGACCGGCGTTGAAGTGCCGCGCAGCTGGCTGTTCCGTTATTTCCGTTCGGCGAAAGAACGGCGGCTTCGGTGGGAACGCCTGCAACAACGCCTTGCCGCAGCGCGGCGCGCCAGTGCTGAAAATGCTGAAGACCCCGAAGAAACTGGCGAGGCCAATGACGCCGATTTTACCGATGAGGATCGCCGCAGCGACGGGGCGGAATCTTCCGGGCGGAGCGCGGACGATCGCTGAGTATCCTGGCGCAGCCCGGCCTAGTGTGCCGTGCCGCTGCACCCGCCGGACCACTGCCGGAGCCCGCGTAAACAGGGCATTTCCAGCGCCCATGCCCTGAAGCCCTTTATTTATAAGGGTTCCAGAGGTGCCTGCCTAGGAACGCCCTGTTTACGCGGGTTTCCGGGCGCCCACATCTGAAACGCCCTAAATACGCGGGCTTGCGGGTAGGCGCCCGGCGCGCTTTGTCAGAATGCCATCGGATCGACTTCCAGATGCCAGCGCAGTCGGGACGGCGTTTTGATTGCTGCAACAGCCGACCGCCAGGGGGTGAGAAATGCCTGCAAAACCCGCCGTGAAGGCGATTCGACCAGCAGTTGCGCGCGTTCGAGATTGGCGCGGCGGGCCAATCGCATGGGGACGGGGTCGTACAGCATGACCTCCGGATACTCTGCGGCCTGCGGCCAGGCACGCGCCGTGGCCAGAAAGGCGATGGCGTCGGCCATGTGCGGCGATTCGGCGCGGAGCATGGCCTGGTAGGCGTAGGGCGGGAAGCCAGCCTGCTCGCGCTCCTTGAGCTGCGCCTCGGCAAAGCCGGCATAGTCGTGGCGCACCAGCGCCGCGTAGAGCGGGTGATCGGGATACTGCGTCTGGATAATGACTTCGCCGGGCAGATCGGCGCGGCCGGCACGGCCGGCAACCTGCATCAGCTGGGCAAACAGCCGCTCCGCCGCCCGCCAGTCGGCGGCGAACAAAGCGGCATCGGCGCCCAGTACGCCGACCAGCGTCAGCTTCGGGAAGTCATGCCCCTTGGCCAGCATCTGCGTGCCGACGAGGATGTCGGCCTCCCCGGCGCGAATGCGGGCAACCAAGGCTTCCCATTGTTTGCGGCTTTTTGCCGCATCGCGGTCAACGCGCAGCACGCGGGCATAGGGAAAGCGCGCGGCGAGCGCCGCTTCGAGCCGCTGCGTGCCGCGCCCGAAGGGCATGATGTCCTGGTTGCCGCAGGTTGGGCAATGTTTCGGCACGCGACACTCGAAGCCGCAGTGGTGGCAGCGCAACCGCCGATCCGCCAGATGTAGCACCAGATTGGCGGCACACCGCCGGCAATGCGAAATCCAGCCGCACGCCGGGCAGGACAGCACCGGCGCATAGCCGCGTCGGTTGAGGAAGACGAGGCTTTGTTCTCCACGCGCCAGACGCATGTTGATCGCGGCTAATAAAGCATCACAGCATCCGTCCTGCAATTTTTCCTGGCGCGTGTCAATGCGCCGCACCGCCGGCAGGCGGGCGCCGCCGATGGCGCGCGCCTTGAGCGTGAGCAGCCGGTAGCGCGCGCGGGTGCGCGGGTCGGTCGCATTCGCCCAGCTTTCCAGCGACGGCGTCGCCGAGCCGAGCACGATCGGAATATCACGGGCGCGGGCACGAAACACGGCCACATCGCGCGCCGAATAGCGCATGCCCTCCTGCTGCTTGAACGAAGCGTCATGTTCCTCATCAACGATGATCAGGCCAAGATCAGGCAGCGGCGTAAATATCGCCAGCCGCGTTCCCAGTACGATGCGCGCCGCGCCTTCGAACGCCGCCCGCCAATGTTGCGCGCGCGCCGCTTCGCCCAGTTCGCTGTGCAGGCTGACCAACGGCACATCCGGAAAACGCGCGGCTACGCGCTCTTCGAGCTGCGGCGTCAGATTGATTTCCGGCACCAGCAGCAGCGCCTGCCGGCCGGCGGCCAGCGCCCGCGCAATCAGGCGTAGATAAACTTCGGTTTTGCCGCTGCCGGTCACGCCATGCAGCAGGTATGGGTGGAAGCCTTCTTCACCGGTAATGGCCGCCAGCACGGCTTCCTGCTCATCGGTCAGTGCCGGCGCGGGGCAGGGAAACGGCGTTCGGGCGGTACGGCGCGGTGTTCTCGCCCGTGGCGGGTCGATGCGGCGCAGTCTTGCCGGCAGGGTGGAGAGCATGACTTCGCCCAGCGGCGCATGGTAGTAGGCTGCACAGAACTCGCATAGACGAAACCATTCGGCCGGCAGCGGCGGCAGGTCACGCAGCACCGCATCGGCGTCCTTGAGCCGCGTTTCGGCCAGTTCGCTGTGTTTGGGCAGCGCGGTCAGCACGCCGATGCGCATTTGCCGGCCGAACGGGACGCGCACGCGCAGCCCGATGTCGGCAGCGCCCAGAAGCTCACCCGCCGGCGCGTAATAATCGAACAGGCCGTCCAGCGGAACATCAAGGGCAATACGGATAATCTGGCGCACGCAATAGGCTCTTTAAGACAAGCTCAGGCACCCCAAGCCATCAAGCGGCAGCGCCGGCGGCACGGGCCTGAATGGGGCGCGCCTGGCAAAATCTCTTGCCGCACAAACGATGGAAGGACTGGAACAACGGAAAAACCGCCGCGCGACGGCGCCCCCTTTAAAGACGGGGCAAAAGCAGAATGAAATATCATGTAGTTGTGCTGCCTTTTTCATTTGCTTTCTACGAAACGCGCCTAACGCTTTCTCTCGACAAGATTTTTTCGTTATGCACATTTTCTGTGGATAATTTTGTGGAATTGGGCTGAAAAAAGTGCCTAATTACGTGTTCCATAAGGGTTTTCATTGGCTTGCCTGAAAAATAATCAGAAAAATATCTTTTAATAATCAATTAGATAAAAATAATTTGCTGATTATCAACGAGTTTTTGAATGCGCCGGCACAACAAGCTGATTTTTGTGCATAAGTCAAGCGTTCGCCGCCGGTCTGTTCTACGCTATTTCAGGATGTCCGGCCGGATTTCCGGCTGGATTTCCCGCCTTATTTTCCGATAACAAAGGTTTGCGGCGATAGGCATGAACCGTTTCGACCAGCACGGCAATGTTTTCGGGTGGCGTGTATTGGGAAATCCCGTGGCCGAGGTTGAACACATGTCCGGTATACCCCGCGCCATAGCAATCCAGCACCTTGATGGCCTCTGCCGCCACGACCGCCGGCGGAGCGAAGAGAACATTCGGATCGAGGTTGCCCTGCAAGGCGACCTTATCGCCGACGCGCCGGCGCGCTTCGCCCAGATCAATCGTCCAGTCCAGGCTGACGGCATCACAGCCGCAAGCCGCGATGGCCTCCAGCCACAGGCCGCCGCCTTTGGTAAATACGATCACGGGAACGCGGCCGTCCTTTTGTTCACATTTCAGGCCGGCAATGATCCGCTGTAGATACGCCAGCGAAAACGCCCGGTATGCGGCCGTCGACAGGCTGCCGCCCCAGGTATCGAACAGCATCAGCGCCTGCGCGCCGGCTTCGATCTGAGCGTTGAGGCAGGCCGTCACCGCCTCGGAAGTCACCGCTAGCAAGTGATGCAGTAAATCCGGACGCGCGTAGAGCAGAGTCTTGATATGGCGATAGTCGCTGCCGGAAGCGCCCTCAACCATGTAGCAGGCCAAGGTGTAAGGGCTGCCGGCAAAGCCGATCAGTGGCACGCGATCGCCGAGCGCACGCCGCACCTGGGCAATCGCATCGATCACATAACGCAGGCGATCGTAGGGGTCTGGTACGGCCAGCCGCAGAATGTCCCGCTCTTCACGCAAGGGGCGTTCAAAACGCGGCCCTTCACCCTCGCTAAAATACAGCCCCAGCCCCATGGCATCGGGCACCGTCAGAATGTCGGAAAAAATGATGGCGGCGTCCAGATCGTAGCGCGCCAGTGGTTGCAGCGTCACCTCACAGGCGAGCGCCGGGTTCCTGCACAGATCGAGAAAGCCGCCGGCGCGCCGGCGCAGCGCACGGTATTCTGGCAGATAGCGTCCGGCCTGACGCATCATCCAGATCGGCGTATGGTCGGTCGGCTGGCGCAGCAGCGCGCGCAGAAAATTGTCGTTACGGGGTCGAGCCATGGCGATTTTGATTGTTCGATAGGTGTATCAGGATAAAAACGGATTATGCATTAATTTACAAAATTGAACCGCTATTGAGGCTTCTGGAGCACGTCTCTGAACCCCACGTAAACAGGGCATTTCCAGATACCCTGCCCTGAAACCCTTTATTTATAAGGGTTCCAGAGGTGCCTGACCGGAAGTCGTTTATCTGCGCGGCTTTCAGGACACCTGCCTAGAGCACCTTTATCCACCCGGGGTTTGGAGCACCCGAAAAGCTCCTTGCCCTTTGGGAGAAAATAAAAAAGCAAAAAGAGCACAGGGGCAATATCAAGCTCCATCTGAAGTAACAGAAGCCAAGCCTTCGGCGTGTTGCCCTCTCTGCTCCTGCGGGGCATCTCCCCACAGGAGAAGAATTGGAAAAACGCGGTAAGCAGAAGCGCAAGCGCATCTTCAAAAAGAGGTGGCCTGAACCCCGCGTATTTAGGGCTTCTCCGAGAGAGGTGCCTGCCCGGAGACACCTTTATTTATACGGGTTTGCGTGCATATCCCTTCGCGCATACGGTAACAACGGAGAATCCTAAAACCCCTTAGGCGCAGCCGCAGGCGC
>ERZ773010.56-NODE-56-length-87299-cov-81.298152_pt1 | contig 87299 bp, 82 predicted proteins | sample MGYA00580842_ERZ773010 | MGnify/ENA primary metagenome ERZ773010 (study PRJEB29015, sample SAMEA2737982) | human oral metagenome | biome: human oral; feature: human-associated habitat; material: dental | place: China | collected 2107 ... | reverse complement strand
AGAGCATTTTCCAATTCAATTCCAAATCTTACAACAAAGTTTTTTATAAGTCGCTGGAAATCAATAGTAATTATTTCCGGACATAGGGGCCTTCAAGGAGCAAAACCCAACAGCAAAAGGAGCCCAAAAGGCATTTTACTCCTCAAAACTCCAAAAGACGGGAATAAACATCTCTCCTAGCTCACCATACCAAATCCAATCCATCAACCCTACACCTCCCTACACAGTTAGACCGATAGACTTCCATTCGCTCGGGTATATTGCGACCGCATGGTTACGTATATCGTGACGACACGATTGGGTATATTGTGATTCTCCCGTTACGTATATTGCGATCCAGAGCCCCCTCGTCACGCACTTCGGGCGACAAGCCCACCAGCTCATTTCGTCCAGCTCATACCCCTTCACCTCTTGACCTTCCACCTTGGCCTCCTCCGAGCTCCCTACCTCTATTATATATAGAAGAGCATACGCTCAACGAGTCGGAAAAGAAGAAGCAGGAATTAAAGTTCTTAAAAATAGTGTACCTTTGTACACCTTGAATGGGTCTCTTTGAGCCCAAGCTCAACGGACGAAAGAATAAGTATTAACAGATAGATTTAGAAACAGGTAAACTCAATGAGCAACTACGTAGGGAATCTCATCCCCCACACCTTCTTCGTGACCAAGGGTAGTGGCGAATCGGATCTCGAGCTGCATGCTGGCTCGTACCACATGGCACTACATGATGCTGGAATCTCTGACTTCAACATCATGGTCTATTCTTCCGTTCTTCCAGCGACGGCACACATTGCCTCTATGGACGAGATCGACCTTCCCCCCTTCGGCTCCGAGCTCAAGACGATCCTTGCCGTCTCTCATGGACAGCAGGACGAATTCGTCTCTGCGGGTGTCGTCTATGCGTGGATGTATGCTGATGAGAACTTCGATGAGAAGGTCGGAGGCCTCGTCTGCGAAGTCAGCGGTCGCTATCGTATCGAGGAGCTCGAAGCTCGTCTGATCCGTGTCATCACTGACCTACACGAGAAGACCTACTCGCACTACTACCTCGGCGAGATGAACTTCGTCACCGAAGGGATCACTATCGAGAAGCGCTACGGCACGGCACTAGCAGGTCTCTGCTTCGTTGACTTTAAGCTCCCCGAAGTCACTCCAGTAGAGCGTCACTTCTAAGCGCAAGCGCTTCAAGCAAGCCACGAAACCACAAGCGGGCGGTACTCGGATGAGTACCGCCCGCTTACTTTATCTACGGAGTCCTAAGGGAGAAAAGCCTTACTCCTAGAGGACATTCAAGACCTGCTCCTTGATCTGCTCAAGCTCATCCTTCATCTTGACGACAAGCTGCTGCATCTCGGCTTGATTACTCTTCGAACCCATCGTATTGATCTCACGACCGATCTCCTGAGCAATAAAGCCTAGGGTCTTACCCTGCCCTGGAGCTTCGGCATCAAGCACCTCTAGGAAGTAGCTGAGGTGATGCGCTAGACGTGACTTCTCCTCATTGATGTCGAGCTTCTCGATGTAGTAGATCATCTCCTGCTCCAGACGAGAGCGATCGAAGCCCGTAGCAGGTGCGATCTTCGAGAGACCCTCCTCTAGGCGCTCACGGATAGCCGTAATACGCTCTGCTTCGGGGAAGGCAATCTCCTGCAGAAGCTCACCGATCTTCTCAATACGACTGCGCAAGACATCGTAGAGCATACGGCCCTCCTGCGCACGGAAGGACTGGAGATCTGCGACAGCCTCCTCTGCTACAGAGCGAAGCAGATCACGCTCCTCCTTCGTCAGCTCGGTGACCGCAGGAGCATCCGCCTCCAGCACTCCTGGTAGACGAAGCAGAGCAGCTGGATCTAACTGAAGAGATACACCTGCCTCACGACCTACTTCCTTAAGCTGGTCGATATACCCGAGCAATACAGCCTTATTGATAGGAGCACTAGACGCAGAGGAGGCATCCTCATCGACTTGGACGAGTAGCTCGATCTTACCTCGCTGGAGACTATCAGCGATGAGCGCACGGAGCTCTAGCTCGGTCTCCCGATAGAGAGATGGGATACGTGCTGCGATGTCAGCCTGCTTACTATTGAGGGACTTGATGGAGACGGTAATGGTACGTGCACCCAAACGTGCAGTCGCCTTACCGAAGCCAGTCATCGAATGGATCATAAGAAATATGCTTGATGAATAGGGAAGTTACAGATCAAGGAGGGAAAAGGCCTAGCGCTTGACACCCCAAGAGAGAAGGCTGTCGGCTAGCTGTGGGGAGCTTCTCCGAAGAAGCCAAGTCGTCCGCAAGGAATAGCTTAGAGGGAGGGAGCAGTCTAGCTCGGGGAGCTTCTGTGCTAGACGCTTAGCGTCGACCTCCGAACAAGCTGTGTAAGGGATCTTGCCCGACGCAACGAGCATCGCCAATCCCTCGGTGGCGTAGTGGGGATCGACAGCTAAACGGATGCTGTCCCCAATCTCTTCGCCGAGGTGTTCCAAGAAGAGTCGGAGCGGAGAGGCTTCAGGGAGTGTGATCGTTCGTCCTGCTAGATCGAGCTGACGGCCTACGTGCGTCGCACTATCCGCCTTGCGCTGAACCAGGAAGATCGGGCCTGTAGTCGCTTCACCGAAGGGGCGAAAGAGCGCCGTGTCTATGGCTACCGTATGCGCTAGCGGACGAGCGATGACGTCGACAGCACCCGTACGGAGCTCTTCCAAGGCTCTCTCCCAGCTATTCTCTAGGACGACCTCGACCCGAAGACCTGTCCGCTGATGTAGTCGCTTAGCCAGCTCGTAGACGAACCCTGTAAGTTTCCCGTCCTGTACTTCGCCCCCTTCGCCATAAGCCGTCAGAAGTCGCAGGACGCCCTCCTTACGGATCTCGGGGTAATCACGCTCAGAGTTGGCGCCACGGCTATGCTCTGCAGAGGTATTCGTACGCCCTCGGAGGTAAAACATCAGACCTAGGGCGCAGAGAAGAGCAAGCCCGTAGATGAGATAGCGGGTATTGAGGCGGGGCTTCGACATGGGTAGGGAATTAGTTGTTCAGGTCTACGACGACACCAGCAGCGAGGTGCATCGGCGCATAGGGATACTTATACATCGAGAGACGCTCGTTGGAGAAGAGTGCTTCACCGACATTGTACATCTGGAAGAAGAAGCGTGCTCGCTTGAGACGTAGGTTAGCATAAGCATTAAGCAGGGGTGCTTGACCTCCTACACGCCCCTCTGTTTGGAGAGCGAACTGCTGATGGGCAGGCTGATAGTAGGGTGCATAGTAGGCACTATGCCAGTATCCCTTCACGCCCAAGTCTATTCGCAAGACCTGAGCTACGAGGAAGCGTAGGTAGACATCTCCCGCCACGAGGAGCGAGGGTAGCGGAAGTACCGACATGGCTGAGCTTTGCTGGAAAGCAGCCTCAAGATCCCAGTTCAGAGGGCCGACTTTCCCGCCTTGTCCCGCACGAAACATCAAGACTTGGATAAGGTCTCCGTGCTGCTGCACCTGCCCTTGGTCGTCGATATACAGGTGATTCTGCAGGGAAGCTGTACGTGCCTCCAGACGAGTACCCCAGGAAGAGAGGTCGATCTTCCCCCCTAGCTCTACACGACGTGTGAACTTCAGATCCTGATCCCACCAGCCATAAGTCCCGTGGTGATGTGCTGCGAAGTAAGAAGGACGAGCATTATCCAGGTAAGCATCTGCCGAAAGAGCGAAGCGCTTCCTAAATAAGCGGAAGGAAGTACGCAGGTCTCCCTCGAGCTTCAGTGCTCCCAGGTCTGCACCGAGCACGCCTAGCTCAGCACGAGCAGAGAAGTTCAGTCCCGTACCCTCTGCACGCTCGATCAGCCCACCTACGAAGGTCGAGGAGAAATGATGCGTCGGTGCATAAGCAGAGAGCGCTAGATCGGGGTTCTTCACCCAGCGATTCTCCTGACGAAGGTACGCCGAGAGACCGAACTTCACCCAGGGACGGAAGCCCTCCAGCAGGGATAAGGCCAGCGTATTCTTGAGCGTCACGAGCTGAGCGGTATCATGAGGCAAGACGTAGGTCGTGACTGAGCCGTCACTTGCCTTACGCTCCTTGGTGACAGCGGGCTTGCCTAGAGCTGTCTTCCATAGATCATCCTCCCCGCCAAGAGCTACGAACTGACGACTCTGCTTGTTCCAATAGCTTGTCAACGAGATGGCTCCTACGGGAACAAACACGACAGAGTCTAGAGCTCCCTTGACCGAAGGATCCAGATCCTTAGGCAACTGCTTCCTCTGAAGCGTACGATAGCTACCGAGACGGAAGGACTGTGCCAAGAAGGCGTGCCCTGATCGCTCGAAGTTCGTCAGCCCTCCGGAGGAAATCAGCACCGGGACATCTCGGGCGCTGATACGCGTACGGCTGTTGGTATACCGCTCTGGGTTGTAGATATAGTCGGCATTGGTGATCCCACCATTCTCCTCCTGCTTGTAATAGTCATTCGCTACGTAGGCGTAGAGCTCGTAGCGGTCACCCCGATAGGAGGTGAATACCCGATAGCGGGCGTCCTTGCTCCGCTGCTGGGTATAGAATCCCCCCGAATTGCGATAGTCAAAGTTGAGCCCAACATTGAACCTCCTACCAAGATTGACGCCGAGATCAGCAGCGACGACGTCTTCATTCTCGTTGTTATTGAAGTTTTTCAGATAGGTGACGTAGGTGAAGGGGGTCTTCGTGTCATAGAATCGCACCTGATCGGGCGTATAGAAGAGGCGATAATAGCCGTCTTGGTAGAAGAAATCCTGCATCCTACGAGGACGATCGAAGAAGAGCTTCGCCTGCCAAGGATGGGAGATATTCCCTTGATAGGCTACCCCCAGCGAGCGAAACTCAGGGCTCTGGTACTCGAAGGTATAGTGCGTCAGCGTATCGGGCATCTGTACCCGCTCGACACGCCCTACCTCGGGGACGATATGGAAGGCCTTGAGCTTATCCCCACGTACCATCTTGATCTCATCGGGGATCGTCTCTACCTCACGTACCTGGTAGGGATTATAGGTAGAAGAGCGACGACGGACGTCCTGCCCCTCAGCGCTCTGACCCGCATAGCAGGCCAAGGCAAGAAGAGCCACAAGACGGGCTCTCATGCGAGATGTATATATCATAGAGTAAAGACAGAGTGTATCGACTAGCAAGACTCCATGCCACAGCTACAGCCCTTGGGGTCTAGCTCGATGGTCAAGTGATCTAAGCGGTAGTCTTTGGCTAGGGTGCGGATAGCAGACTTCAGCTCGGAGAGCGCCCCTGCAGTATGAACGCGCTCGCAGTCGTAGACGATATGGAGCGAGGCCACATGCTGCTCCCCATTGAGCGTCCAGATGTGCAGATCGTGCATAGAGACCACTTCGGGGAGCTCGGTCACGGCCTGCACGAAGGACTCTTGGTCTACGTCCTCGGGGACGCCCTGGAGGAAGATACGGAAGTTATCCCTCAGCGTGAAGAACACATGATATAGGATCCAAGCCGATATACCCAGCGAGAGCAAAGGGTCTAGGAAGTGCCACGTAGGGAAGAAGTACATCACGACACTCACGATGAGTACCGCTACCCAACCCAAGACATCCTCCATCAAATGCAGGCGCATCGACCGCTCATTGAGCGACGTCCCTCCACTCATACGCCAGGCAGCGTAGCCATTGACGACTAGCCCGAAGATCGCCAGGAGGAGCATTCCCCCAGCATGGGTCTCGGCTGGATGCAGGAGACGCTCGATAGACTCCTGCACCACGAAGATCGATCCGACGACGAGGATCACCGAGATCAGGAGCGACCCCAGGAGCGAGAAGCGCTTATAGCCGTAGCTAAAGGTCTTATCCCTACCCTTCTTCGACAGGCGCTCTAGATACCAAGCGCCTCCAAGAGAGCAGGCATCGCCGAAGTCGTGCAAGGAATCCGATAGGATCGCTACGCTCCCCGTATAGATACCCCCGATGAGCTCGACGATAGAGAAGAAGAGATTCACGAGGAAAGCAAAGAAGATGTTTCCCTCAGCATTATGGTGATGATGGTGATGGTGATGCCCTCCGCCGTGACAATGCCCGTGGTCGTGGTGATGGTCGTGATGCTGTCCCATAACTTCTACTTGTAGTAGCCGATCTACATGATTAGCTTCTACAAAGATACTTCGTTCGGATTGACTAGCATTCCCTTAGGCCAGCAGTCCATCCGACAGATGCTCCTTCGTCCACCCCCTAGGCTCCATCTCGGCGAAGGTCTACCTTGCCCCCGAGAGAGCTTTACCTCTCCCAAGGCAAACCTCTACCTCTCTCCCAGCGAAGGTAGGGGGCTGCCTCCGAAGCGCCCCCTCTTCCCTCTCGCAGAAAAGCAAACCGGCTACGCCAGAGCTCTGTCTGACGTAGCCGGTGAAGCTACTTAGTGTGCGGGAAAGCTCCGCCTAGTGCTTAGCCCAGTAGAGCACGGTGAAGACCTTATCTTCGCCTCCGAGTGCCTTGAGGGCTGTGGCATGTCCAGCCAAGTTACCATTCTCAATCTTCGATGGTAAAGGTAAGCGCTGAGGGAAGAAGTCCACCTTCACCTGCTGGTAGGTCGAAGCCGTGAGCTGAGGCATATTGTCCAGCTGGTTTTCGACCGCAGGCGTTTCGAAGAAAGGTAGACCTAGGCGACGGAAGTCACTCCACGTCTCCAGAGGTAGCCAAGGCGTATTCGCAATGAACTTCTGCGTGATGATCTTCGTCAGGCGGTCGTTCATCGCCTGCGTGTATAGGCGACTCTGCATAGGAGGATAGTGGAAGGTGTAGCTCGTACTCTGCTTCGTGTAGCCGTCGATGCACTTCATCGTACGGGTAGCTCCAGGCTCGGTCGTGTGATTCCAAGCCACTGACGTCCCGACGCGGTTATATGCCGTCGAAGCCAGATAGTCATCGGCGAACTTTTCCACACCGTGGTAGGCGAGATTGGCACGTATTCCCTTCTCATAAGCATCCTTGCCGTCGATACCAACGCTCCAGCCTCGGACACTAGCCTCAGCTAGTAGGAAGTACGTCTCCCATTCGGCGAAGAAGATACGCGTGCTCTTACTGTTTCGATACTTATTGGCTAGTCGAGGCATCGTACCGATCTGCACCATCGTATTGATAGCGCTCAGGTCACCCCACTCACCCGCTGCCCAGACATTCCATGTACCTGTAGCATCCAGAGAGTCGAGGGTCTTGGTCTTATCCTCAAGAGTTTTGAGGTCATACTTAACCGTTGTCGCCAGCTTATTCCAGCTTGGATAGAAGCAGAACTCTGGGTCAGCGGTGTGACCAGCGATGATGAAGGTCTTATAGGCACGTGGGTCGATCGTCCCAGGTAGACCATCAAGATAGAATCCACGGGAGGGATCGGTCGTCTTGAGCGGGAAGTGCTTATCGTAGCGTACGCCGATGTAGTCGTCATCCTTGACCTTCGCCAGGAGCTCCTTATCCGTCACCTGAAGCTTAGACGAGATACCGCCCAAGCCAAGGACGAGATTGCTGTAGGTAGGGGATACGAACTGGGCATTCCACTCACGGCTCATGACACCCGTCAGCTCGTGCCAGCCCTCCCTTTCTATGACTTGGAAGCGACCATCGGCGGTAAGGATACCTCCTGCCGCTGCAGCTTCCTCAAAGTTCGCCTTAGCTGTCGCTGGATCGACCTCCGACAGACGCATCGAGAGACGCATCCATAGGGAGTTAGCATAGGCACGCCATTTCTTCGCATCGAAGCCATAGGCCTGGTCGAGATCCTTGACAGCTTTATCCTTGACGGAGGGAGCAGTCTTCAGGATAGCACTCGCCTCCTTCAGCTCTTTGAGGAAGAAAGCGTAGGCTTCCTTAGCTCCTACGTAGGTAGGATTGGTACCTGTGTAGCCATCCAGAGCGACGACACCGAAGTTATCACAGAGCTCACTAAGTAGATAGACACGCCAGACACGCGCCACAGCTAGGAGGGTCGTCTCGTAGTCCTTAGCCGAGCCCTCCTTGATCTTCTTCTCTGAGAGAGCTATGGCGGCGTAAATGGGCTTTAACCCTTCTGTCGCATTACGAGCATAGTAGTCAGAGCTCCAGCCATCATTGAATGATCCCGTGCTGAGACCTCCACTACGGTGCTGATGGCCTGCGGTCTTCCAGTAGAGGACGAAGGCACGCTCAGCGATATGAGGATCCTGCTGTGCATTGATGATAGCCTTATTGATGAGATACTCGCTCAAGACTTGCTCCTGAGAGGCTGCCTGAGGATTCGTATTAACCTCATCGAAGTCTCGGCAGGAAGGTAGAGCGAGGGCTCCGCAGAGGGTTAGTCCTGAGAGGAGCAGGGTGATCTTATTCATAGTCAAATCACATATAAAAGGTCGTCAAGGCCTAGAAGCCCAAGGTGACATTGAAGAGGAAGGAGCGAGTCGAAGGTGAGGAGACGAACTCGTACCCCGTAGCATTCGTACCCGTAGCGAAGACCGACTCAGGGTCTATACCACGGAGATGGCTCGAGATAAGCCAGACATTATTACAGGAGACACCGAGCTTGACTCGCTGGAAGGGCGTCTTCTTCAGAAGAGTCGTCGGCAGGCTATAGCTCAGAGCGATGTTACGAAGGCGAATGCTAGAGGCATCGTAGACATTCTCCTCGGTGATCCCGAGGTTACCACCACGCTTGGTGATCGTCCCCCAGTAGTCTTCAGGGGAGACTTCCTTCTTATTCTCTCTGTAGACTGTCTTACCTCCTTGCTGAGAAGCGATAGCTCCATCGACGACGAACTTCTGACGGTCACCCACCGCCGTAGCAGCAGCAACCCCAGCTTCCTGCAGGTAATGATTCGTACCAGAGAACATCTTACCTCCTAGACGGGCATCGAAGAGGAAGCTCAAGTCGAAGCCACGGAAGTGCAAAGTATTCGTTAGCCCTACGAGCAGGTCAGGCTGCTGATCTCCTAGCTTCTTCGCTTCTCCCGCTAGAGGTAGTCCATTCTCATCTACAAGGATCTTCCCATAGAGAGGGCTAGTAGGATCGGTGACTCGCTGATAGCTCGTCCCCCACAGCTCACCATACTTCCCTCCTTCACGAGCGAGGATCTTGAGGTTTTCGTAGGAGCCAAGGGTATACTCGGTGACGGGTGAGTCGACACCGCCACCATCGTAGAGCTTGATGATCCGGTTCTCATTGTGTGAGAGGTTCAGCTGTGTAGACCAGCGGAAGTCCTTCGAGCGAATAAGGTCGGCGTTGATCATCAGCTCGACCCCTTCGTTCTGGATATTCCCTGCATTGATCATCTTGCCTTCATATCCTGAACCTGGGTCAAGAGGCAGACGGATGAGCTGGTTCGTCGCATTGGAGCGATACCAAGCAAAGTCGAAGCCCAAACGACCGTCGAAGAGTCGAAGCTCTAGTCCCAATTCGGCAGACTTGATCAGCTCGCTACGTACCTGATCGCTGTAGAGCGTATTATCAACATTCGCTATCGTATGCCCGAGGGGATCCTTCTTAATGGAATAAGAGCTGTAGAGCTGATAGGGCTCCAGGTCATTCCCTACCTGCGCCATCGAAGCACGGAGCTTAGCGAAGGAGATCCAGTTAGGGACGGTCACATCCAGCTTGCGGAGCATATCGGTGACGACGAGCGAAGCACTCAACGAAGGATAGAGGAAGGAGCGGTGTGCCTTGGCTAGCGAGGAAGACCAGTCATTACGGAGCGTCCCATCGAGGAAGAAGTAGCCATCCCAGTTGAGCTGGGCTGTACCATAGAGCGAGTTGATCTTCTTATGGCTAAAGGTCTCCGTGGTCTTAGGACGCTCAGCTCCGTTATTGACCGAGAAGAGGTTAGGGACGATGAGCTGTCCAGACTCCACGCGGAGGCCATTGTGCTTACGCTCCATCAAGTTCCCCCCTAGCGAGCCTGACAGTCCAAGCTTATCGATCAGATTATCCTTATGTGCTGAGAGGAGGAAGCTGTAGTTATTCTCAAAGAACCGGATCTGCTCCGTGGCATAGTTCCCGCCACCGCCGATGATAGGCGATCCCGAGTAGGTCTTATTCTCGATACGGGTAGAGTACTGGTCAGACCCGAATCGGATCTCTGCATTCAGCCAGTCGGTGATCTGATACTTTAGGGCAGCATTCAGGAGGAAGCGGTCACGGGTATCTTGGTTCAGATTATAGCGACTTGCCCAGTAGGGGTTCACCTGATTCCCTGCGCCATACCAAAGCATATCGCCCTTGGCTGTACGAGCAGTAGAGAAGTCACGAATATCCATGCTACGAGGCAAGGAGTAGATGGCCTGGAAGGCATTCGAAGAATTGGAGCCGTTGAGTGGGCGGTTCTGCACGAAGGTGCGGATGTACTGTACCTTGGTATCAGTACTCCAGCGGCTATCGGGGCCAAACTTCGTCGTAGCACGCACCATCATGTTCGTACGTCCGAGGGAGGCACCTGGGATATGGCTCTTATTGTCTGTACGAGTGAGCGAGGTATAGATCGTGCTCTTGTCGTACATCTGTGAGAAGGCTACATTCTCTGTCAAGTCTAGACCACTACGGAAGTAGTTCTTCACATTATCGTAGGCCTGCATCGTCGCCTTCGTGCCATCCCACTTGGTGTACTCCTGTCCGGTGATCTTAGGCCCCCAGCTAGAGGAGACGTTATCCTTGAAGGCTCCCTTCTCCCCTTGCCCGAAGGAATTCTGTAGCTCAGGAGAGGTGAATAGAGATTCGACACCAATAGAAGAAGAGACCGTGACTCCTAGCCCCTGATTCTTACGTCCGCTCTTAGTCGTGATCTGGATCACCCCGTTACCTGCACGAGAGCCATAGAGAGCGGCTGCTGAAGCCCCCTTGAGGACGGTGAGACTCTCGATGTCTTCGGGGTTGATGTCTGACAGGCCATTCCCCATGTCGGTACCTGGGTGCCAGAAGTCATTATTCGAGGAGCCCGTCGTATTATCCATAGGGACACCATCGATGACGATCAGAGGTTGGTTTGAGCCAGAGAGTGAGCTACTACCACGCAGGACGATCTTGGACGAAGATCCAGGGCCACTAGATCCCTTGATGATCTGAATCCCCGAGACCTTCCCCGAGAGTGCATTGGTGATATTCTGCTCACGGACAGTCGTCAGAGCATCCCCCTTGACTTCTTGGAGGGCATAGCCTAGGGCTTTTTGGCTTCTCTTGATCCCTAGGGCAGTGACTACGACAGTCTCTAGCTGCTTATCCTCGGGCTCGAGGGTGATGGCCAGGTGAGATTGTCCTCCGGTAGGGACTTCTTTCTTCTTGTAGCCGATGTAGGAGACCACGAGGGTAGCTCCTGATCGTACGTTCTTCAAGGTAAACTTCCCTTGGGCATCGGTCATGGCACCACTGCCCGAGACTCCCTTGATGACCACGGCAGCGCCGTAGATCGGCTCCTGGCTCTTGGCGTCAGTGACGACTCCGCTGAGGCTCTTTCCCTGCCCCAGGGCTGTCGCTGTGCTCACGAGGAGACACAGGAGAAATGAGAATAGTTGTTTCATAGATGTACTAATTAGCATGTTAGCTAAGCAAAGATAGATAATTCCCCACCCCAACAAGAGGACCTCCATGGCTAGCAGATATAATAAAATATTTAAGGATAAATTACACAAGTAATCCGCTATCTACTAACAAGTTACAACCACCACCAATAAACACCTAGCACCCCCTCCAAGGCAGCACCTAGGAGGGATCCATCACATCCAACTAGTAGGCACTACTGATGCCCCTCGGGAGGCACTACTGTTGCCTCTTCTGTGGCACTACTGTTGCCTCTTCTGTGGCACTACTGTTGCCCCTTCTGTGGCACTACTGTTGCCCCTTTGGTGTTACTACTGATAGCCCCCATTTTGCATTATCAAAAAGTTCCTTACCTTTGCAGTGTATCGACAAACTGAAACACCTAATTTCACCTAGATATGATCCACTTAGAAGACCTCACATTCGGCTATAAGAAGAGCCAGCAGGTGCTTCGCTCCCTAGCCCTAGACCTCCCCAAGGGAACCATCGTCGGCCTCCTTGGTCGCAATGGGGAAGGGAAGACGACCCTGCTGAAGAATCTCTACGGCCAACTCTTCCCCACCTCGGGCACGATCGAAGTCCTCGGCTTCCTCCCTCGCCAGCGACATGTCCCCTTCCTCCAGCAGGTATATCTGCTCGCCGAGGAGATCCAGATCCCCGAGATGACCTTCCGTCGCTACTTCGACCTCTTCGCCCCACTCTACCCGAACTATAGCGAGGAGATCGCCCAAGCGATCTTCCAGGACTTCCAGCTCGACTGGAAGATGAACTTCAAGCGCGTCTCTCAGGGGCAGAAGAAGAAGGCGATGATCGCCTTCGCTATCGCTATCCAAGTCCCTCTACTCCTCCTCGATGAGCCTACCAATGGGCTCGACATCCCTGCCAAGGGCGAATTCCGCCGAGCCATCGCTCGCTACACCTCGGAGGAACAGACGATCCTCATCAGCACGCACCAGGTACGAGACCTAGAGCAACTCATCGACCGCGTCGTCATCCTCGAAGGCGGACGCATCCAGTGCAATGAAGAAGTCTCCCTCATCAGTGAGCGTCTCTACTTCGGAGCACTAACACCCGCCCAAGAGTCCCAAGCGCTCTATCGTGAGACCTCGATCATCGGCTCTGTCGGCATCCTCCCTCTGGAGGAGGCTACCAGCGAAAGTGCCTTCAGCATGGAGCTCTTCTTCAACGCCTTCATCAGTGGCCAGCGAGAGTCCCTGCTTCGTATTCTCCATACCACCCCTACCACTGACGCGTCCTCGACCCTCTAATACACGGCAATGATGAATTCTTCTACCTCCCTCCACCAAAGCTCCTGGGGACGTATTTGGCTCCTGAGCAAGATCGGCTTTTTCAGCACCCTGCGCAATGTCTTGCTCTTCTATGGAGCTATCGCCATCGCCTTCCTAGGCTTCCCCTTCCTCACCTACCTCATTGACACAGGGAATCCCCTAGAGGCGATAGAGCGTGTCATGTCGAGCTACCGCTATGGAGGGCTCAGCTCGCTCTTCATCCTCACGACCTGCTTCTACCTACTGGGCTGGCTGAATAAGCTCGTCCACCTCTCCACCCCCGGAGCCTACACCCAGCTCCCTACGACCGCAGGGGAGAAGCTCGGGAGTATCGGTCTCCTGATGCTCGGCTACCTCGCCCTCTCGATCATTATCTCCTCACTGCTGACCCTGCTCTTCTCGCTAGGCCACACACTTCATTTAGGAGGAGAATGGCGGATCCTCTTCGGGCTACTATCGGAGGTGCCCGCCCGCTGGCTAGGCTTCCTCTCCCTCTTTACCTTCTTCCCCTTCCTCGTCGTGGCCTTCTGCATGATTCAGTTCAAGAAGCCCGTCGTCGGCATGTTTGTAGCAGCCATCTTCTTCCTCCTCCTCATGAACTCCGTCTATGTAGGACTCTCCGAGCTGTCTGATGAGCCCGACCTCATCCGTCAGATCAGTGACCTCGGAGAGCAAGTGGCTAGCTACATCATGACCATACTCTTCTTCCTACTGGATATCGCTATGATCTGCATCATCCACTGGCGTATCAAGACCCTCCAGCTGAAATAATATCCGCCTATGGCTTATCTAGCGAACGTGGGATTTACCCACATCATCGACTATATCTGCGAGGGCGTCCTCACGGGACGCTTCGTAGAAGAGGGACGCATCCCCTCCGTACGGGATATGGCCGTACTGATGCAGGTCGCCCCCAATACAGTCGTCCACGCCTACGAGAAGCTCGCTAAGAAGGAGATCATCTACACCCAGCGAGGTGTAGGCTACTTCATCTCTCCAGGAGCTCTCGATAGCATCTGCGACGAGCGCCGGAAGGTCTTCCACGAAGAGACCATCCCCAGCATCCGACGAGAAGCCGAACTTCTACGTATTAGTCCCGAAGAGCTACGTGCTTGGCTCGGGCTGGACTAGAAGTCTTTTCCCCGCTTTTCACTATCTTTGACTAGCACTTGCGGGCTAGCCCTCGCCAGGAGGACTAGCCCGCAAGCCATCTTCAATAAGAACTCTAACAGAAACAAAACAATGGAAGAACAACAGGAAGCCCCACAGTTCAACATCGAACTCCCCGAGGAAGTAAGCCAAGGTCAGTACGCTAACCTCGCTGTCGTCCTTCATACCCAGAGCGAATTCGTCCTCGACTTCGTACGCCTCCTCCCAGGACAGCAGTCTGCGAAGGTACACAGCCGTCAGATCCTCACCCCAGACAACACCAAGCGCCTCCTCCGCCTCCTCGAGCAGCATGTCCGTGGCTTCGAACAGGAGTTCGGCGAGATCGTCCTCCCCGAAAACGCAGCTCAGGACTCTGGAGCTAACTAATCCTGCTTAATCTCCTCGTGCACCGATGCTGTACGAGTATAAACTCCCTCCTAGCTATCCTGAATGCTACACGCTAGAGCCCTAGCCCGTAGCACTCGGGATAGCTCCCTTTTACCCTCACCTAGCCGATGTCCCAGCCCCTCATCCTTCTCGACAGCTCCCTTCCCTACCTCGAAGGGCTAGTAGAGCAGATCGCCCGAGTCAAGCGTCTCGTCAGCAGGGATTTCACTCCCGAGGCGGTGCGTGAGGCCGATGCACTCATCATTCGGTCGGTCGTGCAGGTAGACCAGCACCTCCTAGCAGGAAGCCGTGTCCGTGTCGTCGCCACAGCGACAGCAGGCTTTGACCATATCGACACGAACTACTGCGAGGCGCAAGGCATCCACTGGAGCAACTCCCCAGGGTGCAATGCGGAGGGTGTCGTCCAGTACATCCTCTCGGCACTAGCCCATTGGTCACTTGAGCGGGAGCGCTCCCTGCAGGGGCTAACCCTCGGCATCGTCGGGGTAGGACAAGTAGGCGGACGACTTGCTAAGCGAGCCAGCGCCCTAGGGCTAAACATCCTATGCTGTGATCCGCTACGTGTAGAGCAGGAGGGGCTGGAGGACTTTGTCTCCTTCGAGACCATCCTCAGAGAGAGCGACATCATCTCCCTCCATGTCCCCCTAAGTAGCGAGGGCAAATACCCAACCTACGGCATGGTCAACGATGAGACTTTGGCACTATGCCAGCGACGACCTCTACTGATCAACGCCTGCCGAGGAGCCGTCATGTGTACACAGGACGTACTCCGTGCCTTGGACTCCGATCTCCTCTCGGACGTCATCATCGACTGCTGGGAGGGAGAGCCACAGATTAGTCGAGAGCTAGCACAGCGAGCCTTCCTAGCGACACCTCATATCGCAGGCTGGAGCAGTGATGGCAAGTGGCGTGGCTCCATGATGGCACTGACTTATACTTGTCAGGAGCTTGGTCTACCCCTCCCCCAAGGCACTTGGGACACCTCCGTCCTACCCACACCCGAGAGACCGAGCATTGACCTCGACGCCTTCCCCAAGGGAGAGCGTCTCCTACGTGCTTTACTCCATACTTCCGATCTTCATCCGACCTCAAATGCCCTACGTCAGCATCCCGAGGACTTCGAGCACCTACGCCGTAGCTACACGTTCCCTCGAGAAGCCTCTGCCTTCCACGTCTACCATGCTAAGGCAGGTGAAGTAGCCCCCTTAACTCAGTTAGGCTTTGCTGAGCCTAGCCCCGAAGACTCTTCTGCTATCGCTTGATCTTGATGACTAGACTCCTGCACCAAACAGTTCGCTATCTGCTGGGGATCTCCCTCGTTCTCTCCGCCTGGGAAGGCGGACAAGCCCAGTTTCGCATCCCTCAGAGCCCAAGAGCCGAGGTCAGCACATTCCGCTCGCTATCCCTTACCACTACTCGTACTAAGCGAGAGGCTCTCCGTAGCCCATCTGTCCTCACCATCGCTCCCCCAACAGCGGAGGAGCTTCGATCTATCCAGCACTCAGAGAAAGGACTACGCACCTATATCTTCGCTGTAGAGCGTCCAGTCAAGCAGGCGACCTCTTCCCTAGGAGAATTTGCCCAAGATGGCGAGGGGAACTATGTCTGGCGAGCCATACTTCGTGCTCCTCGAGCCAAGAGTATTGGTCTTCGTCTCGGCAAGTATGCCCTCCCCGAAGGAGCAGCACTCTTTATCCAGCCCTTAGGTACTCCTGCCACGGGAGCACTAACAGCGGCGCATAATACTCCCGATAGCCTCCTCCAGATCGCACCCATAGCTAGCGACGAGGTAGAGCTACTGTATGAGTTCCCCATCGGCACGGCTCGCTCATCACTGACACTACCCTTCACGCTAGAAGCTACCTTCTACGGCTTCCGAGAGCTCAGCGGTGCTCGCCAATCTCCTGCCTTTGCACAGACTGGAGAGCCCTTCTATGACCATCCCCGAGCTAGCCTCGAAGCCCTTAGCTGTGCACCTAACGTCGTCGCACATCCCGAGTCTTGGAAGCAAGCCCGAAGTGTCGTCCTCCTCATCGTCGGAGGAACGAGCGCTAGCTCTGGAGCCTTAATCAACAATATCCGTCAGGATGGCACCCCCTATGTCCTCACCTCGGCACACTGTCTCAATAATCTCTTCCTCAACCTAGGCAACCTTCCCGCAGTACGTAGGAATGCCGCCACGACGGTTTTCTTCTTCGGTTTCCAGAGTCCCCTCAAGGAAGGAAATATCCGAGCTACGGAAGAGCAATCACTCAGTGGAGCCTCACTCATCGGCTACAGTGAGGACTCAGAGATGTGTCTACTGCGTATCGAGGGACTTCCTACGGATGCCTCGGGGAAGCGAGCTATCCCTACGGCCTACCAGCCCTACTTCGCTGGATGGAATCGCAGGACTTCCCCCATAGGACCTTTCGTCGGCATCCACCATCCAGGGGGCTCTACCAAGCGATACAATCGCTCTGAGGACACCTCCATCAATACGAAAGACTACCAACTCAACTACATCAATGCTGCTGGACAAACAGCTACCATCGCTTGGCGGAATAAGCATTGGGAGATTCAGACATGGGAAACCGGGATAACCGCTGCAGGATCCTCAGGCTCTCCCCTATTCGATAAGGATGGGCTCATCATAGGAGCACTGACGGGAGGAGCATCCTCTTGCGCCGCGCCCTACGATGATCACTATTGGTCTCTCAAGGGTGCGTGGAGCCCCGAGCGTACGGGTCTCGGTAGTCTCACCTACCTTAGCCCATGGCTTGATCCTACGAAAACAGGAGCAGAGACCTGCCCTGGTCTCGACCCCTATGCAGGGCGCACGATCCAGCGTCTAAGCCCCATCTATCCTGACCCGAACGTCCTCCCCTCCGAAGCTATAAAGCCCAACCGTATCACGACACCACGAAGCTCTTCAGACGGCGTAGGTAACCGACTCGGTCTACCTGCTCTTCGTGGGGTCAAGGTACTAGGAGCGTATATTGTATTTAAGTCTGACGGGAATCTCCAAGCCAAGGATATCCCCCAGCTTCGTGTACGTCTGCAGCGCTTTGCCCAGCGAGAAGAGGCAGGGACAGCTATCTTAGACTTCTCTTCCTCTACCTTAGGTCAGTTCTCCCGCTTCGGATCTACTGGTTCCAAAGAGCTAGCCGACCGCACACTCCGATCTGACACGATCGAGCTCTTCTTCCCCGCTTCTGCTAACACTGTCCTTGACTTGGAAGAGGGGCAATATCTCCTCAGTTGCCAGACGACCGATGGGCGATCCCTTCCTCTCCCTCTCGTCGGATACGAAGGGACTGCTCGCCGTGCACAAGGATGGACAGGCTGGGTACATGAAGTCGCCTCGGGCTGGAAGCGAAGCGATGACCTCCCCCAAGGTGCCTATTGGGTCGACCTACTCGTAGAGACCCCTAGCCCGATCACTCCTCTGGAGAATGCTGGAGGTCTCCTGCCCGAAGCTCTCACCGCCTACTATCACGCTGGAGAGCTTCACCTTGCAGGCGATCAACTCTTCCAGAACTCCTTCAGTCTACGGGTTTACGACCTCACGGGACAGCGCCACCTCGAGGATACCTTCCCCCAGAGTGTCTCGGGGCATAGCTCTCTTCGTCTGCGACTGCCTGCCGGACAGTACATCGCCACAATCGTTCCCACGGCGATAGCGAAGCCTGACCGTAGCCAACGGATCAGCATCACCTTCGTTCACCGCTAATCTCTCTCCCTTTCCCCTTATGCTTACACCCTATAATGACCAAGAGCCCAAGGTCGACCAAATACGTCGGATGTTCAATCGCATTGCCCCGAAGTACGACCAGCTCAACCGTATCATCTCCCTCGGCCTAGATCGCTCGTGGAGAAAGCGAGCCTTACACCTCCTAGCACCCTATGCTCCCCAGCGAGTCCTAGATGTAGCCACGGGGACAGGTGACCTAGCCATCGAGATCATCCAGACGATCTCCAGCGCCAAGGAGGTCGTCGGTGTCGACATCTCTGAGGAAATGATGCGTGTAGGTCAAGAGAAGGTGCACCAAGCTGGGCTCGATACGAAGATCAGCTTTGAGCGTCAGGACTGCACAGCTATGACCTTCGAGGCCGATAGCTTTGATGCAGCGACCATTGCCTTTGGCATTCGCAACTTTTCCGACATCCCTGCCGCTGCCGCCGAGCTACATCGCGTCCTGCGTACAGGGGGCGTCCTGATCATCGCCGAACTCTCTGTACCCACGAACCCTCTCCTTCGTCTCGGCTACAAGCTCTATGCGGGGCAGATTATACCGCTCATTGGTCGCTTGATCTCCAAGGATCGGGATGCCTACACCTACCTCCCGAAGTCCATCGCCGCTGTCCCCCAGCGAGAGCGCATGGTGGAGATTCTCCGCAAAGCAGGCTTCTCCGAAGCCTTCTACGAGAGCATCTTCCCCGGGACGTGTACGATCTACGTCGCCATCGCCTAAGGGACACTACTCTTCGGCTTCTTGCTTCTGGGCGCTACGACCTCTTCCCCTCGAAGAGATCGTAGCGCTCTTCGTTTATCTCCACGGGGGGGCTTCGCCAGCTCCCACCTACTCGATCGCTCCACGAGACGAACCTTGCCCCATACGAAGGTCTACGTTTCCTCAAGGAAAGATCTACCTCCCCCGAGAGAAAGGTCTAGCTTGCCAATCGACTCGATAGATCAAGCCCTCCTCAGCGCCTAAAAAGACTCCGCCCTACTAGCTGGGAAGCTAGCAGGGCGGAGCGATATTCGGTGTAGGTAGGGCGTGTGAGCGACCGAACTTACTTACCTCGGCGCTGACGCCAACTCTTCACGATCGGATAAAAAACGAGGAAGCCGGAGAGTACAAGGAGTAGGATTGTGGATCCACTAAAAGCACTTGCGGTCAAAATCCATACGACCATCCCCAGCCAAAGGATAGCAAAAAGTGCCATCTGCCAGGGCGTCAAGGGGCGACGATAAGCCATCTTCGTAAGGGAGAGCTTAGTGTTCGCCTCGCAGGAGCTTTGCCGCTTCTGCTGCAAAGTAGGTCAAGATCAGATCAGCCCCAGCACGACGGATCGAGAGCAGGCTCTCCATCATGATCCGTTCGCGGTCGATCCAGCCGTTCAAGCCCGCAGCTTGGATCATCGCATACTCACCGCTCACCTGATAAGCCACGAGAGGCAGGTCGAAGCGGGCACGTGCTTGGCTCAGAATATCTAGGTAAGGCAGAGCGGGTTTGACCATCACGAGGTCAGCTCCCTCCTGGATATCGGCTTCGATCTCACGCATTGCCTCCCGCGCATTCGCAGGATCCATCTGGTAACTACGGCGGTCTCCGAAGCTAGGGGCAGAGTCTGCAGCGTCCCGGAAAGGACCATAGAAGGCGCTACTGAACTTCGCCGCATAGGAGAGGATAGGTAGCTGCTCGAAGCCAGCTTGGTCCAAGGCCTCCCGCATGACAGCGATACGCCCGTCCATCATGTCCGAAGGCGCCACAATGTCCGCCCCAGCCTGAGCTAAGGAGACGGCTTGACGAGCTAGATAGGGAAGTGTGGCATCATTATCCACCGTGTAGTGCTCATGGAGGATACCACAGTGCCCATGATCAGTATATTCGCACATGCAGATATCAGCGATAATGATCAGATCAGGGATAGCGGTCTTGAGCGCACGGATCGCCTGTTGGACGATCCCTTCGTCTGAATAAGCTTCGCTACCGGTAGCGTCCTTGTGAGCTGGGATACCAAAGAGCATCACGGAGAGTACGCCTAGGCGATAGAGTTCGTGGCACTCTTTGACCAGTTCGTCTACCGATAGGCGGTACTGACCAGGCATGGTCTTAATCTCATCACGTACCCCCGATCCATGGACGACAAAGAGGGGAGCGATGAAATCCGAGGGTTCGAGTGAGGTCTCACGTACCATCGCACGGAGATTGGGGGTCATACGCAGACGGCGCAGGCGGGTTTTGGGATACATAGGCTGTATTTATGAGGGTTGGATAATCGTATCTGAGGAGCTCCGAGGTACGAGCTTATCCGTAAAATAGGGTGACAAACGTATGCTATCATCATGGGAAAACCCACCCTGAGTACGGAGGATCGTCCAGGAGAGCTTCGCTCCATGACGTCTCAATAGACGCCGTAGCGAGCCTGCCAGCTCACGTGTCAAGTACGGATGCCAAGGTATGGAATCAGCATCTAGGCTATTCAGCGGATAGCACCTCGGGGGTGTCTGAAGGACAAACCAAGGTCGCAAGGCAAGAAAGCGATCTTCGTCCATGCCATAGACCTCCTGAAGCTGAAGGATCGTATAATATCCTCCTAGGCGCTGACGTAGGCTAAGGATCCGGTGGGCAAAGGCTGGCCCGATGCCAGGTACACGTAGAAGAGCCAGCGAGTCAGCGGTATTCAGATCGAGGTGCATCCCTCGGGTGAGCTTCTTCATCGAGGGATCTTGAATACCCTGAGGAGGCCCGACATAATGCTTGTCCTTATACAAAGAATCCGAAGCTGACACCACCCTTGGTGGCTCGGCTTCGGAGAGAGGAGGAGTAGCTCTAGGCACCCAAGCATAGAGCGCTAGACCCGAGAGGACGAGTACGGAGAGTAAGGCTAGCAGGACTCGTTCGCCTCGACTAGCTAAGCCTGTACGCTGTCTCATAGGAGTACTAATCGAGATCCTTCATACTGGGCTGGCGGTGGTGTATAGCTTCTATGCGACCATCACGTAGGGTGATCATACGATCCGCCTGCGCCGCGAAGTCAGGATCATGAGTGACGATGACGAAGGTCTGACCTAGCTCTTCACGAAGCTCAAAGAATAGGCGGTGTAGGCTTTCCTTATTAGCCGTATCGAGACTCCCCGAGGGCTCGTCAGCAAAGATGACCGAGGGGCGATTGACTAGAGCTCTAGCGACAGCCACACGCTGGCTCTCACCTCCCGATAGCTCCGACGGCTTGTGATCAGCACGGTCTGCTAGCCCAAGGCGCTGGAGAAGAGCCTGTGCCTCCCGACGAGCCTCCCGACGAGAGGTGCCTCCCAGCAGAGTAGGGAGCATGACATTCTCTAGTGCGGTAAACTCTGGGAGGAGCTGATGCGCCTGGAAGATGAAGCCTAAGCGCTGGTTACGTAGCTCCGCCTGCTTACGTTTGGAGAGCTGGGTCACTTCCTCTCCACAGATCTTCAGCTGTCCTCCCGAAGCAGGAGCCTCGAGAGTTCCGAGGATCTGAAGTAGGGTTGTCTTCCCTGCACCACTTGCTCCGACGATGGAGATCACTTCTCCAGCTTGGACAGTCAGGTCGATTCCCTTAAGAACCTCTAGTGAGCCAAAGCTCTTGCGGATATTAGTCGCTTCGATAAGCATAGCAGTCAAATTAGATATCCGATGATGTCGGGAGAGGATGCTGTATATGACGGATGACGTAGGCTGCTAGCTGACAGCCGAAGAGGGCAGGCATATAGGAGACTGTACCTGCGGTAGAGCGCTTGCACTGCTCACCGGTGATCTCCACGACGGCATTCGGATCGGGAAGCTCGGTCGAGAAGACGACGGGTAGACCCTTATGAATCCCCAGCTTACGTAGACGCTTCCGTAGAGCTCGAGCCAAGGCACAGCTGTAGCTCTTGCTTAGGTCTGCTTGATGGATCTGCGAGGGGTCACTCTTCGCTCCTGCACCCATCGAACTGATGATAGGTAGCCCTCGCTCCAGAGACTGGGCGATCAGATGGACCTTAGGCGTCAATGAGTCGATCGCATCCACTACGTAGTCGTAGCGATGGCGATCAAGAACCTCGGTCATCACTTCATCTTTGAGGAAGGCTTCGACAACCTCCAGCTCAATAGCGGGATTGATCGAGCGAAGACGCTCGGCGAGCACCTCCGCCTTAGGTCGACCGATCGAGTCGGCGGTAGCTACGATCTGGCGATTGATGTTAGATGGCTGGACAATATCCGCATCGACGATCGTCAGACGACCTATACCTGCTCGTGCGATAAGCTCAGCCGCCATACCACCTACGCCACCCAAACCCACGATAAGGACATGGCACCGTATCAACTCTCTCTGACGTTCTTCACCAAAGAGGAGCTGCGTCCGCTCCATCCAAGGCTGTGGGGTCAGCGTCGTTTCATTCATTGGATACCACGCTTATTGAGAGCTTCCTGATAGCGCTTGGCATTGATCACATGCTCAGAGAAGGTCGTCGCGAAGTTGTGATACCCCGAGAAGTCCTCCTTAGCACACATATAGAGGAAGCCATGAGGTTCAGCCTTGAGAACACTATCAATAGTAGCAATGCTGGGTAGGAGAATCGGTGAGGGTGGAAGACCTGCATAGAGGTAGGTATTGTAGGGAGACTTCACCTTGAGATGCTCTCCACGAATGCGCTGAAGCTTGAAGTCTCCTAGCGCATACTTCACCGTAGGATCAGACTGCAAGCGCATACCCTCACGCAGGCGATTGAGGTAGAGACCTGCGATACGGCGATACTCCTCAGGCTTGGCCGTCTCACTCTCGACGATGGAAGCTAGGGTCAAGACCTGTAGAGGAGCAAACCCTAAGCGTGTAGCAGCCTCTGTACGCTCTCCCTTCCAGAAGCGACTATAGTTACTCTGGATGCTATCTAGCAGTTCCTCCGCAGAGATTGTCCACTTTACCTCGAGGGGCTGACGTAGGACACGTGCATAGAAGTAGGAGGGTTCGATGCCATAGCGACTAAGAAGCGTACTATCTGAGAATGCTCGCTGCAGACTATCCCGCTTCACCCAAAGATGCTGAGAGAAATAATCCACGACTTCAGCAGTCGTACGTAGCATCGGAGGCGTAAGCGTCAGCGGAGCCTGCTCTCCATGCTGGAGGTGATCGATCAGCTGAAGCATCGTCATCTCCTTCTTGACAGCATAGCGACCTGGGCGAAGAGGCTGCTGGGGATCAGACAATCCACGCCAGCGAGCCAAACGATCGAAGAGCTCGGGAAAGCGAAGCCAGAGCTTCTTGCGAAGCTGAGTCGATAGAGACTGGTAGTCCGAGCCTGGCTGAATGAAGACATAGGTCGTCTCCGTAGAAGTACGTCCCGCAGGAATAAAGTAGAGGTAGGTAGCTAGAGCAGCTAGCGCTAGGATAAGGACTAAGAGGAGCCCGAGGATCCAGCGACGAAGCGTAGAGCCTCGACGTCCTCCTCGACGTCCTGAGGAGAAAGAGCGTCGACCATTGAGACGCTGTAGTTGGGCAACAGAATACTTGCTCATAAGGAAACGAGGAAGGGGATTAACGGAATAGCTCGGCTGGCTCGCTCAACCGCTGGAGATCAGACGTACTCAGCGAGAAGAAGGCAGGTAGTCGCTGGACATTATACAGGCGAGCGACTTCTCCGGAGAGGTCCTGCGTACAGATCCAGGGGAGATTACGCGTCGCATTCCGCCAGAGATAGGCGTCTTGGTCTACGGAGACCTCATAGATCAAGAGATTCGGATGAAGTCCACGAAGGCGACGAAGCTCTGCGACGAGCTCAGGCGACCAATCAGCAGCATACGAAGTGAAGCAGAGGAGCGTAGGACGACCCTGCGCTACCTCATCGGTCAGGGAGCGGAGCTTACCCTGCTGATCCTTAAGACGTACTTCGGGGAAGGCAACTACCTCGACCCCTTGCAGGGCAGTCGTATCTGGGTGCTCAGCACGATAGCGAGCACGAGCAAGCGACAGCGAGCGAAGAGCAGCCTGGCGTAGGAGAGGGAGGTAGGGAGCCGTCGGATAGTACGCTTCGTAGGCCGTAGCTACGGCAGCAAAGGCTCGTTCGTCCCCTGGCTCACTGAGCGAGAAGTAGGAGCCTCCTCGGTAAGTCTGGAAGAGGGCGAAGTAAGCCACAGGACTCTTCGGATCAGCATAGATATATCGATCTGTAAGGACCTGCTTCAGTCCCTTGACTAGCGAGTCAATGGAGCTACGAGCCGAGACATTAGATAGCGTACCCGTGCGAAGGGCCTGCAGGATACCATCGATCTTCTTATCCGTCTCCCAGCGCAGACGACTGACCTGTCGGATCTGCTGGTTAGCAGGATCTGCCTGCTTGAGTTCATAGGATCCGAAGAGATCCGAAGCCTTAGCCTGCACCTCGAGCTTCGTCACCGAGTCAGCGGTGAAGGGGATGAACCCCTCCCCCACACGCAGTCGGTAGAAGGAAGGATAGCTATAGCCCTGCTCCGAGAAGGAGAAGCTCCCAGCCTCATCGAGGCGTACCGAGTCTAGCGGACGAGGATCATCGGCATTCGTTTCTTCTAGATAGAGCATTTGTCCTGAAGCTCCCGATATGACTCCCGAGGCGGTGAAGTAGTTCGCCTGTTTATGACAGCTAGCGAGCGTCGCTAGCCCGAGGAGCATAGAGAGAAGGATCCGTTTATTCATAGTATGCTTCGTATGTATATAATTAGCGTGGATAGCCTCAGGCGGTTACCCAATATTCACCGGTACTAAGGAGAAGCTCTTCGGCATGGGCGATCTCGGCGAAGAGCTCTTCTCTAGTCGTCGCCTTGAGCATAGCGATGCGAACTGGGCGGAAGTTATCAATGCCCTTGAAGATCGGGCTCGCTGCGATATGTCGGCGACTATGCAGGATACCTCGGCGTTCATCGAGCTTCCGGATGTTATTATCTACGAGCTGGCGGAGTACCTGGACGTAGAAACTCTTCGCTCGCATAGGTAGCTCTTCGCCCGTCGTTAGGTAGTGCTTCATCTGCTCGAAGATCCACGGTTGACCGATCGTACCACGACCGATCATCACGCCATCGACACCGTAAGTGTCGAATGCTCGCTTAGCCTCTTCACCTGTCGTGATATCCCCATTCCCGATGATCGGGATATGCATACGAGGGTTCTCCTTCACAGCACCGATGAGCGTCCAGTCGGCTTGTCCCGTGTACATCTGTGCACGGGTGCGTCCATGGATGGTGAGGGCTTGGATGCCGACATCCTGTAGAGCCTCTGCGAGCTCAACGATGATACGGCTCTCATGATCCCATCCTAAGCGAGTCTTGACCGTCACGGGGATATTCACCGCTTTGACGACCTCCCGCACGATCTCTAGCATTAGGTCTGGACAGCGAAGCATACCGCTCCCAGCTCCCTTGCCAGCTACACGCTTGACGGGACAGCCAAAGTTCAGATCGAGGACTTCGGGACCGGCAGCTTCGGCGATACGTGCAGCTTCGACCATCGGTGCTACCTCACGTCCGTAGATCTGGATAGCTACGGGGCGCTCCTCAGGGTCGATCTCTAGCTTACGTGTCGTACCTGCTACTTGACGAATCAAGGCATCAGCACTGAGGAACTCCGTGTAGACCATATCGGCCCCAAAGCCCTTACATAAGGTTCGGAAGGCGACATCTGTGACGTCCTCCATGGGTGCAAGCAGGAGCGGGCGCTCCCCTAGGTCTACCTTACCTATCTTCATTCGTCTTCTTCGCTTCGATGTATTGCTCGGCTACAGCCAGAGCTTGATGAATATTAGAACAAATATACGACTCCCCTAGGAGATCTGCTATACCCGTTGCCTGGAGCGTATTATGCACTTCGGGACGAACTCCCGAGAGGATGAGCTGTGTACCCTCTGAGCGTGCCGTATCGAGAAGCATACGGAGGTTACGCACAGCTGTAGAGTCCATAAAGGGTACATGCCTTAGGCGCAGGATACGTACCTCGGGACGCTGCTTCGTCGCAAGCACCACTTCCTCTAAGCGGTTAGCGATACCGAAGAAGAAGGGGCCATCGATCTCGTAGACCTCGACACCCTGAGGAAGCTGAAGTACGGCCTCGGTGGGCGCCCTATGTCCGTCATCTCCCGACGCATGGAGCTGGAGCGCATCACGGGATACGAGGATCTTGGTAGACTCGACCATACGGCGCATGAAGAGGAGCATCGAGAGAAGTAGCCCGATCTCAATGGCGATGGTGAGGTCGAAGAGTACGGTCAGCAGGAAAGTCACCGTTAAGACCGCAGCGTCGCTACGTGGCCCCTTGAAGGAAGCTCGCACCGAACGCCAACCACTCATATTGTATGAGATGACCACGAGAACCCCTGATAGGCAAGCCATCGGGATATACGACATCAGTGGCATCAGGAAGAGGAAGATCAAGAGGAGCACCACAGCATGCGTCATCCCTGCGATGGGGCTACGGCCTCCGTTGTTGATATTCGTCATCGTACGGGCGATCGCACCGGTTACAGGGATCCCGCCGAAGAAGGGGACGACGACATTCGCCAGCCCTTGGGCTAGGAGCTCCGTATTCGATCGGTGACGCTCTCCGATGACCCCGTCTGCTACACTCGCCGAGAGGAGAGACTCGATAGCCCCAAGGAGAGCGATCGTGAAGGCTGGTCCGATGAGTCGCTGGATCGTCTCCCAGCTAAGCTCGGGAGCCACGAGCTCAGGGAGCTTCGTGGAGATCGTATAGCGATCTCCGATGGTATCTAGACCTGTGACACCGCCATACTCCTTGAGCAGATAGGCTGCGATGGTCATCACGATGATCGCTACCAGAGAGCCAGGGATGACCTTGGTCCATCGTGGGGTCAGCTGGATCAAGATGATACTTCCCACGCCAATAGCTAGTGTCGGCAGGTGCACTTGCCCTAAGGAGCTCAAGAGGACACCCCACTTCGGGATAAACTCCTTCGGCAGTCCTGTCAGCCCCAGCCCAAGCAGATCATTCACCTGCGTGGTAAAGATCGTCACAGCGATCCCTGCCGTGAAGCCGAGGATGATCGGATAGGGGATAAACTTAATCAGCGACCCTAGGCGCAGGGCGCCCATCAAGAGCAGGAGGATCCCCGCCATGAGGGTGGCGATGAGTAGTCCCCCCTGTCCATACTCACCGATGATACCTAGGACGATGATGATGAAGGCACCTGTCGGCCCTCCGATCTGTACCGAGCTACCCCCGAGTGCAGAGACGATGAAGCCCCCCAAGACGGCAGTGATCAGCCCCACCTCGGGAGAGACACCACTAGCGATGGCGAAGGCGATCGCCATCGGGAGCGCTACGATACCGACGATCAGCCCCGCAAGGAGATCTCGGGTCAGTGCCTGACGTGTATAACCCCGTAAGCTATCGAGGAGCATGGGGCGAAAGGAAAAACCAAGCATAGATAACGAGTTAGGAGTGAATCTTTAGCTACACGATAGCGAGCGAGTCGGAGCTATCCGTTCCTTCCCCTTGAGACCTCTCTAGCCTCTTCAAGAGGGATCACCTACGGAGCTCTCCAAGCACACGGAGCGCAGTCCGCTGGTTAGGTATATAGTGGCCTCGCTGTTACGTATATTGTGATTCACCGATTACGTATATAGTGACCACTCGATCAGTATATACGTAACTGAGTGGGCGGTCCTATCTGTCTATGGGAAAGGGATAGGTAGGCAGACGAAGAAAGGATTAATCCCTCTTCTTATCGTCTGAGAAGATCTGGATACGGTTTGGGCGCTTGGTGCGTAGACGCTCTCTACCCTCTTCGTCACGGAAGCGGAAGCGATCATTGGGCCAAGCTCCACGCTGAGGACGCCCTTCAGCAGGACGCTCACGACGTGGTCTGCGCTCTCCCTCTGGGCGAGCTGGCCGCTCTGCCCACTCGGGACGATCCTTACGCTCCAAGCGAGGGCTTCGCTCAAACTTCGCAGGGCGCTCCCCACGCTGAGGACGCTCTCGGCGCTCCTTAGCGAAGGGCTTGCGTGCGGTACGCTCTCCGCCTCCAGCCTTCTTAAACTCCTCACGCTTGCCTGCGAAGAGTTCGTAGCCACGTAGCTCACACTCGAGCGAGCCATTGAGGAGCTTGAAGCGGGCGCTCTGACGCAGTCCGATGGCGTCGAAGTGCTCTAGCTTGTAGGCTAGGATCCAAGCGGTCGATCCGGCAAAGTTGTGCTTGAGTCGCTCACCGATCATACGGTAGAGATCCTCGGCATCCCGTAGGCGAAGACGCTCCCCGTAGGGCGGATTCGTCACGAGGAGCACGGGTGTCTCCTGCGGTGGGCACTCCTGAAGCGAGCGATGGACGACACTGATCGTCTCACCAAGGTTAGCTATACGGACATTATGACGTGCGATCTGCACGGCCTCGATGGCACTATCAGAGCCGTAGATATGATGAGAGAAGGGGCGCTGGTCAGCTTCAGCCTCTGCCTTCACCTGGGCGAATAGCTCGGCATCGTAATTCTTCCATCGCTGGAAGGCAAAGCGCTTACGGTAAGTACCGGGAGCGATATTACGTGCCATCATCGCCGCTTCGATGAGGAGTGTCCCCGACCCACACATCGGATCGAGGAAGTCCGTCTCTCCCTGCCAACCCGCTAGATGAAGGATACCTGCTGCCAGGACTTCACTCATAGGTGCCTCGGTCTGCGCTGCTCGCCAACCACGCTTATGGAGGCTTTCACCCGAGCTATCGAGAGCCAGCGTCACCTCATCATGCGATATATGGATATGGAAAAGTAGGTCGGGATTATCTAGGCGTACCGAAGGACGCTTCCCCTCACGCTCCATAAAGAAGTCCACGACAGCATCCTTAGCCCGATAGCCGACATACTTATGATGGGTGAAGGTCTCCGAATAGACCACCGTGTCGAAAGCGAAGCTATCCGAGCACTCCATCCACTGTGTCCAGTCGAGGGCTTTCAACTTACGGTACAGCTCGTCCGGATCACTCGCCTTGAAGGTGGCGATAGGTAGGAGAATGCGTAGCGCAGTACGCAGACGATAGTTGGCCGTATAGAGGAGCTTCTTGTCTCCGGTAAAGGAGACCATACGGCGTCCTTCCTCAATATCAGAGGCTCCGAGGGCTTCTAGTTCTTGCACCAAGACAGGCTCTAGTGCCTGAAGGGTCTTGGCTATCATTCGTTGTTCTTGCATCATTGGGATAAGGGGATGGGGTGGGTGGAGAGACTAGCGATTACGCTCTAGCTCTTTGAGGTTCTCCAGCTTCTTGCGCTGCATGAACTCATAGATGCCTTCGAGGTGCTCAGTGACCTTACCGCCACCGAACTCATAGACCTTGCTCACGAGACCATCTAGGAAGTCACGGTCATGCGATACAAGGATCAGTGTGCCGTCGTAGTTAAGGAGTGCCTGCTTCAGCACCTCCTTGGTTTTCATATCTAGGTGATTGGTCGGCTCGTCGAGGATGAGGAGGTTGTATGGCTCGAGCAGGAGCTTCAGCAGGGCCAGGCGTGTACGTTCGCCGCCACTCAGCACTTTCACTTTCTTGTTGGATGCCTCACCGCCGAACATAAATGCGCCCAGTAGATCCTTGATCTTCGTGCGGATCTCACCCTCGGCGACATCATCTATCGTCTGGAAGACGGTGCGTGTCTCATCCTCGATGGCAGCTTGATTCTGCGCAAAGTAGCCAATGGAGACATTGTGCCCAAGGGTTAGCTCACCTTCGTGCTCTAGCTCCTTCATGATACAGCGGACGAGGGTACTCTTACCCTCCCCATTCTTACCGACGAAGGCGATCTTGTCTCCACGTTCGATCATGAGATCCACTCCCGAGAAGATGCGCTTCTCACCAAAGGCCTTGCCTACACCTGACATCTGTACGGGATAGTTCCCCGAACGAGGAGCAGGTGGGAAACGCAAGCGAATAGCTGAGGTATCGATCTCATCGACTTCAACCAACTCGAGCTTCTCAAGCATACGGACACGGCTCTGTACTTGGTTTGTCTTGGAGTAAGTCCCCTTGAAGCGCTCGATGAAGTCAGTGGTCTCAGCGATGAACTTCTGCTGTTCTTCATAGGCCTTCTGCTGTTGCTCACGACGCTCCGCACGCAGACGCTGGTACTCGGAGTAGTTGACCTTATAGTCATAGATCTTACCCATCGTGATCTCCAGCGTACGTGTGGTGATATGATCAACGAAGGCACGGTCATGGCTGATCACCACGACTGTCTGTCCTGTCTCGATGAGGAAGTCTTCCAGCCACTGGATAGACTCTATATCCAGGTGGTTCGTAGGCTCGTCTAGCAGTAGGACATCAGGACGACGAAGGAGGAGCTTGGCTAGCTCAATACGCATACGCCATCCTCCGCTAAACTCGGAAGTCTGGCGAGTAAAGTCACTTCGCTTAAAGCCCAGCCCTAGGAGTGTCAGCTCGACCTCCTTGTCATAGTTGATCTCTTCGATGGCATAGTACTTCTCTCCCAGTGTAGTCACCTCCTCGATGATCGCCATATACTCTGGACTCTCATAGTCTGTACGGGTATTGAGTGCCTCGTTGAGCTCCTCCATACGTGCCGCCATCTCATGGATATGACTGAAGGCCTGCTCTGCTTCCTCAAAGACCGTACGACCATCTTCTGTCAGCAAGTGCTGTGGGAGGTAAGCCACACGTACACCATCAGGCACGTTGACCTTACCCCGAGTCGCTTCACGGGTGCCAGAGAGGATCTTAAGGAGCGTACTCTTACCCGCTCCGTTCTTTCCCATCAGCGCAATGCGATCTTTGGGATTAATAACGAAGGATATATCTGAAAAGAGAGGCGCCCCACCGATCTCTACGGTGAGGGCATCGACTGAAATCATAAATGGAAATAAGCGAAAAACAAAGAAGAGGAAAGGTGGAAGGACTAGCTACTGCCCGATCTGTAGGAGCGTGAAGCCAGCCTCTACGGGAGCTGTATCAAAGACATTGCGCCCATCGATCAGCAGAGGAGTACGCACCGAGCGACGAATGACCTCCCAAGCTGGCATTCGGAAGGCTTTCCATTCGGTGACATGGAAGATAGCATCTGCATCCAGTACGGAGTCATAAATATCCCGTGCATAGCGTACACGATCTCCTAGATGACGCTTAGCCTCGGTCATAGCTATAGGATCATAGACCGAAACCTGACAGCCAGCCTTCAGGAGAGCATCGATCAAGACAAGAGAAGGAGCCTGACGCATATCATCTGTCTCAGGCTTGAACGCTAGCCCCCAGACCGTCACCTGACGTCCAGCGACATCTCCATGATAGTAGCGGACAAACTTCTCAAAGAGCACCTCCTTCTGTGCTTCATTCACAGCCTCCACGGCTTCAAGCACACGCATAGGACGACCATGCTCCTTAGCAGTACGAATGAAAGCCTGTACATCCTTAGGGAAGCATGAACCGCCATAACCACAGCCTGCATAGAGGAACTTGCTCCCGATACGAGCATCACTACCTATCCCTTGACGAACCATCGACACGTTGGCACCGACGGCTTCACAGAGATTAGCGACTTCGTTCATGAAGCTAATACGAGTGGCCAGCATAGCATTCGCTGCGTACTTCGTTACCTCTGCTGAAGCTATATCCATGAAGAGCACACGGAAGTTATTGATGAGGATCGGTTTATAGAGGCGGGTGAGTAGCTCCTTCGCTCGCTCACTATCCACCCCTACGACGACACGATCGGGGCGCATGAAGTCCTCGATAGCATTACCCTCCTTAAGGAACTCCGGATTAGAAGCCACATCAAAGGGGATAGTTACTCCACGCTTACGCTGCTCCTCCTCGACGACTGCACGTATCTTCAGATAAGTACCTACGGGTACGGTGCTCTTCGTCACGATCAGACAATAGTCCTCCATACTCTGCCCGATAGCACGAGCGACAGAGAGCACATGGGTCAGATCTGCTGAGCCATCCTCATCCGGCGGTGTGCCGACCGCACTAAAGATGATCTCTACATGAGGAAGAACCTCTGCTATCGACGTACCGAAGTGCAGGCGACCAGCCTCCATACCACGACGCACGAGCACATCGAGTCCAGGCTCATAGATGGGAATAACTCCCTGACGAAGCCCTTCGATCTTACGTGCGTCGACATCGACACAGAAGACCTCTGCTCCTAGCTCAGCGAAGCAAGCGGCACTCACTAGACCGACATAGCCGATCCCAATGATCGCTATACGCATACGATATATAATAAGGAGAAGATTCTGGTAGGACTACTTCGCTGCACGTAGGGCACTAGCGATACGCTCCATCTCTTCGCTCGGAAGCTGGAGCTTCTTCTTTAGGTCAATGTCCCCCTCCGAATTGATCGGGATCAAGTGAATATGGGCATGATTGACTTCCAGACCGAGGACAAGGACAGCTACCTTACGGCACCCTGTCACCGATTGGATCTGAGAGGCCACCTTCTTAGCAAAGGTCATCATACGCCCGAGCTGGTCATCCTCTAGATCGAAGATGTAGTCCGTTTCTTGGCGAGGGATCACAAGCGTATGAGCTGGCTGGACAGGATTAATATCGAGGAAGGCATAGAACTCCTCGCTACGGGCGACCTCATACGAAGGGATCTCGCCCTCAAAGATGCGGGTGAAGAGCGTAGACATAAAGCTGACTCTGCTAAAAGGAACGATTAGATGGCGATTTCGAGGATCTCAAAGGAGAGCAAGCCCCCAGGAGTCTGCACCTCGACGACATCTCCCTTCTTCTTACCCATGAGCCCCTTAGCGATCGGGGTATTGACCGAGATCTTCTTCTCCTTGAGGTTCGCCTCGGAGTCAGAGACTAGGGTATAGGTAAGCTCTGCGTTGGTCTTCGTATTGCGGATGGTCACCTTGCTCAGGATCTGTACGGCATCGGTAGAGAGACGAGACTCGTCGATGATACGAGCATTGGCGAGGGTCGCCTTCAGCTGAGCGATCTTCCCTTCGAGGAGTCCCTGCGCTTCCTTAGCCGCATCGTACTCGGCATTCTCTGAGAGGTCTCCTTTATCACGAGCTTCTGCGATCTGACGCGAGATCTCGGGGCGCTGCACGCTCTCTAGTTCGTTGATTTCGGCGATGAGCTTGTCATAGCCGGCTTGGGTCATATAATTATAGGCCATAGTTTGTAGAGGAGAGGGATATCCTCTCCACTGATTAAGTGAGTACTTCTAATACAATAGCGAACCCTACTCCAGCCTGCTCGCTGTCGTAGGGTTCTGCTACAAAGGTACGAATTAAAAGCCAATCGGCCCGCTATAGACGGCCTCCAAGGGCGAGAAGAAGTACTCCATCCCTCGGAGAGGCGGGACGGGAGGCGCTAGAGGGTGAAGGTCACCCCGAGATTGAGGAAAGCGATCGTATAGCCAAGCTCGGCGAAAGCTCCGATTTGCTCCGTGAAGAAGTAGCGTGCACCTAGGTAAGCACCTAGATCGACCTTGCTCCCTGCGACGGAGGAGCCGATCACTTCGGGACCCGACCAGGAGCCTGAGACTAGATTATAGGAGAGCATCAGCCCCGCATAGGTATCGAGCTTCGGGATGAACTGGTAGTGGAAAGCACCACGTACTCCAAGGATCGCATGCGAAGCCGAATAGGTCGAGCCATAGAAATTCTGCTTGCTGCCGACATAACCCACGAGCCCCCCAACGGAGATCGCTCCATTAGCATCGTCGATGAGGTTATCCACGAGCGAATAGTCCATACTGACAGAGAGCGGAGGGAAGGAGACATGGGAGACGGACGAACCGATACCAATGCCCGCATTGATAGCCGTCGTACCCTTCGAGAAGATCTCTTGGGCATAGCCCAGGCTGATGCTACAGAGAGCTACAGCGAGGAAAAGAAATTTGCGCAACATGTGTCGAGTCTAATTAAGCGATGACTAAATGGGAGGAGACTCCCGGCTTACTTCTCTCCTTCGGGTGTGGAGGGGAGGAAGCGGTGCAAGGCAAAGTAGCCCACAAGCCCAGAGATGATCGTCCCAGCGAAGATGCCTAGCTTAGCTTGATTAAGCAGCACAGCATGCTCGGGCGCATCATAGGAGAGATTAGCGATGAAGAGGGAAACGGTAAAGCCTATCCCTCCGAGGGCAGCGAGACTCACGAGGCGGACCCCATTCATACCTTCGGGCATAGGACTGACTCGTAGGCGCACGGCTACCCACGTGAAGAGCGATATACCGAAAGTCTTCCCCACGAAGAGACCCATGAAGATTGCCAGCGGGAGGCCTAGGAGCATATCAGCGGAGACATCTCCAAAGGTTACCCCCGCATTGACAAAGGCAAAGAGAGGTAGGATGAAGTAGTGCACCAGAGGGAAGAGTGCATGCTCTAAGGTCTGCACTGGGCTGATCGCACGACTAGCTGTCTGGCGGATCGTGAGGACTTGCTCCAGCTGTTCGTGGGAGAGAATGACTGCCCGCTCAGTCTCTTTCACGTCCGTAGATAGCTTGTCAGTCTCCTCCTTCAGGTGCGAAGCCAGCTCACGGATATGCACCTTCGTCCCTGCAGGCAGGCAGAGAGCGACGAGCACCCCAGCGATCGTGGGATGAATACCCGAGTGTAGGAAGAGTGCCCACACGGCGATGCCGATAAGGATGTAGGGTTCCAAGGTATGGATCTTCGCACGAGCCAGCAGGCGAATCAGGACGAGCAGAGCGCCTCCGAGAGCCAAGGGCAGCATAGAGACATGCGAGCTGTAGAAGAGAGCGATCACGATGATCCCGCCGATGTCGTCCGCCACAGCCAGTGTGGCTAGGAATACACGGAGACTCTTCGGTACGCGATCCCCCAGAGCCCCAAGGACGGCCAGCGCAAAGGCAATGTCCGTCGCCATAGGGATAGCCGCTCCGATGCTCTCAGGTGCATCAGGGGCAAAGAGAAGGAAGCAGAGCACGGGAAAAACCATCCCCCCAGCTGCCGCGATGACAGGCAGGATCGCCTTCTTCGGTGAGGCTAACTCCCCCACCAAGAGCTCTTGCTTGATCTCAAGACCTACGAGGAAGAAGAAAATCGCCATCAAGGCATCATTGACCACCTGACTCACCGTCATCGTATGCCCAGCATGCTGGAAGACTTCGATAGGCCCCACGAGGATCTTCACGGGGTAATGGAGGAAGTTCACATAGTAGTGACTCCACGGAGAGTTAGCGATGATGACTGCAGCGATAGTCGCTAGGAAGAGAAGCAGCGAAGGATTCGGGCGAAACGAGCGTAGCCGCTTCAGATACGATGAGGAGGAAGAGGACGTAGACGTTGTGCTCATTTATAATGATCGTGTATGGGTATGCTACCGCAAGTGAGAGCTCATGCCAGCGATCATCGGTATCACCTATCCACAAGACACAAGCTCCTTCGGGCAAAGTTAGTGTTTTCCACCAAGGATACATAATGATCACCCCCTTAGACAGAGAGCTTCAGCCCTCTTTCATTACAGATTTTCACCCCTAAGGTCAGCCACTCAGACGTCCTTCTAGAGCCTTCCACCCCATCAAGCTATTCCTCCCAGGAAGCAACTAAACTCCTCTCCAAGCGATCAAGTTAAGGTAGTCCCCGAAGAGCCCCCTTGATCGCCTCACCTCGCACCTACCACAACCCCCACAAAGCATAGCCTTTCCTTCGAATAAGCTCTACCTCTTCCCGAGCAAAGCTCTACCTTAACACTGGAGGAGCTATAGCTTTGCGCCAAGCACGACGAACCTCCCTGGAGGATAGGCCCTCCCCTATCCCCAGAAAAGCCACGGGGCAGACCTCCGAAAGAAGGCCTGCCCCGTGGGGAGGATAAGAGCTTGGATCGACTCGCTTAGAAGGTATACTTGATACCGACCTGAGCTCTCCAGCGAGAACCTAGGTCAGAGTATGTCCAAGGCTCATTGCCTGCGTTAGGCTTGTTAAAGCTGTAGGTAGGCGTAGCACCGCTCGTATTGATCGTAATAGGAGAGATGTTGTTGTATTGGATCGAAGGCGTCATACCCCAACCACGGTTAAGGAGGTTCCCAACGTTGATGATGTCAGCGTTGAGCTGGAAGGTGTGACGACGACCACCTACCTTGAGGAAGAAGTCTTGAGCAAAGTGTAGGTCGAACTTGTGCACGAACTTCATCAGGAAGATATTACGTGGAGCGATGCGACCACGGTAGTCGTTCAGGTCACTGCTGCTGTTCATGAACTCTTCGAAGCTCTGTGCCATCGCTTCGTTAGCGCTCTTCTGGCGGAGAGCAAAGTCAGCGTCGGACTCACCCTTATTCTTACGGATGTTGGCGGTGAAGTAACCATTCTGTACCTCCTCACGTGTGGGGATGTAAGCTAGGTCATTGGACAGCGTACCAGGCATCGTACGACCGTCACCGTTAGCATCACCGAAGTAAGTCATCGAGTAGCGGTCTCCGGAATAGCCATTGTACACGAGGCCGATGGTCGTAGCGAAGTGCTTAGCATACTCGACACGATAGTTCAGCTGACCGATGATACGGTGGCGCATGTCGTAGTTGGAGTGGTAGACCTCTTCGCCGTTGATGTCGATAGAAGAGTTGTACGCCCAGATAGACACAGCCTGTGAGCTCGTACCACCATCATTCGATGCACGTGAGGTACCATAGGTATAGGAGATCGAAGCATCGAAGCCCTTACCGAAGTCCTTAGCGAGCGTTCCCGAGATGTTGTAGCTATAGCCACGGCTATTGCTCGTCATCAGGATGAGGTTGGTGTACTTCGCAGAGAGCGCAGGATCGAGTTGGTAGACAGGACGCACCTGGCCATTGCCATGATCGAGCTGACCGTTACGCTTGAGGATGAGGTTCTGGAAGCGGACACTGTTGATGTTCTTGGAGTACATCCCTTCGAGGGTCGCACGGATACCCCATGGTAGGGTAGCATCAAGAGCGAGGTTCGTACGCCAAACCTGTGGGTAACGGAAGTTCTTACCTACGATATCCACTTCAGAGATCCCTGCAGGACGGTACTGATTGTCCACATCAGGATTGAAGCGAAGTGATGGAGTCTTCTGCGCCGTCGTAGAGGTGCGGAGATACTCGACACCACTATTCGTGAAGCTATTGGAGATCCACACGAAGGGGACACGACCAGTGAAGATACCCGTACCCCCACGGAGCGTGTACTTACGAGCCTCGTCAAGCTGGTAACGGAACCCTACACGAGGTGAGAAGAGTGGACGAAGAGGAGGGAGATAGTTATTCGTGATGCCGTATTCCTTAGCGACATCTGACTCGTTGAAGGCCGTATTAGCCGTCGGACGATCCAGGAAGAAGGGCATATCGATACGCAGACCATAGGTCAAGCGGAAGCGATCCGTGACCTTCCAGTCATCCTGTGCATAGAGACCGATCTGACCTGCACGGAAGGAAGGTGCCCAAGCATTGTTCCCACCAGTAAACTGCGTATTCACGCCCGAGTAACCATAGGACTCAGGAGCTTCCTCTGCCGGAGTACCGATATTGAGGAAATCCTGGAGACCGTCCTTACGAGAAGAACCGTAGGTATAGTTCCCGAAGTAGTTCGTCAGGTAAAGGTTACGCATACGGAAGAGTTCGTTGTGCGTACCAAAGGTCAGCGTGTGATTACCGAGGGAGAGAGTTAGGTTATCCGTCAGTGAGTAGATATCCTGATCGAGCTCGTTTGCTCCACGGTTATTATCGACCCCTGCTAGGATAGTATAGCGTGAAGTCTGAGTAGGCTTAGTAGGATCGGTGGCGATGAGCCCATTGATACGGATGAAGGGGAAGCGTGCTCCGTAGTACGTGTTACGGTCACGGATACCGCTATAGCTTACACGCACCTCGTTAGAGAGACGCTCGTTGAGCTTACTATTCAGCTCTGCGACGATGGTGTTCGTTACACTCTTTTTGAAGTAGCCGTTATTGAAGAAGCGGAGCTGCGTAGGCGAGTTGCTGAAGAAGTAAGGCTTATCGTTGATATGGCTATAGCGTAGCGTAAGACGATGCTTCGCGTTGATATTCCAGTCTAGACGAAGAAGTCCCTTGAAGGTTTCGCTAGGGATATCACGAGCGGCGTAGCCTCCTGCATCGTAGCCGAGTTCCTTGAGCTTAGCATCGACCTTATCGGCGATCTCCTTGGTGACGATCGATCCATCCCCAGGCGTATAAGTCGTAGGACGTACCCCCTTGACATACTCACCATTGGCGAAGAAGAAGAGCTTATCCTTGACGATAGGACCACCGAGGGTGAAGCCTACCGTATTCTCATACTGCTTGTCGAGCTTCTTGCGATTCTTGACATTCTTACCAGCTGTCGTACCGTAGAAGTCTTGGTTGTAATAGTAGTCGTAGACTGAGCCACGGAAGGTGTTCGTCCCCGACTTGGTGATAGCGTTCATACCACCGCCCGTGAAGCCCGACTGACGGACATCGAAGGGAGCGATGACGATCTGCAGAGCATCGATAGCTTCGAGGGAGATAGCATTCTTGCTAGAAGATGCACCAAGACCGAAGACGTCGTTATTCACAGCACCGTCGATCTGGAAGCTATTGAAGCGGTTGCTCGCTCCAGCGAAGGAGCCCTGACCATTAGACTGAGGAGTCAGGTTCGCAATATCCATGATACTGCGTGATACGCTAGGCACACGCTCGATATTGCGGCGGGAGAAGCTGGTACCTGCACCGGTCTTCTGAGCATTGAAGCGACTGCCTCTTGAGCCCGTGACGCTAACAGCGGAGAGCTGGTGGGTATCGCTCTGTAGGGTGACATTGAGGGTCTCCGTCTCACCGAGAGCAAGGGTGACGTTGGTGAGGCTAGCCTTCTGATAGCCGATGTAGGATACCGTGATGGTATAGGGGCCACCTGGGCGCATACCCACGATACTGTAGTTACCCTTGGCGTTGGTGATAGCACCATAGGTAGTACCTGTAGGCAGGTGTTTGGCGACGACAGAGGCGCCGACGAGGGTCTCCTTCGACACTGGATCTGTGACAGTCCCATTGATAGCCGAGGTCGTCACCTGAGCCCAAAGGGCTGGAGTGGCAAAGCTCAGCATCATGAGAGCGAAGAGACGAAGTAGATACTTCTTCATACGCATTAGTTGGTGTGGGCAAATAGTGAGCCCACGCTAGTGTGAGAGATAAAGAAAAAAGGGAGGAGGAGAATACGACGAGAGCGGACACCCTACCGCTACCCTCGGGGGAGGGTGTCAGGAAGGTATCCGCTCTAGTTGTATTGAGGGCATGCTAGCCTAGATTAGTCGTCAGAGACTATTCGGCAGCAGCTTCTTCTTGTGCAGGGGCTTCTTCGCCTTCGGCAGGAGCTTCTGCAGCTGCCTTAGCTTCTGCTTCTGCGAGCTTCTTAGCTGCTACTGCTTCGGCCTTAGCCTTATTAGCAGCCTTTTCAGCTTCGAGAGCTGCCTTAGCAGCTTCAGCCTTGCTCTTAGCGAGGCTTTCACGGATGTTACCTAGGGCGCCATCCTTCTTTGCCTTCCAAGCCTCGAACTTCGCGTCAGCAGCAGCCTGGTCGAAAGCTCCCTTAGCGACACCACCGAGGAGGTGCTTCTTCAGGAGAACGCCTTCATGAGAGAGGATGCTACGAGCGGTGTCCGTGGGCTGGGCACCGGTGTTGAGCCAATACAAAGCGCGGTCGAAGTCAAGATCTACTGTAGCAGGATTGGTGTTAGGGTTGTACGTACCAATCTTCTCAATAAACTTGCCATCACGTGGCGCTCTACTGTCAGCGACGACGATCTTATAGAAGGCATAAGCCTTACGACCGTGGCGCTGGAGACGGATCTTAGTTGCCATTTACTTGGTAATTTAAACTTAGACTAGGTGCACCATTGCATTAGTCGGGGGCAAAGATAGCAATAATCTCCAAGAGTATCAGCCCCCGAGAGCTCTCTCCCTGCTAGACGGCGGGAAGAAGCTAAGCCCCCAGCTGGATGAGGAGCCATCACCACCCTTACTCACAGCGAAAACGAAGCGTCCCCCGCATCGGATCCTCAAGGAGGAGCGATGCGGGGGACGCTTATACTTAGACTAGAGGTCTTAGGCTTAGCCGTTAACCTTAGCCATGTGAGCTACGAGGTCAAGGACCTTGTTAGAGTAACCGATTTCGTTGTCGTACCAGCTAACGAGCTTAACGAACTTGTCGGTCAGAGCGATACCAGCCTTAGCGTCGAAGATAGACGTACGGGTGTCGCCGAGGAAGTCGCTAGATACGACGTCTTCGTCCGTGTAGCCGAGGATACCCTTGAGTTCACCTTCAGAAGCCTTCTTGATAGCTTCGCAGATTTCTGCATAGCTAGCAGGCTTAGCGAGGTTAACCGTGAGGTCAACGACAGATACATCGAGGGTAGGTACGCGGAAGCTCATACCAGTGAGCTTACCATTGAGTTCAGGGATGACCTTACCTACAGCCTTAGCAGCACCGGTGCTAGAAGGGATGATGTTCCCAGCAGCAGCGCGGCCACCACGCCAGTCCTTAGCGCTAGGACCATCGACGGTCTTCTGCGTAGCAGTCGTAGCGTGAACCGTGGTCATAAGACCGTCGGTGATACCGAAGTTGTCGTGAAGAACCTTAGCAAGAGGAGCGAGACAGTTCGTCGTGCAAGAAGCGTTAGAAACGAACTGCGTGCCCTTGACGTACTTGTCGGTGTTTACACCGCAAACGAACATAGGGGTGTCGTCCTTAGAAGGAGCAGACATCACGACATACTTAGCACCAGCGTCGATGTGACCCTGAGCCTTGTCCTTAGAGAGGAAGAGACCCGTAGATTCGACGACATACTCAGCGCCGATTTCGTTCCACTTAAGATCTGCAGGGTTCTTCTCTGCGGTGATACGGATGGTCTTACCGTTAACGACGAGGTTACCGTCCTTAACTTCTACCGTACCATCGAAGCGACCGTGCATGGTGTCATACTTGAGCATGTACGCCATGTACTCAGCGTCGAGGAGGTCATTGATACCTACGATCTCGATGTCGCTACGCTTCTGCGCAGCACGGAATACGAAACGGCCGATACGTCCGAAGCCGTTGATACCTACTTTAATCATCTTAGTTACTTATACGTTATTAAACTGATTGACTTTGTTTGGTTACCCAGGATCATCCGTGAGGGGCTATTCCTTAGGCACGACAAATTTACGGAAATTTATCCATAGGAGAGACCAACGCCACAAAACATCCCGCAAAAGGAGCGAAGAGCATCTCCCTTTCGGGGAAAACAGCATCAAAAAGCACGCTCCACCCCAAGCAAGACCAACCACCTCCCCTAGCAGGGTACAGAGACGACCAACTAGTAGGCATCAGTAGTAACACCTAAGGGGCATCAGTAGTGCCTCTCCAGAGGCAACAGTAGTGCCACCTGAGAGGCACTACTGTTGCCTACTAGTTGGTAGAGCTGACGAAGAGACTGACGAAGCCTCACGGGTAGGAGGACAGCCCCAAGGTTCATAGCTCCCAAATCCCAGCAGGGATGCTTATCTTTGTCCAAGAGGAAGTCCCTAGGAGCCACGATATCTACCCCTTCGAGCTATCCTCCAGACACCCTACTCCATCCCCACGCAAGCCCTACAGCACGATGACTATGCCCACATCCCTACCCAGCATCCTAGTGATCTACACTGGAGGTACGATAGGCATGCTCGAGAACCCCGAGACTGGAGCCCTCGAACCCCTAGACTTCAACTACCTACAAGATAATGTCCCCGAGCTACGACACCTCGGCTGTGACATCGAGAGTGTAGAGTTTCGCCCTCCCCTCGACTCCTCGGCCATCTCCCCCGAGCACTGGGTAGAGCTCGCACAGCTCATAGCCTCTAACTACACCAAGTACGACGGCTTCGTCGTACTCCATGGTACCGACACGATGGCCTACACCGCCTCGGCCATCAGCTTCGTCTTCGAGGGGCTAGCCAAGCCGATCATCTTCACGGGCTCTCAGCTCCCCGTGGGTAAACTCCGCACCGATGGCAAGGAGAACCTCATCACAGCTCTTGAGATCGCGGCCGCTCGTGACGCCCACGGACGCCCCCGTGTACCCGAGGTGGCACTCTTCTTCGAGAACTACCTCATGCGAGGCAATCGCACGAGCAAGATCAGTGCGGATCAGTTCCATGCCTTCGAGTCCTACAATTATCCTCACCTAGCCTATGCAGGGATCGAGATCCGCTACCATGAGGGAGCGATAGCTCGCCCCGACGAAGCGAAACCCTTCGTCGCCCGCCCAGCCTTTGACCCGAACGTAGCCGTGCTCAAGCTCTTCCCCGGCATCACCCAAGAGGTCGTCGAGGCCGTGCTCTCCCTCCCCAGCCTACGAGGCGTAGTCCTCGAGACCTTCGGTAGCGGGAATGCCCCGATGGTGGGGTGGTTCCTCGACGCACTCCGTAGCGCTGTCGAGCGAGGAGTCGTGATCGTCAATGTCACGCAGTGCGTCACGGGCTACGTAGATATGGGGCGCTACGAGACGGGGATCCTCCTCCAGCGCCTAGGGCTCGTCAGTGGACGAGATGCCACGACAGAGGCGACCCTCACGAAGCTGATGTACCTCTTCGGTCAAGGACTTCCCTCAGAGGAGGTCAAGCGCCTTATGACCATTCCTCTCCGTGGAGAGCTTAGCCTCGACCAGGAGATCGAAGGCTTCACCCGAGAACTAAGCCTCTATCGCAGGTAAGCACTTTCCCAAGGCAACACCCTCACACGCGTATATTCGACTGCCTCAAGCTGGCGACACCCCGGGCTATCGGCTGACGAGGACGGCCTCGCAGACAACCAACTGAAGCCGATACCGCTTATATAGTATATGGTAAGATTTATGTGCCTCTCCAGTGGGAGCAGTGGCAACTGCTACTACCTAGGAGACGACGAAGGAGGATTCCTCATCGACGCAGGGATCCCGATACGTACGATCACGAAGACCCTCAAGGCCGAAGGGATCACACTCGATGGTGGACACATCCTCGGGACGCTAGTCACGCACGACCATGCCGACCACATCCGTACAATCGGTATCGTGGGTGGCGTCTACCACGTACCCGTATACGCTACGACCTTAGTGCATAATAGCATTGCCCAGAGTCGCTTCGTCCAAGATCCCATAGGAGCCTCTCGTCGTGACATCGCTATCCACACCCCCTTCGAGATCGCAGGCTTCACCATCGAAGCCTTCCCGATCCCCCACGACAGCGCAGAGAATGTCGGCTACCACATCACCAAGGGAGACTTCCGCTTCACCCTCGCTACCGACGTGGGGCATGTGACTCCCACCCTCGAGGACTTTGCCTCACGAGCCACCCATCTGGTCATCGAAGCGAACTACGACCGAGAGATGCTCAGGACGGGGAATTACCCCGACTTCCTCAAGGCACGTGTCGCCAGCCCCCAAGGGCACTTATCGAATGATGAGGCGGCCGAGCTCCTCAGTCAAATCTATCACCCAGGTATGCAGAACGTATGGCTCTGCCACCTCAGCAAGGACAACAATCACCCCGACCTCTGCTGGAAGACCATCGAGGCACGGCTCTTCCTCGAGGGCATCCGCGTAGGGAAGGATCTCTCCTTGACAGCGCTGAGACGCACGACTCCCTCCCCTATGTATACACTAGAGGACTAACCTCACAAGCAACACTACACCCCATGGATACCGAGAAGTATAAACTATACACCAAGGGAGGCGACAAGGGTCGCACATCCCTAGTAGGAGGACAGCGTGTCCCCAAGTATGACCTTCGTATCGAGAGCTATGGTACGATCGACGAGCTAAACTCCTTCGTCGGAGTCCTGCTAGCCTATGAGCTGGAGGAGATCGACAGTAAATTCCTCTTCTGGCTACAGCACAAACTCTTCTCCGTCGGCGGTTATCTCGCCACCGACACCACGCAGGATGAGATCCATGCCGTCACCGCTGTCACCGAGTCAGCCGTAGCACGAGTGGAGCGAGAGATCGACCGCCTCGATGAGATGGTACCACCGATCAAGGCCTTCATCCTCCCCTCTGGAGGTGCTATCACCGCTGCTGCCCACGTCTGTCGGACAGTATGCCGTCGTGCAGAGCGTGTGATCTACCGCCTGCACAGTGAGACTCCGCTTGACCCCAATGTCCTACGCTTCGTCAACCGCCTGAGCGACTACTTCTTTGCCCTCGCACGCAAGGAGGTCTTCCGCATCAACGGAGAAGAGATCGTCTGGACCTACGATCACGAAGACCTCTAACCCATCGCCCTCGATGAGCACGAAGCTGACTCAAGAGCAGAAGCTCGACCAGAGCCTTAGCCTCACCCCTGCACAGATACAAGCGATCAAGATGCTTGAGCTCACTGGGCTCGAGCTAGAGAGCCGTATCGAGCATGAGCTGGAAGAGAACCCAGCCCTCGAAGAGAACTACGACGAAGGCGAGAGCGACAGCCCTGATAGCGAGCTAGAGGCCAGCGAGGGAGAGACTTCGGATCAAGACTGGGAGCTCGGGGAATATGCCACCGAGGACGACATCCCCGAATACAAGCTTCGTGAGCTACAGGAGCGCCAAGCAGTACGTGAGGAGATCCCCTTCGCTGCAGGAGCACCCTCCCTCGACGAGTATCTCCTGGAGCAACTCAGCATGGTCACCCCTCTCGAGGGAGACCGTGAGGAGATAGCACGCTACATCATCGGCAACATCGACGCTGACGGCTACCTCACACGCTCGGAGCTAGAGATCGAGGATGACCTCCTCTTTAAGGCGGGCATCACGCCTCCTCCAGGACTTATCTCCGAATTCATCCAGCTGATCAAGACCCTAGACCCTGCTGGTATCGGCGCTAGTGACCTTCGCGAGTGCCTCCTGCTCCAGCTCGACCGTCTCCCTGCGGACGAGACCCGAGCACAAGCCGAGCGCCTGATACGCAAGCATTATGACGACTTCGTCAACAAACGCTTCGATCGCCTCTGCTCCGCTCTCGGCATCACGGAGGATCGCCTGAGTGAGCTCTACAGCTTCATCGCCCACCTCAACCCCAAGCCTGCAGGGAGCTATGGCGAAGACGCCTCGGCACGCCTAGCCCACTTCACCCCTGACTTCATCGTCACCGAGCAGGATGGAGAGCTTCAGGTGATCTTGGTTGGGGAGCAGGATCTACCACCTCTTCGCCTCAGCCCCACCTATCTCAGCCTCCTGGAGGAACAGCGAGGACGGAAGAAGGATTCACGGCAGGGCAAGGAGACACTGACCTTCCTGCGCCATAAGGTCGAGCAAGCTCGCTGGTTCATCGACGCTATTCAGCAGCGTCAGCAGACCCTCAAGCGTACGATGCTGGCTATCGTAGCACACCAGCGGGAGTTCTTCCTCACGGGCGAGATCGCTTCCCTACGCCCGATGATCCTGAAGGATATCGCCGAAGTCACAGGTCTCGATATCAGTACCATCTCCCGTGTGAGCAATAGCAAGTCGGTGCAGACAGACTTCGGTGTCTACATGCTGAAGTTCTTCTTCGGCGAAGGGATCACCAATGACGAAGGCGAGAGTGTATCGACGCGTGAGGTACGTGAAGTCCTCGCTCGTCTCATCAAGGAGGAGGACAAGCGCCACCCCCTCTCTGACGAGCAGCTCACGGCCCTGCTAGCGGAGCATGGCTACCCCATCGCTCGGCGCACCGTAGCGAAGTACCGCGAGCAGCTTCGCCTCCCTATCGCTCGCCTGCGCAAGGAGCTTTAGCCCCCTTGCTCAGCCTCTCTCCCCTCTCTTTCTTCACGTCGCACCCTAGGCTCCCTCTCTGGTGTTTGCAGTAGTAACACCAAAGAGGCAACAGTAGTGCCCCTCGACAGGCAACAGTAGTGCCTCTTGAGGGGCACTACTGTTGCCTACTAGTTGGTTTCTGCAAGGAGTCGATTTCACCCCCCTTGGGAGCCCCTCGACAGCTCCCCCTTCTTCTAAAAGAAGAAAATCCAAGCCGTCGGAAAATCCCTTGAATTATCGTAACTTTGTAGGAACAAGGATTGACGACGCTATGACCGAAGAAGAAAGCCTAGAACTCGAGCGCCTTGAGGTCAATGCCCGACGTCTCGTCGGCATCATCTCAGATCTAGGAGGTACCCTCCAGAAGCTACGAGCAGACCTTCGATCTCGGGAGGAGGAGATCAGCATCCTACGCAGCGAGCTACAGCTAGCCCGTCAGCAGGAAGCGACTCACTCCCTCGCCTCCGCCCTCCAGGGACTTGATCCCGAGAGAAGCCGAGACGATGCGCGCGCCCTCCTCGATGAGATCATTAGTGAAGTGGATCGCTGCATACGCCAGCTCTCCGCAGAAGAAGCATAAGTGACCTCTATAGAGTGCTCACTCTATAGAGCCTAGTCCTATCACAGAGCACCAATGGATACCCCCAAGGAGGTGAAACAACGGATCACCCTCTATGTCGACCCCATGCGCCTATCACTGCGTGTACCTCGCTCCCAAGAGCAACTCTATCGCGAGGCCGGTGATGAGCTCAGCTGCACCCTACGCAGCTACCGACACAAGTATCCCAATACCTCCGAGGTACCCTCCGAGGGCTATCTAGCGATGGCCGCCATTGACCTGGCCGTACGCCACCAGCAGACCCAGCAGGATCTCGCTATGCGTATCCAGAATCTGGCACCACGCCTGCACCAGCTCAATGACGCCCTGGACGACCTCATCACTTCTGCCCGCAAGCTCATCGACTGAGACCAGCCGCATCCAGCCCGTCGCCAAGCCTTGTCAAGCCACATTATCGACATAGACTATTGACAAGGAATGGGAACATCTATCCTCATCATCTTAGGACTCCTCGCCCTGATCAGCTTTGCTGCCCTGGGCTGGCTCTTCCTATCTTACATCCCCAAGCAAAAGGAGCAAGCACTCCAGGAGGCCAAGGGGATCATCACCGAGGCCGAACGAGAAGCCGACGCACTCAAGCAGCGTAAGCTCCAAGAGGTCAAAGAGAAATTCCTCCAGCTCAAGAACGACCTCGAGCAGCAGGTCAAAGAGCGAAACAATAAGCTCAAGCAAATAGAAGGTCGACTCAAGAGCCGTGAGCAAGAGCTCGACAAGCGCAGTGGTGACCTCGACAAACGTAACCAAGAGATCGACCTCCAGAAGGAGCGTCTCGCCCTCCAAGCCGAAGGCATCGAGCTGAAGAAGGAAGAGTACGAAGTCAAGCGCCAAGAGTACGAAGAGAAGAAGTCCGAACTAGAACTCCTCCGACAGAGCGAACAGAAGCGCCTCGAGGCTATCGGCAATCTCTCCGCTGACGAAGCACGCGAGCGCCTCATCGACAGCCTACGAGCAGAAGCCAAGGACCAAGCCCAAGGCTACATCAATGAGATCGTAGAGGAAGCTAAGATGACGGCCAACAAGGAAGCCAAGAAGATCGTCATCCAGTCCATCCAGCGTGTAGCCACAGAGACGGCTATAGAGAACTCCGTGACCGTCTTCCACATCGAGAGCGATGAGATCAAGGGACGCATTATCGGACGTGAGGGACGTAACATCCGTGCACTCGAGGCCGCTACCGGTATCGAGATCATCGTGGATGACACGCCTGAGGCGATCGTCCTCTCCTCCTTCGACCCCGTACGCCGTGAGGTCGCTCGTCTAGCCCTTCACCAGCTCGTCCAGGATGGGCGTATCCACCCAGCACGTATCGAAGAAGTTGTCTCCAAGGTACGCAAGCAGGTAGAAGAAGAAATCATCGAGACAGGGAAGCGCACCGTCATCGACCTCGGGATCCACGGCATGCATCCCGAGCTCATCCGACTGATCGGGAAGATGAAGTACCGCTCCTCCTACGGGCAGAACCTCCTCCAGCACTCCCGTGAGACGGCTAACCTCTGCGCTGTCATGGCCTCCGAGCTTGGCTTGAACCCCAAGCATGCCAAGCGTGCAGGTCTACTCCACGATATAGGCAAGGTGCCCGACGACGAACCCGAGCTCCCACACGCCCTCCTAGGGATGAAGCTCTGCGAGAAGTACAAGGAAAAGCCCAACATCTGCAATGCTGTCGGTGCCCACCATGATGAGGTAGAGATGGAGAGCTTGATAGCGCCCATCGTCCAGGTATGCGACGCCATCAGCGGAGCTCGCCCAGGGGCACGCCGTGAGATTGTCGAGGCCTACATCAAGCGATTGAACGATCTTGAGCAGCTCGCCTTATCCTACCCTGGGGTAGTCAAGACCTACGCCATCCAGGCTGGTCGTGAACTGCGTGTCATCGTCGGGGCAGAGAATACAGATGATAACAGCATCGCCACGCTCTCTGCTGAGATCGCCCAGCGCATCCAGGACGAGATGACCTACCCAGGACAGGTGAAGATCACCGTCATCCGTGAGACCCGCTCCGTCAGCTACGCCAAGTAGCCCACAGCACATCAGCGGTCGACGCATCTAGCGTAGCGACTCCGCCCACGACAAGCAAGCCCTCGAGAAGTATTGATACACACTTCTCGAGGGCTTTCTCTCTCTCGCTCCTGTCACCACCTCACTACTACCCTTTATGGCTTACCGCATCCAAGGACTAACCATCCCCGAGCATCTCCTCCAGCTAGCCCAGCGAGGGAATCGCCCCTTCACCGAGCGACTCCACCCAGGCATCCCAGGCGTCCTCGGGGTACGTCTACCCGACCTCCGTCGGCTCGCTAAGAGCATCATCAAGCAGGGAGACCTAGCTCGCTATCTCCACGAAGCCGAGCAAGGCGCCAGCTCTCCCGAGGAAGACTTCATGGAGGCACGCACGCTCCACGGACTCGTCCTCGGTCTTGCCCCCGTGACCTCCCTCGAGGAATATCTCCTCCATCTAGAGCGCTGGGTCAGTAGGATCAACTCCTGGTCTGTCTGCGACTGCTTCAGCCTACCCCAAGCCAAAAAGCTCCTCAGCCAGCACAGTGATACCCTGTGGCACTTCTTCCTCGATCACCTACAGCGATCGGAGGAGTATGAGGTGCGCTTTGGTGTCGTCGCCCTCATGCAGTACTTCATCGACGAAGAGCACATCGAGGAGCTCCTCAAGCAGTATCTAGAGGTCAAGCACGAGGGCTACTATGTACGCATGGCACTAGCTTGGGCACTCGCCGAGTGCTACATCCACCATCCCGAAGCCACACATCCCTACTTCACTGCTAAGCGCTTTGTCCCCTGGGTGCACAACAAGGCCATTCAAAAGATCTGCGAGTCCTACCGCATCAGCCCAGAGACCAAGGCACAACTGAAGCTCCTTCGTCAGCCCAAAGGTTAACTCGGGCTCTCCCTGCTGATACCATGACAGCCAACCGCTAGTCGTCTTCTCTAGCCCGCTCTCTGTATACAAACGATGGTGCCTATGTTTCTCACGAGACATAGGCACCATCGTCTTATCTAGGAGATACTAGCCTTGCATTCGGCTGTATAGCCACAGAGCAAAAAGGATAGCTGCTAGGCTGACCAAAACATGAAACCAATAGGCAGCAACGGGCTCCTTCCTCTGGAGCTTGAGCAAGACTTGCCTCCCATGTAGATAAGCAGTCACCAGAGGTACAGAGAGCACCAAAAGGTTTAGAAGATTAGTTAGGGATAGCATGAGCATTTACACAATAAGGACACCAACTATATTCACTCAGCCTCATCGGGGAGGGACTAGCCAGCCTCCCAAGAGATAGACTGATACGCTGTAGCTCATCAGCCAAAGCCTACTTCTTCTCGTAGGCATTCTCCCTAGAGCAGGCTGTGAGCAACCGACCTAAGGAGCGTGTGGAGACCAAGACAAAAGTCACGACGAGCTACTTCTCCCTACTTGATAGGGGTTTAGTTTCACCAGCAAATCTAATCAACTCCTTGCATATACACACAAACGACTCAGCCAAACCAGAGCCATCCTCCTTGCCCTAAGAGGATTTCCATCACCCTAGAATCTCGCTGCGAGTCCTACCGCATCAGCCCAGAGACCAAGGCACAACTGAAGCTCCTTCGTCAGCCCAAAGGTTAGCCCTAGCACGCCCGACCGACGACACCACAGAAAACAACTAGTAGGCAACAGTAGTGCCTCTGAAGGGGCAACAGTATTGCCTCCCGAGGGGCACTACTGTTGCCCCTTTTGTGTTAAGCCTGATGCCCCCCTCCGCCCATGCCCGCTCCTGCCACCCTCCTCTTGCCGAGTCTCGGGATGGGGTAGTCGGGGATTATTCCTACTTTTGTAAGTCAAAGTGCCTTGAGACAGGCAGGGCACTTCCTACCCGAGAAAGAAGACTCATCCTTATTCATTCATATGAGACGTACCCCTCTGGCGATCTTTGGTGCCTTAGCTCTGCTCACTAGCGCAGGGCTCACCACTAGCTGTAACAAGCAGAACTCGACCCCTCTGGAGAATGTCCAGACCATCGACAATCAGATCACGGGCTTTGCCCTGCTGACTGACGACTCCCTTCTCAAGGAGCCTTTGGCGAAGACCATCTTCACGATACGCCATAGTGAGACGGGGCAGATCACCAATCCACAGGCGCTCCCCTATCGTGCTACCGACTACAAGGTGAAGCTGAACATCCAGGTAGCCACCCGAGGCGCCCACGTGGACATCATCACCGCTGACGGGCAGACGACTCGCTGGACGTCTAACACGCAGACCTTCTCTAGCGAGAAGCTCCTACATGGTATCCGCCTACGTGTGAGCCAGGACAATGGGGGCGACTCGGGAGCAGGCACCTCCTACACCTATCGGGTGACCTTCAAGCGCTATGCTGCTGATCCCCAGACCTTCTCTTGGTCAGCAGGCAGTGCTACGGGACTTCCCGCCTTTGCGTCAGTCATCGGCACCGAGCAGGGAGCGGGAGGAGCGACCATCGTCTACTACCTCCAGCACAATGGGGCGAATGCCGCCAGCACCTTCACCAGCGCTACGGGGACATGGAGCCCTGTAGCCCTCTCGGGGATCCCCGCCGGCGAGAAGCTAGTCTCCCTCCTTCAGCACGAGAGGACGCTCTACGTGACGACCTCTGCTCACAAGCTCTACCGAGGTAGCCAAGGCTCCTTCACCGAGGTAGCACTTCCCTCAGGAAGTCCTGCACCAGTCTCCGTACTGGCCATGCTAGGCAGTCAGCTCTGCCTAGTTGGACAGACAAGCTCGGGAGCTCTAGCCTTCGCCCGCTACGACCTCACCGCTGGCACAGTGACCAGCCAGGGACACCGCCCACAGACGGACTTCCCCATCACTGGAGGTATCCCCTACCAAGGGAGCTCTGCCCCTTATCAGGGAGCTTCACTCTACCTCGCTGGCGGACGTACCGCTTCGGGCAAGGTGGCCTCGACCCTCTGGTCGACAACCAACGGCACCGACTGGCTCGTCGTCGATGGTCGCTCCGTAGTGGCTACAGACGCACTCCATCAGACCATCGCCCACTCCCACAGCGCACAGCGCCTCTATCGCTTCGCCACGACTCAGTCAGGCCTCCTCTTCTCGCTCTCTCGTGATGGGGGGCACTCTTGGGAGGATGCTCGAAGCACAGCTCTATCGGGACTTACGACGAGCGACTTCGCAGGCTATCCCGTCTTTGCCATCACCTCGGCAGACGGCACACAGGTCTACCTCCTCCGTGGAGGGAGAAACGCCTCCGAAAGCCCCCGCCTCTATGTGGGACAGTTCGGAGGCCTGCGCACGACGACTGAGTAAAGGCTATCGTGCCACGCCTGAGCCTTGCCCCCCTCCTAGCTATCGCCTGCTTCGGGCTTACGCTTGAGCAGGCCACAGGACAGACCTACCGCTATGAGGTAGGAGGTGCGATCCAGTCCTCCTATTACCTCGGAGATTTAGGTCGGAAGGGGGTGATTGCACCACAAAGGCTTGGTCTTGCGTTAGAGCTAAGGAGGAATATCAACCTGCGCTGGACACTAGCGAGCGAACTCGCCCTCCGTGGCCTTCGCGGGAGTTACCGATATGCAGCGACATCTTACCCAGATGCCGTCACGACCAGGAGCTTCTCTCGCTATCTTCTTGACCTCTCTGCAGGGGGGGAATTTCACTTCTTCCCCTACAGCGAAGGCGAACGCTACCTAGGCACACGCTCTTGGACCCCTGTCCTAGGAGCTGGACTCAGCCTAGCTAGCGGGATGAGCGACAGACACCTCCAAGTGATCCCCGCCCTCTACCTCCGTCTAGGGGTGAAGCTCCTCCTCGCCCCCCGCTGGACGATGCATGCAGGCTGGACACTCAGACGCACCAGCACAGATCACCTCGAAGGGCTAGGGGAAGAGGAGCGACAGCTAAGTCAACCCTTGGGTCTCACAGGCTCATCCGGATGGAAAGGGAACGACAGCTACGGAGTATGGAGCATCGGGATATCCTACAGCCTATCCCCACGCCAATCACTCCTCTGTAAGTGAAGATTATAGTTATATTTGTATAAGGCTAAGCGCCCGATGACAAACCCAATAGAAGAAGACGACAAGCACTTATGACGACGCATTCGCCACAGGCTGACTCGAGCACGACACTCCGTATCCCTGAGCATGTAGCCATCATCATGGATGGGAACGGGCGCTGGGCGAAGCAGCGTGGACTCCCTCGTACCGACGGACACCTCCAGGGACAGGAAGCCCTACGTGCTACCCTCCGAGCAGCCACCGAGCTAGGCATAAGCTACCTCACGGTCTACGCCTTCAGCACAGAGAACTGGTCTCGTCCCCAAGAGGAGGTTGACGCCCTCATGGAGCTCCTCGTGCGTGCGATCCACGCGGAGACGCCCGAGCTGATGAAGGAGGGAGTACGTATCCGTGCTATCGGCGATCTCAGCAGACTGCCCGAGACTGCACAGCAAGCCCTCGCCGAGTGCATCGAGCTAACGAAGGACAACCAGCGTACGACATTAGTCCTAGCACTTAGCTACTCTTCCCGAGATGAACTCGTGCGTGCTACTCGCCAGCTAGCCTCAGACGTCCAGGCTGGGCGACTACGCCCCGAGGAGATCACCGAGGAGCGCCTCTCAGCGACCCTCGACACAGCGGACCTCCCAGAGCCCGACCTCCTGATCCGTACTGGAGGAGAAGAGCGCATCAGCAACTTCCTCCTCTGGCAGATCGCCTATGCAGAGCTCTTCTTCTCCTCGACCTACTGGCCTGATTTCGGCAAAGAAGCCCTCCTAGAGGCCATCGAGGCTTATTCCGCTCGTGAGCGTCGCTTCGGCAAGACGAGCGAACAAATACTTCTGGAAGACTAACCCCTCGAGATCCCCCGAGCCATCCTTTCCCTCCTTCCAGCTACTTCGAGAGACATTACCCTATGCAGAGAATACCCGCCCTTCTACTCCTTGCCTCGCTCTTGGCGACAGGATCCGCCTCCGCCTCTCAGCTGAGCATGCGCTCCGCTCAGGTGGACTCAACGATCACCAAATCCTCGATCGTCGTCGCTCCTTCTATCAGCTACGAGCACCCTGTCACCAAGACTGTCGCCGAGGTGAAGATCACTGGATCTACCAGCTATGACGACCAGGTCCTAGAGAGCCTCTCTGGGCTCAACGTCGGAGATGAGATCCAGATCCCAGGAGCAGCCTTGACCTCTGCGGTCAATCGCTTCCTGCAGTCTGGCTACTTCTCGAATGTCCGAGTCTTGGTCAATCGCTACGAAGGGAACAAGGTCTTCCTCGAGATAGCACTCACCGAACGCCCTCGCCTCTCCGAGGTCACCTTCAGTGGCGTATCCAAGAGCGATCGTGAAGAGCTAGAGAAGAAGACCGGCCTTCGCAAGGGAACCCTGATCTCCCCCAATAGTCTAGATCGTACACGTCAGCTGATCAAAAAGTACTACGACGAGAAGGGCTTCCGTGATATGAAGATGTCCATCCAGCAGACAGACGCTGCTGGACAGGCTGGCTACGTCAATCTAGCGATCAACATCGACAAGAGTGGTAAGACTGGTGTACGTAACATCTACTTCATCGGCAACGAAGCGCTGACCCCTCACCAGCTACGTATGGCGATGGGCAAGACCAACGAAGGCTTCTCTCTAGCTCGAGGGCGTGCTCTCTCCTCCCTACTGAAGATCTTCAAGCAAAAGAAGTTCGTCGACGCTGACTATAAAGAAGACTTGCAGAATCTCATCAAGCGCTACCACGCTGCCGGCTACCGTGATGCTGAGCTTCTCCGAGATAGCATCGTACCCGTACCTGGCACGAGAAAGGTGGACATCTACCTTCGCCTCAATGAGGGGCAGAAGTACTTTATCAAGGATATCCGCTTCGTCGGTAATACCAAGTACTCCTCTGACGTCCTTTCTCAGCTCCTAGCGATACGCCCAGGCGATGTCTATGACCAGAAACGTCTCGAGAATCGCCTCACCGTAGATGAGGATGCCGTCAGCAACCTCTACTATAACAATGGCTACATCTTCGCAGGAGTAGACCCCGTGGAGACCAACATCGTCGGCGACTCCGTATCGCTCGAGGTACGTGTCACCGAAGGTCCACAAGCGACGATCGACAAGGTAAAGATCCGAGGTAACGACATCGTCTACGAAGAGGTCGTCCGTCGTGAGCTATACACCAAGCCAGGGATGCTCTTCAGTAAGGAAGATCTGATGAACTCCTTCCGTATCCTCAACCAACTAGGACACTTCGACGCCGAGAAGTCCATCCCCAAGCCTGTACCTAACCCCCAGAGTGGGACGGTAGACATCGAGTATGATCTCACGCCGAAGAGCAACGACCAGCTGAATCTATCCATCGGTTGGAGCCAGACGGGGATTATCGGATCCATTGGGTTTACCTTTACGAACTTCTCGATCAAGAACCTCTTCAACCCAAGTATGTACAAGGGCATCATCCCCCAGGGTGATGGACAGAAGCTCTCGATTAATGGCCAGACGAATGCCCGATACTACAATCAGATCAGCCTTTCCTTTACAGATCCTTGGTTTGGAGGGAAGCGCCCCAATCTCCTTTCTGTAAGTGCCTTCTACTCCCGTCAGACCGCTATCGACCAGCGCTACTACTCTGGTCAGGTACGTAACTATGGTGGGTACTACGGGGGCTATAATCCCTACTACGGCTATGGTGGTGGATACAATAACTACTATGACCAGTATGGAGCTGGTCGCGGTGGTCTGTATGAAGACTCCTACGACTCCGACCGCTCACTCAGCGTCATCGGTGTATCGATAGCTAACGGACGCCGTCTGAACTGGCCAGACAACTGGTTCCAGCTAACGGCATCACTTAACTATACGCACTATCGACTGAATAACTGGACATATAATATGTTCGGGAACTTCCACCACGGTAGCGCTAATGACATCAACCTAGAGCTACGCCTCGACCGCAACTCGACAGACAATCCCGTCTATACACGTCGCGGATCAGAGTTCAGCGTCTCGGTCAGCTTGACTCCTCCCTACTCCCTCCTTGATAAGAAGGACTACTCCGATCCAGCTCTCCCCTCTGCAGATCGCTACCGCTTCATCGAGTATAATAAGTGGAAGTACTCTGGCAAGGTCTACCTACCGCTGATGAATCCCGTGACAGTCAAGCGTACACCTGTCCTGATGGCTCGTGTCGAAGGCGGGATCATCAATAGCTACAATAAGTACAAGCGCTCTCCCTTCGGCACCTATTATATGGGTGGGGATATGATGTCCTCGGCTGTCAGCACCTACCAGAATGAGACGATCGGCCTTCGTGGTTATAAGAACGGCTCCATCGCTGGGGGGAACTATGACTTCGCCTACTCCTATATGAAGGCAGCCTTAGAGCTTCGCTACCCGCTGATCTTTGAGCAGTCGACGACGGTCTGGCTACTTGGCTTCGCTGAAGCTGGGAATGCCTGGTCTGACATCAGTCGCTACAATCCCTTTGACCTCAAGCGCTCTGCTGGTATAGGTGTCCGTGTGATGATGCCTATGATCGGGCTTCTAGGGCTTGACTGGGGCTATGGCTTCGACCGTCCCAATGGTTACCAGGAGCGAGGAGGTAGCAATATCCACTTCGTCCTCGGACGAGATCTTTAGTTTCGATGGCTTCGTCTCTAGTATGCTTACTAGAGATGAGCCAAAGTTTCACCTCTCAAGCGATTTCCCATTATGAAGAAGATCCTGCTATGGCTTGCCCTAATGCTTCTGCCACTGGGTACAGCTTTTGCCCAGCGTGTAGCGCTGGTAGATATGGAGTTCATCCTAAAGAAAGATCCCTCTTACGGTGTGATGACTCGACAGATCGAAGAGCTCTCCACACGCTGGCAGAGCGAGGTCACTAACCTCGAGTCTCGGGCGGAAAAAGCCTACAAGGCCTACCAAAACGAAGTAGCCTTCCTCTCAGCTGATCAGAAGAAGACACGAGAAGAATCCATCGTTGCCCTCGAGAAGCAGGCTTACGACCTAAAGCGTAAGTACTTCGGTCCCGAGGGAGACCTCTTCAAGCGTCGTGAAGCTCTCATGAAGCCCATTCAAGATCGAGTATGGGCTGCGATGAAGGAGCTAGCTCGTCGCTCAGGCTATCAGCTCATCATCGATCGTACCACATCGAAGATCATCTATGCTGACCCCGCACTCGATGTCAGCGAAGGCATCATCGCCGCACTCGGTCTCGACCGCTAAGCAAAGAATAGAATTTTATATAACGTAAACTAGAAAACAACGAATGAAGAAGTTCCTTTTTGCCCTCCTCCTTGCTCTCCCCTTCGCTTTCGGGGCACAAGCTCAACAGAAGATCGGCGTAGTCAATACGAATGCGATCATGGAAGAGCTCTCTGACGTCAAGGCTGCTACGACCAAGGTACAAGAGCTCGCTAAGCAGTATGATGGAGAGATCAAGCGTATGCAGGACGAACTAAAGGCTAAGCTAGAGGCTTACCAGAAGGAAGAAGCTACGATGACCGACGTCATCAAGAAGCGTCGTCAGCAGGAGCTCCAAGAAATGGAAGCTCGTACGCAGAATAGCTACCAGATGATGCAGGAAGAGATCCAGAAGGAGCAGGAGAAGCACATGGCTCCTATCCGTACGAAGGTCATCAATGCGATCAACAAGGTATGCGAAGCTCAGGGCTGCGCCTATATCTTTGAGGCTGGTGCACTCCTTGCTATGGGTAGCTCTGCGCTTGACCTGACTCAGGCTGTCAAGGACGAACTCGGTATCAAGGCTGGTGCTGCGAAGCCTGCAGCTACGACACCTGCTCGCTCCGGTGCTCGTAAGTAATCCTTTGTAGGTAGCCCTACCTATTCATCCAGATAGCTCGATCCCCGCTACAAGGTCACCTTGTGGCGGGGATCGAGCTATTTTCTCATATACCTAAGCTATGAAGGGACTATTTCTCCCTAGTTACTAGCCTCTTGCATCCGCTATCCTTAGTCTATTTAAAGCGTAGGATTCATAAGATTTCTCCCTCAATTGGGGGACAAATCAGTACCGAATATGCTGATTTTCGGGCAGTAATGTGTACTTTTGCCCTAATAACTTGTTCCACAGACAGCTTTATAGTTCACCACGCGACACTCAAGGGGACAAGTAACATACAGCTAGTGAAAATTCGAAATCTATGCGCAGTTATCTCAAACAAATCGTAGCCTACTGCTTAGTTAGCCTCTGCCCTCTCTCCCTCCTCGGACAAGAACAGAGCAAAGCAGTAGAGCTCCCGAAGGATTGGCATCGTAGCTGGCAGGAAGGAGCCCAAGGCACTCGCTCTGACGAAGCTCTTCGCTTCCTCCTACGTAAGGGGAAGAAGCCTCGCCCCATACGTATCGGGGTCATCGACACAGGGGCAGACACCACGCTACTAGAGATACGCCCTGCCCTCTACCTAAGCCCACGGGAGCTCCCCAACGGGCGAGATGATGACCGAGACGGCTATGTGGACAATCGCTATGGATGGAACTTCCTAGGCTCACCCAACGGCGAGATTGAGCTAACGAGCGTCGGGACTACGGCCTTCCGTGAATACAAGCGCCTCCTCCCCTACTACAAGGGGATGAAGGAGGCTCCTCAAGGGAAGGAAGAGGAGTTCGCCTACTTCCGTAGAGTAGCGAAGATGGCTGGGATAGAGCGCTACGAACGTCTACAGGCCGTGACGACGAGCAAGGTCAAGGCCTTCCATCTCCTTGACAGCGTTCTGCGTCAGCTTCCGAACGTTCACCGAGATAGCTTGACTCTCGGACAGCTCGTCCAGCTCGACCTCTCAGGCAAGGAGATCGAAGCGGCAGGAGAGCTCATCGCTCCCGAAATCATCAAGGCTGACTCTACCACAGCTTGGCATCAGCTCGTCCAACAAGAGGAGCAGAAGCTCGAGCAGATCAACCATCGCCTAGCCAGTATCGAGCGTGACCCCGACAAGCGGACGCTCCTAGGGGACGACATGCACCGCCTCAGCTCCCGCAGCTATGGCAATGGTCGTGTCTCTGGCGTCGGGCAGGAGCATGGGACGTTTGTCTCCTCCGTCCTAGTCGGTGGAGGTACCATCGATCCTACGGTAAAGGGTGTCTACACTCCCGCCAAGCTCCTCACGCTACGTGCTGTACCTGACCGAGGCGATGAGTATGACAAGGATGTCGCAGCGGCTATCGTTTACGCAGTCGATCATGGTGCCAAAGTCATCAATATGAGCCTAGGTAAAGACCTCTCACCCTCGGAGTACTTGGTAGAGGAGGCACTACACTACGCCCAGAAGCATGATGTGCTCGTCGTGCAATCCTCGGGGAATAATAGCCGAGACCTCGATCAAGAGCCGATCTATCCGACGGGATTAACCTCCTCGGGGAAGCCTTTCCCCAACTTCCTCTATGTCGGCGCAAGCACAGCGACAGGGGCAAGAGCTTCCTTCTCTAACTATGGGAAGCACGTACACCTCTACGCTCCTGGTGAAAAGATCTGGGGTACTATGCCTGGAGGTCAGATCACGGCGGAGGATGGCACTAGCATCGCCGCCCCTATCGCAGCGGGTATCGCTGCGATGATCCGTGCCTTCTTCCCTCGTCTCACAGCTCCCGAGGTCGTGGAGCTTCTCTTTAAGACAGCTAGGCAGGGCGAAGTGCCCATCGTCGACGCCTTAGCCGCCTGCCAGGCAGCCCTTCAGAAGAAGTAGCATATCTCTCTCGATGAATAGACTTCATATCCTTTCGCTACTTGGAGCCTTGGCTTTCCCTTGGCTCGGCTCAGCTCAGATCGACTGGGCACGTGTCGAGCGCAGTAGCGAGCAGCACCTCCGCCCCTTGCTTCAGGGGCGTCAGATCTTCCCTAGCTGGATCGGTCAGGGGGAGGCCTTCTACTATCACTTCCGCACACCCGAGGGGAAGATCCAGCATACCCTCTACGATGGGCGCAGCCACACGAAGGCTCCCCTGCTACGATCAGCAGAGGACTTCGTCACGCAGTACCGCCAGCTCTCGGGCGATGGTAGCCTCAAAGCCGACAGTCTCCCCCTCTCTGGGCTACACTTCACCAGCCAAGAGGGTACCCAAGGCTTCTATTGGCGATACAAGGGGAAGAGCTTCCACTATGACCGCCAGACGGGCAAGCTCTCCCTACGAGCTTTCTCTCCCGAGAAGACCAGCGACCCTAAGCCGGACGAACGTATAACTTCGTCCGACTGGAGGTATACCATTTACGGGAAAAACCTTGACCTTTACCTCAAGGACGAGACGACGGGCCAGATGACACGGCTGACGACGACGGGGAGCGAGGATGCGAGCTTCACCAAGCAAGCTTCACCCGACACTGTCCGAGGCAATGCCCGTGGTGCCTGGTGGGGGCAGGTCTTCCTCGCCCAAATCCGAGATGAGTCGGGCGTAGGTACGATGACCTTGGTCAATCCGCTAAGCAAGCCCCGCCCCAAGGTCAAGACCTTCAAGATGCCACTACCCTTCGATCAGGCCACACCGCAGAGCCGTCTCTATCGCTATGATAGCCGGACGGGACAGGGGGGCTTCGTCGAGGAGGCGAATAAGTTCGCTGGCGGGGTCGTCTCCTACCAGCCCCTTCCCGAGGAGGGCATCGTCTACTTCACCCGTCGCACACGTACGGCCGATACCCTAGAGTTATGTAAGCTGGAGGTGAATACCGGCGTCGTCAGCACACTGATCACCGAAGTGGGACGCCCGCATATCAATCTCCTCCTCTCAGGCTATCGTCTCCTACCAGGAGGACGAGAGTTACTCTGGTGGAGCGAACGCTCTGGCTACGGTCACTACTACCGCTACACCACGACAGGTAAGCTCCTCGGGCAGGTCACCTCGGGGGATAGCTTGGTAGCCGGACAGATCCACGCCATCGATGCCAAGCGTGGAGAGATGCTCTTCGAAGGCTATGGCGGAGGGAAGGGCAACCCTTATTACCGGAAGTTCTATCGTGTCAGCCTCCAAGGTAAGGGCCAGCGCTGTCTGACCCCCGACGAAGCTGACCACGAGCTAGAGCTTGCTCCCGACAAGGAGCACTTCGTCCTCAAGAGCTCCCGTATGGATCTCCCTCCTCGCTGGAGCGCTGGGAGCTGGAAGGAGCAGAAGTTCGCCCTGCATCAGCTAGACAGCGTGCCCCGCTCCCTACTCATCCAGGCAGGCTGGCAGGCACCTCAGCTCCTCCAGCTGAAGTCCGCCGACGGAGGGACGAACCTCTATGGCGTACTCTATCTGCCATCCGACTTCGACCCGACGAAGAAGTACCCGATCATTACGAATGTCTATCCTGGCCCTCAGACCGACCTTGTCCCGAGATCCTTCTCGCTCGATGACAACGGAAACCAGAGTCTCGCCGAGCTAGGCTGTATCGTCATGAACGTATCGCCTCGGGGTAGTAGCCCCTACCGAGGACGTGACTTCTATAACTTCAGTACGGGACGACTCCGAGACTATCCTCTCGCCGATGACAAAGCCTCGATTGAGCAAGTCGCACGGCTCTACCCAGCGGTAGATCTCGATCGTGTCGGGATCTACGGACATTCGGGAGGGGGCTTCCAGACCGTAGCTGCGATGTGCACGTACCCTGAGTTCTATAAGGTCGGCTTCGCTGCTTCGGGCAATCACGACAATAACATCTATATCAATTGGTGGGGAGAGGTCTTCCACGGAAGTCCTAAGATCCCCACGACCATGGAGCTTGTTCCCCAGCTTAAAGGCAAGCTCATGCTAGCCGTCGGCGGTATGGATAACAACGTCCCCCCCGCCTCGACCTACCGCCTGGCCCAAGCTCTCATCCAGGCAGGCAAGGCCTTTGACTTCTTCCTCTTCCCAGAGGCTCGGCACGATCTCGATAGTCCGTACTACACGAACCTCATTCGTTACTACTTCGCTCGTCATTTGCTCGGCCTCCAGACGTCCGATGTGGATATCATCCAGCATCGCTAGTCAGTAGCCAGACTGATCCAATCATTTTGCTCTACCCATGCTTATGAACAAGACAACTACCCTCCTCCTAGCCCTCCTGACCTTGGGTGCACCCCAGATACCTCTTCAGGCGCAGACGAAGCAGGACGAGGTTCACACGAATCTCATCCCCGTCAAGGTCACGATCGTAGACGAAGCCGGCGAAGTCCTCCCAGGTGTCTCCGTCCGTATTCAGGGGACCAACCGTGGAGCGTTCTCGTCCCTCAAGGGTGAGGTCTCCCTATCCGTCGCTCAGGGCGATACCCTCATCATCTCTTTCGTGGGGATGAAGACCAAGACCCTAGTCGTCACGAAGCCCTTAGTCGGGAAAATCACCCTCCAGAGTGAGACGGGTACACTCGATCAAGTAGTCATCACAGGCTACACACGTACCTCCACGCGTCGTAGTGCTGGCTCCGTCTCGACGATCTCCAGCAAGGAACTCCTCTCCCAACCTCTGACGGGGGTGGATGGATTGCTCCAGGGGAAGCTTGCAGGGGTCAGCGTCCGCACCCTCTCGGGCCGCCCTGGCTCCAGTAGTGAGATCGTCATCCGTGGGGTGAACTCGCTCTCTGCAAGCATTAGCCCGCTCTGGGTCGTCGATGGGGTACCTCTCCAGCGAGACATCCCTAAGATCGACCAAGCACGCTTCCTATCGAAGGACTTCCGAGACATCTTCTCGGACGGGATCGCAGGTATCAACCCCAACGACATTGAGTCAGTGACGATCCTCAAGGATGCTGCCGCTGCTGCCATCTATGGCTCTCGTGCCGCTGGCGGTGTGATCGTCGTCACGACCAAGCGAGGTAAGGCTGGACAACTCACCGTCAACTACTCGACCAACCTAGCCCTCGTCGATCGCCCCAGCCGCACCTATGATCTGATGACTTCGCGTGAGAAACTCGCCTGGGAGCAGGAGCTATGGGATGAGTTCTCCGCACCCCGCAAGGCACAGGGACTTACCTACCCCGTCCTCGGTGCAGTAGGTCAGATCCGCTCAGGCTTCGGCAAGTATGCCGGCTGGACTACCGCTCAGCAGGATGCCGAGATCGCTCGCCTAGGAGAGCAGTCGACGGACTGGTTCAAGGAGCTCTTCCGTCCTAGCTTCTCACACAGCCACTACCTCTCCCTAAGTGGTGGATCCGAGAAGAGTCGCTACTATGTCTCCCTAGGCTACCTCGATAACAAGGGGCTACTACAGGGCGACGGTTACAATCGCTACAACCTCAATAGCAAGCTAGACCTCTCTCCCTCCAAGCGAGTACAGATCGGCCTCAACCTCGACCTCTCCCTCCAAGATGCCAAGGCACCATCGGCCTATATCGATCCTTATAGCTACGCCTACTTCGCCAACCCCTATGAGCGTCCTGGGACAAACGATGAGACCTACCGAAGCATCCTACGAGCCAACGGACAGCCTGACCCAGAGTACCCAACCCTAGGCTTCGATATGCTCCGTGAGCTACGAGATACGTACAACAAGGTACGTAACCTCACAGCTACCACGACCGCTAACCTCACGGTCAAGCTCCGTGATGATCTTAACCTCACAGGGATGGCCTCTTTCGGCTATGTAGGCAATAACTCGGAGAACTTCAACGGTAGTAATACCTACTCCGCTTGGCTCGACCGACGCTTTGCGGATAGTGGCACGAACCGCACCTACGGCTCACTTGCCCTTTCTGAAGCATCCAATACGAACTATAACCTACGAGCTCAGATCAACTGGTCTCCACGCTTCGGGGATGTACACTCCCTACAAGCCCTAGCCGGGGCAGAGCTTCGTGGCCTCACTGCTAAGAGCACGTTCGCTAAGCTCTATGGCTACGACCCTGAGACGGGTAGCTACACGACCCCTATCTATCCTGAAGGGACGAAGATCGACTACGCTCGCCTACAGGCCTACGCCAACGATCGTGACCAGCTCGCAGGTCGTGGCATCACGCAGGAAGCCTTCGCCTCCTTCTACTTCTCCTCTACCTACAGCTATCACTCGAAGTATATCGCTTCGCTGACCGCTCGTATCGACGGATCAAGCAACTTCGGTAGCAAGGAGCAGTTTAATCCGACAGGCTCCCTCGGTCTAGGATGGAACGTGGACAGAGAGTCCTTCTTTGAATCCCTGCGCCCCGTCCTAAGCAGTCTGACGGTACGCACCGCCATTGGTTGCACGGGGAACATCAATAAGAGCGTCTATCCACAGCTGATCATCAACTATCGTACCTCCCAGCGTGTAGCCGACGATGCCTACTATCGCATGGGCTACATCAAGGATACTCCCAATCCACACCTACGCTGGGAGAAGACTCGTGATGCTAAGATCGCTATCGAAGCCGGCTTCCTCAAGGAGCGCTTCCGCCTGACGGCAGAGCTCTACGACCGCTACACGACGGATGCCGTCTCCTCAGCGCTTGTACCACGCACGACCGGCTTCGCCTACCAGACCTACAACACCTCGACCCTCCGAAACCAGGGGATCGAGCTCCAGCTCTATGGACGCCTACTGAAGCTACACGACTGGACGCTCACTGCGATGGTAAACGTTGCCTACAACCACAACGTCCTCCTACGCTATGATCCCCCTGTTAGTGGTCTATCTACTGGCCTCCAAGAGGGCTACCCTCTCGGAGCGCTCTTCACAGGACGCCCCCAGGGCATTGACCCTATCCTCGGGATCTATCGCTATGAGATACGCCCCGATGCACGTATGGATAATGCTGCAGACCGTGCTCTCAGTGACCACTACCTCTATTATGCAGGTCTGAGAAGAGCCCCTTGGACAGGTGGCTACAGCTTCACCCTAGGCTACAAGGCTTTCTCCCTAAGCCTAGCTGGATCCTACTCAATCGGTGGGAAGTCTATGGATGACCTCAACTACCCCGTCACCTATAGCTCCCTCGGCAAGCGTGTCGTGGAGCGTATCCCCTCGATCGAGAATGATCTCTACATCCATCACCTCAATGCCCGTCGAGATGTACGAGACCGCTGGACTGAGAGCAATCCTCGTACCGATGCGCATCCCCGTATCATCGACGCCTACGGAGACTACTTAGGGCTGACGAACTACAGCACGAATAGCGAACTCATCACACGTAGCTCACGCCTGCAGTCCGTCTCCTTCCTACGTCTCGGATCGATGACGCTGAACTATAGTCTCCCTAGCGATTGGCTACGCAAGACACTACACGTCAATAGTCTCTCGGCCTCCTTCTCGATGACGAACCTCTTCGTCCTCTCTAGCTATCGTGGCCTTGACCCTGAGACTCCTGGAGCAATCTATCCACAGCCTCGCACCTATTCCCTCGGTCTGTCCGTAGGGCTCTAAACTTCTCCTCTCACGTTTATACATTAGTAGACTATGAAGAAGCTCTTCGTGCTGAGTCTTCTCAGCCTAACGCTGGCGACCACTCCGTCATGCAAGAAGTACCTCGATATACGTCCCTATGGGAAGATCATCCCTAAGACCCCTGAGGAGTTTGCCTCTCTACTCCATGATCGTCTCGGAGCTATCGACGAAGCCCGCAGTGAGGATTGGCTCCTCGGCAATGCTGACCGACTAGCCGACTGGGATGGTGGCTATGGTGATGACTTCGAGACAGCCCTCTTCCCGACCAACCTCCCGGTCTACCTTGGTGACCTCGTCGGGACTACACGTGCCTACACACCCTGGACACAGCTATACCAGCTCATCCGTGACTGCAATATCTGTATCGCCGGTATCCCCGACAGCTCGACCGATAAGACCGGGCGTAGGGCTCTGGCTACGGCCTATGCGCTACGTGGGGTAGCCTACTACCAGCTCATCCGCCTCTATGCTCCCGCTCCTCAGGCTGGGAAGCTCTCCGACCAACTCGGAGTACCCCTCGTGACCGAGGTCGATATCGAGGCGCACCCACAGCGTAGTAGCCTGCAGGAGACGATCGACCAAGCGGAGCGTGATCTCCTAGCCTCCATCGCCCTGCAGAATGATCAGTCCATCTTCCGCTTCACACAGGAGGTGGCACAGGGCTACCTAGCTCGCCTCTACTTCTGGAGCGAGCAGTGGGCTAAGGCAGCTCCTCTAGCCGAAGCTCTCTTGCAGAAGCACCCATTGACCTCCGGCGAGACCTTCGTCAAGATGACCACCGAGCGCTCTGGCACGCTTCAGGGGAATCAGCTCCTCAAGAGTGGCCGTATCATCGCAAGCAATGATCAGGCTTATACCAATGCCAAGACCAACATCGCTCGTCGCCCGATCAGCCTCCGCTATATTGATGCTTTCCCCGAAGCAGAGCGTACGCTGGATCAGCGCTACCTCAGCTGGGTGGGCAAGAAGCGAGCTGTCAAGAAGGAGTTCTTCGCTGGTCTACGCTCGGCAGAGCTCCTGCTCATCGCTGCCGAATGTCGTGCTCACCTAGGACAGGATGCAGAAGCACTCGCTCTGATCAACCAGCTACGTGCCCACCGCCTCACGACCGATACTCCTCTGACCCTAGCTACACTCCCTGGCAAGAGTAGCCAAGAGATCATTACGGTCGATGCGACGGGCAAGGCGCTCACCACCCTACTAGCGACCATCCTACGTGAGCGCCGTAAGGAGCTCCTACTAGAGGGGGATCGCTTCTTCGAGCTGAAGCGTAATGGTAGTCCCAGCTGGAGCACGCTGGCCGATGGACGTACCTATATCACGGCGAGTTATATGTACACCCTCCCCATCCCTCCTATCGACATCACCCTCTCTCACCTCAAGCAGAACGATCACTATGAAGACTATATCAATCAGTAAGCTCCTGTGCGTAGGGCTAGGCTCGCTCCTCGCTCTCTCCGCGTGCAAGCGCTACAATGAGCTCCCTAAGGTCGGTCGGGAAGATGTCTCTTCTCGGGTCTATCGCCTCGAGGAGAGCAAGCCAATGAGCGAGGAAGACCTAGCTCGTCTCAAGCAGATCCAAGATGAGTATAAGCAAAATGCCCAGTAGTCCTATGCGTCCTATCCTTCTCTCCCTAGCCCTACTGATGCTCCCTCTCTTCTCCTCGTGCCGGAAGGAGCAACTCCCCGATAACTCCAGTAAATCCTTTGTCTACCTCGACCGACTAAACTATAACCTCGGGGCACGAGGCACGACGATCACCCTACGTACCAACCACGCTAGCGATGCCGTACGAAGTATCGCCTACCGCATCTCGGGTGAAGCGATCCGTGGCGTAGACTTCCAGCTCTCCGACTCCGTCTTTACGCTACCCGCTGGAGCTACCGAGGCGACGATCCGACTGACACGTCTGCAGGAGGGGGATCATAGCCGGAGCTTCCAGCTAGCGCTACTCCCCGCCTCGGACAAGAGCTATGAGCTAAGCCTTAAGAACTTCTCTATCGTGCAGGTGCTCAGCAAGGCAGCCTATCGTCAGGGCTTCTCTCAGTCCTCCGCCAAGCTCCTTAGCGAGACATCCTATACTGTCGCTCTGACGCTCAACCCCTCGGGGCGCTATCGTATCAACGAGGATACGCACCTCACACTCGAGGTCGATCCTAGCTCGACGGCAGTCGAAGGGGTACACTTCACCTTCCCCCAAGGGAAGCAGGTCACCGTCCCGAAGCGACAGAACTCTGCTCCCTTCAAGCTCCGTTTCCTCAAGAAGGAGGCTGGGCATGACAAGCTCGTCCTCCGCCTAGCCGAAATCGACGGATTCGCTGATGGGCGCTACGCCTCGCTGAGCATTGACATCTCAGGGCCCGAAGACTTCTCTGGTCAGTGGAAGCTAAGAGCCCTAGAGAACGCTAGCGATCTAGAGGGCTACAGCATCGATCCTAAACAGCTCTTCACCGTCGATCCCGCTGACCGACTTCAGCTGACGAAGACGAGCACGGGGTACCAGCTGGTAGCCTCCTTCCAGAGCAACCTCAAGAACTACTTCCCCGCTCAGGCAGAGACGACCGTCACCGGTGAGGCCAGCCTATCGGCCAATGGTAATCCCGCTGGCGCAGTCCCCTACGGCGAGCTCTCCATCCCGGGCACCTTGGTGAACTTCGATCCAGCTAAACCTGAGCGAAAGACCGCTAAGTGCTACTTCCGCCTCGTCACTACGGACTCAGGCGTTGAGCTCGAGGTGCTCATCAACGACTACAAGACCTCGGCACCCTCTTGGCAGGATAGCTACAGCTATGGCATCACCTCAGCTGAGGCTCCTCTCCTACTTCGCTTCACACGAGTGACTCCCTAATCCTTTGGGGCAAGTAGCCCCTCACGATCTAGCGAAGAAGCCCCGTAGCAGACCTTCCCCAAGGTCAGCTACGGGGCTTCTTCTCTTCGGGCTTTGACTCCGAGAAACTCCCCTCCCAAGGCGACACGAGCACACCTCTTGAGTTGGACACGATATTGGGTATATCCCGATGGGATGGTTACGTATATTGTGACCCATCAGTTGGGTATATTGCTCTCCCTTGGTTACGTATATTGTAACTTCCCCAAGGGAATAGCCCCACCTCTTCCTCCTCCATCACAGGGAACTAGCGAACGCTTAATTCCAACAGAAAAGAATAAAAACCTATCTTTGTGACAGACATTTACCATAAAACGAGGCTAAACGTCCCTAGCAAGCCGACGTTATCCCCTCTCTCACTCACCCATTCCCCTATACTTTAACTACGACAATGAAATCTAAGACGACAGCTTATCTCCTCTGGTTTTTCCTCGGTGTTTTTGGAGTACATAAGTTCTATCTCGGCAAGATCGGAATGGGGATCCTCTATCTATTCACGGCAGGCTTCTTTGGCATTGGCCTGCTGATCGATCTATTCACCCTCGGAGGAGAAGTCGATACCTACAATGCCCTAGCGATCGCTAAAGAATATCGACGCTAGCGCTAGCACCTCTCCCCACATCATGGATAAACGATGCTGACGACGATGAAGAAGACCTTAATCTTCGCCACGATCCTATCTCTCGGGCTGGCTACGTCCTGCCGATCTAAGGACGACACCCCTAAGCCCAAGCCTGGCACGGAGCAACCACAGAAGCCCGACCAGCCCCAGAAGCCCGATGAGCCCAACCAACCTAAGCCTCCCACACCTCCTGCGGGAAAGAAACCCTCGGACTATCACATCGCTACACGTATGACCGTCAAGGTCAACGAGAATAAACAGGTCGAGCTCCTCCGTACGCTCAAGATCGAGGAGCTGGCTTGGGGCGGAGAGAAGGGAGCGATCACGCTCGCTGATCTCTTGCCCTTCGTGACCTTCTCCTCCTCAGAGACGGATGGGACTCCTTATACCCTGACAGCTGATGATCTGAAGCTCCTCGAGCTAGTCGACATGCGCTATCAGGAAGGTGCCGGTGGTAGTGACCACCTTACCTTTAAGGTTCGCTACAATGGAGTAGCTGGTAAAGAGACCTTAAGTATCCCTATTTCTCGCCATGACTACTTCCTGCAGAAGTTCCAAGTCAATGAGGAGTTTGCTTCACAGCATTATCTCGGAGGTCTGGAGCATAAAGGTGTAGTCCTTTTATCTGGACTCCTAAAGGAATACGACCGAGATAAGTACGCCGTAGAGCTCTCTGTTACTCGTTTAGACCATCACAACAACGTCCTTGACTTCGAAGGTATAGTGAACCTCCCTCGCTACAAAAAGGTGAACGTCTTCAGACTTAACTTCCAAGCCTCGGGCTTCAAGCCTCTGTCAGCTCTGAAGGACAATCTGACCTTCTCCACGACCGGACCACTCAACGAATGGCTACGAGATAGACTCTCGAAGAAGAAGACGCTGAATGATGCCGCCATCCTCGAACTACTCACGCAGAATCCTCACTCCTGGCTCAAGCTCTCTAGCCCCTCTATTCGCCTCTCTGCTACACAGCTAGCTGACCTGGTATGGGAGCGGTATGGGAGCGATCTTGCAGGAGACTACTCTGGAGGACATGATACCCGTGACATCTATCTCAAGGACACACGCTTCAAGGTCAAGTCTGCACACTTCGACAGACAGGCTGCTACCGTAACCATAGAACTAGAGCTTACGGGAGCCAATGACATCGCCATCAGTGGGGTGACGAGCACGCTTGTCGTCCGCTCCATCCACCTCTAACCCGCCACCTCCATAGCTTAAAACGAGATCGCCCCGACAAGCCTAGACTTGTCGGGGCGATCTCGTTGATTTACTCGTCGTAGCCCTTAGAGCCAGTAGCTTAGGGTAACGAGTGCATTCGTAGGCTCATTGGGGAAGAGCTGTGAGCCATTCAATACCGAGGTATAGTTCTTTGCATTGAGGACATTGCGCACCTGTACGGCCAGCCCAAAGCCTCCAGGCAAGCGATAGCTAGCACCGAGATCAAGCTGCGTGTAGGGAGGGAAGCTTAGTTCCTGACCAACGTTGTAGTACATCGCATCACGGTAGCTTAGGCTATAGTTCAGCGAGAGCTTACGGAGCGCCCCACACTGGAAAGCATAGCTCCCGTAGGTGAAGAACTGCTTGCGAGGTACCCAGCTCATAGGCGTACCCTCACGGAGGTTCAGCATCTTCGTGATAGGAGTTTCCTTAGCGTCCGCTACGTGGATATCCGTGTAGCTGTAGCCTGCCACCAGCTCAATACCAGGGAGGGGACGATAGGTCAGATCCGTCTCGAAGCCACTTCCCTCCGTAGCACCTACCTGCGCCATAATGTTGTAGCGCTTAGGCTTGCCATTCTCCTGCTCCGTTATCGAGGTGCCAGCGACCTCATTGTTACGGCGGATGTGGTAGGCAGAGAGGTTCAGCTGTAGGACATGGGAGAGCGTGTACTTGGCACCGACCTCGAACTGGTAGCCTGACTGAGGAGCAAAGTAAGCACCGCCACGGCGCTCCGTGATCTGGTTCCCCTCCTTGTCGTAGAAGCGCTCACGGTTCTTGTCCAAGCTGGTCGTCTTATCGGGGATATAGAAGCTACCTAGTGAGGCATAGAAGGAAAGCGCTTCTACGGGCTGATAGACGAGACCTAGACGGTAGCTAATCGCTCCGTCAGAGCTCTTCTCATAATCACTACGGGCAATATCATCGTAGCTGTGCTTCCCGTCCTTGATCGCCAGCCCAGAGGTATGGCGGTAGCTGTAGTGGTCATAGCGAATAGCCCCCATAGCCTTGATCTGCTCAGATAGCTCAAAGACATTGGAGAGAGCGAAGCCATGTACCCAGACCTGCTGAGGGCTCGCCTCGGAGAGCTTCGTCTTGGCGTGACCGTTGAAGCTCGGATTGTAGGTCGTATTCTCCGAATAGGTGAGGGGTTCGCCATCGCTATCGAAGGTACGGCCATCGGCCTGTACGTCTGGTCCATTGTAGCCCGTGTAGGTCGTACGCTTCAGATGCGTAGTGCTATAAGCGAAGCGCAGGTGATTCTTCACCGCCCCGAGGTAGAAGCTCCCTGAGAGATCGAGGGTATTCTGTAGCGTCTTAGCGATGTGCTCAAAGCGAAGAGGGAAGGTAAACTGGACGTGATCCAGGTCGTAGTACTTCTTATTCCCCGAAGCATCCTTCGTATAGTAGCCGTACTTCGCTCCAGGGGTGAGGCTCGTCGGATAGGAGAGCTCCTCCGTGCTGAAGTAGTCGATGTCATCATAGGCATAGGAGAGGTAGTCAGAGAGCTTCCACGAAGGTGAGAGGGAGAGGCTGTACTTGAGGCTACCATTGTAAGCACGGTTGTACATAGCATCGGAGGCATCATTGTAGCGCCAGTGACGCTTGAGCCCTGGGAGTTGCTCGCCTGCCTTGGCGAAGAGCTTACCATCACTCACACGGTACATGTCGTCATCCAGGACGGGTGCTAGGCCTGCGTCAGTACCATAGAAGTCATTGCGCCCTTCGAGGCGAAGCACCAAGCTGTGGATCCCCTTCGTATAGCTTAGGGCGGTGAAGAGGGATCGACTCTTGTCATTCGTCGATCGCCACTGCTTGCCACCAGAGAGGAAGCCACCAGCGTAGAAGTTCAGCCCATCGGTGATCTTCCCCTCGACATGTGCTCCGAGGTCGAAATAGCCTAGCGAGCCACCACGGAGGTGTGCACCGAGAGCAAACTGCTCTGTCGGTACTCGGCGAGTGATATTGACCACACCACCAGTAGCAGCGTAGCCATAGAGGACAGAAGCAGGGCCTTTAAGCACCTCAATACGCTCGACATTGTAGAGGTCGCCCAGGGGGTAAGAGTTGATCGTCGAGCGTTCGTCACGCACACCGTCGACCATATAGATCGTATTGTAGAAGCCACGGACAGAGACCTCACGGAAGGCTCCATAGCTAGACTTCATCTGCACCGCAGGCACGAAGCGCATCGCATCAGTGACCTGAGTGATAGCACGCTCTGTAAGGGCAGAGGCATCCAGGCTACTGATCGTCAGAGGGAGCTTCTTGACGGGGACAGCCAGTGGGCTGACACCGACTTCGAGATTCTGGCGGCCATAGACGGAGATGCTATCAAGCTGGTGAATCGTATCCCGACGAGACTGTGCACCGAGACTACTCGCTAGGCAGAGTAAGCCCAGGAGGGAAAGGGTAAGCATTTTCTTCATAAGATGTCTTACACGTAGAATAAAAGAATGAAGTGATAAGAACTTGGTTTTGGTTAGAAGGAGTCAGAGGGCTTAGCTGATGTGCCCCTCTCCTCCCGACAAGCGCAAAGATAAGGCATTCTTTTAGACCTACCTTACTTCTCCGATCGGGCACTTTTTGCTATCCCCAATCCCCTCTTCCCTCAAACAACTAGTAGGCACTACTGTTGCCCCTCAGGTGGCACTACTGTTGCCTCTCGAGAGGCACTACTGATGCCCCTTTTGAGGCAACACTGTTACCCCCAAGCCCATCGCCCCCGATCTGGGGTAGCTTCATCCTAGCACCAAGAGGAGACATTACCTCGCCTATGTATAGGGGTGAATAGGTAGTCATGCTGAGGGCTATGCCTATAAAATAGGCAGCCTCGACCCTGAAAGGAGGAGGGGTCGAGGCTGTGCAATCCATGTGTGTTCGTCAAGGCATCCCTGCCTGAACTAGATCATTGGTAACAATTACGATTGCTTCGAATTGATGTAACAAAGGTGATAAGAATAGAGCAGAAAAACAAGCTTTATGCCCTCTGAGCTAAAAGTTTAACCTCTATTCACATAGCACGTAAAGGTAAAGCTTAGAGGTCCCGCTTACACAAAGAGGTTTACCTTAAAGTGCTAAGAAAAGTAGTCAGTCCACCTCCTCGATGCTTAACATTCGTTAACTGAAAAGACAGCCCTACTTCCTTTATTTTTTTAGACCCTTCACTCGGGAGGGGTGTTGCTTGACGAAATCGGCCCAGTTCTTCGTTGCCCCCGCCCCACTACTCCGAAGTGGTGAGGAGGTCAAGAAGTGATGGCAGAGTGCTGCGGCAAGTCCATCCGTAGCATCAAGCTCCTTGGGCATCTGCTCGGGAGGGATCTTGAGATAACGCTGCACCATGCCTGCGACCTGCTCCTTGGAAGCAGCCCCATTGCCCGTGATCGCCTGCTTGATACGCATAGGCACATACTCGGTGATCGGGATATCACGAGTCAAGGCGGCAGCCATCGCCACCCCCTGGGCTCGCCCCAGCTTCAGCATGCTCTGGACATTCTTGCCAAAGAAGGGGGCTTCGATGGCTAACTCGTCGGGATGGAACTCATCAATCAGCCCCCGCACACGCTCGAAGATCTTCTTCAGTCGGAGGTAGTGATCTTCGTACTTATTCAGAGCGATGACTCCGAGAGCTAGCAGACGAGCCTGCTGTCCCTTGACCTCGATGAGTCCATAGCCCATGACGATGGTACCGGGGTCGATCCCCATGATGATACGTTCGCCCACAGTCAGTTCTTTAGATGAAATAGAGGAGATAGTAGGGGGAGGCTAGTTGGTATGATCAATGGTATGCATGATCGTACTAAAGCCAATGACCTCCTCCCCAAACGTGTCTACCAAACGCTGAGCAAGCGTGAGACCAAGGTCTGAGAGTAGCTCCTGCAGATGGAACTGACTAGGGGTATAGAAGTGCAGGGCGAAGGAGCGGGTCTCCTCCTCTTCCTCGCGAGGCTGGATACGATGCAGGCGGAGCTCGGAGACCGATCCGTGGTGCTGTAAGGCTGGGAGATAAACGCGACGCATGAAGTCAAGGAAGTCAGTCTCCCGAGTAGGCGTCAGGATGAAGGTGGTGTTATATAGGATCATACTTGTCGTGATATAAGCCGTGAGAGTGGGAGAAAGTGAAAACTTTTTCCTCCCAGAAGTAGGACAAAGATACTGGGAAATGAAATATTTACTACCTTTGTAGCGATGATGGGGGCAAGAGGCCTCATCTATTTGTCATTCAGCAATTGGGGTATTAGCTCATCTGGCTAGAGCGCGACACTGGCAGTGTCGAGGTGAGCGGTTCGAGTCCGCTATACTCCACATAGCATGAGGGACATGGCGTGTCCCCTCATCATATAATACCGCAGAGAGACCTCATTGGGGTCCATATGAGGGGCTGAAAGATGCCGAGACCTCGATATAGTAGCTTCGACTTATTGCTGAGTCGAAAAGTTGCCGTATCTTTGCGGTGTTATTCATGACGAATTCGAAATCAATAACTATTTAACGTAAAGAAAGAAGATGAAGAAGTTTTTCGCTTTCGCAGTTGTAGCTGTTGCAGCTACTTTTGCTTCTTGCTCTGGTAACAGCGACAAGAACGCTGCTGACTCTGTAGCTATCGACAGCACGATCGTAGAAGAAGTAGTAGCTCCAGTAGACTCTGCTGTTTCTGCTATGACTGACTCTGCCAAAGCTGTTATCGACAGCCTTGTTAAGTAAGCACTGCACAAAACAGAGCTTCAGTCCCCAGGACTGAGACTCGACGGAAAAAGGTCTCGTGGGTCACTGATCCGCGAGACCTTTTCGCTTGTTCCTCCTCTAGAGGCTGAGGGATACTCCTCACCTTGATATACATCTTACCATCGAAGAAGATCCTATGATCACCGTAGAGCGCTATCACGACATCAGCATGGGCCACCGCGTCGTCGGGCACGAGAGCAAGTGCCGTCATCTGCACGGACACAACTACCGCATCCACTTCGTCTGCTCCGCTCCCGCCCTAGACTCCTTAGGACGAGTCATTGACTTCTCTGAGATCAAGGAGCGCCTTTGCCTTTGGCTGGAGACCGAGTGGGATCATAAGCTCATGCTCTGGAGCGAGGATCCGCTTCTCTCGGAGCTCAAGCGCCTAGCACCAGAGGATCTCTGCATCGTCTCCTTCAACCCCACAGCCGAGCAGATCGCCCGACATCTCGTCGAGGAGGTCGGGCCTCGTCAGCTAGCTGGCACAGGGATCACCCTCGTAGCTTGCCGTGTCGAAGAGACACGTAAGTGCTCAGCCACCTACACGCGCTAAAGCATCACCTCCCCACAGGGAAAGCAGCGAGCCCTCAGAGTCAATCGACTCTGAGGGCTCACTGTTAATTCGTCTCTATATCCACTTGAGGTAAATTCCTCGATCTAGTGTGGTCCCACTTGGGCTTGAACCAAGGACTCCCTGATTATGAGTCAGCTTAGACTAGCTGATATAAAATAGATTAGCCGCTAGGTGTAAGTTGATTCGTCAGGGAGTAGGGCTATTTGAGCAACCCAAGCACTACGACAAGCGTCACGACAACGACGATAGAAATAGCTATCACGATGAGGTACGTGCCCCTTATTCGTAGTACTTAGAACGCTCTTCAATGCTATCCAGCTTCCTTCTTGATTCTTCAAACATTTCATCCAAAGGGTCGTCTGTCTTCCATACTGAGGATAAGTCTGGGGTAAGGTGAAACTTCCACGTTGCAATACGTGTAACGCCAGCGCCAGACTTTGCACGGAATGTATGGTCTAAGGTTATCTCCATTATCTCAGGCTTAGAGGAAGTACCACTAGCGACATCCAACTCTGAGACGTAGATAGTATCTAACTTACCCCACTCAACAGGCTCATAACTGCTAAAGTCGTGTAGCGTCTTTCTAAGCTCTTCACGGACTGCATCCTCAGCCTTGCTCATAGGTGATTTAACACAGGAGGACAGCGATAGCAGGACTATCGATGATAGTAGTAGTTTCTTCATAGTGATATTTGTTAGTGTTACCATTGCGACATACTTCGGTCTATGATGCGCTCCACGTAGAAGAACGCACGAACATTACTTAGATCTATCGTGAAGTCCTCATACTTGCTGTTCAGTGAATGCAGGGAGATTGTTCCATTCTTCTTGCTGTGCTTGGTGAGCTGCTTGAGTAGGATGCCCTCCTCTTCTATCACGACTACCACATTAGGGTACTTCGTGTTGATTAGCCCGTACTGCCAATCTTCGGGGTATACCTCACGACAGAGGACAACGTCCCCGTCACAGACGGAGCGTTTGGTATCGTCGTCCATACTATCACCCTTGACTCGGAATAGCTTGTAGCGGTCAGACACTTCACGCTCCAGCACGACCTCCATAGTGTCGAACTCTTCGTAGACCTCTTCTGGGTCTTGGGAGGGGTCTTTGTCGTAGAGGAAGCCCTTACCTACGCCAGCTTGCGCCTCTATGGGGATTATGGGGAGCGTCTGTATCGTGCGAGAGCCAGCAGGCACAACCTCTACCTCCTTGGGGGCTTTGTGGGGCTTCTGCGGGGCTTCTGATCCATCCACGAACATCTCACCCTCGCCCGATAGAAGCCAGCTCCTATTGTAGTAAGGGAAGGCGGATTTAATCTTATCAGCCATTTTCACGGATATGCTCTGTGTCTTCCCGTTGTTTATGTCGTATAGGGCTTGGGAGCGACCCATTCCGAGCCTCGCTCCCAATGTGCTTATGGTCAAGTCCTCGTGCTTAAGTATTCCGCTTAGCACGGTCTGCCCTATGGAGAGTTCTGTGCTCATTGTTGTGCATTCAGAAATTATCTGTATATTTGCACTACCAAATCGCACTTTGGTAGAAAGCCGTCCATATGTCGGCAAGAAGAAATCTTAATTCCCTCTCCTTGGTTGGTGCGACAACCTGGGGGAGGGTACTCTTTTTAGAGAGTATCGCTACTCAGCTATCGGTGATTAAAACGTACGTTCGGGAGTAGTGATTGAACCCCTCGAAGTAGCTGTGGCAACCAATCCACCGCAAGGAGTCCATAAGGGGGTCGCAGGGCGAGAAGCCAGATGCGAGGACAGCCCACCACTGTGGCGAAAAGCTGGTAAATGCTCCGTGTGGAGTGGATAGCACACGGAGCTGGTGACGGGGCGACCGACAGGGAACTGCTGGTACTCCAAACCGAAGCTCCCGATCTCATACGGACAGCTGGAAGAACAGCCCCGTATGGGTAAGGGGGCTTTATGGCTCAGAAGCTCCCTCTTGAGCTTGCTGTATAGTCTTAGAGTAGCATACATATGTACTTATCTAAGGTAGATGCTTCTAATTCATCTATGTAGTTCATATCTGCCTCTCTAAGAGGGTAAAGGGTGTACTTATCATCCTCCTCTGACTCCACTACCTCCCAGAGAGCTTGAGATAGCAGCGTTTCTTTTCCGCGCGCCTTGATAGCATCATAGAGAGCAGAGGGAACAAGTCCATATCTAAGGGCGCAGAAGTTGTCCTCTACGAGCTTTCGGGAATAAGCTTGTTGGTATCCGCAATCAGCAAGGTACAACACCTTGAATAGCCAGTAATAACCCAGTCCGCCAGTCTTGGAAATCACGTAAAGAGCCTTCTCCACAAGTCGTCTTTGATCATCTGGAAGTCTGTCTATTGCATTCATATTTTCCCTTATACTTCTGGTCATCTACTCCACAAATCTAACAAAAAACACCAAAACACCTTACAACGCTTAAAGGTGCAAGGAGCTAAACCACCACAAAAAAGCCTGCTATATATGTACGCACGTGCGCACGTGAGGGCTATACAGCCTATGTGCGACAGGGCGCAAGGCGAGATAATCCACCAAAACTCATCCTCTCAGACAGAAAATATCCGAAGAGAATATTTTTTTCACGCTGAAAATCAATGATTTGCACTAAATCAGAAAGAAACATTCTGAAAATCATTTGTTCATTCAGAAACATTCTGTATCTTTGCAGTGTAAAGGATGAGCAACAACAACGCCACCAATACAGCAGCGGTCTTTGACATACTTGATTAGACAACAAAAGAGATAACTCACGTGGGTGCAATGCCCACATAGTGATTAACAATACAGCTTGCAAGGTCAGACTTAGCGTGCTGACCGCTGAACGGCTAACGACCGACACCCCGCCCCTCGCAAAGGGCTTGCAAGCACTCACCTTCTAAACTTAAAAACAATGAGCAAAGAGATTTGTATGCGTAGCGTTTTCGCACAGCTCATCAGAGAGCTCGGTGAAAGCGAAGGCAGAGACGTATTTGAGTGGTACTGCAGAAGCTACCACGTAACAATCGCCGACAACGCACCAGACACCATTAAGCGTGAGGTGTTCGGCTTGTAAATCTCACCCTAAAAAACAACGCAACGACAATGAGCACAGAAAGAAAAAGCACGCTTAGCCGTGTATTCAGCCTCGCTTGGCAATTCGTCAAGCGCAACGGGTTTAGCCTCTCAGAGGCTCTCAAGACAGCGTGGGCAAATGTTAAGCTACACGCAAAAATGCAGGGCGGTATCGTCAAGTTCTACTACCGCAAGGTAGATGGATCGCTCCGTGAAGCCTACGGCACACTGAAGAGCGAGCTAGTACCCGAGACGAAAGAGACTGGGCGTAAAGCTCCAGACACCTGCCAGACCTACTATGACACCGAGCGCCAAGAGTGGCGCTGCTACAAGGTCGCCAACCTCGTGTACTAACCCATCCCGAGGGGTAGCCTAAACGCTCACACGTGCGGGCTACCCCTATCACTAAAAAAGCACAAGACGATGAGACTTATCCCTAAAAATAGAGAGCAGATGTACCTATGTGCTCTTGTCCTCACGCTAATATCCTTTGCACTCTTTGCGCTAGGTATTCACTTTGACAATCCGATAGACAACTTCTTGCAGATAGCATTCCCCCCTATCTTGTCTATCGCTTTGCGAGAGATAAGCAAGCCTATAGATGATGACTACTAGAAGACTATGGGATATTCAATTAGCTATAGCGACCTCACCTTTGACTACTTCGCTGATGTGGTCAAGAGAGAGCTAGATAACTCTGGCTTGCTCATCGGTGACTCCGAGGGTTGGACTACTGATATTATAGTCAAAGATGATCCTCGCTTTGAGGGTGACTGCTTTCTCGTCATAGATATTAGCCTAAGTATAGATGACAACGCAAGCTGCACAGTAGACTTAGGGTACTCATATCTCAATTGCGAGTGTGAAGAGATTGACCTCCCGGCACTGAAAGGGATAAACACTTGCAGATTATGCGACCATCTTGGGCGAGAGCTAGAAGAGAGACTTAGAGACGAAATAGATTATCGTAAACACCTTACGTCTCTGCCTTTTTGGCGATAGACTACACTTGTATCATTAGTACCCCCTACCCGAAAATCTTGTATCTATCGGGTAGGGGTAGATCGGAAGATCGGCCATTGTGTTTTTTAGGTTAGAAGTGAATGGGTGGGTTAACCTGGGATAGGCAAGCCCACCCGAAAAAATCCAAAAACATTACCCCAATTTAACTATCAGACTATGTCACAGACATTCTTCAAGGTCAACCCCATAGCGTGGTTAGACCTATCCACCACCTGCTTTGACCGCTATGGCGAGCGCCCCGTATCTGAGGCAAATATCGGCACTGCGAAGCTATCTACCCAAGTGGTCATCTACGAGAAAAAGATAGACGACGTAACTGAGTTCATCGTCAAGATAGACGGTTCTACAGTCCTTATGGACTTCGCCACCCTTAAGGGCGCAAAGAGCTACGTCTACGATCTCTACACCTCGCACATAGCCTCTATCATCAGCCCCGTAGCCCCAGAAATAGCCCCAGCCGTCAAGGCTATCGAAGCAGAGTACACCGAAATCTAAAACGAGTAACAAAAACAGACGACGACAATGAGTTCAGACGCAACGACGACGCAGATGATTTACACGGCACTTGCTAAGGCTAACAAGGCAATAGGAGCTATCGCCAAAGGCAACACAAATCAACAACAGGGCTTCAAGTTTCGAGGTATTGATGATGTGTACAATGAGCTGCATTCTATCCTCGCAGATTGCGAGATCTTCATCATTCCCGAGATCGTGAGCTACGAGGTGACAGAGCGACAAGGTCGAAATGGATCGGTGTTGTTGTTCACTCGGGCAACCATCAGGCATCACTTTACGACCTCCGATGGATCGTCTATCACTACCGTGGTCGTTGGTGAGGCTATGGATAGTGGGGACAAGGGAATGAACAAGACGATGAGTATCGCACTGAAGTACGCTCTTTTACAGCTGTTCACCATCCCGACGAGAGAGGAGAAAGATCCAGATGCAAACAGATACGAGCTTGCACCTCAACCTAAGCCACAAGCACAAAGCGAAGACTACCAAAATAGGGTAGAGCAGGCTTTCAATGAGCTAGCACAAGCCAATAGTCTAGAGGAGCTCAAGACAAGGTACAAGGGTCTTCCCTCAGATATGCAGAACGACCGCTCAGTCAAGGGAGAAGCAAGTCGATTAAAAGCAATATTTGAATCAAAGACAGAAAGCAAATGAACCTACTAGACCTTCACAGATCATCGGTTCACTTCGACGAACAGAGCCACACATATACGTCGGCTGATGGTGTGGTTCTATCTGGAGTTACCTCGATAATCAAGCAGGTGTTATTCCCTGATAAGTACAGAGGTATTCCAGATGAGGTGCTTGCTAAAGCTGCCGAACGTGGCACGGCAATACACAATGAGTGCGAGGACATCAACCTCCTAGGTGCTTCGTCACTATCGGACTTCTCCAGCATGGAGGCGCGAAACTACCACCGCCTACTTGAGGAAAACAATATCACGATGATAGCTAGTGAGTACCTCGTTTCGGATGAGTCGGTAGTAGCAACTATGATTGACTGCATAGACGATCAGGGGAACCTCTACGACATCAAGACGACGGCAACGCTAGACCCAGATAGCCTTTCTTGGCAACTCTCTTTCTGTGACTACCTTTTTCGGAGGCAAAACCTCTTCCTAGATAGACCATCATCTAGACTATTTGGCATTTGGTTACGTGGTGACGCTGCGAAGATCGTAGAGGTAGATCGCAAGACGGACGAAGAGATAGAGCAAGTAATAGATGCCTATATCGCTGGCAAGGTAATCCACCCTAAGCCAATCGAGTACAGCTCTCCAGAAGAGGCCGCACTTGCCAAGATAAGCGAGCAAGAGGAGGCTATCATCGAACTCAAACAGATGCTGGACTACCACGAAGCGAAGAAGCAGGAAAGTCTCAATTTGCTCAAAGAGAAGATGGAGCGAGAGGGCATCAAGAAGCTCGAGACCCCACGATTGCTTGTGACGCTGGTTGCAGATAGCACCAGTAGCACCTTCGATAGCAAGCGCTTCAAAGAAGAGCACCCAGAGCTTGCTGAAGAATATACGAAACAAACCACCCGCAAGGGATATGTAAAGATTACACTCCGATGAACTTTGACCTATCCCGTGAGCTCGACAGAGTGCAATTCAAAGAGCGGTGCAACTTCCTCTACCGCCAAGGTGTGCTTGTCGAGCTCACCGAGAAGAGGGGTAAACGCACGCTCAAGCAGAATAGCTACCTCCACCTACTCTTAGCTTACTTCGCCCTGCAATATGGAGAACGTATGGAGTACATCAAGCAAGAGTTCTTCAAGAGGCACGTGAACGCAGATCTCTTCCTCCGAGAGAAGGAAGGTAAAGGTATAGGCAAGTACTATATCCTGCGATCAAGCGCAGATCTTGATACCAAAGAGATGACCACAGCAATAGACCGCTTCCGTGACTGGGCTTCCAAAGAGGTGGGGGTATATCTACCTACTCCAGAAGAGCACGGACTTATTGGAGAGATGGAGCGAGAGGTAGAGATGAATAAACGATGGATATAGACCTATGCAATACTCACTACGACCCTACCAGCAGCAAGCCTCTGACTCTGCCGTCCACTACCTCGAGAATAAGGAGGTGACGAAAGGCGCAGGGCTTATAGTCCTGCCTACGGGGTCTGGTAAGAGCCTTGTGATAGCTGATATTGTAAACCGGTTAGACACGGACGTGCTGATACTACAGCCGTCGAAAGAGATCCTGGAGCAGAACTACCAGAAGCTAATCTCCTATGGCTATATCTTCTGTTCGATCTACTCCGCCAGCTGTGGAAGAAAGAGGACTAAGAGATGGTAGACACCTCCCCCGACCACAGAGGTCTGTGGCAGATACACTCCAACGGCAAGCCCCTAACCAATGTACTTATCCCAGCAAACTAATGATTTCCACAAACGAACAGAGATATATAGACTTCCTAAAAGAGAAGATGGCTATAAGCCTTGACAGTGGATTCCAGATAGACCGAAACGACCTCACCCCGACACTCTACCCACACGTAAAAGACAGCGTAGAGTGGGCTATCCGTGGCGGGTGCCGTGCCATCTTTAGTTCCTTCGGGATGCAGAAGACCGTCACACAGCTCGAGATACTTCGCCTGATTGTGAAGCACGAGGGCGGTAAGGCTCTTATTGTGTGCCCTAAGCGTGTAGTCCACGAGTTCACACTCCAAGCGAAGAAGCACCTCGGGATGGACGTACAGTACGTCCGTAACCGCTCCGAAGTAGAGGCGTGCACGTCTGACGTGATGGTGACCAACTACGAGCGAGTGCGAGACGGAGATATTGAGCCTTCCTATTTCGTAGCTACCTCACTCGATGAGGCAAGTGTACTGCGAGGATTCGGCACAAAGACGTACCAGACATTCCTCCCCCTATTCTCGGGCGTTAGATACCGCTTCGTGGCGACCGCAACGCCAAGTCCCAACCGATACAAAGAGCTTATCCACTACGCTGGATACCTCGGTGTAATGGAGACAGGGCAGGCTCTCACCCGCTTCTTCCAGCGAGACAGCACCAAGGCAAACAACCTCACGCTCTACCCACACAAAGAGGATGAGTTTTGGGTGTGGGTCAGCTCGTGGGCTCTCGTCCTCACCAAGCCCAGCGACCTCGGATACCCCGATGATGGATATGAGCTCCCAGAGCTTCGTGTACACGAAGAGGTGGTAAGCGTCTCGGGCGAGATGGAGTTTGACAAGGACGGGCGAGGCAAGCTATTCAGAAGCGCAGCGCTATCCCTCCAAGATGGGGCAAAAGAGCGAAGGGCAACGCTATCCGACAAGATAGCCCGCCTTGTAGAAATCGTGAACCGCCCCGAGAACAAGGATGACCACTTCCTTCTGTGGCACGACCTCGAAGATGAGCGCAAGGCTATCTGTTCAGCACTCCCAGAATGTAGAGCCGTCTACGGGGCGCAAGATGACGACGAGGCGGACGAGGTTATACGAGCCTTCAAAGATGGAGAGCTTAAATACCTCGCAGCTAAGCCCGAGATGCTCGGTGAGGGTTTGAACTTCCAATACCATTGCCACAAGGCAATTATGTTCATTGACTACAAGTTCAATGATAAGTTCCAAGCCGTACACCGCATCCACCGCTTCATGCAGAAGCACCCCGTAGACCTCTACCTTGTGTATGCGGAGAGCGAGCAAGAGATCTTCAAGAGCTTTATGCACAAGTGGCAACATCATAATCAGATGGTCGCTAACCTCGTGAAGCTATTGCGATCCTATGGGCTTTACCACACGAAGAGCGAAGAGCGCCTGATGCGCTTTATGTTCGGAGAGCGTGAAGAGGCGAGCGGTGAGCTTTGGCGGGCAATCAACAACGACAACGTGCAAGAGTGCCAGAAGATGCCCGACAACTCGGTAGACCTCATCGTGACGAGCATACCATTCTCTAACCACTACGAGTACACCCCGACATACAACGACTTCGGACACAACGAGGACAACGAAGCCTTCTTCCAGCAGATGGACTTCCTCACTCCCGAGCTCCTCCGCATCCTTCGCCCTGGACGCTTAGCCTGCATCCACGTCAAAGATAGAGTACTATTCGGCAGTGCAACGGGTGATGGAATGCCCACCATCGACCCCTTCAGCGAGATGACCGTCTTCCACTATATGAAACATGGCTTTCGATATATGGGACGTATCACGGTAGATACAGACGTGGTCAGAGAGAACAATCAGACCTACCGCCTTGGATATACCGAGATGTGCAAGGATGGTTCCAAGATGGGCGTAGGATGCCCCGAGTACGTGCTACTCTTCCGCAAGCTACCAACGGACACCAGCAGGGCTTATGCCGACATTCCTGTGGTCAAGGACAAGGAAAAGTATAGTCTTGCTCGCTGGCAGTTAGATGCACACGCAAGCTGGAAGAGCTCGGGCGATAGACTGCTCTCCACAGAAGAGATAGCTCGCCTCGACATAGCGCAGATACGCACATTGTTCCGAAAATTCAGCGAGGACAACATTTACAGCTTCGAGCGTCATCTAAGGCTTGCAGAGGACTTAGGAGAGATCGACAAGCTCCCTAAGACGTTCATGGCCATCGATCCCATAAGCCATAAGGATTATATCTGGGACGACGTGACCAGAATGCGGACGCTGAACACGACGCAGGCGCAGAAGGGAAGAGCAAAGCATGTATGCCCGTTTCAGCTTGACATCGTGGAGAGACTTATCACACGATACAGCAACGAAGGCGACTTGGTGTTTGACCCATTCGGAGGCATTCAGTCCGTTCCATATTGCGCCATCAACCTCGGGCGAAGAGGGCTAAGCACTGAACTCAATAAAGATTATTGGCGTGACGGGATCTCCTACTTGAAGGAGGCTGAAATGCAGGTCACAAGCCCTACGCTATTTGACGTTCTATTTACAGACCAACAAGAATGAATGTATCAACACTGACCACTGATGAGCGGAGAGCGCACCAGCGCACCGCCATCAGTCGAGCTAAGGAAGCTCTTGCGAAAGCACACAACACACACCCAGATAACTGGCTCACCGCACGGGAGGCGTGTGCGATGCTTGGAGTCTCGATGCCCACCCTACTAAAGGGGCGAAACGAAGGTAAGTACTCCGTAGTCCATCACAATCGCTCACGCTACTACTATGACAGACGCAGTCTCGAAGCAGTCCTTGGAGCAGAGGGTTCTGGAAGCGATACGATCGAGGCTTGACGAACTCCAACGGACGAAGAAGATACCCCTCACCGTCCGAAAAGAGGAGATCCCCGAGGTGGTAGGCTTGCCTTTCTCCGAGGTTCACTCCACGCTACTCTACTTGTGTCGCAGTGGACACCTACGATACGGAAAGACAGTAAACAGCTACTACTTCACCCTCCCCCACCTATGAAGCTCACGAAAGAAGAGATTGCCCTGCTCGACAAAGACCCTAAGAGCTTCCTTGTCCGAGCTTACAAGTCCGCATACCCCGAGATCAGTATCCGAGAGGTGGCAAAAAGAGTGGGGCTGTCGAAGACGCAAGTACACCGATTTTTTGAGGTTAATGGGACACCCGATGGGACAGCCGATGGGACAGCAAAACACGCTCCACAAAAGGGCAAACTAGCAAAGCGTGGGACAGCCGATGGGACAGCTGATGGGACAAAACGCCCTACCCTCACAGCGCTCCTCAAGCCGATATTTGAGAGCTTCTTTAAGAGCAGGACAAATATGGACTTCGTATGGAGCTCAAAGGAGATGAAGAGCCTAAAGGACTTCGGCGAGAAGCTCAGGGCATCAATCAAAGCCAAGGACAACCCACACGACGACGAGCATATAGCGTCTGCACTCCCGATATTCCTCTCCAAGATAGACGACCCGTGGGTGCTATCCCACCTATCCCCCTCCATACTAAACAGCAAGTACAATGAACTCATATCCCACATATCCCGACAGCGCACTCTTACCCGAGCAGAGGAACGACAGCAAGCAGGCAATGCTCTTGAGGTACTCCGAGCTGGGGCTATGTCTGTGCGCCAGCGATGAGCCTGCCCCGACGCTCCCCCAGCTCTCCCGAGCGATGGACGAGGGTCTCATTCGTTCTCTCTGCGCACTGAAACACGATCCCGAGGCTAGGGATCTGATGGAAGCTGAGGTGACTCTGGTTGTCGTAGACCTCTGGCAGTGGTTCGGAGCTAACGACAGCGTACGACTTGCACCCCAGCTGGTAAGGCAGATAATCAACACTTACCCCCATATGTACATAGACGACCTGCGCATCTTCGCAGAGAAGGCACGATCCTCCAGCTTCGGCAAGGTGTACGGAGCTTTCACCCCTGCGGTAATGATGGAGTGGCTTCGGATCTACTGGGATGACAGACAGCGAGCGATGGAGGAAGAGAGCTACACGAGACACATCTCTATGAAAGAGCCTGCAAACTACCCTTCCACCTCTGCTCATAGGTACTTCGCTGACCTAGCAGACAAAAAGAAGATGATATGACACACATACCCACAACAGACGAGATACAACAAGCTATAGCCTCCAATAAGCACCTACAGCGTTGCTTGGCTAATGCAATGGCAAGTGCCGTCTCAGACCTATTCTCCAAGCCAACTATGACGCAGAGTAAGGCTTACAGAGCATTTGGTAGGGCTAATGTAGATAGATGGTGTCGCCTAGGTCTCCTTCAAGCTAGGAGGGCAGAGAGCGGGCGGATAGCCTACTACACTTCGGAGTTAATCAATGCGCAAAACAAGAGCTTCTACTTATGAAAAAAATCCCCGATGAAGTAGTGGACAAGGTGATGCAGGTCTTCTGTAGCAATAACATCCCTTTGTCTGTCGCCGTTCGGGAGGTTTTGCTGGATTATCCCGATCTGAAAGAAAGCACAACGACAAGAGCTGCATCTCTTGATCCACGATACAAGAGAAACCCCAACGTTAATCCACAAATCACTCAAGAGATAGTAGATGAGATCTTCCGAATAGCACAAGCCGAGGGGGTGAAAATCTCGATTGCCGTCAGAAAGTATAAGGCAGTCAGCGGATGTGTCAATACGGAAAAAAGTCTGATGTGCAGGCTAAGGAAAGATAGTAGGTATGATCATATCGGAGTTGGTCAAATACGCAACGGGTGGGATTCTTCGGAGTACACCTGTTTTTGGTCTATCGAAAGGCTCATAGAGAAAGGATATTTAGTCAAAGATTAGACATAACGAATATAGAAAAATGGAAATCCAAGGAACAATCATTCAAGTGCTTCCCCTAGAGACGGGGGTGAGCAAGTCAGGAAACAGCTGGCAGAAGAAGAACTTCGTCATCGAGACTGTCGAGCAGTACCCTAAGAAGGTGTGCTTTCAGATCTTCGGCGACAAGTGTAACCAGCTCGCCCCGAAGGTGGGAGACGTCGTCACGGTGAGTTTCAACGCAGAGAGCAAGGAGTTTAACGGGAAATGGTACACCCAGCTAAGTTGCTGGAATATCGAGCCCCAAGGAGCACAGCCGACAGCGTACACCCCGGTGCAGACAGCCCCCGCTCCAGCACCCCAGCAACCTATTCAGCCCCAGCCAACGACCGCAAATGACCTCCCATTCTAAACAAAGAGACATGGCAACCAAAGAAAAAGACGAGAAGAAGAGAGCTCTCGAGCTCTTCCGTAATCTTAGCGAGGAGCTAGAAAAGAGCTATGAGATGCTCAAGCTTATGTGTAAGGCACGTGATAGGGAAATCGATGAAAATGAAACCTTCACAAGAGGAGAGGTAAGGGGTTTTGTTAAAAGCATAGCCGACATGGGCTTTGGGATAAAGATTCTTTATGACGCCATAGAAGTCATTGATGGGATTATAGACCTGTTAGAAGATGACTCCGAGGAATAACAGAGCAAAGGATATGGAAAAACACCCTCTACTCATCGGTATAGACCCCGACACACAAGCCTCGGGATGGGCTTGCCTTGATCTTAGCACACGCACCCTCCACCTAGAGACCATCCCCTTTTTTGACATCGTGCGACTGCTCGACGAGTGGAAATCCGAAGTCGAAGAGAAGTACCTCG
>ERZ773010.52-NODE-52-length-88755-cov-4.271308_pt1 | contig 88755 bp, 60 predicted proteins | sample MGYA00580842_ERZ773010 | MGnify/ENA primary metagenome ERZ773010 (study PRJEB29015, sample SAMEA2737982) | human oral metagenome | biome: human oral; feature: human-associated habitat; material: dental | place: China | collected 2107 ... | reverse complement strand
TCCTCCTTTATCCCTTACTACTTTCTCCCTTTACTACTTTCTCCTTCCTCCCTTTACTACTTATTTCTCGTTTATTTCCCATCCCATCACCGCCGACACCAAAGGCACGAGTGTCATGCATAGCTTTTGCTGTCCCGAATAATTGGGATGGTAGCTTGCACCAAGGTCTTTTTCCACCGTAATGATGCCTGGCATGAACTCGGCAAAGTGCACATCTTTATGTGCAGACAGGCGTTGTTGCAGCACCTTAAAGCTTGCAGAGAGGTAAGCACCTGCCGAATGGGGTCGAATACAGATAACGGGAACGGGGCCATATTGCTTGCGAACAAGTTCGATAAGCCTAACGTAAGCCCCTACATACTGTTCAACTGAGGGTGTAACGGTGGTAGAATAGTCGTTTGTACCAAGATTTATGAGTACCAATTGAGGGTGATAGGCCTTAAAGTCGTAAGAGATGGTGTCGTGTTGGTCGAACAGTTGCAAGTAGCGTTGCGACATGTTGCCCTTCGATATTTGCACCGAGTCGTTCCAATTGCGCACCATACCACGCCCAGAATGTGCTGCCAGCACATAATCGGCACTGAAATAGCGGGCCAAGAGGCAAGCGTAGGCCTTGTCGCAGTTTTCTGTTTCGAGTTTAAAGGGGTCGGTAGCCTTGTTGCTTTCAGTGCCATAGCCACAGGTGTACGAGTCGCCAATCACTTCGATAAGGCGTTTTGGGGCAGGAACGGCATGTAATGAGCCACCTTTCGACAAGTGGAAGGTATGCACCATGGTGCATCCGTATTCGCCTTCGGTGCATTTTTGCAACACCAATTGGTGCTTTCCAGCCTTCAAACCATTGGCCAACACAACACGTTGAGGCGTGTTGCCTTTCACCTTAATCTTCTTTACCCACTTGCCATCAACGAAAACGTTATGGTAGCTTTCGCCTTCGTCGGACAGATAGACGGCAATCTCGGTACCTGTAAAGCCCGTTCGCAGATACGTTCCTACCCAGTCGTAGCGTACGGTGCCTGCCGTGACGTTGCGTTCTACGCGTCCGATGTATTGCACTTCGGGACTGGTGGCTTTTATTTGCGTGTCGTTGGCAGCCAGTGCAGAAGTTGGAACGAGTGCAGCGAATAATATAAGGAGTGCGGCGAACATGGATTTAAAGATGTGGCGGGTTGAAGTTGCCGTGTTTGTTGCACCTATATAATAAGGAGTGTTGATGTTGCGGATGGGGTTCATGTTGGTGAGTTAGGTTTTGTTTACGTTGTGAATATTGGCGATAAAGCGGTTAGATGCTTTTCTTTTTATTCGGAAAAGCCTATTGTAAGGTGTGAAAAACAAACATTGCCTGTGGTTGTGTTGCAACCGCAGGCAATGTCATTGTGTGTCAGAAAAGTTCCCTTTATGGGGTGGGCGAGTGTGGCTAAGCCGGCATAGTGCATGCAGAAAGCTCCATCGCCCTGCTTTTCTCGATACTTATTGCTTCACTACCTTGCGTGTTTTGCCTTGTGCATCTTTGATGATATACACACCCTTACGATTGACCTTGTTTACGCGAACGCCGTCGAGGGTGTATATTTCTACTTGTTTGTTGTCTTCAACGCTGGGCAAGTTGTCGATGCCCGTAGTTACGTTGATGGTGTAGAGGCGATATTTGCTCAGGTCGTTACTAGCAACCAGCACAGTGGCCTTGCCGTTTTCAACGGTCTTAGCAACCAACATGCCTTGTCCTTTGGTCTTCACCGTGATGTCGTCTGCCGTAATATTGCCTGCGGCATGGGTGTAATCGGTGGTGTTTTCAGCGAAGTTTGCAAGCGCTTGTCCCTTGATGCTGATGCCTTCAACGCCAAAGTTGTACACCAGTTCGAGGTCGTCTACGTACAATTCGTCGCTTCCGCTACCTTCTCCTGCATCGGTGTTGGTAGAAAGCGTAACGAGAATAGCTTTTGGGTTGATGCTGTTGTTAACGTATTTGAAGGGGATAGACAAACGTTTCCATTCGCCTTTGGTGTCGGCTATCTCGTTGTTAATTGCTTCAGCCATCTTGTTGTTGTAGGTCTTGTTTTCGGGCAGCTGATAGTAGGTTCCGTCTGTAATCACTGCCTTGGCAGTTGCGTATGGATGGCCGGCAGAAGGTTTGCCTTGCTTGAACTTCACCCACAAAGAAAGGCTGTCGGGACGACCACTTAATTCGGTGTAGAATGGGTCTCCGTTGCCGTCTTTGTCCGTGTTGGAGAGATCGAGGAACGAGTTGTTCTTGGCGTTGGAAGCAGATGAAGAACCTGCATTCAGTCTTCCCGTCGTCAATGTTCCGTTGGCAATAACGCTGAAAAAGATAAAGCTTATCTCTCTCGACTTAATTAATACGCTGCTTTTTCCTGTTGAACCAGGGCGAGTTTGGTCGCTACTGATGGCAGCGTCTGTTTTTGCTGAACTTGCAAACGTCCCCGTAACGCTTTGGAACGAGTGCCAGCGGTTTGGCTCTTTGCTTGTACCGAAGTTTTCAAAGTTACTGTTAGGCACTTGATAGCCTTCGCCGAACAACACCTTAATGGGCATTCCGTTAAAGTTAATGTCGATGTTTGCATGCAGATTATCGGCATTTTCTTGCGCAAGAAGGTTGATGGGCACAGTTCCCAACTTTTCTATTTGTACGCCTCTGTTGGCTTGAAGCAGGCGCGCATTGCCCAATGTATAGGCCGTGGCGGGGATGTTGATGGTGCCAACGTTGAGTTCTTGGCCGCCTACACTAATCGTAAAATTAGTCAAAGAGAGTTTGTAAGTTCCATCTCCCTGTTGGTCTACGTCGATGGAAGCTGTCTTGTTGCTTAGAACTTCGCCATTTACTGTAACCATGAGTTTACCCGTATAGGTTTTCGCAAATGTGGTATAAGCGCCTAAGACAACGAATAATGCTGTAAAAAATCTTTTCATACTATTACTGAAATTATGGTGAACGCGATGGAGTACACCCTGTTAAACAAGTTGCAAAGCTAATAATTTTTTTTGATATGACATATTCTTTAAACAAGAATAAATGTTTAATGTGGCATATTTTACGTAACTTCGCGGTATGAAACTAGGAATGTTATTGTTTTTGCTGATCCCTATTGTTGGGCATGTTTATGTGTTTTGGCACGTTTGGAACATTGTTCCGCTGAACAATTGGTTGAAAATCATCCTGTTGGTGTTGCTCTCATTGGGCTTCATCTCGCTTGTTGTGGGCTTTGGTGCAGGGCTAGATAAGATGCCCATGCCCCTCGCCACGGCCATATATGAATTAGGAACGTCATCGGTTTTCGTGTTGCTCTATGCCGTGATGCTCTTTCTCTTGCTCGATTTAGGACGCCTTGCGCATCTCGTTCCCAAACAATTCTTGTATAACAGCTTGTCTGGTACGCTCACCGTGCTGGGCATATTGTTGGCCGTGTTTGTGTATGGCAACATTCATTATAATAATAAGGTGCGCCAAGACCTGCACCTAAACACCTCCAAACACTTGGACAAGCCTTTGAAAGTGGTGATGATTTCCGACCTGCACTTGGGGTATCACAACCGCAGAGCAGAGTTTGCACGTTGGGTTGACTTGATTAACGCCGAACGTCCGCACCTTGTGCTCATCGCTGGCGATATCATCGATATCAGCGTGCGACCATTGTTGGAGGAGAAAGTAGCCGAAGAATTCCGCCGAATAAAGGCCCCCATATATGCCTGTTTGGGCAATCACGAATATTATAGTAATGAAGCAAGGGCCGAAAAGTTCTATCGAGATGCCAACATCAATCTGTTGCGTGACAGTGTTGTACAGGTGATGGACCTCAATATTGTGGGTCGCGACGACCGAACTAATGGCCGAAGGGCTACGTTGAAGTCGCTGATGGGCAAGGCTGATCCTTCAAAATACACCATCTTGCTAGACCATCAGCCCTACCATTTGGAAGAAGCGCAACGCGCAGGGGTGGATTTTCAGCTTAGTGGGCATACGCATTACGGGCAGGTTTGGCCTATATCATGGATTGAAGACGCCATGTACGAAGATGCATACGGACCGCTGACGAAAGGCAACACACGTTATTTCGTTACTAGCGGAATCGGTATTTGGGGCGGAAAGTTCAGAATTGGCACACGTAGCGAGTATCTCGTGGCCAAGATAACGAGAAGCTTTTAAGGGCCGATAGTGTTTCATTGGGCAGGGCGCGCGAATCGCAAACGTTCCTTGCAGATGTTGATCAAACTACAGATGATAAACAAGTTTAAGCTAACAAAAGAACATCTAACGACATGGTTTGGCGAGTTTAACCGCAATTATTTCGAGGGTAAGCTGCCACAGCCACGTCTTGCGCTTTCACGTTCGAGAAGGCAATTGGGCTCGATGCGCTTTAAAAGGCGGATGAGAATGGGACGAGTAGAGACATACGACCATGCGATACACGTGAGTATATTGTTTGAGCAGGGTGAAAACGAATTTAAAAACGTGTTGTTGCACGAGATGATTCATTATTATATAGCGTATAATAACATTCAAGATACTGGTCCGCATGGTGAGGTTTTTAGGAAGATGATGAACTGGCTGAATAGCGAACACGGCTGGAACATGAAAGTTTCTGAAAACGGGAAGGCGTTGCAGATGGCGCAAGAGAATATTCCACGGCGCGAATATCTAGTGCTGGCCTTATCACTTTGCTCGGGTAAAAGACTGCTGTCGGTGGTTTCGCCAAACAGCTTTCGCACGCTTAACCAGCAGATAAAACGAGTTAAGCAGTTGGAAAGCTATGGCTGGTACGTGTCAAGTGATGTGTATTTTAGCAACTATCCACGGGTAAGAACGCTGCGCGGAGTGGAGGTAGCGCCCGACTTTTTTAATGAAATGCTGAAAAAGATGCAGCATTTGGATATTCCCCAATAACCTTATTATACGCATAGAGGAAACTTGGGGTGGGATAAAGGACTTTTAGAGCTTGCCTTAGAGAAGAGGTGAAAGTAGTCGGATGAGCGATTCCCACAGGCGAGCGAGGAAAGGACGATGGGCAAAAATGTCGGGACTATCTAGCACGATACACTCTTCTTCGTCGGCCAAGAACACCTCTTTCATCCTCAAAGCCATTTCCCTGTCGTACAAAAACACGTTAGCCTCAAAGTTATTTTCGAAACTTCGGAAGTCTACATTGGTAGAACCGCAGCTGCAAAGGCTGTCGTCGCACACCAATAGCTTGCTGTGGTTGAAGCCGGCACAATAAAAACAAATCATAACACCAGCTTCTAAGGCTGCTTGCACATAGGAACGGCCCGCCCACTCAATGATTTTGGAGTCGGTTCGGGCAGGTAGCATCAGGCGAATGTCCACTCCTGCCTGCCGTGCAGTTCGCATCGCGAAAAGTATTGGCTCTGTTGGCAGGAAGTAAGGCGAGGTCATATATACGTATTTCTTAGCTTCGAGCAGTATGCGCATATAGCCTTGCATGATGTCGGGCCATGGCGACACGGGACTGCTTGTTACTACTTGCGCGATGCAATTGTTGCGAATTTTGGGCGAAAGCACGGGGTAGTACACCTTATCGGTGATAAGCGTGCGCGCCATAAAGTACCAATCCACCAAGAAAGCACGCTGAATGCCATACACGGCACCACCCCGAAGACGTATATGGGTATCGCGCCACTCTTGTTTACGCGTGCCCTTCACATACCGTAAGGCTACATTCATTCCGCCGATGTAACCCGTTCGCCCGTCGATAATGCAGAGTTTGCGGTGGTTACGGTAGTTCATCTTGCTGGTGAACATGGGGAAACGCACGGGCATGAACGACTGAACCTGCACGCCACCACGAGTCATGCGGTCGAAAAACGCACTATCTACACTCCAACAACCCACATCGTCGTATATCAGACGCACTTCTACACCTTGCTGTGCCTTGTCTATGAGCGCATCGGCAACAAGTCGGCCCAACGCATCGTCTTCAATAATATATGTGCCCAGGTGTATATGATGCTGCGCTTGACCAATTTCGGCAAGCAAGTCGAGGAAAAAATCGTGCCCGGAGGTGAATATCTCCACCTCGTTATCTTTGTAGGGTAGGGCCAGACTTAGGTTGGTGAAGAGGTTTATCAATTCCTTGTGGGCGTCGGGTAATTGCAGCTCGCCCTGTTCAGCATATTCCAGCATGCTGCGTTTGGTGAGCCTGTCCATGCTTCGCTGACTGATGAGGCGTTCCTTACGTGTGTTTTGCCCAAAGAAAAAATAAAAAACAATGCCCACAACAGGTACGAACGTGAGCACAAGAAGCCACGCCATAGTCTTTGCCGGCTGCCTATGGTCCATCAAAACACGCACCATCACACCCATGGTGATGATGATGTAAAGGGCGATTATGGCGTTGTAGACATATTGCATAGGCACGTTTGTTGCTACTTTTGCTATTATGCGGCTTTTTGTATTTTTGTGGGAATACCTTGTTGTGCGGTATTCTCGACCTGTTTAGCCACATCTCTGACAAGCGTTGGCTGTGTGGACGCTATCTGTATCTTTTGGTTTATACCGCTTTCCTTTTCTTTCCGTATGCACAAAAATACACATTGTTTTTATAACTACAAAACAAACGACACATAAATGTACATCTCTGTCAGTATTTATATATGGAGTTACTGTTCGGCTTTGTGAGCCTACGTAGGACATTCTTTTTCTCATAATCATTGCTCTTTATTTGAAATGTTGATGATACTTTCTGATTTTGTTTAAAAATTATTACGTTTTGCTTCGTTATTATTTACCTTTTTATTAACTTTGCAAACGATATGAAGAAGTAAACAACTAATAGGGTGAAAGTAAGGCGATGTGTCTGTTTCGAGAATAAGCATTTCGAATATGGCAACAAATCGTTCTTACGTAATACGTGTTGACGATACATCGTGAGATGTTTTGACAGCAGAAGGTATCCAGGCAACAACCGAAGGAATGCTAAAAGGAATGTGAATCCATGAAAAAGCATGAGAATACCTGAACTACACATTATATATATAGCGACAATTTCGTTAGACATGGGGCGGGCAAATACGTTTGCTTGGTTGTATCGTGGTGAGTGAACGCACTTTTCGAGAAATATGGAAAGAAAACGTAAGCATCCAGATAAAAGTGTGAAGGCATTAGTGCCCGAACTGATAAAATGCACTTGTGTCGAATCAGAAGACTTAAAGAGTAAACTTGATAATAAATACCAAAGAAAAGTCGGATAAACTAATTTTGTGTTGTTTGGTATAAGAAACAAGGTGATGTGCCATGACCTACTCTCTCGAAGTGGTTTTCCCGATAGGAATCCGACGCGTAGAGAAAAGGTAGGGTAGGGATTATGGCTACATTGCTGAAGTGAGAAAGTGTGATTTTGAAAGGGCAATAAGCGAACCCTTGAAGTCAAAATGCAGTTCTTGTTTGAGTAAAATGAACTATATGAGAGAAAAAGAGAGAAAAGAAGGTGTGGTAGGCAACAACTAATGGTGATACTTGTGAGGTGGCGCAAGAGGCATTGTTACCTTGCATAACTGTTTGTTGAGAGGAATGTCTACTGACCTTTGGGCATGGACGAGTCTAAGTTAATTCGTCCATGCTTTTTTCTATTTACGAAATATAATGTTTGTAAAACGAACTTAAAGTGTATTATTTTATGTTGTTTAGCATATTTGGGCATTTTATTTACATTTTTCTTGCGTCATTAAAGATTAATTTCTAACTTTGCCATACGTTAGTTTGAAATGAGCGTATTATAAAACCTTATATACAAACATTCCTTACTAGACGTTATTCGGCGACTCCTAAGCGTAGGAGAACGAATGTCGGAGATAGAGAGCGTAAATTTTCTATACATGATAACATATATATGTATAAAATGTTCAGTAGTGACTTTGTGTCTCTCTGCTGGATTATAGGACATGAAAACATGATGTTTAAGTGATCATGAAAACATAAAGCTCTTACAAAAAAACATGAAGAAGGCAAACGGTCGTACTTAACAGCAAAGGTGCTTATTCTGTAAACGTGAGCACAAAGTGGAGAAGTTGACGTTTTAAGAAAACGAAATAAACGAATAAGAGAGAGAATGATTAGATGAAACAAGGTTCCTGCCGTTAAGCCTGATACACGATACTGGATTTAAAGACTCATTGTTTTGACTTGAATAGTTGGGGTAGAAAACCTCCTTTCAACCAAGGATGATGGAGGATAACAAGTTTGTTCGTGTGCAGGTTGTTTAAAAACGAAGGAATTCAATGGAGATGAACACTTCCCCTATTGTTGGACTGTTCGATCGTAAAGTTTGCCTCTCTCATCATATCCACACATTGTTTTCGCTCGATGATTCGGGAGAATGAGCCGTTGTTTGCCTCTTCTTATAGAGAGAAGAGAATGGGTAAATGAACAATTAAGCCTGTGTCTTCCTGATGAAGTTGCTCTGCCTGCCAACCTTTGACTCGCGGAAAAACAACTCGAAGTGCATACCAAGGAATGTAGTGGAATATGAAAAAGATTGAAAATATGTCTGGGAATATACCAGCTCTAGCATTGAAGTGATTCATAATGGAACAGAGAGTATACTGCTTGGCCACACAAATGGAAAGGGTGGTAGTGGCGGTGACCATGGTGGTGACGTTGAAAACCCAAGTGAAGTTGGTGGAAACGAAGGTGGAATACCTATCCCTTGATTAGTAACTAAACCGCAAAGCAGTGAAATCTAACCATTGACGGTGTAACGATCTATAACGAATACATTGTTATACAGAAACGTAAGAAATATAGGGAGAAAGTGCTTTGAGTACTTGTATCCTAACACAAACCATTTGTGTAAAATGGAAAATTGGGCTTGTGAAAGTCTGTGATGGTAACAAAGAATGATTTAAGAAAACTGATTTTTTAGAAGACACGTCCTATAAAATGCGTATTGGGACTGATGTCTTTCTGGAACTGTTCGCATCTTCCACTGTCCAGCGGGGCATGTTGGATTAAGCTGTACCTACATTTAAACTCTCTAAGGTGCGGACAGGAAACACATACATAATCCAAATAACCACGAGAACACAGAAGACCGCTGCGACGAGATGTCTCAGCGGTCTTTTTCTTGTTTGCTGTTTTAAGGAGGAAAGAAGAAATCACATAGGTGTGTGTGATGTCTCTTCCTAGACTTTCAACCGTCATCTTGCTAACAAACGACCTTAAAGTAAAGCTATAGAGTGGAGCGTTGCACTAAACTCTATATGGCAGTTGGTGCGGTGTCTTACACTCGTGTGCAGTCTATAACGCCCCTCACAAGTAAACTATGGTTACGGGTTTGTTAGCGTAGCAGTAGGGCTTTATCTCTGATTTGTGTGTGCAGACCGCTTATATAATGCGCTGAACCTCATGAATACCGTCGATGTCTTTTAGTTTGTCGATAATCCCTTGCGTTTCGTTTCTGTCATGAACACGTAGTTCGATGGTACCGTCAAATACGCCATCGTCGCCCGAAATAACAAGTTTGCGCATGTCGATATTTAGCTGGCCAGAAATGACTTCGGCCACATCGCGTAGCAAACCATGACGGTCGATACCGCGAATTTCTATTGTTGCATCGAAGAGCATTTTGCCGTGCATGTCCCATTTAGCATCGAGAATACGATTGCCATAGCTTGATTTGAGGCGATTGGCTACAGGACAGGCACGCTTGTGGATTTCGATGCGCCCCTTGTTGTCAATATATCCCAGAATATCGTCACCCGGAATGGGGTGGCAACACGAAGGAAAGATGTAGCGTTCTATCGATGTCTCGGTGATGATGCAGGGCAACTTCTTGTTGAAGTCTTTGTCTACGACAAGTAAGTCTTGCGTTTCTTTCTCGGTTTTGTTGCGACGTTTCTCGCGTCCCATAAAGGGCATGCGCTTCAACCAACTAAAACCAACGTTGTTTTTCTTCTTGCCTAGGATTTCGTCTAGGTCTTTTTCACCCAGAATAACCGTTCTGTCGCCAAGATGTTGGAACAGTTCTTCGGGCTTTTGCAGTTCGTGCAGCTCACAAAGCTTATCTAATATGGAGGTCGTTTGCTCCAAGTTGTGTTTGGCAAGCCATTCTTTTAGGATGTTTTCGCCTTGTTTTTGCAGCTCGCGATTTGCTCGCCTGAGTATGGCTTGTATCTTTCCGCGTGCTTTGGCAGTAGAAACGAAGTTAATCCACGAGGGATCGACGTGTTGTGATTTGGACGTTAGAATTTCCACTTGGTCGCCACTTTGCAACCGGTGACTAAGTGGAACGAGTCTGTGGTTAACCTTTGCGCCGATACAATGGCTACCAAGAAAAGTATGCAATTGAAAAGCGAAGTCGAGCGCAGTACATCCTGCAGGTAACATCTTTATCTCCCCTTTCGGCGTAAAGACGAATATCTCGGATGCGAAGAGATTCAGTTTGATGGCGTCGAGAAAGTCCATGGCGTCAGGTTGTGGGTCGTCCAGAATCTCCTTGATGGTTCGCAACCAGTCGTTCAGTTCGCCTTCGTCTTCGGTAACTTCTTCTCCCTCCTTATATTTCCAGTGCGCAGCGAAGCCTTGTTCTGCAATTTCGTTCATTCGGTCGCTTCTTATCTGCACCTCAATCCAACGTCCTTGCTTGCTCATCAGCGTTACGTGCAGTGCTTGGTAACCATTAGCCTTGGGGTGATTGAGCCAATCACGCAGTCTGTCGGGGTGAGATTTGTAGAGTTGACTTATCTTTACGTAGATGTTAAAGCTCTCGTTGATTTCCTCTTCACGGTTTCTTGGAGTGAAAATGATGCGTACGGCTAGGATGTCGTAAATCTCTTCGAAAGCAACGTGCTTGCTTTGCATCTTGTTCCAGATAGAGTAGGGGCTCTTGATGCGAGCTTTTATCTCGTATTGTATACCCATTTGGTCGAGTGCCAGCCGTATGGGGTCGGTGAATTGTTGGAAAAGGATATCGCGTTGTTCCTGTGTCGAGGCTAGCTTAGCTTCGATAGAGGCATATTCTTCAGGGTGTTCGAACTTGAAACTGAGGTTTTCTAGCTCGGTTTTTATCTTGTTTAGTCCCAGCCTATTAGCCAATGGGGCATAGATATACAATGTTTCGCCCGCTATTTTGTATTGTTTGTTGGGGGCTTGGCTTTCTAAAGTGCGCATGTTATGCAGGCGGTCGCATATCTTGATCAGAATCACGCGTATGTCGTCGCTCATGGTTAGCAGCAGCTTTTTGAAGTTTTCGGCCTGTGCCGATGCCCTATCACCGAATATTCCACCCGAAATCTTAGTCAGGCCATCAACAATTTGGGCGATTTTCGCCCCAAAAATATTCTCGATGTCTTCAACGGTGTAGTCGGTATCTTCCACCACATCATGCAGCAATGCGGCGCAGATACTGGTAGAACCCAGACCCATTTCTTCGCAGGCGATTTGCGCCACAGCGATGGGGTGCATGATATAGGGTTCGCCCGAGAGTCTACGCACGCCCTTATGCGCCTCCCTTGCAAAGTTGAAAGCTTTGGTGATGATTTCCTCTTTCTTGCGGTGTGGTGAGGCCATGTAGGTTTCTAGCAAGTGCTTGAAAGCCTTGTTCACTAGCTGTTCTTCCGCTTGTTCTCTTTCTTTATCTCTCGTAATTTGGTCGGTCATATCGCTGCCAGTTATGAAAATGAGCCTATATGCGTTGCGCGTTGTTTGCAAATCGGGTGGGTGAACGTAGAGTTGAGGTTTTGAGCCATGGCTTGTTCACCTTGCTGTTATCCCGAAGTTTCGTTTTGTATTGTTGGTGGGGCGTGCCCCATTGTTGTATTGTTCGCTTTGAGTGGTAACGTTGAAAGGAGTTCAGTCAGACTTGTTACGCCGGAAAATCATGTTTCCAAGGCATCGGTTGTTTATCTGACAGAACTCCTTTTTTCTAATTATATTGTGTGGTTTAGGCGTTGGTACACCATCATTTCACTTTAAGCTTCTTTCCTGCTCTAATGCTTGAGCCACTAATTTTATTCAGTTTCTTCAGCTTCTGCACGGTAGTGTGGTTGCGTTTAGCAATCTCAGAGAGCGTATCTCCATCTTTAATAAGAATGCTCTTGCCACCGCCTTCGTTGCGTTCACGCCGTTCGCGTTTCTCGCGCTTACGTCTTTCTTTCTTCGACTCATGCTTCTTGCTACTGCTTCTGTTGCTGCGCGACGAAGAATAAGATGCTGGAGCCTCTGCCACTTCCACTTCTCGCCTTCTGGTAAGCAAGTCGTTGCTGTTGTAGGCAAATATTTCTTCTTGCTTGTCGATGAACTTGTTAACCATGCTAGCAGGTAAACGGAGTGTGGCAGGCGATGAAGCACCACACACGATGTCTTTGCGATATTGGGGGTTGAGGGTTTTAAGTTCAGCCAAGTCGATACCTAGTACACCCGCCAGTTGGTTAAAGTGTATGTCGCGATGAACAACTACCGTGTCTGTCTTTATGGGCAAGGTTGCCGTCATTGGGCAGATGTTGTGTTCGCAGTAGTAGTTCATGATGTAGTTGGCTGCGATAAAGGCTGGCACATATCCCCTTGTTTCTTGTGGAAGGAAAGGGTAGATCTTCCAATAGTCCTTTTCGCCTTTGGCACGGTGTATGGCTTTGTTGATGTTTTCAGGCCCAGCGTTGTATGCGGCAATAACAAGGTTCCAGTCACCGAATATGCGATAGAGGTCGCTAAGGTAGTGTGCGGCTGCGAACGACGATTTTGCGATGTCGCTGCGTTCGTCAATGAGCGAGTTAACGGTTAGTCCGTATTGTTTTCCCGTTCCGAGCATGAATTGCCAAAGACCAGTGGCGCCAACTCTAGACACAGCTTTGGGGTTGAGTGCCGACTCTATAACGGGTAAGTATTTCAGTTCGAGTGGCAGGCCGTAAGCCTCAAGTGCCTCTTCGAAGATGGGCATATAGAAATTGCTTGCACCGACAACGTAGCTCACCGAACGGCGTAGTCTGCTGCTGTAACGGTCGATAAATTTCTGAACAACATCGTTATAAGGCATCTCGATAACCGAAGGTATCCTGCTAAGCCTTTCGATATACACCTCTTTGGGGAAGGTGGGGTTAACGTTAGGCATGTTACAGTCGGTTGCATTCCTAAGGTATTTCTCCGCATTGTATTGTTTGAGCAGACTGTCTAGTTCGTAGGTCATGCCCTCTGGCAAGTCTATTACTTCGCTTTTGCCATTTGCTGTAGTCACGGTGATTTCCTTGTCGTCTTTGTCTTTCTGTGCGAATGCGGGCATCGCGCAGCTCAACATCACGGTGGCTAGCAGTAAATCAAATTTTTTCATGCTGTATTTCATTGTTCTTATTATTCAATTCTGTACGCGCGTACATTGCATTGTGGCTTGCCTCAGAATGTGAGGCTGCAATGTAAACCTATGGCCGAAGGCCTGAAGGCCATGCCTGTCGCGGGACTGTTCATCACGGCAGGTTCTACGCGAAGGGTAAGATCGTCGGATATGTCGAACTCGGAGAGCGACGCGTCTACGTATGCATCAACGATGGAAAGTGCGTAAACTCCCAGCAAACAGAAGAAACTAAGGTCGCGCCATCGGCGATAACGATCCTTACGACTTTTGAAGATGCTTTGATATTGCGCCTTGTTCTCGTCGGTTATTTTTGTGCCTAGGTGTAGAAACTGGTTGTAGCTTTGCGTCGTTGGGTCGGTATCCATGATGTCTTGGTAGGCTTTGGAGTAGTCGCGAAACATCATGTTGTTCCATTGCATCGCGTAAATACAGCCCACAAAACCGCCATATACCAGTGGCAGTTTCCAGTATTTGCGGTTATATATCTGTCCTGCGCCCGGCAGAACGATAGCCAGCCACATCGCGCGTTTTGGGTTAGGGCGCCATGTATTCCAGTCTCGTTTTTCCTTGTGCTTCTGTGGTGTAGGCGTAAGGGCTGTTGTTAGGCTGTCTTTTTCTCCTGTCAACAAGCTGTCAACGATTGGTGTTGTGAGCGTGTCGCCTTGTGTTTGGGCTTTCTTCGAGGCGTCGAAGTGTCCTTGTGCCATGGATGCAATGCTGCCAAAGGGCGACAGCAAGGCCATAGCCATCAACAGTTTGGAAATCTTCGCGCTCATTTTTATCACCTTTTGCTTATTGCTCTTTTAGTTTGTCAAATGTGGCCATGATGCGTGCCAGCTCTTCTTCGTTGGCGAAAGGGATGCTAATTTTACCCTTGCCTTTGGGCGAGCAGGTCATCTGTACTTTGGCATCAAGACAATCAGAGAGCCTTTGCCGTATCTTGTTTACCTCCTCAGACATCGGCGCTTTGGTAGCAATGGTTTTCTTTCCGCTTTGAATGTCTTCGCCATTCTTTAGCTTTTGAGCCAGTTCTTCTACCTTCCTAACCGAGTATCCGTGCTTCTGAATCTCGCGGAAGAGCTTTATTTGCAGCGACGGACTGTCTATAGCCAACAGTGCACGGGCATGTCCCATGTCTATTTCTTTCTTTTGCAGGGCCATTTGCACCTGTGCGGGAAGTTTAAGCAGACGCAGGTAGTTGGTAATGGCTGTGCGACTTTTGCCCACCCGTTCTGAAACTCGTTCCTGAGTCATGCCCTCGGCTGAGAGCAGATGTTCGTAGGCCAAGGCTATTTCGATGGCGTTAAGGTCCTCGCGCTGGATGTTTTCAACCAGAGCCAGTTCCATAATGCTCTCATCCTTGATTGTTCGGATGTATGCGGGTATGGCTTGCAGACCTGCCAATTGCGATGCACGCCAACGCCTCTCACCTGCGATGATTTGGAATTTGTTCTCCGCAACCTGTCGTAGGGTGATGGGTTGGATGATGCCAATCTCGTTAATGCTGTTGGCGAGTTCTCGTAAGGCGTCTTCATCAAACTCCCGTCGGGGCTGATTGGGGTTGGCTTCAATCTGTTCCAAGGGAATTTCGTTGATGGTAGAGCTACCTTGTGGGCGCACGTTCTCGGTAGAGATCAGTGCGTCGAGCCCTCTGCCTAAGGCGTTGAATTTCTTATGTACTGCCATATAGAAACGTTCGTTTATAGGTTGACACATTAACAAGTCGACGAGTTTGCAAACAGAACGAACCTGATTGGCAGGACTCGTCGGGCTTATCAGCAGTGTTCAAATAGTTGTTGACAATATGTTTGCCTCATTGTTTAGTCCCCTTTTGTGGGGCAGTTGGTGTGAGGCATGTCATGTTCCGATTTCCTATTGTAGCACATTGGCCTTGCTTTTCTTGCAAGGCTGTGTGCCTTTTACCAACCTTGTGCGACGTTCGTGTTCCCTTTTTGGGTGCAAACCCGCATTAGGTTGTTGTATTAGTGGTGTGGCCTAAGCGACTTCGTGATGGGTTAGTTTCCCTTTTCCACAATCTCCTTGGCCAGTGCCAAGTGGTTCTTACTACCTGTCGACTCTGCGTCGTAGAGAATAACAGGCAAACCGTGACTAGGACTTTCGCTCAGCTTAACGTTACGCTGTATCACCGTTTTGAAAACCAACTCCTGGAAATGGCGCTTCACCTCGTCGTAGATTTGGTTGGCCAAACGCAAGCGGCTGTCGTACATCGTGAGCAAGAAACCCTCAATCTCCAACTTCGGATTTAGTTTGCTCTTGATGATTTTGATGGTGTTAAGCAATTTACTGATGCCTTCAAGCGCGAAGTATTCACACTGCACGGGGATAATAACCGAGTCGGCCGCGGTAAGGGCGTTCACGGTGATAAGTCCTAACGATGGCGAACAGTCGATGAGTATGTAGTCATAGTCTCCCTTGATGCCGTCGAGCAATGTTTTAAATACGCGTTCACGGTTTTCGATGTTGAGCAGTTCAATCTCTGCACCTACAAGGTTGATATGGCTAGGGATTATGTCCAGACCGTCGATGTCTGTGGTGTAGATTGCGTCGCGTATGTCAGCATGGTCTATAATGCATTCATAGAGCGAGCATTCTACATCGTTTAGGTCCACTCCAAGTCCGCTTGAAGAGTTCGCTTGCGGGTCGGCGTCTACCACCAACACGCTTTTTTCTAATGTAGCCAATGAGGCGGCGAGGTTGATTGTTGTGGTTGTCTTCCCCACGCCACCCTTTTGATTAGCTAATGCAATAATTTTTCCCATAACCTTTTTTTCCTGGTTGTTTTTAATAGAATGCAAAGATACATATTTTACATGAAAAAGCACTATATTAAAGCTTTTTTCGTACTTTTGCATGTAAATATTCAGGCTCTCTTGGCGTTATGGGCGTGGATTGCAAATACATTTCCATGTATTGACTAAGATTTGCTTGTTAGCTTTTCAGAAAAGGCAAACGAACGCTCGAAAAGGGCTTGATGGCCTTGGGTTTAAGTGCACGATTGTACTCAAATGCTGGCCTTTCGCAAATGCTTGGATAACAAATTGGTAAACGAAAATAAGGAGAAAGATGGAAGTAAAGAAACCGCTTATATTAGTATCTAACGATGATGGCTATCATGCCAAGGGCTTGCGGTCGTTGGTGGGCATGCTCACCGACTTTGCCGAGGTGGTGGTTTGTGCTCCCGATGCTGGGCGTTCGGGGTTTGCCGGAGCCTTTTCGGTGGCTAAACCCTTACTGCTTAAACGGCGAAAAGATGTGGCAGGTGCGCAAGTATGGTCGAGCAATGGCACGCCCGTTGATTGCGTGAAACTCGCTTTCAGTGAGTTGTTTGTCGAACGACAACCCGATCTCATTCTCTCGGGCATAAACCATGGCGATAATGCGGCCGTAAACGTCCACTATTCGGGAACAATGGGCGTGGTTATCGAGGGTTGTTTGAAGGGTTTACCCTCAGTAGGTTTCTCGCTTGCCGACCCTGATGAAGATGCTGATTTTGAGCCTTTACGGCCATACGTGCGCGGCATTGTGGAGCGTGTGCTGACCGAAGGCTTGCCCAAAGACGTATGCCTGAACGTGAATTTCCCACACACGCCGACGTTTAAGGGTGTAAAGATGTGTCGGATGAATAGAGGGACGTGGGTGAACGAATGCGAAAAACGAACCCATCCACATGGTTACGACTACTTTTGGATGGCTGGATATTTCCAAAGCGATGAGCCAGAGGCGCAAGATACCGACCACTGGGCATTAAAAAACGGGTATGTAGCCATTGTTCCCACACGAATAGACGTTACTTGTTACGACTCGTTGCAACGTATGAAGGCATGGGAAGAGGAGTTGTAAGTGGTAAGAAGTAAGGAATAAGAAGTAAGTAGTAAGTGGTAAAAAGTTAGTAGTAGGTGGTAAGTTGTAAGTGGGGAAGGTATGAAGTAAAGGATTTAAGCCAGACGCTTGTGAGTTTTTAAGTTTATTTGTTCATAAGTTAACGAGTTACCAAGTAGGCAAGTTAGCGAGTAGACAGGTGGACAAGTTAACGAGTAGACAAGTTAACAAGTTGACAAGCTGGTGAGATAACGAGATAACAAGTTAATATGCGCAGCCATTTTTTCACCTTTTCACTTTTTCACCCTTTCACTTTTAAATGTCTTTTCACCTTTAGTGTCTTTTCACCTTTCTAGATTATGCGTTATTATCTCATTGTAGGCGAGGCCTCGGGCGACCTCCATGCCTCGCACCTTATGCGTTCGTTACAGGCCGTAGACCCTGCGGCCGAGTTCCGTTTTTTTGGTGGCGACCTTATGACGGCCGTTGGCGGAACACGCGTTAAACATTTTAAAGAATTGGCATACATGGGTTTTATCCCTGTGTTGCTTCATCTGCGTACCATTTTCCGCAATATGGCTTTTTGCAAAAAAGACATTGTGGAGTGGGCGCCTGATGTGGTTATATTGGTGGATTATCCTGGCTTTAACCTCAATATCGCCAAGTTTTTGAAGTCGAAAACCCATATCCCTGTATATTATTATATTTCGCCTAAGATTTGGGCATGGAAAGAATATCGCATCAAAAACATCAAACGCGATGTTGACGAGCTTTTTTCCATCTTACCTTTCGAGGTAAACTTTTTTGAGAAAAAGCATCGTTACCCCATCCATTACGTAGGAAATCCTACGGCCGATGAGGTTCGCGGTTTCCTGTCTACTTATAATGAAGGCTTCGAACAGTTTTGCAAGGCAAACACATTACAGGCGGATAAGCCCATATTGGCATTATTGGCAGGTAGCAGAAGGCAGGAAATAAAAGACAATTTGCCTGCTATGATGCAGGTGGCAGCACGTTTCCCACAGTATCAGGCCGTGTTGGCAGGTGCGCCCTCCATTGCCGATGAGTATTATGAAGATTTTATACGTGGGTCGCAAGTGCAACTGGTGAAAAACCAAACTTATCCGTTGTTGGCTCATGCAACAGCAGCTTTGGTAACAAGTGGTACGGCAACGCTCGAAACGGCTTTGTTTAACGTACCACAAGTGGTGTGTTATAAAACGCCTGTTCCACGCCTCATTCGCTTTGCCTTCAACCATATCATTAAGGTGGAATATATCTCGCTGGTAAATCTCATTATGAATAAGGAGGTGGTTAGCGAACTGTTTGCCGACCGATTTACCATAGACAACATTTCCCACTGTCTGCAAACACTCTTGCCTGGAGGTGAAGCACGCCAAGAAATGCTTAACAATTATGCCCTTTTGCAAAAGGTGCTGGGCAACGATGTGGCACCCGACAACGCTGCCAAGCTGATGTATGGCCTGTTGAAAGGTGTTGATACGAAATAAGAAATGGTGTTGTTGGACTTTTCATAAATGTTTTGTAATGAGGCATATATGTTGGTTATGCTTGTAAGATAAACTCCAGTTGATACGCCTAAGCCTTACTAATGGAATGGGCTTAATTTGTGTCCGTTTCGCTACCGACCCTTTTGTATTGTGACTACAAAAGGCTTGTAGTGTGGCTACAAAAGGTTTGTAGTGTGGCTACAAACGACTTGTAGTGGGAGTACAAAAGCCTTTGTACTGGTTCAGAATTTAAAAGAAGTCTATGTTTTTGTTGTTTTCTGCATTGTCATTGCCCCTTTTTTGTAGCATGGGCCTTATCCAAACGCATCCTGCAAGCGAGAGAATGCCACATGCGAGAGCAACGAAGAAGAGGTTGTTGTAGCCTAGCCACTCTTGCAAAGCGCCCGAAAACATGCTAGGAAGCATCTGGCCTAGTGCCAAAACAGACGTGAAGAACATGAAAGTGGTATGGTTGCCCATGGTCTTGCCTAGGTTTTTCACCGTCTCCCAACAAACGGATAAGCTCAAACCCAAACCCATTTGGCAGACGAAGATGCAGATGTTGATAAGGCCTAGACTTGTTGGCTGGGTTTCGCTAAGCACCATGTAGAGTGCATTAGGCAACAAAATGGCCACAGACAATGGTAAAATGCATGTTCGTAAGCCTTTATTGGCAATGAGCCCCTTACCTAGCAGACTGCCTGTGATGAGTCCAACGACACCCACAGTGCCGTATGCCAGTCCGAATTCTTGTGGTGAAAGACCCAATCCACCGTTGTGGTTGGCATCAACAAGGAAGAGCATTACCACCTTAGACGTGAGAGCCTCGGGCAATAAGAAAAGGAATGTGAAGAACAATACTGCTGCTAGCTGCCAGCGGGAGTGCTGGGTGAAGAGCGAAAGTGTGTCTTTCTTCACCTCGAGCCATCGTTCTGCAAATTGTTCACGGCGTTGTTGTCGCCTCAAAAGGTGAATGGCCTCGTTGTAAGGACTGGGCAACGATGTGCGATGCCATAGCCACGAGAGAATGAAAATACCCGCAACAGAATAGAAAATAAGGCTCCACGATAGGCTGATGCTATTGCGATAGAGCAATTGCAGATTGCCTGCCACCATCACCAAGAAACCTTGCACAAAGATAAAGGCCAACAGACGGAATGTGCCTGGCATGCCCGAAAGGCCCGAACGCGTTGTGCGCGCAACTGTGTCGCGGTAAAACACGTCGGCTTCGGTTTCGTGAACAGCCAAGACGAAAGCTAAAAGTCCGAGGAAAAACAGTGTGCCTTGCAGCCAATGGGCTGTCGGAATAGTGAAAGCCACACCACCCAAGGCCACGCCAAGCATCAATTGCATGGCCACAATCCACCAGCGAGGGGCGCGAATGAGACCTAAAAATGGCGACCACAACGGACGTAACAGCCACGGCAGAAACAAACAACCCGTGTAAAGGGTTATCTCTGCGTTGCCCAATCCCAATTGCTTGTAGAGCAAAAGTGCAAGTGTGGCGATGGCAGCTTGTGCCGTTCCCGTGCCGAAATATATGGTCGGCACCCATCTCCACGGATTTTCTGTGCTTGTGGTCATGTTAGTTTATGAGTTTATAAGCTCGTAGGTTTATAAGTTGTTGAGCTTATGGGTTGTTGAGTTTGTAAGGTTTTTTAAGTTATTAAGTTCATGAGTCTTATTGTGTACAACATTGAGCTTAACAACTCAAGAACTAACGAACGCATAAACTCAGCAACTAACAAACTCAATAACTCACAATCTCAACAGCCCATAACCTTAAACATATATCTATGGATAGAGGCGTTTCTGTTCAGCCCCTGGGTAATAATGCGCCAATATCTCGTGGTAGGCATAACCCTTTTCGCCCATCACTGCCGCGCCAATTTGGCACAAACCCACGCCATGTCCCCATCCTGCGCCAGTGAAGACAAAGCGAAGCGGTAGCCCTTGGGCATCGCGTTCGGCGACATCTACTACGAAAGCCGAGCTGTATAGGTGGCTCTCGCTCAGTGCGCGACGTATTTCCAATTCCTTACCGAGGATTAACGTGCGCTTTGTTCCAACGATTTTCAAGCGCGACAAGCGTCCGCTCTTGCCCCTTTCCATGGGTTCGAAAGCTGTAACCAACCCAAAATCGATGCCCAACTTCTTTCTTAGCAGCTCGCCAACCTGTTCTTGCGTATATTCCAAACGCCAGCGATAGAAGTCTTTTGTGGTTTGGTCGAAGTCGTTAAGCACCTGCGATAGAATACGCGCATCATGTGTGTTGCAGAATGCATCGGGGTTAGAGCGTATCCAAGCCTCACTGTTTGACTCGTTGGTGAGGTCTATATCTACGGCGGGGTTGGGTAAGTCGCGTACCACTTTCAGGTAAGGCTTGTCTTCGTCTTCCCAACAATAGCGGTATTCTTCTACCATTCCGCCACAACATTTGCTAAAACGAGCATCGCAAATGCCCTCTTCGGACAGTAACACCAGTCCGCGAGTGGCCTGCACGGCTTCTGCAACGTGCTTGCTGGTAGCTTTGGTTATGCCTTGATAACGTTGGCAATGGTCGTCGGCGCACACGTCGAAGAGGGTGTGGTCTTCGCGGTCGTACCATTTCACTATCTCGTTATCGTTCATCACGAAAGCTGCTGCCGTACCCGTTACCGCCGTTTTCTTATCGCGGTTTTGTATCTGGGCAAGTAGCCAGCTGCGCGATATAACGGCATGGGCCTTGAGCAATTCGGGGCTTGAAGTGGCGCTCATCTCACTGGAGATGACGCTTTCGAGATAATCTTCCACCGACAATTGGTTGATGACCACAATCTTGTCGCCATCTATCACAAAGCGCAGTGCGCCCTTGAAGGTTTGTGTCTGTTGCTGTTCCCAATGGAAATTCACGCCAATGGTGACGTTGTGGAGCGAGAAGTTGGCTTCAGCAGTGTCCGGTTCGAAGGTAAGTTGGGCGTATTCTTGTCCGTTCCAAAGGATACGGCCTTTGTTCAGGCAAACAGTTTGCTGGCCTTGCGCTTCGCTGTTGTTAACGTTATAGGGTGCATTTAGCACGAAAGCTATTTCCGTACCATTCATAATGCCCACCGATACTTGGGGCGTTTCGTTGTATTTGATGTTCATAAGTTGTTTTTTAAAGGTGAAAGGGCACTTAAAAGTGAAAGGGTGAAAAAGTGAAAAGGTGAAAGAGTGAAAAAAGGAAAGTGTGAAAAGGTGAAAAGATGGCTGCGCCTATTAACTCGTTATCTCGTTCTCTTATCAACTCGTCTACTTGTTAACTTGTCTTCTTGTCTACTCGTTAGCTTACGAACAAATAAACTTAAAGACTCACAGCATTTGGCTTAACTCCTTTACTCCATAACTCCTTAACTCCTCATGATAGTCCCATTATTTTTCGTTTCACGTCTTCGAAGGTTGACGTTGGCATGCCCACCTCTTTATATAGAGTTTCGAGTAGGGGTGTATCCAAGCGTTCGAAGTCTTCTTTTCGGGGTGTGATAACCAGTCCGGCCATGTCTAGTGCACCAGGGCTGATGAGCATTTGCGCATCGCCTTCGGCCGAATAGCAGGCTGGGCGGTGCTTGTCGCGCGGTATCACCACGGTGATATACACTTCGCCATTGCGCCATTTCAAGATGTTGAACATCGGTTCTGTTTCGTCTTCACGTTGTGGTAGGGCCTTGTAAAGGGCTTCAAAGAGGGCGGCATCGGCCTTGGCGTCGCGCCCCACGATGGCAAACACAGGACAAGCATAATTGTTGATAGCCGCTAGTTCAGAGCCGTCGGGGGTAGAGAGCAGCGTTTGGCGATTGCTGTAAAGCTGCTCCCAATTGTCGCGCAAGGGCAAATGGCTGCCAGTTCCAGCTTGCAGATGCATGTGATCGGGTGCAGACGCACCACATTTAGGACCATTATAAAACACGGTAAGGTGTTCGAAGCTTTCAAGCAGTCGTTGCATCTTGCCGTAGTGCTCGCGAATAAGTTGCGGTTGGTGAACTTTTGCGGGTATGGTGAAATGTAATGGCAGGATGGGGAAGGGGTTAACCAACAGCTCGAAATCGTTATCGATGGGTATTTGCGTTTGAATCGCTGGCCTGTTCTTCTCACACAGGAAGCAGGGACGTTGCGCCAGGGCGGCTTTATCAATCTTTGCGCCTGTAGAAACTAGGCGTGCAGGATTGCATTGCACGTAAAACGGCATGCCTGCGCATGTCACGGGCTTGAGCAAAACGCTCTTTAAGTCGTCGAAACGTTGTCGGGCATCGGGCCACACTTGCAGTTGTTCTTCAAAAAAGCGGTTCAATGTGTCCTCGCCTTGCATCTCTGTGGCTTTGGTTGTGCCTTGGCCATCTTTTATTTCCATATCGGTAAAAATACAGGTTTAGTTATTATTGATGCAAACTTACAAAAAATAAACGTAAAAAAGGCAAGTTGACGGAAGATTAACGATTTTGGGAAGAAGAGTGTAAAAAGAGGGATTGGGAGGCGAGTGAAGAATATTCTTGTTTTATTTCTCGAAAAAATAGCCTAATAACTCCTATTAGATTCTGTCTCCTTATTATCCTTATACACATCCCTTACTTTCTTACTGCCAAGTATGTTAGGTGATTTTCCATCTTGTTTATAGGCAAAAGTAAAAGGAACTTTTACCACGAAAAGTTCTTTTAACAAAGAAGAAGGGGTGGGGAATATGCTTTTAACGAGCTGATGGCGTATTTCTTTGGAGAGAGTTTTGTGGTTGTTAGGTTGATGAGGACTGGCAGAAAGGCAAGTGAACTAGAACTTCTTCCCACCCGCTATCTTCAAGAACGTGCAGGCTAAGATGCGGGTATCCATCCACCAAGAGCGGTTTTGCAGGTAATAAAGGTCGAGTTCTAGGCGCTTAAGCATCTTTTCGAGGGTGTCGGCATAGCCATTATACAGCGTGGCATACGACGTTACGCCCGGTCGTAAGACGTAAAGTTGTTCGTAACGAGCATCTTTTGCCATAATCTGATCGATGTAAAAGCGGCGCTCGGGGCGTGGTCCGATGAAGGCCATCTCGCCTTTGAACACGTTCCAAAGCTGTGGCAGTTCGTCGAGATGATGTTCACGAAGAAACTTGCCCACACGTGTTAGGCGGTCGTCACCATCGACTTCAAGCACCATGGGCCCGTTTTCTTCGGCATCCATACGCATCGTTCGAAACTTATAGATAAAGAATGGTTTTCCATTTCGCCCGATACGTTCCTGTGTGTAGATAACGGGCAGACCGTCGTCTAGCCTTATGGCGATAGCACAAAGCAAGATGAGGGGTGAGAAAATGATAAGGCAAAGAGCCGAAACGATAAGGTCGAAGGTTCTTTTCATGTGGCAATCTTCATTTTTTTACGTTCTGCCTTGCGTGTAAGCAAAAGCTGAATGAAGGTGAAGGTGGCCACATCAATCAGCACGATGCATGTTATTGAAACCGCAGGGAAGAGCAATAGGTTTAATGCCACGTATGCCACGGCAAGCCCTAGGATAAAAATCAAGGCTTGATGTTGGGTCATTCCCAAGCGCATCAGCTTGTGATGGATGTGGTTTTTATCGGCATTAAATAGGGGTTGACGGTTGCGGAGCCTGTGAAGTATCACACGAACAACATCGAAAACGGGGACAATGAGCAGGCTATAAGCCAACACGAAGCGTGCGGGAGATGCCGACATGAGTGGCGGATTGTGCATTGCCGACTTCACGAAAAGGAAACCAAGGATGAAACCTAGCGTAAGACTGCCCGAGTCGCCCATAAATATCTTGCGATTTTGTTCGGCTTTCCCCCATACGTTAAAGCGCATGTAGGGTATCAGTATGCCGATGAGCGAAGCCACGATAACGGCGTATGGGGTGAGTTGAGCATTGCCGAAGATAAGCAGAAAGCCTAAAAGGGCAAGGATAGACAAACCTGCCGCCAACCCATCAATACCATCGATGAGGTTTATGGCATTGTCAATAAACACGATGATGAATACAGTGAGGATGAAACCGAGCCAATAAGGCACCTCGTGAATGCCCATAAAGCCATAAAGGTTGTTTACGTAAAGACCACAAAGAGGCAGTGCGCAAGCTGTGATAACTTGCACAATAAACTTCACGCGTGCGTTAAGGCCAATAAGGTCGTCAATAACGCCCGTGGCATAAACGAGCAATAAGCTGGCCAAGAACGCAATGCTCCACAGGCTCACTTGTATTTTCGACTCGGTAAAGCCAACACTCATCACGCCAACTGCTACTATTATCGACAAGGTTATGGCAGGAACGAACGCCAAGCCACCTAGTCGGGGCACCAGAGTTTTGTGCACCTTTCGTTGGTTAGGTATGTCGTAAATGTTCCTCTCCTTGCAGAAATTCAATATGCCGGGTATGAAAACGAACCCGAAACACACGCTTAGTAGAAAAGCAATAACTATTGGCAATGCTTCGTTCATCATCATAGCTGTTTGTCTTTGATATATATAAAACTCCTATTCTTCCATAATATTGCATGTAAATGGAGAATAAAGTGTTAATTTTATATTATTTTACAGTCTATAAAAGGTTGCTACCATGGTGCGACAAACAACTGGCCGCTGTCGCGAAGTTGTGGGGTGGGGTAATCATGTTATCTTGATAGATTATCTTTGTGATGCCATTGGCCTTCCGAAAAGTGCTTTTGTTGACTTGGGTTAATACGTGATCTATGTTCAGTTGCATATTGTATGATTGCCAATCTGCATGCGGTGGATTTAAAAAGAGCATGGGAACGAAACGTAAAAAACAAGAAAAAGCGTTATCTTTGCACCGATGGGGGCCGCAATGCTTGCTCTTTGGGCAGCTGCAAGGCCAGCGGGTGTGGTCAAATAGACTTTAAAATGCCGATAGCGCATGCATCCTGCACCGTTTATTAAATGAATAGTTATCTAACCTCAGTTATGCAAAGAATATTCTACCTGTTGTTTGCTGCGCTCTTGATGATGGGTTGCAAGCAAGCCAAAAATGAAAGCGGAAAAGACACCGTGCCAACAAAAGACACCGTGCAAGCAAGTGTGAAGCCCGTGGCTGTGGCACAAACGGAGTTAAAAACCAATCCCTTGGAGTTTATTCCCGAAGGGTACGACTTGTTTTCGCGCTGCGAAGGCGACCTTAATAAGGATGGTAAGCCCGACGTGGTGCTGATGATTAAGGGAACAGAGAAAAGCAAATGGGTGGATGATGAATACCGCGGACGGCTCGACCGCAATCGTCGGGGACTTGTCATTCTCTTTAAACGCGATGGCGGATACGAACTGATTGCCGAGAACGACGAGTGTTTCTCTTCCGAAAACGAGGATGGAGGCGTGTATTACGCACCCGAATTAAGTTTGGAGATAAACAAAAACACCTTGGTATTACATTATGCCCATGGGCGATATGGCTATTGGCAATACATTTTTAGATACCAAAATAACGACTTTGAATTGATTGGCTATTATGGTAGTTCCAATCGCGGACCAATTGTTGTTAATATCACCGATGTTAATTTCTCTACGCGCACCTGTGTATATAAGGAGAATATTAACTCCGACGACGATGAAGCAGAAGAGAAATTTAAGGTGAAGACAATCAAGTTTAAACGGAAAAACCTCATTAAGTTGTCGGAGATAACCGACTTTGACGAACTTGATTTAGGTCTGCCCGATGATGAATAACATGTGTTTATGAAGTTAAGGGCATTTCATCTGTTGCTTGTTGTGGCCTTGATAACGGGCTGCAAGCAAGCGAAAAACGAAAGCGGAAAAGACGCGGTGTTTGCGGAAAATCCTGTGCAAGCCAGTACGAACCCAGCAGCTGTGGCTAAAGGGGTACTTCAAGCAGATCCTTTGGCTTTTATCCCCAAAGGTTATGTCTTTTTCTCACGATGTGTAGGTGATTTAAATAATGACGGTGAGCCTGACATGGTATTGATGGTTAAGGGCACAGATAAGAGTAAATGGGTGAACGATGAGCAACGTGGACAGCTCGATCGCAACCGTCGCGGACTTATCATCCTTCTTAAACGTGAGGGCGGTTACGAACTAATAGCCCAGAACTACAAATGCTTTTCTTCAGAAAACGAGGATGGGGGCATGTATTACGCCCCCGAATTAAGTCTGGATATAAACAAAAATTGCCTGTTAATAAAGTATGCCCATGGCAGGTTTGGTAATTGGCAATACACTTTTGGATACCATAATAATGATTTCGAACTGATAGGTTATTATCATAATAGGTGCATCAGGTATGCTACTTATTATAATCTAGACATCAATTTCCATACCTGCATAAGGGTGTACGAAGAGAATCTTAAAGTTTACGACAAAGACGGGAATGAGGAATTTAAGGTGACAAAGACCAAGATAAAACGTAGAAAACCTATCAAACTGTCTGAAATAGCAGACTTCGACAAATTGAATAAGGGCGAGTTTGCCGACGAATAATGCGCCTCCGCTATGAAAAGAATCTTTTATTTGTTGCATACTGCGGTTTTGATAACGGACTGCAAGCAGGCGAAAAATGAAAGTGGAAAAGACATTGTGACTGCTAAAGGCATTGTACAGGTAAACACCAGCTTAACAGAAAGGTTCTTTTATCAGTAAACAAGTTAACAAGGAAACAAATAGAAAAGGCTATTTGTCTGTTTCGGTATTAATTCATCATTTAACGAAAACGTTCTTTTGTAAGCGGGCAATTTTACCTGCCGCTTACAAAAGAACGTGTAAACGAACGTGGTCGGATCTAATCTTTCAAACCGTCTACCACCTCTTGCGCTTCGCCGTTGAGGTTAATGTTCCTCGTGGTCTTGGCTTGTATCGAACCAGCCTTCATGATGTCGGCCATGTCTACACCCGTTGCCGACTTCAAAACATCAAACGCTTGCTTGATGGCCACAGGCACGTTGCCGCTCATGGCACTGATGCCGTTGCCGTCGCCGCTGTAAATGTTAACGTCTTTGATGGCACTAATGGGCTTGGCTACATTCTCTACAATCTGCGGTAGCACCTCAATCATCATCTGGGCAACGGCAGCATTGTTGTATTTCTTATAGGCTTCGGCCTTCTTGTCCATCGCTTGTGCCTCGGCTTCACCTTTTTTCAGGATAGCGTAAGCCTCGGCCTCTCCCTTAGCTTTAATACCTTGTGCCTCTTGTTCCAACTTATAACGTGTGGCATCAGATGCTGCGTTTTGTGCCATTGCCTGTTGTTCGGCCTCGTAGCGTTGTGCCTCGGCTATACGTTTGCGCTGTTCCAAGTCGGCCTCTGCATTCTTCTGCACTTGATATTTCTCTGCATCTGCACGTTTTTCTACTTCGGCAGACAGCTCGTTTTGGCGGATAACGATTTGTTCTTGCGAAAGAATTTGTTGGCGTTTGGTCTTTTCAATCTCAGCCTCAACCGTCTTGATGTTGATGGTTTTTTGTTGTTCCTGCTGTTGGATGGAGTATGCGGCATCGGCATCAGCTTGCGCCGTGTCGGCCTGCCGTTTCAGTTCGGCACGCTTCAAGGCCAAGTCGTTGTTCTTCATGGCAATGGCTGTGTCGGCATCCACGCGTGCATCGTTGGCTTCTTTGTCGGCATGAGCCACTTGTATCTTCACATCGCGTTCGGCAATGGCGCGGTTAATCGATGCATCTTTCTTAATCTTTGCTGTGTTGTCGGCACCCAAGTCGTGTATAAGACCTTCCTTATCAGTAACGTTTTGTATGTTGCACGAAATGATTTCGATACCCAATTTGGCCATGTCGTGTTGTGCCTTCTGCATCACTTGGTCGGAAAATCCGTCACGGTCGGTATTCAGCGAACGCAGGTCTAGTGTGCCGATAATTTCGCGCATGTTACCTTGCAACGAGTCTTGCAGCTGTTCGGCAATCATCATGGGTGTCATGTTGAGGAAGTTTTTGGCAGCCAAGCGCGTCCCTTCAGCATTTGGTGTCACCCTGATTTTCGCCACTGCATCTACGTCTACGTTGATAAAGTCGGTTGTTGGTACGCTTTCTTCAGTCTTGATGTCTACCGTTATCTGTCCTAGATACACGCGGTCAAGTCGTTCGAAGAAAGGAATACGGAATCCACCAGAGCCAATAAGCACACGCGGTTCGCGGCTAAGACCCGATATGATGTAAGCGTACGAGGGTGGCGCCTTTACATACGAGGCTAACAGAAAGAGTACAAGCAGCACAACTGCAATGCCGATGATTACATAAAGTGAGAATTGTTCAAACATGATAATAAGGTTTTAGTTATTGTGAATTCATTTTTTAGCTAGGCCAAGGGGGCATAATGTCGAATCTCTTCAGGCGTTTTGCTACATTGGTAAAGATAATGTCGGTGTTTTCTACCGATACTGCAAAGATAGTGGATATTTCTTTTTAATACAATAAAAGATAAAACTTTTCTCCATTTTAATATTTCGTTTTTCAGTAAACAGTAGCCCATGGAGCGTATTAGATAATGGAACAAACTTAATATGGTTGCCTTTTACAGAGCATTTGTCAAGTAAATGCATTTTCCACGCATATCGGCAGAATCCTTAATATACAACCTTGACGATGCGTTTTCAATCCTTTGATTATTAGTTTTTTGTGCTTTCGGCTCGTTATTTGTGGTTGGCCATGTTGTAATTCATTAACTGGAATTCTGTTCCATGTCGTGTGGAACAGGGTTCCAGATGACATGGAACAATGTTCCAGTTTAGATGTAACAGGGTTCCAGTTGATATATTACGACATGGCCATACAATGATAGCAAAATGAGAGCTGAAAAGACGACGGTTAAAGGCTTGTTAATGCGCTTGCGGAATATGGTGTAGTGATGTTTATGAGCATAGAAAGTGGAGAAAGGGAAAGCCATGCTTACATCTCATTAAAGGGATAAAGCATGGCTTTCTGACACAACTATAACAACTATCAACCTATTTTCCTTAAAGATGTTGAGTGGCTTTGAAACAGCTCAACAAAATGGATTAGTGCCCAAGTGCGTCGCTTATTGAACACGTGTCCACCTTTTGGGGATAACCGAGAACGTTACCATTCGATGGCTTGGTCCTCGTCGGGTATCTGTGTGTTTATCTGTCGTTCTAGCGTAAGTGTGCCACTAACCGACCAGTTAAACTCCGTACCTGGTGCAGAGGTGTAATCTACGTAATCGTAACTGATGTTGTTGATGATAACGTAACGGTGCACGAGGTAAGGCTTCACATCGTCTTTTTGCTCGATAATGTGGAAAGATGCCTGCTTGTTCACCTTCAATTTCAGATCGTTATTGGTGGTGTAGAAGTCTACCGTACCTTCCTTTTCTCCGTTAAAGCGGGCAAAAACCTTGTACTTGGCACGGTCGGTGCGACTCTCGTCGATGTCGCCTGCGTAGAAAAAGATGGTCTTATCGTCCACCACATATCCGCGAATGATAGATTTAGCGGTAGCGTTAGCCTCGTCGCCCGTAACGAAAATCTTCATCGTACTGCCCGAATAGTCGCCTGAATAATCATTAAAGGGGAAGATGCGGAGCAGCGCCTTGGCGTAGTTCTTGCGTGGATGGGCGGTGTAGCCATAGTTCTCACCGTTTACGATGGTAAGTGGCAATACCCACTTGTTGCTCATGTCGATACCGTTGAAGTTGAACTTGACGTTGAGCAGCCCAACGTTCTCGCCCGATGGGATAGTCGTTGTCTCGGGAACAGTGGCATAATCCTTCATGTCGGTGTACCATAGCTCTGTGCGATTTAAGAAACGAGCTTGGTTAAGCACGTTAAGCGTGTCGCCATCGTGCGCAATATGCACCGTGATGTTGTTTTCGTTTTGCAATGAACCGCTAACGATTACGGGCAGCTTATACGTCGAGAGTCCGCTACCCTCGACAAAAGTCTTGTCGGCATTGCGTCTGCTGTAAGGTACATAAACGTCGGTAACGCCCAATTTGCCAAGCGGTGCGCGAAAACTAACGTACTGCGTGTATTGCTCTTCTTTCCATTCGTCGTTACAGGCAGTAAGTGTGGCGAGTGCGCTTGCGAGCATCGCCGTATATATCGGAAGATGTTTTACTTTCATTTTCTTGTAACTTAAAGGGTGGGTTAATCGTTGTAGGTCCATCCTGGGTTCTGTGTCAGGCGTGAGTTATGTTTCAGTTCGCGGTGGCGGATAGGCCAAAAATACATCTTGTCAGAGAATGTGGTGCGCAGATTGTTGATGGGAATAATCTGCTGGAACTCTGCCGTGTGGTTGGCATCCATCATCACATTGCAACCATAAATGCGCTGGTTAAGCTCTCGTGGCGCATCTTTCCAACGGCGCAGGTCGAAGTAACGTTTGCCCTCACCCATGAATTCGATCATCCGTTCGCGTTTGATTTTGGCGCGCAAGAGGTCTTTGTTGGCATAAACATCTGTTGAATAGTCGGGCACTCCGCCACGTATGCGTACGGGATGAATACCTTTTTGTATCTCCGCAACGTCGCGGCGAACGTTGTAAGTGGTGGCCTCGTCCCACGAGGGGATGGTGTATGTGCCATCAAGTTCGTTGAGAGCCTCGGCGTAGAGCAATAGGATGTCGGCATAACGGATGGCTGGTTCAGCCCTGTTCTTGATGTTCTTATAGTCTTCGCGGTCGGGAACGTCGGTGGGATTGACGTACTTTTTCACGCTGATACCTGTGCGAAGGTAGAATTGCGAGTTGTTGTAGCCGTTTCCACTACCGCGATAATAGAAGGTTTGGCGGTTGTGGTGGGTGCTTTCGGGGTCGCCCAGATATTCCCAAACAGAGCCGTTATAGCCCACCGAGGCGTAGAAACGCGGTTCGCGGTTGGCATATTGCAGCGACACGTTGGCGGCCAATGGCTTGTATTTTCCGCGTCGATAGTCGCGTGCAGTGGTAAATCCCTTGAGGCGTTCAGCACCGTTTCCACCGTTCAGTTCACTGTCTTTGCCAGGACAGTCAGTGCCGTCGTTCATATAATAAGCGTCTACCATCTTCTGTGTAAGGCCATGTGTGTTCCATCCGCCAAAGTCGCGAGGCATGGAATGTCGTGCAAACGACATCATGCTGTGGTTTATGCGTGTGGCATTTTGGTCTATACGCGAGAAGATAAGTTCGGGATTGTCTTCAGGAGCAACGTCTCCGTTGAATAAAACACGGTAAGACTTAAAGGGATCGATGTCTTTCCAACCTGTCGGCCATCCGCTTTGGGCAAACTGGCAGGTAGAGTCGGCAGGCACGATGGTGGCAGGGTCGCCTGCTGCATCTGTTGTGCTGAACGATGCGTGATAGAGATCGTACACGCCAAGCTGCATAACGTCTTTGCAGGCAGCGGCTGCGCGCGCCCATTTCTCTTCCTGATAGTCGGCGTTGAGCAATGCTCGGCCTTTGTCGTCTACCAACTGTTTGGCGTAGGCATCGGTGTTTCCGTTGGCCAACGGACTGGCAGCGAAAGCCAATGCAAGAGCGCGCGTGGCCAAGCAAGCACCCTTTGTTGGGCGCGCACAGTTCTCGCCGTCGCGCCTAGTGTATTGTATTTCCTTGGCGGCTTGCACCATTTCGCGGCTAATATAGTTGGCCACCTCTTCATACGAGCTGCGCGGAGTGGCTATCTGTTCGTAACTAAGGGTGTAATCAACGCCTTCGTCGGGCATGATTGGCACCGGACCGTAGCGGCGGAGCAACAACCAATAAAAGTAAGCACGTACAAAACGCGCCTGGCCTTTAAAGTCGAGCCGTTCTTTCTCGGTCATTTCGGTGTTCCTATAAATGTTGGCGATGAACACCGAAGCTTGATAAATGCCCTTGTAACACATTGTCCAGCCTTCGTTAAATTCGTTCTCGCTATATTCGCCTTGCATGAACGTGTTGTACGAAAGCTCGTTGAACTCCTTAGAGTCGTAGTTGACGTCGCGGTCGCCATAGTACATGTCGTCGGCGAAGGTAAACGAATTGGTTTCTTTCTCTTTGCCAACAACATCGGCGTTCTCGTCTTTCAAGAACGAATAGGCGTAGGCAAGCCATTGTTGGGAGCGTATTCTGCTGGTGAAGACCTTTTCAATCGTGATACGGTCCTCAAAGTATTTGTCGGAGTCCAGATAGTCGTTGCAAGCGGAAAAGAGTATTCCGATGCCCAATGCCAACGTTATCAGGGCGATATTTTTACGTTTCATGATGTATGTCTGTGGTTATAAACTAATTTGTATACCTGCCGTAAACGAACGGGTGATGGGGTACTCCTCACCTCGTTTGTCGCTGTCGAGCTCGGGATCCCAAAGGTCAAAGGCCGACCAAGTGATTAGATTTTGCCCCGAAATGTAGATCCGTACATTCTCTAAGTGTATGGCGTTGACCCATGGTTTGGGCATTGTGTAGCCAATGTCGAGGTTTTTAAGGCGCAAGAAACGGCCATTGCGTAACCAGAAGGTAGATGGCTGCTCGTTGTTGTCATTGCTGCCGTAACTCAAACGAGGGTAGGCGGCGTTGGGATTTTCTGTCTCCTTGGTGCCCGAAATGTCCGATGAAATCCATCGGTTGTCGGTTACTCCTTTAAGGATATTTCCCCAACGACCTTTGCTGAAGGCGTTAATCGTGCTGCCATTGATAAGGAACGTGTACTTGCCGGCACCTTGGAAATGGAAATTAAGGTCGAACCCGCGCCAGCTAATAGAGGCTCCAAGACCATAGATGAGGCTAGGGGTGCTGGTTGCACCTATGGCAACATAGTCGCCTTTGTCTATTACGCCGTCTCCGTTGACATCCTTATACTTGATGTCGCCAGGTTGTACGGCTCCCCAACTTTGTTTGGGCGAGTTGCGAATGTCGTCATAATCGCGGAAAAGACCTTGTGCAATAAGGCCTCTTTGCTGTTTAACGCGGTAGCCTTTTTCGTATTGATAGGCGTAAACATTATTCTCATCATCGTGTTCTAGGATGGTGTTTTTACTGTAAGTGATGTTTCCGCGTACCGTCCAGTTTATCTCCCCGATGCGGTCCTTGTATTGGAAATTGCCATCGAAGCCACTAGATTTCACGGCTCCAACGTTTGCCCAAGGGCGACTTTCAAGTCCCGTGATATCGGGTAAGAAGTTGCGTTGCATGAAGATGCCCGTTCTCTTCTCGTAGAAGTAGTCCATTGTGAGCGAGAACTTATTGTCAAACGCCACGAAATCAAAACCAACGTCGGTTTTACGAGCAATCTCCCATGTTACGTTTGGTGATGCCACCTGCTTGAAATGCATGCCTTGGGTGAGCTTAGTGATGAGGCTAGACCCCCAGTAGTAGCCTATATCTTCCTTGTTGGATTCGTTCTTGGTGAAATCAATGGTGTAAAGGTAGGGGAAACGATTTTTTTCTCCTGCCTTGTCGTTGCCTACCTTACCCCATGAGTAGCGTAACTTGAACATGTTGAGCCATGGTAATGCCTTCTTTACGAAGGGCTCTTCAGCTACGTTCCATGCTAAGGAGAAGGCAGGGAAGAAACCAAAGCGATGGTGGTTGGCAAAGTTTTCGGAACCGTTATAGCCGAAGTTGAAGTCGGCAAAATAGCGTAGAGCGTAGTTATAGGTTATCTGCCCCGCAACACCTTGGTTTCTTTGGCTGACAGAGTTTTTGATGTCTTTGCCGAGATCTTGTGTTTGTATTCGCTCGTCTTGTGTGAAGCGAGCAATGGCACTGAAGTTATGCTGCTTGTCGAAGGTGCGATTCCAACGAAGCAAAGCCTCTAAAAACTCGTGTCGTGAACCTTCTCCACCCGCCTCTTGGTCCATGGGCGATTCGTTGAAAAACTTTTCCCAAATGATGTTGCCATGCGAATCGCGACTATTGGCGCGATACATGGCAGGCCAAAGGCGATGGTATATGTGGTTTTTATTATAGGTATCGTAGCCGAACCTACCCGTAAACGAGAGACCACGGGTAATGAAATCCAGTTTCTGGTCTACCGTTACGTTTGTCTGTATGTTGTTATCCCATTCTTGGTTGTAACCTGTGCGTGTGGCCGAAACCCAGGGATTCATCTGATATTTCTCGCGACCATAGGCCGGAACATAGCCGTTGGAGTAGAGAGCAGGAGAACTTAGAGCGTTGAAACCAAAGAGTTCGCCCCATACATATTGGTCGCCAAGACCTGGACTGTTGCGCTTGTTGAGGTTGCCCGATACGCCTAACTTGATAACAGTTGTGGGCGTAACGTCTATATCTACGTTCATGCGATAGTTCCAGCGTTTGTAATTGGCGTTGGTGTTGTATTTGCTGCGTAGCGTTTCGTCGGTGTTATACATGCCTTGGTCTTCTACATACGATAGAGACGCGAAGTAACGAGCCGTGTTTCCACCGCCACTTAAACTCAAATCGGCACGATAGCTCATTGCACCATCTTTGAGAAGTAGTTTCGACCAGTCTACGTTGGGGTAGAAATCGGGATCTAACCCCGACCTGATAAGTGCCAACTCTTCGGGCTGATACTGCGGAGGGAGGTTGCGTGTTATACGTGCCTCGTTCAGCAGAGTGGCATACGTGGGTGCATCAACAAACTTCGGGGTAATGGTTCGGGTGTTATACGATGCTTCACCTTTAGCGTTGATATTTATCTTTCCTGCCTTACCATGCTTGGTGGTTATAAGAATAACACCGTTAGCACCTTTCGAACCATAGATGGCCGTTGCCGAAGCGTCTTTCAATACCGAGAAACTCTCGATGTCTTCAATGTTCAAGTCGTCGATGTTCTTTCGTTCGAAACCGTCGACAAGTACCATTGCTTCGGCATTGGCACCAAAGGTTGAGATGCCACGAACCCAAAAGCGCGATGTGCTTTTTCCAGGCTGACCGGACGATTGCATGGCGATGATGCCAGGAACATTACCCGCCAAGGCGTTGGTAAAGTTTGAAGAGGAGAATTGTTGCATCTGCGAGACGTCTACATTGGTGATAGCTCCTGTAACGGTGAGTTTCTTCTGTGCGCCAAGACCTGTGATAACAACCTCGTCGATGGCGTTGAGTTTCTCTTCAGACATCTGCACGTCGATAATCCTTCTGTCGCCTTTAACCAGCACACTCACAGGTTTGTAGCCAATGTAAGAGAACACCAGCGTTTGGTATTGTTGCATCTTGATGGTGTATTTACCATCAATGTTAGTGATGGTACCCAGTCCCTTGGCGTCTTTCACGGTGACGCTAACACCAATAAGGGTTTCTCCCGTGGCGTCGGTTACTGTTCCCGATATTTCTAGCTGTTCTTGTGCTAAGCCGTTAAGCGTGACGCCACACAACATCCAGAATAATATAAATAGTTTTTTCATTGTCTTTATGGCTAAAATAGAAATGTTATTTTTCCATTGAAATAGTGCGTATCTTGCGTCCTTGAGTATCGAGGATGTAGAAAGTGTTAGAGCTCTCGTCGTAAGCAATGCCCGTAGGGCTGTTAAAACGAGCCACTTCTCGTAGGTCGCCATCTTCTGTTCCCCATGCGTTTCCATCGCCGGCTTGCGATGAAGTGCCACGTCCTGCGTATGTGCGAACGATGCCGTCGGGAGTGAGATAGCGTATACAGTGGTTTCGGTTATCGCAGAAATAGAAGTCGTACACGTCATCGCGGTTCTCGGTCACATATTTTTTGTTCTTTACGAAGCAGCCTTGGTAGGGCCTATTTACCCGTGCGCCAGTGCCAACACCGTCTACCCAGCCATCGTTTCGTGCTTGTCCAGCCACAACGTATGGTGGGGCGAAACTCTTGGTGGTTTCGTTGTAGTCGGAGCGGAGTATGTAATGCTTGTTAACAACTACGATATAGCAGTACTTGCCAGTAGGATGGATGAAGATTTTAAACTCCCAACTTACGTCTTGAATGGTGAACAGCTCCTTAAAGTTTCCGTCGGTCCAGTTGGGATACCATGTTCCGCCACTTGCAACGGTGTTGAAGTAGTTGTTCATGTCTAGGCGGAATACCTGTCCGCGCTCGTAACTGTTGAAGTAAAGTTCGCCGTTTATGGGATGCACGGCAGCTCCATTGCACTGCTTGTAGGCAGCTAAGATTTGCGATTTAGAGGCGTCGGTGAAGGTGATATCTGCGTTTCGTTTCACAATCCATACGCTGGGACTCTGCAACTGGCGGTCGTCACGGTCGGTAGAGATGAGCATATATTGCCCGTCGTTCGAAAAATCGATGGAGCGCAACCTATGGTTGTCAAACTTAGACATTGATAGGATAGTTTTCACTTCCTTTTTTTCCATGTCAAGCGCTTGTATGCCATGGGCATTTTCATCGTAAACGGCATATAGAATGTTCTGTTTTATCGGGTCGAAGGTAAGACATCCCTCACCTGCAAAGCCCGTAGCTTTGTCGAAAGGTCCATCGTGCCAACCTTGGTCGTCAAATTGGTTACGTATGCCGCTGAGCGTTCCCACAACCATTTTTCGTTCGTAGTTAAATTTACTGCTAGCCGTTGCACTCTGTTCGTTGGCTGTTTTTCCGCCAACAGATACCATCACTTCGCCCGAATAGGCCTTGGCAGGCACCAAACAGTAAAGGCAATCGCCCTTAACGTTGATGAGAACGGCGCGTTGCCCACCAATGGTAACTTTGACGTTGGCCGTGTCATTGCCGAAATTACTGCCGTATACAACCAACTTTTGGTCAACTCCACCCTCTTTGGGAATGAAGTCTGTCACGGTGACAGGGCGTGAAGGATCGTACTTCACAGAAGAATCGTCAGTGTTGTCGCTTCGACATGCTGACATACAAGCAGCGCAAAACAGCAAGGTTCCCCATGTGAACCTACGGCCATAGATGCTTAGATTATTTTTCTTCATAAATATATTGTATTTAAACTTTTATTTCTAGTCCACGGTATTACGCCCTCCCAAAGGGCACTTTCCCGATGTATAATGTGGTAAATTCATCAGCAAAATTAGTGAGAAATGAATTGTTGCGATAAAACAAACCATTCAAAAGATAAAAAAAACAGGGCATTTGCCCGTTTTTTCATCCAAAAATGTAGAAAATGAAGCACAAATGTAAATGTTGCTCGCTAGATAATGTATGTGCTAGGTATATGTTTGTAGGGGTCAAAACTTCAATTAAGAATAGCTTCGCACACATCTATATAATAAGGAATAAATAGCATTGATTGTGCTTTAAGCCTTTTGTAGTGTGGCTACAAACAAACTGTAGCGAGACTACAAACAAGTTGTAGTGTGACTACTAGTAAGTAGTAGTGCCACTACAAAAGGCTTGTAGTCGCCGTACAGAGGCTTTTGTACGATACAAAAACTAAGAACAGGCTTTTTAGATGGTTACTAGGCGGTTTGTTTGTGAAATGCACACGGAGTGTTTATGCCTGTTTCTAAAAGTTCTGCATCACATTGCAATGCTACTACTTTATTGGGTTTTCTTCGATGGCCTTTTGCTTTTATCTCATCTTTCACTTTCTTCTAAAATCAGCCTTTATGGTTGCCAACAAACGACATGGCATGAAAAAGGCCAAGGTTAAACACAAATGTGTTTGAGCCTTGGCCGCTAAAAACAATTAAACCTAAATCTTATTTGACGATGAATTTCTTTCCATTACGGATGTAGATGCCACTCTTGAGCGGACGTTTCACTTCCATGCCTTGCAGGTTGTAAATCTTACCGTCTTCAACGACATTGTTTTTAATGGTATCGATACCAGTGATTGTTCCTTGAGAAACCTGCTTACCAAAGTAAGTAAGGCGGAAGTTGTCAAACACGGCCCAATCGCCGTCCACTTGTTTGTCTTTGGTTACGCCGAAGGTAAGTTCACCTTCAGGGCCAACCTTAATGATGTGGGTATATACTTTATAAAGTCCGCATTCGAAATATTCGGCTGCATCCATCACATTGTCGGGTTGTTCGCCAGCATTACCAGTCCATCCGATACCAGGGCATTGGTTCATTCCTGCTGCGATAGAGGGCAGTGCAACTTCGTCGCCCTTACCTTTGTATTCGATATAGAGCATGGCATGGCGTGCAGGGGCTGTCCCGTTGGTAACCTTTTGTTGCAACGCCTCACGGCTGCCGTCGCGATAATAGCCTGTCATGTTTACCTGATAATAGCCTTCGGGCAAGTTGCTTATGGTTTGGTTTACCTCGAACGATTGCAGGTAGTATGCCTCGCAAACAAGATTGGTACGTCTTCCGCGGTCGATAACGCCAAGGTTGGCATCCTTAAAGTCGCCTTTACGGTCGGTATTCCAGCCTTCGAGCATTGCGGGGCGGTTGAAACCAGGACCGGTAAGCAGGTAAGTGGCGTCAACAGGACGAGTTTCGGTGGCCGTAGCGAGCAGTGCGTCACGTTCGGCCTTGGTAACAAGTTTCCATTCGGCGTTGGCATTCTTGGCCACGCTAGCTTCAACAGAAACGGTGTTCCAAAACTCTTTATCCATAGCATCGTCGGCATCGGTGTTGGATTGTGGTGCAAAAGCCAGTCCTTGAGCATGGTTGTCGCCCTTCACAATGTTGTAAACGTTGGCCTTGCCAGCGACGGGAACAAATGCCCAAACGTCTTTTCCTGGGATATCGGTGTAACCATTATAACCAAGGTAATTGCCATCTTTACCACCCATGCGATTAATTGTGAAACCATTTCCTTCGGCTGCAACGGTGAAGAGCATACCAGGAACGTCTACGGCAGCATGTGTATTCCAATCGGAACCACCCATAAGGAACTTTTGCGAAGCCACATTATAGAAGTAGAATTCGCCTACACCGGCTTTAGCACCCTTGTAAATGTCGGGCATCTTGTCGGCAGCGGCAATCTTACGAGCCACGCGCAGGTCTACAAGAGCCGCCTTCATGTCGGCATTGGTCGTGGCGGTTTTGGCCACCTTCTCGGCCTTTACAGTGGCTGCATTAAGCTGTGCGTCGTTGTTCTTATTGATGTTTTTGCAAATTTCAGTCGTTTTTACCAAGGCTGAATAGCTTTCTGAGCAGGCAGAAACGGCATCGTAAGCCTTTTGTAAGTTAGAGGTTGCGGCGTTAATGGCCACAGGATCGGTAGAGGTGAGGGCCTTGTTGGCAGCTGCAATGGCATCTGTGTATTGTTTATTCAATGCAGGGGCGACGGCACCTTTAAACGCTTTTGTTGTGGCAAGTATCGCTTTAAGGCCTTTCAGCGCCTCTTCTGGGGTTTGAAGTACTTTCGAACCGAGGTATTTCAAAGAGAAATTAGAGATTACGCACCAGTCGTCGATAACGCCAGCCTCTTTTTTAACGCCAAATTTTAGCGTCCCGTCTGTAACGGTAACAGTTATTTCGGCATTTTGGTAGTTGCCTGTCCACAGTGCGCAGTTAGCCTCATGAGGCGTGTTGGGTACGTAAAGTCCGCTGCTTTTTCCACCCTCGCGTTCGGCTTGGAAGCTGAATCCCTCTTCGGGAGCTTTTTTCGCACCTGCATAAAGAGACATGATGGGGGCAGAAGTGCCATTGGCATAGTAAATGGCGCGAAGCTGTTCGGTGCCATTGACAAACTTGTCGGCACCATAACCGTACATCGTATAGTCGCGTGTTTGGCTTGAACCATCGCGATAATATCCGCGTACGCTGAACTTATAGGTGCCGTTGGGCAATCCGCTGATGGTTTGGTGATAATCGAAGGTTTGTGTATTCCAAAACTCTTGGATGGTATTTGCCTTCACAATGTCCCATCCACCTTGGTAAGTAGAGTGTTCGGTATTGGGTGCAGCCGTAAAATCCAACTTGAAAGTGGTATTCTTTGTTACGAGGTCGGGTGCGTCAATAAGCCACGATACGTCTACTGGATTGGTGGCAGAAGCCTTCGCCTTTGCATCGGCAATACGCTCTTCTCGAGTAACGAGCTGCCAAACACTGTTCTTTTCTTTGTCTAGGGTGAGCAGATTGTTGTCTGCCCCTAGCACCAACGCATCGCATTCTAGCCAATATCCGTGTATGGATTGGGCGTTGTCGGCCGGAGACATTTCCCATGCGCCAACGTTAGCGGCAGGCATATCCCAGTAAAGTAGGCCGGCATCGCCAATTTTATTCGATACGCCATTACCTCCGCGGAAGGTAGAACGCAGCTTAAATGTCTTTGGTCCAGTATTTTCTAGTTTAATGGGTAAGCCTCGTGTGCCCACGTTAACGGCAGTAGCCCATCCGTCTTTCACGGTGTTGTTGTTTTGAAGCCACAAGCCCGTGGCGACATTGTAGAGGTAAAATTCCCCTCCATTGCCGACAGCATGTCCTGGCCAAGGCGTGGTTTGGGCGTTGAGCAGGGTTGCACTCAACAGTCCTAGCCCCAATGATAGTACTTGCTTTTTCATAAATTGTTTTTAGTTAAAATGATTATTCTATATTCGTTAAGGTTTCGGCATATATCATCAAAGAGATACAACCCTGCATGGGTTTGGGTGCTTACACCATATTATATATAAGCTTGAATTATTCGTTGTTGATTGTTACGCTGCAAAGATAGACTTTATTTTGAGTATCGATGTGTAAAATCCATTCAGAGTATAGCAAAAAAGAGCCAGCAAGACATGTTGGTCCGATTTTGTTATTTTTTGGAATGATAGTCGTACCGTTATCTAGAAGGGACAAGTAATTTTGCAACGTAATCTGAAAATTATGTTTAAACCAATACCATAGTATTTTGTTTGATATGAAAAAGCTATTACTCTGTTTGGTTGGTGTGGCGAATGTGCTGACAGTAGAAGCGCAGGTAGGTTCGTTTTTCGAGCCTTATCGGCGTACAAGCCTTCGTCTACCATCTGTTCCCTTGATAGTGAACGACCCCTATTTCTCCATTTGGTCGGCACATAATAACCTGTACGATGGCGCCACATGCCATTGGACAGGACAAAGGAAGGCCATTGACGGCTTGTTGCGTGTTGACGGAACGACCTACCGGTTTATGGGAAAGGATAAGGGCCGATTACTGAAACCCGTGGCGCCGATGGCCGACATGGGAGCGTGGAAGGCAAAGGTTAGCTATGCAAAACCTGCTGCAAATTGGGCGCAACGCGACTTTAATGACAGCAAATGGCAAACGCAACAGGCGGCGTTTGGTAGCCCCAAAGAATACCCTAACATACGTACGGCTTGGACGGACACCAATTCAGACATCTATATACGTAGACATGTGACATTGACGAAAGAAGATTTGGCTCGCGACTTGTGGTTGATTTATTCGCACGACGATAAATGTGAGGTTTACATAAATGGTGTTTTGGCAACCGAAACGGGCGAAACGTGGGTACAAAACGAGGAGTTGATGTTGCCTACTAACGTAAAACAGAGCTTGCGTGTTGGCGACAACGTTATCGCGTACCATGTGCATAACACCACAGGCGGAGCTAATGCCGACATCGGACTGTTTGCCAACGTGAAGGAAAGCCATAATAACATACGTAATGCCGTACAAACCAGCTGCGACGTTATGGCGACCAACACTTACTATACGTTTCGATGTGGGGGTGTAGACCTACGTTTGGTTTTCACCGCACCTATGTTTCTTGACGACCTGAACCTGCTTTCTACGCCCATTAACTACATATCTTATCAGGTTCGCGCCAACGACAAGCGGAAACACGATGTACAGATATTCTTTGGGACAACACCCGAATTAGCGGTGATAAAAAACACCCAACCCACCATTTCGCGCATACAAAACGTGAACAATATTGATTATGTTCGCACGGGAAGCGTAGAACAGAACGTGTTGGGGAAATCGGGCGACATCATTTGCATCGATTGGGGCTATCTAATGATACCCAATGTGAACGGAAACGTAACCATGGCCGACCAAAATGTCGTGGAAAGCCAATTCGTTAGTAAGGGAACACTAGCTCAACGCGATGCGCTACGTATCAGGAGCAATAACGAAAGTGAGATGCCCATGTTGGGTTACTTGCACAACTTTGGGCTGACGGAGTGTGATTCCAGCTATATGATGATTGGATATGATGAAGTTCAGGATGTGCAATTCCTAGGAACGCGCTACAAAGCCTATTGGGCGAAAGACGGACAGCAGCTTACAGATGCTTTCGAGAGCTTCCGTGATAATTATAAAACTTACATGCAGCGCGCCCGCAGATGGGACAAGATTATCTACGACGATGCCTTGGCAGCAGGAAACAAGAAGTATGCCGAGACCTTAGCAGCCTCTTATCGCCAAACTTTGGCTGCCCATAAACTGTTTATGGATAAGGATGGCGACCTGATGTACTTCTCGAAAGAGAACAGTTCGGGTGGATTTATCAATACCGTAGACGTTACTTACCCTGCCGCACCACTGTTTTTTACCTATAACACACAGTTGGAGAAAGGCGCTTTAGAGGGTGTATTCAAGTATTGTGCAGACAGTTCGCGCTGGGGATTTCATTTTCCTGCACACGATTTGGGCTTCTATCCCATTGCCGACAAGCAGACGTATGCCTCTTGTTTCCCTGGTGCTAACGGCGATTTTGGCAAGAACATGCCTGTGGAAGAGGCGGGAAATATGGTTATTCTCACGGCAATGACCTGTCTAAGAGAGGGAAAAGCCGACTTTGCCAAGAAGTATTGGGACTTGCTTACCATGTGGACAAACTATTTGGTAGCTAATGGACAAGACCCTGCCAACCAACTTTGCACCGATGATTTTGCAGGACACTTAGCCCACAACGTAAACCTTTCCGTAAAGGCCATTATGGGAATTGCCGGCTATGCACTGATGGCACAGATGCAAGGAGAGAACGCCCCATACCGCACTTATATGGATAAGGCGCGCCAAATGGCTGCAACGTTGGAACGAACGGCTAACGATGGCGACCATTACCGATTGGCTTACGACCGCAGTGGCACGTGGAGCATGAAGTATAATATGTTGTGGGATAAGATGTGGGGGCTTAACCTCTTCTCCAAACAAATGAAACAGAAAGAGTACAGCTATTATCTTACTAAGGCAGAGCCGTATGGCATACCTTTGGATAATCGCGAAAGATATACGAAATCAGACTGGGAGATGTGGACTGCATGTTTGGCTGAGAATCAGGAGGGCTTTGCACGCATTGCCGACCTAGTGTGGGAGTTCGCCAACAAGACCAAAAACCGAGTGCCGTTTAGCGATTGGTATTGGGTGAATAGTGGCGACTATCAGATATTCCAAGGTCGCTCTGTACTTGGCGGACATTGGATGAAGGTGCTGATGGACAACTTCTTGAAGAATAAGAAGTTTTCGACAGACATAGAGAATGTTACTCAAACGCCCGACACCTCTAAAAAAGAAATGAGCCGATACGATGTAGACGGACGACGACTGTCTACCCCGAAACGGGGAATAAACGTTGTTCGTTACAAAGACAAGACTGTGAAGAAGGTGGTGGTGAGGTGAGTTTCTAAACCTTTAAGTTTTTAAGTTGATGAGCTTGTGAGTATTTAAGTTCTTCATTCCCATAATTATAACTAACAAACTCATAAACTTATGAGTTCATAAACTTATAAATTCACGAACATATAAACTCACAAGCTCATCAACTTACACACTTAAAAACTCACCTACTCACAATGATTTCAATGTAACTAAAAGTTGATAACCCCTATTTATGAGAATAATCGCAATAAAAAGAATAACCCTTGTTGCCAATCTGCTGATGTTGGTCACAGCTGTTCGTGCACAATATACTAACCCCGTCTTAAACAAAGACATGCCCGACCCAAGCGTTGTACGCGCACCCGATGGGCTGTTCTATGTTTATGCCACAGAGGGTGGTGGGCTGTGTGTACCCATTTATAGGTCGCGCGATCTCGCCACGCGATGGCGATTTGCGGGTTCGGCCTTCAATAGCTCAACTCGTCCCGCCTTTATAAAAGGTGGAAACATCTGGGCACCCGACATTAATTATATCAATGGGCAATTCGTTCTTTACTATTCGATGGCCGAATGGGGGAAGGAATGGAACTGCGGCATCGGTGTAGCCACGTCTTCTTCGCCTCGTGGAGGGTTTGTTGACAAGGGAAAACTCTTTACCAGCACTGAGATAGGCGTGCAAAACAGCATCGATCCTTGTTTCTTTCAAGACGATGACGGCAAGAAGTACCTTTTTTGGGGTAGCTTTCGCGGTGTGTGGGGCATAGAATTATCTGCCGATGGACTGGCTTTAAAGCCTGGGGCAGAGAAGTTTCAGATTGGTCCGAACCATAATTGGATGCACCATGGCACAGAAGCTACGATGATTGTGAAGCATGATGGATACTATTATTTTATGGGATCGTTGGGCAATTGTTGCGAAGGAGCCAATAGCACCTATAGGGTTGTTGTGTCGAGAAGCAAAGAATTACGTGGCCCATACGTTAATAAGCGTGGTAAGAAGATAATGGATGTGGGCGGTTCGTACGAAAGTGTGCTGTCGGGCAACGAGCTCGTGGCAGGTCCTGGCCATTGTTCGCAACTGATAATTGACGATAACGGCGATTATTGGATGCTCTATCATGGGTTTGATAAGAAGGATATTGATGCTGGTAGGAAACTTTTCGTGGACAAAGTGCTATGGGATAGCGATGGCTGGCCTTATATAGAAGGCAAGCATCCGTCGAAGGGTGGGGCGACACCTTTCTTTAAGGACGATACATCTAGCGGCATTGCCGATATCGATGCTACGCCAGATACCTACACCATTGCCTGTGGCGACGACAATTATTATCAGATTTCAAGCCCCGATAACTCCGTCTTTATTTGGGAGCTCTACGCGATGAGCGGCGAAAAGATAAAAGCAGGCAGAGCCATAAACACGCAAGACCTATGGCTGAACGATGTGCCTATGGGCATATATATGATAAAGGTGCGGGGAAATAGTGGCAGCATTAATCAAAAAATCGTGAAGGTTCAGTAGAAGCATCTCTGCATCGAGGCGCAAATCTTTCGCCAAACGTGTGGTAGAACCTGCCTAATTCTACGACCCATGCATCGTATAAGACATATATTTAAGAATGTAACTAGAAACTGAAAATAATATTTATCAAAACCAAGAACAATGAAAAGAGAACATCTTTTTAAACGTAGTTGTCTGAATGCAGCATTGATGATGCTGTTTGGCTGTTGCTCAATAGCGTGCAGCAAAGAGGACAACAATCCCACTCCTGAGCCTCCAAAGCCCGTGGAAGTGTATAAAGACCTGAAAGTTTTCCAGCTAAACACATGGTTTGGAGCAACGCAAGTGAACAACGCCTATAATGGTTTGGTAGACGTTATCAACCAAGTAGACCCGGATATCGTGTTGTTGTGCGAGTTGCGTAACGACCTATTGTTGAAGAAAATTCCCGATGGTGACGGCGAATACACACATCGTCTGTGCCAATCGTTAAAAACAAAGCACCAAAAAGACTACTATGGTAAGAACCATGGCACGTTTGTTGGCGTGTTGTCGAAGTACGAGATAAAGAACTTTAAGGTGCTTCCCACACCCACCGACAACTATATGATAAAGGTAACGGTGGAAGTTCGCGGACAAGAAATGACCTTCTATTCAGCACACCTCGACTATAAGCATTATGCTTGCTATCTGCCACGAGGTTATAATAGTGGTCCCGACTGGTCGAAACTGGCCAATCCTATTACCGACAGCGAACGAATTATGAAAGACAACCGATTGAGTACGCGCGACGAGGCGATGGAAATGTTCCTCGACGATGCCCAAGGCGAGATGGATAAGGGACGTATCGTTGTCTTAGGTGGCGACTTTAACGAACCGTCTGACCTTGATTGGCAGACCAACACCAAGGATTTGTACAGTCATAACGGCGTAGTTGCCAATTGGGATTGCTCCGTGATGTTGAGAAAGGCAGGTTTCGTTGACACCTATCGCGAAAAATTCCCCGATCCTGTTACGCATCCTGGCTTCACTTTCCCTGCTGATAATAAGGATGCCAGCCTAAGCCAGCTGTCTTTCTGTCCCGAATACGACGAGCGCGACCGTATCGACTTTGTGTATTATAACAAGTCGCAACCTGTTGAATTGCTGAAAGCCGAACTAGTTGGACCATCTGGCTCTATCTATTTTGGTAAGCGTGGGGTCAACGATTCGAAAGATATCTTTATAGAGCCAACAGGCACTTGGCCCACTGATCATAAGGGAAACCTTACCACACTTAAAGTTCGTGTGAAGAAATAGGCGCGGCATAAGATTGTAAATACATAGTTAACATTAAGACGAAACCACAATATGAAAAGGAATAAACCCGTAATGAAGCATTGGATATATGCGCTCTTCATAGCCACTTTATGTGGCAACATAACTGCATGCGGCGACAAAGACGAGGACAACACACCGAGATACAACCCCAATGTGCCTGTAACCATCAGCCGTTTTACGCCTGCCGAGGGCACCAATGGCCAAGAAATGGTTATCTATGGCACAAACTTCGGACTCGACTCTACACAGGTAAACGTAACGATTGGTGGAAAGAAAGCCAAGCTAAGTTATGTAAAGGCCGACAGTATTGGCTGTATTGTGCCTTATTGGACTGAATCGGGACGGTTTGAAGTAGAGGTGAAAGTGGCTCAACAGTCTGCCAAGGCCACTACAATGTTTGCATACGCCAGTCCGTTGATGGTGCGTACGCTGATTGGCTATCGTATAAGCGATGGCGACCCAGGGTGGAAAGACGGCAAGTTTGGCACAGGCAAGGACAATGGCTCGGCCACTTTCGGCAAGCAAGCTGCCTTTATGAAGTTCGACCCACAAAACCAAGACCACCTATATGTTGCATACGAAGATTTCGATTATAGTGGCTATGGTGTGCAACTCTTCGACTTAAAGACAAAGACCGTTACCACCGTGATGCACGGCAGTAAGTGTTTCGAAGGTAAGCGCTTACGTGCAATAGACTTTACGGCAAAGGGTGATATGGTAGTTGCTACCGACCGCGACGATAGTGGAGACCGATCTACCAGCGTGTGGATTGTTAAACGCAATGCCGACGGTAGCTTTACCGACGATTCTAAACGCGAGGTGTTAGCCGCTTACAAGCAATGTAACACTGTAGCAGTTCATCCCGCCAACGGTGAACTATATTTCAACAGCTATGGTAACAATGCGATTTTCCGTCTAGATATGACCAAATATTATGCCAACGTAACGGAAACAACTCCTTGGGATCCATATTCCACGGGCAACAACTATGAGCAAATGCTCACACTTGGTACCAGTCGCTGGAACTTTAACATCACCATGCACCCCACAGGCAAGTACGCTTACGTAATAGCACTGAACCAACACTGCATCTATCGTATGGATTACGATGAGGCCATCAAACGCTTTAAAGAACCCTATCTCGTCTCTGGACAGCAGGGTGTTAAGGGTTGGGCCGACGGCAAGGGAGATGGAACATTGATGAATTTCCCATATCAAGGCATATTTGTGAAGAATCCCGACTACGCGGCACAGGGCAAGGAAGACGTTTACGACTTCTACTTCTGCGATTACGACAACTATTGCGTACGTTACCTCACACCTGATGGTCGTGTTCGTACCTTTGCGGGGCGTGGAGCAACGTCGGCTATGGGCGATGGAAACACCTGGGGCTCTGAAGATGGTGACCTACGAGAAACGGCACGCTTTGGAAGTCCTACAGGCATTGCCTACGATGAGCGTACCGAAACTTTCTACGTTTTTGACACCTATTATAAGAGTGTGAGAACGATAAGCCGTTGAAAACACACCTTTAACCGTACGTGGTGTCGCCAGATCTTTTTGGTTGCATAGCCAAATCACTGGCGATGCCACGGCAGGTTATTTGTTTAGTGTCTTTCACGCATAGAGACGGCATGGCCCGAATTTAAATACCGTCAAGTCGTATTGACGATATTCACTGCATAAAATAACAAAGATAACGATGAAACAAATAAAAGTCATTCTGCTAGGTTGGGCGTTTGTGGCACACGTTTGTACGTTACAGGCGCAAGGCTTGTCGATGTCGCTTAGCCTAAAAACGCCAGGCAATCCGTCAGAAACACGTCAATTGCTACAACAAGGGCAGTCTTGGACGACAGACGGACCATTAGACGTGGTATCTTCGACAACGAAAGATGGCGACGACGAACTGCTGACGATTACGCTTTCGGCGCGTGAAAAGGTGTATTTTCACCTTGACCTCAGTCTCAACACGGAACTATCGTCTGGCGAAGCAGAATTTTATATGCCAGGTTTTTGGTATCATCGCAACATGCGTTCACCTCAAGAGGCTCCATCTTTCAAAACCAGCAAACACTGGAATTTTAGGGAAGACCGCATGTCTACACCGTTAACCAGTGCTTTCAATCCCCGCAATAGACAGGGTGTATCAGTATTACGCGTGCTAGACGAACCTTGCGACGTACAAGTTCAGCTAACCACGGGTGAGATAATACTTCCTGGGCGCACATCCGTGGGCTATGCAGGTTTCGACGGCGAGGGAAACACCGTGGCCTTAAAGTTCGGCTATCCTTATAAGGAAACTCCCAAACGATACATCCGCAAGTTAACGCTCATAGACCCCATAACTGCTTTTGCCAAGCTAGAAAAAGGTGAACAGCAAACCTTGCGTTGGCGCATACATCGCTATAAAGCCAATGATTTCGGCAGCTTTGTTACGCAAGTGTGGCAGTATAGCTACGACCGCATGCAGCCACAACCCTTGAAAAGTGCCTACACGGGTGCAGAAGTAAAGACTGCCCTCAGCGATTACTTCCGCCATTCGTTCGTAGACCGCTACCCATTGAAATACAATTCGGGGCTCTCACTTCGGGTTAATGACTGCCTACCAGCAACAGAAATGCAGATAGGTTTCTGCGGACGGGTGCTGCTTAATGCCTTCAACGAGATTGAATACGGTTCAGAAATAAAAGACGATGGATTAGTTAATATGGGACAAGCCATCTTCGACAGCTTCCTAATCAACGGATTTGGGAACGGTGGCTACTTGCACGATTTTGTAAACTTCCGTGATGGCTTCACCCAAGAAGACGTCCATTCCATTCGTCAGCAAAGCGAGGCCGTATATGCTGTGCTTCATTACTTAAAATACGAAAAGAGTCGTGGGCGTCGCCATGCGGAGTGGGAGAGACGCATACGCACCATTCTCGACAACTTCGTAACACTAATAAAAGACGATGGACATTTCGCCCGCAAGTTTAAATCTGATGGAACCGATGTCGATGCTTCGGGAGGTAGCACTCCTTCGGCAACTTCTGCATTGGTGATGGGGTGGAAATATTTCGGCAACAAGAACTATTTACAGGCCGCTCGCCGAACGGTGAACTACTTGGAGAAGAACATTATTTCGCAAAGCGACTATTTCTCGTCTACGCTCGATGCCAATTGCGAAGACAAGGAAGCTGCCATCGCTGCCGTAACTGCCACCTATTATATGGCCATGGTTACCAAGGGCGAGGAACGAAAACATTATATCGACCTATGTAAGAAAGCCGCTTACTTCGCCATCTCGTGGTATTACACTTGGGATGTGCCCTTCGCACCTGGACAGATGACGGGCGAATTGGGGCTAAAAACACGTGGATGGGGCAACGTTTCGGTAGAAAACAACCATATAGACGTATTTGTTTTCGAACTGCCCCACATCCTTAGTTGGCTGGCTCAGCAAACGGGCGAGCAACGGTTTAAAGGCATGTATGATGTCATTACATCTTCGCTCAGCCAGCTGTTGCCTGTTGCCAACAACCTTTGTGGTGTGGGTAAGCAGGGCTTCTACCCCGAAGTGGTGCAGCATACCACGTGGGATTACGGACACAACGGTAAGGGATTTTATAACGACATCTTTGCCCCAGGCTGGACAATTGCATCTCTTTGGGAACTGTATTCGCCCAACCGCACAACGAATTTCTTGAAATAACCCCACCGTTTCTCAGTTTGTTTGAATAATTTCGTACCTTTACGCTACAAACTAATGCAGATGAAAAAAATAAGATTGATGATAGCAGCGTTGCTTCTGCTTGTCGGTATGACAAGCAGAAGCAACATCCTGTTCAGACATATCGGTGTAGAATCGGGACTGTCGCAAAGCACCGTGCTCGCCATCTTGCAAGATCGAACAGGGCTGATGTGGGTTGGTACGAAATCGGGACTTAACCGTTACGACGGCACCTTATTTAAATGGTATTACAGTTATCCTGATGGGCACAGTCTAGGCAGTAGCTATATCAACGCGCTTTATGAAGACGCGAACGGCCGAATATGGGTAGGAACAGATTGTGGTGTGTGGATTTACAACCCGCTGACCGACTCTTTCACCCGTTTCGACAAACGTAGTGCCGATGGCGAAGGCATCACCAACATGGTGAACGTGATAAAGGGTCATGGTGATAAGATATACTTCACGACCAACGAGCAGGGCGTTTTCTGCTACGATCTTCGTCACAATCATCTTTCGCACTTCCGATTGAAAGGGTATCCCAACGTAGCAGGCATGGCCATTGGTGACAACGGGGCGGTGTGGCTCGGACTTTTCGGAGGCGGACTATACACCACCGACCACGCCTTTCGCACGCTCACACCCTTTCGCACGCAAGAAGGGCACACACCTTTTGCAGGTAACATCGTGTCAGCCATACTGCCTTTGGGCAACGGTCGTTATGCCATTGGCACCGACCGACAGGGTCTTTCGCTTATAGATGCTGCACGCCACAGTTTCGAACCCATAGTAGCCAGTCTTGAAGGTAAGGAACTTTTTGTGCGTAACCTTATTCTGAATCATCGTGAGATTTGGGCGGCAACCGAACAAGGTATGCTGGTTTACAACCTAGACACCCACGCCAGACAGCATTTCACCTATAACCCTATGGATCCTTTCTCCATATCCGACAATCCACTTTATTGTCTGTACAAAGACCGTGAAGGTGGGTTGTGGGCTGGTTCTTATTTCGGCGGATTGAATTACCTACCCGCCATACATCCCGTTTTCGAACGTTTTGTGCCGCAAGGCAGCGGAAACGGACTGCATGGACGTCGCGTGCGCGAGATGGTTATGGACAAGCAAGGGAAAATATGGATAGGAACAGAAGACGGCGGTTTGAATTGTATGGAGCCCGACAGCGAAACTTTTAGTCATATTGCAGCTAGTAATGCATTCCCCAATGTACATGGACTTTGCATAGACGGCAACGAACTGTGGGTGGGCACGTTTGCTTCGGGCCTGAAAATCATCGACACCCGCACCCACCAACTTATAAAGGCGTTCAAGGCCGACGGACGTCCAGGTTCACTTCGCGATAACACCATCTTCAGCATCGCGCGTTCGCCACAGAGCGTAATGTATCTTGGCACCATTCGTGGTCTATGCACCTACATTGCCAACACTCAAACCTTTGTTTACGATAGGGCTGTGCCACCCGTTCTAATCAATGATGTAAGTTTCGATTCGCGCGGAAACCTATGGTTGGCCACACAGACCAATGGCGTTTTTATGCGACATAATGGTAGATGGATAAATTTTAGGGCAACTCAATCTGGACTTACTTCGGATAAGGCCTTGAGCATATTCGAAGACAGCGAAGGTACCATCTGGGTAACAACGCAGGGCGGTGGTGTGTGCAGATTTAGCTTCTCTACCCGCCGTTTCAAACCCTTACAGCAAGGGGCGCTTAACAGCACCTCTACGTTTTTCCGTATGGAAGAAGACGGCGATGGTGTACTTTGGCTCTCGGGTTATGCTGGTTTCGTACGATATGATCCCCGCAGTGGCGACGTGCGCACTTACAACAACCGCACGATGTTGCTCGACAACCAATTTAACTACAACTCATCGCTTATCGACAAACGTGGACGTATTTACTTCGGAAGTCTTAGTGGCATTGTGCGCTTTTCACCATCGGCCTTGAAAAAAGAACAGCGTGTGCCCCGACTTGTGGCTACCGATCTATATATAGGTAACGAACATGTGGACAATTTTACTAAGGACACACCCTTGGAACAAAACATCGTGTTTACTCGCAAACTATCATTAGCCTATAACCAAAACTCTTTCAGGTTGCATGTTGTACCCCTAAGTTATTCAAGGCAGAATTGGGCATCATTGGAATATAAGCTTGAGGGTTTCGATAAAGGTTGGCAACCCATGGGGGCAGATTTCTTTATGACATACGCTAACCTGCCTGCTGGTTCTTATCAGCTAATAGTGCGTATGAAAGACCAAAACGGAAAGGCTTATCCTGGCGAGTACAAGCTAGACATCGATGTGCGTCCGTTTTTTCTATTCTCTTTCTGGGCCAAATTGTTTTATGTAGTTTTGCTAGGTGTTTTGGTGTGGCTGTTTATGCGTTATTGGAATCGCCGTTCCGAAACGCGTCGCCGTCAGGCCATGGAAGCTTTCGAAACGCGTAAAGAACAGGAACTGTATCAGAGCAAGATACATTTCTTTACCAACGTGGCGCACGAGATTCGCACCCCGCTTACACTGATTTTAGGGCCATTAGAGAACATTCTCGGCACGCAGAAGGTAAAAGACAACGATGTGAAAGAAGACCTCAACATCATGTACGAGAATACGCGGAGGCTTACAGACCTGATAAACCAGCTACTGGATTTTCGCAAGACAGAGAAAGACGGACTACGTCTGAACTTCGAATATTGTAACCTTACGAAGCTGGTTACCGACATATACAACCGCTTTCGCTCGGCTATGCGCGAGAGAAACATCAATGCAACGTTATCACTGCAAGGCAACAACCTGCATGGTTATGTTGACCACGAGGGCTTTACCAAGATTGTAAGCAACCTGGTTAACAATGCCGTGAAGTACTGCCTATCGTATATCTCGGTGACATTGAAGACCGACGACACACAACTTTTCCTTACCGTAGCCAATGATGGAAACATCATACCCATGGATTTACGTGAAAAGATATTTGAACCTTTCTTCCATATCGACACAGCCGAACATTCCACATCGGGTACGGGCATTGGCTTAGCCCTCGCTCGTTCGTTAGCCGAATTGCACAATGGCCATCTATGCATGGGCGATGAGGCCGATATGAACGTGTTTGTGCTTACTTTGCCCTTGGTGCAAGATGTGCCTGTAAGGCTGGGAGGTAATGGGATAGGGGATGTAACGCCTATGAAGGCCGAATCAACAACCACACAAGGGACGCAGGCCAAGCCCCATACGTTGCTGCTTGTAGAGGACAATGTGCAGATGTTGGAGTACGAAAAGCGGTGCTTAGAAAAAGAGTACAACATCGTTACGGCTACCGATGGCGAAGAGGCTTTATTGCAAATGGAACGTAACGACGTGAATCTTGTGGTTACCGACGTGATGATGGAGCCCATGGATGGTATGGAACTGTGTCGCCGTATCAAATACAACGTTAACCTTTCACATATTCCTGTAATCATATTAACGGCAGTTACTTCCGAGCGAGGTAAGATGGAGGGAATGGAAAGCGGTGCAGACGCCTACATCGTGAAGCCTTTCTCCATGGATTTCCTGTCACAGACCGTGCAAAACCTGTTGCGGCAGCGCGAGGAAATAAAGAAGATGTATGCCACATCGCCATTCGTATCGGCATCATCGGCTTCCATCAGTCCTGCTGACGCCGATTTCTTGGAGAGGTTGAAAGCGGCCGTTATGCGCAATATCGGTAATAGCGACTTTAATGTAGACCTCTTGGCGGCCGAAATGAACATGAGTCGTACGAGCCTAAACCGTAAGGTGCGTGGCACGCTAGACCAGTCGCCTAACAACTATATACGCATCGAAAGACTTAAAGCTGCAGCAGAGATGCTTAAGTCGGGCGATAAGAAAGTGAACGAGGTGTGTTACAATGTGGGCTTTTCGAGCCCGAGCTATTTCACCAAATGCTTTTACGAACAGTTTGGCATTTTGCCTAAAGAATTTAATAAAGAACAATGATACATTCAGCAAAACCAATCTTTACGGCGACATTGCTCGCATGGCTGTCGCTGTTACCTCAGTTGTCGTTAGCACAAACGGCAACTTACAGCAATCCTGTGATAGATATAAGCGCGCCCGACCCTACGGTGATACGCGCCGAAGATGGAACATTCTATCTTTATGCCACAGAAGATACACGCAATGTACCCATTTACCAATCGGTAAACCTTGTGGACTGGAAGCAGGTGGGTACGGCATTTACCGAAGCTTCGCGTCCTAAATGGCTTCCTAAAGGCGGTATTTGGGCTCCCGACATTCAGCGCATTGGCGGTAAATACTATCTATACTATTCTAAATCGGTATGGGGTGGGGAATGGGACGCTGGCATCGGCGTTGCCGTGAGTAACGGTCCTGCTGGTCCGTTTATCGACCGTGGGTGTATGTTTACCAGCAAGCAAATAGGCATCCAAAACTGTATCGACCCCTTTTATATCGAAGATGGAGGTAAGAAATATCTTTTCTTCGGCTCGTTTCATGGTATCTATGGTGTAGAGTTGAGTGCCGATGGTTTACACGTAAAGCAGGGAGCGAAGCCACGCAAGATAGCGGGAACGTTTATGGAGGCAACCTATATCAGGCGGCGAGGGGGCTATTATTACCTCTTTGGATCGGCTGGCACTTGTTGCGAGGGGGCTCGTAGCACGTACCGAGTAACCGTCGGCCGTTCTAAAACCCTTTTTGGGCCATACGTAGACAAGTCTGGCCGACGTCTGCTCGATAACCATTACGAGGTGTTGTTGGGTAAAAGCGACAATGTGCTTGGACCAGGACATAATGCAGGGTTAATTACCGACGACGCGGGTAACGACTATATGTTTTATCATGGCTTTAAAGCATCCAACCCCGATGCAGGGCGCGTGGTATGGCTCGACCGCATAAACTGGGCAGGTGGATGGCCCTCGGTGGTGGGAAACGAAACCTCGAAGACGGGCACAGCACCAACGGTGAAGTCTGGTAATCGTGGTATGGCCACGCGTTCGGGTCTATATCCTAATGATTTCGAAGCCAACGTCGGTGGCAAACGCACACATCTTTACACGCTGGTTAATAGCAAGGGTATGGAAGTTTGCCTAACTAATTTTGGCGCGCGCATTGTTTCAATCATGGTTCCCGATAGGCGTGGCACACTGCGCGATGTGGTTTTGGGTTACGACAACATTGCCCAGTATGCTGACTATCAGCATTTCGGGTCGGATTTTGGTGCAGCCATTGGGCGTTATGCCAACCGAATAAACCAGGGACGCATCGTGGTAGATGGCAAAACAATGCAGTTACCTCGCAACAATTACGGACATTGCCTACACGGAGGCTTTACGGGTTGGCAATATCAGGTGTACGATGGTAAACAGCTTAATGACTCTACGGTGGAAATGAGTCTTGTTTCGCCCGATGGCGATAATGGTTTCCCTGGAACTGTTCATGCCACAGTACGCTATATGCTCACGGTCGACAACGCCATCGATATCAGATACGAGGCTACGACAGACAAGAAAACGGTTATCAACATGACCAATCACTCGTACTTTAACCTTAACGGCAATCCCTCGCGACATGGTGAAAACCAAGTGCTGTATATCAATGCCGACCGCTATACGCCAGCTGATACCACCTATATGCCCACTGGCAAGATGTTGAAAGTTAGTGGCACACCTATGGATTTTCGCAAGCCAACACCGTTGAGCAGAAATATCAACAACCAACGTTTTGCCATGACTCGTAACGCACGTGGTTTCGACCATAACTGGTGCTTGAATACTTGGCACAACGGACAGCCCGACGAACGCGCGGTGGCAGCCTCGTTGTACAGTCCACAAACGGGGATAATGCTGCAAGTGTTTACCAACGAACCTGGCATACAGGTTTACACGGGTAACTTTCTCGATGCCTCTTTTGCTGGTAAGCATGGCTATCGCTATCCAAAACATTCGGCTGTGTGCCTAGAAACACAACATTATCCCGACAGCCCAAACCATCCCGAGTGGCCAAACACATGGCTCGAGTCCGGCCAGAAATACAGTAGTCACTGCGTATATAAGTTCTCTGTGCGTTGATTAATGGGCCTTATCGAAATGCAAAAGGCTTTTAATGGCGTGTTCTAAAAATTACCTTCGACGGAATTTTTAGAACACGCCTAACATATAAGATGAACGCGCATGTGTATGAGGCAAATGCCAGACCAATGTGTTGTTACGCGGTAGTTGGCGAGAACGCCATTTCTTTACCTACCCAGTCTTATTCAAAAGGCATGGTATCTTAGTCCCGAACTCACGTATTGTAGAGTTTACGTTTTGCATCTTCATCGAAAACGCAATGCTTGTTTTAATTGTATTGCCAACGTTTATAAGTATCTTATGACTTAGTATTTATGCTCTCGTAAGTAGTTCTGCGATTAAAGGCTCCGGTACATCTAAGATGGAAGCCTGTTCCATGTCATATGGAATCCTGTTCCAGTTGATTTGGAACAATGTTCCAGTTGATATGGAACGAGAGTCCAGTTGATGTATAACAGGAGTGCTGATTATAGATATCGCAATGAATGCTTAATTATGGTGTGCCATTCACCAAAAAGATGCGGGACAAGTGTTTAAAATGCATCATTTAAGGGTTTGGTTGGTGTTTGTTAAAGGATAAGTCCGTTTGAATGGTTTGCTTTATATGTGGCGTGTTCTCGCTTACCGTCGTAAACGAAAAAACGCCCAATCCACGGATGGAAGGGCGTTTGTTCGTTTCTTGTTTTGTTGGGCAACGATGACCGAAGGCTACGTTTGTGCCCAAGCGGTATTTATGTTTTCCCCTTAGAGGGGGAAGTGGTGTGGAGCTGGTGGGATTCGAACCCACGTCCAAACAGGGAAACCATACGCTTTCTACACGCTTATTCCGGCCTTCGGTTTTCGTGCATTGGCAAGACCCGGACCACCAACCAATGCCTTATCCCCTAAAATTTCATTCGACGAGTGGGGCCACGCCAAACTATTTCCGATTTATCTGCACCGCTTAATCAGCTGGCTTCGGAACAACAGCCTCTGAGCGATGTCTCGTTCCATCACCTAGTGACGGAATAAAGCCTAGAACCTACTGTGCTTCGGTTAGGCAGCGAGAGCGTAATTTCTTTCGCCAATTAAATTGTTGATAACTGGGATTATGGAGCCAGCCACCTACGCTCCGCGTGCTTACATACCATTTCATCCCGCTGTCAAATCCAGTCAACCCCGATTTTGTTTGCCCATAGTCAGCTTCCGTATTCTTTAATACAGGCACTTATTAGAGCACGGCGAAATGCCATGAAAAAGTCTGCAAATTTACACATTATTATTTAGTCGTGCAAGTTTTGGGGCTTTTTTCACCACTTTTGTGCTTTCGTCATAGCATAATGCAATAAGATGGCTCGTTCTTCGTTTATGCAAATGATTATAAGACGATGAAAGTAACGGTAATTACAGTGGCCTTTAACAGTGCTGCGACTATTGCAGACTGCATGCAATCGGTGTTAGACCAGACCTACTCTGACATCGAATATATTGTTGTTGACGGTCAATCGAACGACAATACCATTGGTGTTATACGCGAGTTTGAGACAAAGTTTGTGGGCAAGATGCGCTGGGTGAGCGAAAAAGACAATGGAATATACGATGCCATGAACAAAGGCTTATGTATGGCCACAGGAGATGTGGTGGGTATTTTGAATTCAGACGATTTCTTTACAACCACAGATGTGGTGGAGAAAGTGGCGCAAACGTTTACCGACTCCATGTTAGATGCCGTTTATGGCGACGTGCATTTCGTTCGCGAACCCGACTTAACGCATAGCGTGCGGCATTATTCTTCGGCAGGTTTTCGCCCCTGGTGGCTGCGTTTTGGCCTTATGCCCGCCCATCCCTCGTTTTATGTGCGTAAGGAAATTTTTCAGAAAGCAGGCCTGTATAAGACCGATTATAAGATTGGTGGCGACTTCGAAATGATGGTTAGGCTTTTTAAGCGTTTCAACATTAGGGCAAAATATCTGAACATAGACTTTGTTACGATGCGCACAGGTGGTGCTAGCACCAAGAATATGGGTAGCCGACTAACCCTATTGCGCGAGGATACACGTGCATGTAGGGAGAACGGTATATATACCCACCCATTGTTTATCTGTTTGAAATACTTTTATAAGGTTTTAGAGTTCAGGTTTTAATTCGCATGTTTGTGCGAAATACGAAATTATTCACTATCTCTTTCTAGGTATCTTTGAGGATGTTAGTGTACAAATTGAGATATTCGGAGAACCGTTCTTCTTTGTTATAATGCCGAATAATGTGTTGCCTACTAGGACCTTCGAATGTGTTGGCTGGCTGTTGGCATATCAGCTCTATCTTAATGGCGGCTGTTTGAATGTCGCCTTTTGCTATCACGATGCCCGTCCCTGCTGTAATGACTTCGGGACTTCCGCCTGTGTTGTAAGTAACCACAGGCGTTCCACAGGCCATCGCCTCAAGATTGGTTGTGGGAAAAGTGTCTTCCCATGTTGGGTTGAAATAAACGTTGGCAACGGAATAGAGTGAACATAGTTCGTGTAGGTTATCAGTGCGGCTAATGCCTACAATGCCTGCTCGGGCGGCTAATTTTTGCTCTTGTTTGTTTAGACCAACAAGGACGATACGGATGGATGAGGGCAAGAGTGATGCTAGTTGAAGAAAGTCGGGCAAACCTTTTCGGTACCAATTGGAGGCAATTCCCAAAACGATGGCGCAATGTTCAGGGATGCCATACTTCTTTTTAATCCAGTTTACTTCCGTCTGTTTGCTAAAAACATCCGTATCAATACCATTATATATAAGGCGTGTGGGTGTATGCTTGAAAAACGACTGCTGTAACTGGCGTTGTAACCACTGGCTTACGGGAACGAGAGTAAGGCGGTTGAGGGAAAGGAAAGTATCTTTTTTCTGTTCGAAGTTGCGATACGAGCGGTCTAACAGCAAACTCTTAGGATATGCGCCTTTTTGCGGACATTCCGCACAATGCGTTTTCCATTTCTCGCATCCAATAAACTCGTAGTGAGCACAATGACCAGTAAAACTCCAACAGTCGTGTAGAGTCCACACCACAGGGATGTCGTGTTGACGTAGGTATTGAAAAAGTAGTGGATAATTGAGGTAATAGCCATGTAAATTGTGCAAGTGTACAATGTCGGGACTGATATTTCTGACGAATTGAAGTAACGACTTCGTGGCCTTTTGTGACATTAGGCCGTGGTTGTCAAATAGTCGTGAGGCTACCCCATGACGTATTTCGTCCCATCTGTTTCCGATATGGAAGAGATTGGATGCGCTGGGATTGGCCCATCTTCCGTATGCGATGTAGCTTTGCCAACCTTGCTTGATAGCCGCTTGACCTATACCCTCGGCTATTTTCCCATGCGACCCCCAGTTGGCGGTGATGTTAATTTGCAACAGCTTTTTCATTCGTAGCTCTTATTACAACTGACGAAATAGTTAAGATGCTTAATAGGCCAAAAAGGCTCGAAGTGCCTGCGATTGATAACTTTCCCATTAAAAGAGAAGTAATGTTTGTAATCGGATTGTGAGAAGACGTACTTATAAGCATTGCAGGCGATGTCTATTGACCGCTGATTGGCATGCGTAAGCCTTCCATAAGGAAAGGCAAAGTAGTTGCAGGGCTGTTGCAATTGTTGTTCTATCACTGTTTTACAAGCTACGATTTGGTGACGTAGCGTGTCTCCATCGTCGGTGTTAATCATATAATGGTCCATAGTATGTGCCCCGATAATATGTCCGCGGTTAGCCAATTCGCTTAGATGCGGCCAACGCATAGGCTGTTTCCCTTCGGTAAGCACCATGTGGTTGTTAAAATGTTCGATGTAGGCGTCGTCTCCCTCTACATAATTTGGATTGACAAAGAAGAGAGCATTTACGCCAAACTCTTCCAAAAGAGGAGCGAAAATGTCGTAACACTCCATAAAACCATCGTCGAACGTGAAAGCCACCAATGGTTTGTCGGGACATTCTTTGCGCATGATTCGCTAAACGGCATCTTCAATTCGAATGAAAGTTACGTTACGCGATAAGTTTTCCAGTAAGTTCCGAAAAGTGTCTGGTTCTTTTTCGGTCGCTATTCTGTGCCCGTTTAAGATGTGGATACCTGGGGCGGGAGTTGCCCAGGTACCAAGAACGTTAAGTATTTCTTCTCGGACAACGCCGCGCAGACGTTGGTATAGGGTGGGGTTATGTTTCATTTAGCACTTTTCTAATTACTTCCGTTTGATAATGAATGTTCCATTTTCGGTCGATTTCGTCAAAAGCTTTCTGTCTAGTTTGCTCGCGTTTGTCTGCGTCTGCGCATATCCAATATTCTATTTCCTGTTTCAGGCTCTTGGCATTGCCTTGTTCGAAGAATGTTCCCGTTTCGCCTGGACGTATGGCCTCAAACTCCGGTCCTTGGTAAGGAAAGTTGTTATGAGTAACAATGGGGCATCCAAACGTAAGCGCATGAATGGCAGTAAGACCTACATTGCCGGGCGAGACACAGATATGGGCATTGTAGAACAATTGCCCGAGCACATCATTGTTGTAGCAAGGACCATACATCCAAACACAGTCAGCCACGCCCTTGGTTTCCGCGTATTGGTAGATGTTAACTTGTTCTACATCCTTTCCCACGAAGACAACATTAACAGTGCGGCCTTCTTGCTTAAATTGGGCAACGCAATCTATGAGTAATTCCAACCTTTTACTTTTCTGAATTCTCCCACAATAGATGATGGTAGGGTTGTCGTTACGGAAATGCTGGCGGTAGATGTCGCTACAAGCAAGTTGTTCTCGTATGGCACGTTCTCTGTCCGAATCCATCGAATTGGCGATGCAATACATTTTACTCCTTGGTATTCCCTCTTTCTGCATCAGGCCAATGGCATATTCGCTGTAAACCATCAGCGCGGAATGCAGAGAGAAAAAGCATTTTTTTATTAGTCGTTTTGCCTTTCCTTCTCTACCATACCATCCATGTGTCCATGCAATGGTTTTCTTACCCATGAGTTTGGCGAATAAAAGTATCGCCCAAGAGGATAGACAGAAAGGCTCACCGTCAACAATATAATAGTGATAAGGCTTGAAAATAAGCCTCACCGAACCCCGTTGCCAATAGAAGTGGCCTAAGTAAATGTTTTTCAGCGTTTGGCGATAGCCTTCCAACTTGTCGTAATCAAACGTTTTGATGGGTGTCTCTACTTTGTTGCCTAAATAAAAATGGCACGCAAAGGCCTTGCCCATCGCGCTGAAGATGGAAAAACGGTAGTGTGCACCGATATTGGTTATGAAGCAAAGCGATTTAGAGTTGTTCATCTGTTAATTTGTCGTTTTGGGGACGTTTCTGTTGTAAGCAATCCCCAATATTTCATTCTTTAGCCGAGAATAGTTTTCTTTGTGCAGAACAATGTTTTGCAATTCGAATTTACAGGCCTTGTATGTGGGACGTGTTTATGCTTAACAAGCCGATTAAGCGTAAACTTATTCTCGCAGGGGAGAATAAAGGATGGCCTTATAAGTGGGTGTCAACTGAGCAGGCAACACTGTACACTTGGCCGTTGGAGTATGCAGCAGATATGCAATTTTGTGACAGAGGTCGTCTATATCTTTAAACATTGGCTGATAATTATAAAAATCATTGCAATAGTTCAGAGAGGGATTGCTGGCGAAGAGCATATTCTTTTGGTTGGCCACGCATTCGAAACTTACCCCACTAACCATGTACTTAAAACGCGCGGGATAGATGTTCAGGATAATATCTGCTGTAAGAAACAGGTTCTGATACAGCTCAACTGGCAAGTATTCGCTAACGTATATGATGTTGGCATTGGTTATGTTTATATGATTGTTGTTTCTCAAAATCAGCAAACATTTTTCTTTTTGTAGCAGTGCTTGAAGCTTTTCGCTATGCAGTAGCTTATCTACAAAAGAGCTGTCAATATTGGGCGACGGGTGGAATATGAGCCTCTTAAATGATGAAGTGGCAAATTTAGCAGGTACGTTGGGATGGAATTGGAATGGCGGAACACAGCCATGAGACACAACGAACACCTTGCGTATTCCGTGCTTAACAAAGGGCTCTTTCATGCTTTCATTAAAAACAATGAACGCATTATGTTTGGCTAAGCGCTTGATGAAAAGTCGCTTAACCCTATTAGCTAGTCCACGGGCATTGCCGTGACATATAATAAACATCTTTTGGTAAAACGGACAGGCGCCTAGGGTTATCTCGTCCATACATGATATGACGACATGCCCGTAAGAAGAAAAACGTACGTGCAGCTTAATGTATATGATAGTAAGCAGCATGATTATTCTAGACAATATCGGGTTGTGAACATTTGTGCCCAAAATGCGAGGTATAACCAGGGCATACTGCTGGTAGGCGTAAGGAAGCAGACTTGCTATTTCCTTATGCAGGACAAGTTTTACATTGTATCCTTCTTTTAAAAGGGCATCGATGTGTACGCGATTAAAGTTGACATGCCCGCGCATGAACATATAATCGATGTACAAAAGTTTATTATTTTTCTGCTCCATCATAGTAGTATTGCCTGAAATGTAATAGTCGCTCGGTATAGTTTTTTTCTTCGAATAACACATTATAATAGTCGGACAGCTTGTTTTTGTTGTTGCTGTAAGTTTTAAGCAAACAATATGTTACGATAAAGAGAATGAATAAAAAGCGGTTGTTGCGATAGCGGAAGCAATCCAAGAGGTCGATCCAAATTATCCAATAGCTATAGCTGAAAAGCGTAGAAACCCTCATGCTTATTGTTCTGAACTCGCTTAAAAATAAGAAGAGGCATAGGAAAAGGAACAGGCTGTTGATAAAGATGTCGTTGTCTTTCCTTATGTTGCGCAGTTTGCCCAAATAGCAGAACATCAACACGCCCGTGATCAAACGTTCAATGTAACCAATGCTCAATACGGAGCCAGTGGTTGCGTCAAAGTTAAGATATGTGTCTATCCATTGGGCTGTGGTGGGCGAAACAAGTCCGATGAACAAAGACACTATTTCTCTAAATATAGGAATGTGCAGGATGTACACGATATTGGCTGCAACGAAGATGCCGATGAGCACCCACCTATTGTAGCTTCTGTTTAAAACGAAATATAGTGGGATGAAAAACAGGCTAGACGAATGGAAAGAAGCGGCAAATAAACACCAAAACATGTAAGGTATTGGGCGACGTTCTTGTATGTAATTGAATGTGTTGATGATGATAAGTATGGAGATAGAGTTGCGCATAAGGTCGGTGCTCATCTGGAAACCATTCATACATAAGAATATCAAGAATGCCAACGGGGTTTTCTCGGTGTACTTGTTGAAGAAAAGCGTAAGTAGCGTAATGTTGATAATGGTACACACAAAGACGAACAGCTGATAGCTGGGGTATACCAGCTTTGATACAGATGCAAGCAGAACAAAGCCAGGTTCCATCTGTATGGTTTCAATGTTGCGTAGCGGATTGCTTGTTAAGCTGTTGAAGAATGGATAATAATTAACCCAATCGTAATTGATGAAGCCCCTGAACCCAAAGAAGAATACGAAGATTAACACACATACAATATTAATGTATGTGCGGTGAATGCTCGACTGGGTGTATTGATGATAGAAGTAGAGTAACCCATAAGCAAGCACCAATAGCAGGTAGGGTAGGGCGTTAACCATTGTTCTTTGCCGTCTTTGCCTTTCTGCGTTTAGCTACGAAATCGCGAAGGAACAAAACCCAGAGCGCACCGCACAAGAACCCCATCACGGCAAATCCCAATACCATGAAAGAACGCGGCGTGCTAGAAGCCAACAAGGGAACCGATGCCTGCTGAATAATGGTAAAAGCGGGGGTGTTCTCTTGCACCTTGGCCTTTGCCTGTTCAACCTGTTTGGCGATTTGTGTGTAGCTATTGTATTTCATTTGTAGGTCGTTCTCCAAATCCTGAATTTTCGACTTATACGAAGTTAGGATAACATCCATGTTCGCATCAGAGTAGTTGCTATATAACTGCCGGGCCTTGATGTATTGTTTTTTTGCCTCCTCGTTAAGTCTCATGACAAAGGCAAGGTCTTTACGGGCTTTCTGCGTTCTGTATCTAAGGATGTACTCTTGCAGCCTGCTTTGAAGCGTGTCCGCCAAGATAGCCGCAACCATCGGGTCGTAGTCTGTGGCAGTAATTGTAATGATGTTCGTGCCTTTGTTTGATAGGCAATCAATCCTTCCCTTAATGGTTTTACATAGGCTAAACTGTTTTGGGGTAAGCTGGAAAGCATTGACACAATTGATTTGCACCGTGTCGCTGTCGGGTTTCAGTAAGGTGCCAATCCATTTGAAGGGATATGACCAAAAGGGCGTTGGCGTATCTTTGAGCAGATGCTCAGAATAAAGCTTCGTTTGTTGAGACTCTTGAAGTCTTACAGGTACATCAAAGAGTTTTACGATGAAGTCTGTCGACTCAAAGATGTTAGGATAGATGTCTGGGTAAATGGCATCCATGAATTTGCCTTTTTGTCCCATGTCAACGCCCATCATGCTAGCGATGTCGTTTAAGTTAGACGACATCCCCATGCTGTTCACCTCTGGCGCCAAAACAACCGATGCCGTGTATTCTTTGGGTGTGCTTAAAGCATATACAACTCCAAGAACGATGAAGGCGAAGACAAACTTTGCCAGCAGTTTCTTTTCGCGAAACACCCTTTTGGCAAGGCCTATCACGTCTATTTCTTTGCTTTTTGCGGTGGATATGTTCTCTTTCATCATGTTAATTTACCGATTATGCGTTATTGTCTTTTACTTAGTTTGGGAGAAATGAGCATTTTGAAGTATCGCCAATTCTCTTTAAGCGGATAATGCGGGTTTATGTATGCGGGCCATCTTATGAGGATAAAAGCCAGCAGAAAAAGATAGTATGCTGACCGTGGGTAATGTTTTTTTATGTAGATGCAGATGCTTCTGTCTTGCTCTTGGCGCCTGGATGCAGAACGTTTCTTAACTTGTTGGTACGAGCCACCATCGAAATGGACGATGCCGGCATGCGGTAGCACGATTCGTTGATACCTTTTCTGCGCCATTCGCTGCTGTAAGTCCACTTCTTCGCAATACATAAAAAATCGTGTATCAAAGCAACCTATTTCTTGAAGAACACTTCGAGGTACGAACAAGTCGGCTCCGGTTATGAAATCAACATTTGTTGGTTGGGTTATCTGTTGTAGGACCTGCGTGCCACGAGATAGACCTAGCCTGCTGGCAATAACATTACATGGAGAAAGAAACATGCCAAAAGAATTGGTTGGCTGTTTGGCTTGCGACAGCAATATTGTGCCCAACGCGCCAATCCGTTTGTCTGCGTTGCTCTCGCAATAAGCGTACAACGAACTTATTACATCGTTTAAGAGTAGGGTGTCGGGGTTAAGAAAAAAGATATACTTACCTTCGGCCTCGGCTACGCCCAAGTTGTTTGCCCCACCAAATCCTAGATTTTGTGTGCTGATGATAACTTTTATCTCTTCTTCGAACGTGTCTTTTATTCTTTGAATTCCCTTGTCGGGGGAAGCGTTGTCTACAACAATAAGCTCGTAAGAAACATGTTGCGTATGTTCCTTCACCGAGCGGATAGCCTCAATGAGCATATCAGTAGCGTTATAGTTAACGAATATAACAGACACTTCAACCATTTTTTCTTCGTAAGCCATCATTTTGTTGCATTTTAATAGAAGCAGGCATCATCGTCTGTTAATGTATATGCAAGCTCTTTGTTTCTTTGTCTTATCGGCTTAGCAGGTATTCCTGCTGCGATAGCGAAGGGGGCGATGTCTTTCGTTACAACTGCCCCTGCTGCAATGACAGCCCCTTCGCCGATGTTCACCGAATGGAGGATGGTGACGCGAGGGCCAATCCAAGCTCTGTTGCCAATCTTAACCCGAAAACTTTCATCGCTATTGCATCTGAACAAGGGGTCTTCGTGGTCGTGTTGTTCGGTATAGATGTGAACGTCGCTGCTGATATTCACATTTTCTCCAATAACAATGCCATTCCTAGCGTCTAACACAGCCCGGTCGCCAATAATGCTATGGGTGCCTATTGACAGGTGGTTGTGGTTACGAATTTCACTACCATAATGTACGATTGCATCTTTCCCCAGTTTGATAAGGAAAACCTTTCTATATATATAATGCCTCAACCAAAGACAAGGCAAGTAGCCTATTTTGATATCGAAGAACCTGATAAGTCCTACAAAAACGGCTCTAACCTTCTTTTTCAATTGTCCATACCCAGCAGTAGTACCCGAAATAAGCTCCGTTGCATGAGTTGCTTGTTGGCGTTTGCGTAGCTTTATCAAGTGTTTCTGATACACTCTGATGGGAAACGCAAGGACGATAAAGAACAGATAGTCCCAAATCAAAATGCCAATTAGGATTATACAGACGATAGTGAGTGTCATTTCTTTGAGAATATACCGTTGATGAATTTACTACTAGCCGACATTAGATAAACGTCTTTTAGGTATGAATATTGTATAGCCACAAAATAACAGACCATAAAACAGCTGCTTAATGCCAGTCTAAGTATGTTTGGCGTGGTGAAGCAATAGGTAATAACCAAGCATACCAGCAAGGCTGGCATGTATGCAATGATGTTTTTGCTCAGCTGTTTAAAGGGGAAACCCTGCCTAAACGACTTAAACGTGCTGATTTGGGCCATTGCCATGATGCTGAGTTCTGCCGAAAACCAAGCGATGCTTGTACCTGTTGATTTCAGGTAAGGGGTTAAGGCCGCATTCAGCATAATGCCAATGATGGCGGCTATGCAAGAGATAAGCGTCAGTTGTTTGTCTTTATGGGCTGGCACCAATATTTGTATAACCATGATCTGGCTGTATCCTACGATGAATACCAGAGGAAACATAATGCGTAACGAAACCGCAGCTTGGGCAAACTCTGCCCCGGCAAGCAGCAAGATGATGTCGTCGCTGAAAATAATGCCTACAACCATGAGTGGTATGGCAAAGCATAAGAGTATAGAAAGCGACTTGCCGATGAGCATTCTAAACTCCTTTTCATTTCCTGTGGCGTATATTGAGCTTATTCTTGGCATAATAACACTACTCCATGCTGTATAAAAAGCTAGGAAAAACAATGTTAGTTTGTAAGCAGTAGAGAAAAGTCCCACCTCGTCGGCGGTACACGCAAAGCCAAGATATACAATGTTAAAGGTTGTATACATGGTGGTAAGTATCATGTACAGACCTAGCAGAATGTATGGCTTGATGTATTTTTGTAGTGTTACCTTCCTTATGTTGTAATGTACGTATTGTCTGCTTTTGGTTATGTTTACAATAGCATTTACCACCACAACCAATGCCGTAAGGGTGAAATAAACGTTGTAGTGCGATTGCTTGCGCACAAAAACAAATATGCTGAGGGCGTACAATATCTTAATGAGAAGCGTTCGTTTTGTTATGTATTTAAAGTCTTCAAGCCCTGTATAAAACCATTCTATCAACAAGAAATTGAAAACCAACTTAACCGCCCCGATATACATCAGCTGTCTATGTTCGTACAGTTTGGGTACAGTGTAGGTTGAAGCGATGAGCGCAATAAGTGCTATTACCGTGAAAAGTCCACTTAAAGTGATGAGGCTCGAAAAAACTTTGTCAAGCTTCTCCTTATCAGTTCGCACCGCGGCAATCTCTCTAACGCCAAGCGTACTGAGACCCATCATCGAGAAGACAACAAAATAATTTACCACACTGTCTATAAAGTTGAAAACACCAACATTCGTCACTCCCAACACGCGAGAGATGTATGGAAAGACAATTAAAGGGAAGATATAATTAGACGTGGTAATTATACTGTTGTAGATAAAATTTTTTTGCAATCCCATGGATGGTCTAGCTTAAGTTGGCTTATTGCATTTTCTTACTTAATCAAATTTGCAATCGCTGCTATCAGTGTGGCGAGTCCGGCTACAGTGGTACCTACAGAGAGCCATTGGGTAAGCGCCTTGCCATTGCCTTCGGGTTTGGTGGGCACCACAATCTCGCATCCTGGACGTACCTTGGCGTTATGACCCACACGAGCCACGGTTCCGTTCATATATATAATATAGGTGTTGCTCTTCTTGGCACGGTTTCCAAAGCCACCTGCTTGATTGATGTACCATGCCGGACGACGTCCTTTCTCGTAGGCCACGGTGTTGGGATACATCACGTTACCGCTAATCTTCACCGTTCCGTTATACTCGGGCACGATAAGCTTGTCGCCTTCGCGCAATACGAGGTCGGCATCGCCACCCGGTTCAGCCAATGCCTTTTCTAGTTCGATACCCACATAATAGGTGTCTCCAAGGTCTAGGCGTTTCTTTTCCACCGAGTCTTTTTTGCCACTTTGCATCTCGGCCAGTCGTAAAACGGTTTCCATACGTAGTCGTTCGTCGGGTGTGATACGTCGTTCAAGGCGTGCACCGCGAATATAAGCTAAGTCGGTTACGCCACCTGCACGCTTAATGGCGTCGCTAAGGCGTTCATTCTTGCTAGTGAGGGTGTAAGTTCCAGCAAACATCACCTGTCCTTGTACGGCGATGTTCTTCTGCACGTTGTAGCCAGGACTTTTTCTAACATACACCTCGTCGAAGGGTTGTAGCGTAAATCCAGCCTCACCATCTATTACAAAACCGTCTTTAAGGGCGAAGGTGTAGGTGCGCGAAATTACCGAATCGGTGCTTAGGGCCTTGGGGTTGATAATGCGTCGGGCCACATCCACCTTAGTAGTAGAGGCCGACTCTTTCAATCCGCCTGCTTGCAACACCAAGTCTTCTAGCGTTTCGTTGGCGGCAAACTTGTATATGCCAGGATACATCACCTCGCCATGTATGGTTACGGTTTGCTGTTGCATCATTTCGCCCTTAGTGGGAACAAATAACACGTCGTTCTTTTGCAAGGGTATATCGGCCACTTTGCCACTCATGATACCTTCAACGTCTACGGGTATTACCTCCAAAGTGCGGTCGGGGCGCATGCGATGCATCACGGCACGTGCAGTAAAGGCCTCTTCTGTGATACCTTCGGCATGTTCTATCAGAGTGCGAACGCTGTTGATGGAGCCTCCCACCTGATACATGCCGGGACGGAACACGGCACCCTTCACCTCAACCATATTTGAGAAACGTGGCAAAATAGAATCTACGCTCACCGAGTCTTCGTCGGCCAAATGGAAGGTGTTGAAGTCAAACTCGTCTACATTAAACACCGAATATTCGCGGCCCGTTTTTCTCACCACCCTTACGGCCTTGGTATAGGCGTCGCCCGCAAAGCCACCTGCGTATTTCAGCAGTGTTCCTACACTCTCGCTACGTTTCATTTCGTAATACATGGGGCGCTTCACCTTGCCCGTTAGGTTCACCAGGCAATCGTATGCACCAACCACAACCACATCGTTGTCGGCTAATCGTACATTTCCCGTTAGCTTTCCGTTCAGAATGTAGTCGTAGATGTCTACCACGGTAACGAGTTTGTTTTGTCGATACACCTTAATATTACGCAACGTACCTAGGTCGTTGATGCCGCCAGCCATGTATAAGGCGTGGAACACCGATGCAAAAGCCGATAGGGTATAGGTTCCAGGTCGTTTCACTTCACCCATTACGTTCACCATGATGGTGCGCGTTTGACCCACGGTTAGGCGTACTCGTGAACTGCTATAACGTGAACCTAAGGTAGACCGCAGGCGTGCGTTAGCCTCTGCCACGGTTAATCCGCTCACTTGTACAGGTCCGAAGCCTTCGATAACCACATCGCCATCGGGTGAAACGGTTGTCTGCTCCGATTTCTGCGACGCTCCATAGATGTCTATATTTACTGCATCGCCTGGACCTAAACGATAGTTTTGGGGTGTGGCGATGTTCATATTGGGTTCGAATGAGAGGTCTTTGCGGTTAAATATATCGCGTCCGAAAACCCTCTTAGGCATCCTACCCACGTAGATATTCAGTCTATCGCGTTCTTGTTGAGTAGCCGAATCGGGTAAGAATTCGTTAAGTTCATGTGTTATCAGCCCATGATCGGCAGCGTTTCTATGCGTTGTGGGATAGTCGTGGTCGTCTTGGCCCACACTTCTTATCATTTGGCTGTTTTTCGTATCAGTCTTATTTTCGCCGTTGTTCTTGCGCATACGACTGTCTTCAAGCTTATCGTCTTTGCTTGAGCCGTTGCTCACCTGTCCCAATCCCTTGTTCTTGGCCACGCGTTCGTACGCGTCTTTCACACGCCTAATCTGTTGGATGTCTACTCCGCGCTGCATCAACTTAGTGACAATTTGGGCCTGCAAAGTGCCCGCCTTGTGTTCTTTTAGCACAAATTGCATCACCTGCAAGTCGGTCATAGACGATTGCGCCCTTAGCCCGAGCGAGCAAAGGGTCATCAGCAACACAAGTAAAAGACTTTTATTCATCTTCCGTTTTTATATTTTACTTCATTAGCAGGTAGCCATGCCGTAATGCCACACATATTATATAATAATGTGTGCGCTTCATTATTGGCTGCCACTGCAACATGTATTATTGCTTTCCTAATTGTTAAGGCGGTTTTAGCAAAGTGCCTTCCTTGGGGTCCAGCTCATTGGTGACTTGCTACCGAACCGCCTTCATTTAAACTCTGTGCAGGACGTTTTATTGCATGTCGCAGTCATAAAAATGTCCGCATCGCACTTCTCGCCCATTGCAGATTCCCCTTTCGAGGCTTGTTTTGCACCCATTTAGCTGTCTGTGCAAAGTTACGAAGAAAAAATTGCTTTCTCTTCCTTTATATGTATTTTTGCGTTTACTGCAAAATTCGCATTTCGCTGTTGTTTGGCTAAAACTTAACGAAATGCAGCCTGCATTTGCGCGAACTTAGAACCATTCGCGAACTGGTGAGGTTGTCTATCCTAAAATGTTCGTTCAAGCGACTTACGCCATAGTGTTGCAGGATTTCTGTGTTTGTCAAAGGCTTATCGCCATTTTCACGATCATAAAGATAGGGTTGAGAAAGCATCAGACTATCGCCCTGTTTTTCGAAACGTAACAAGCATTTAGACACATTCCCGTCTATATCCCTCAGCTCGAGTAGCTTGTGTTGGATGGCCCAAAACATGCGTTTCCCCTGCATCGTATTCACTCCACCCGTGCCGATGGTGTCTATCTGTTGCAGTCGCCAATAGCCGTCAAGTTTCTTGTTGCGCGACCTTTCCAGCTCGCAACTACCAAGCATAACCAGCACCATAAGTGCTACGGCCGTAAATGGCATTATGCCCATTCGTCTGCGTATGTTGATTGTATTTCGCTTCATGCCGTTTGTCTTACTATTCATTTAAACAATCCCTTCTTAGCCACGGTGAGCTGAACACCCCATTTGTTGCCTAATATCCTTCCCATGTCAGCACCAAAGGCAGCTGTTATGTTCCATTCGTTAGGCAGTTGATAGCTGCCTTCTAGCATCAAACTTACATTATATTCTTTCTTGTCGAATGGTTCGGCGTAGGTGCCCAGTCCGTTTTGGTAAGTGGCGAGGAAACGATAGCTTAGTTCGTCGCTAGGTTTTCCGCCTATTCCGAGATGCCAAGCCGTAAAGCGGTTGTTGGCTACATTGATGTTGCCATTGGTGTTGTAAAGGGGCGAACGATAAAGCGGATTACCCATTACTTGCCCCCAATGTTGCCAGCCAGTATAGATGTAGTGGTTGTAATAATTGTCTTGCCCGCCCAGGTGGTCGGCAATGGTTTTGGTATGGTCGTGGTAGATAGGGCCGCTTTGGTATTTGGTGTAGAGATATTCAAGTACCACATCGGTAATCCATCGTCCATATTTGAAGTTGAGTTCAGCACCAAACATCCAGTCTTTAAAGTCGTAGATCATAAAGCGACGTTTCTTTTTCTGCATCCATTCGTCGCCCGTTCCATATCCATCATAGTCTACTTGCAACATGGCAGAATGGTCTTCGAAGTATTTGTCAACGTAGAGGCCAAACTTCCAAGTTTCTGCATTGTAATTCACACGTGCTAGCCACGCGCCCAATTGGTTGCCTTCGGCGTTTTGGTAGGTTGTTTCGCCAACGTCGGCACCACCTGGCAAGAACGCTTTCCAAAACGATTTCACCCCCGTTCTGCCACGAATAACCCTCACCGTGCCATCGTCTAGTGGCTGATAAGACGTTCCGCCAAACGTGGAAGCCATCTCCAAGCCCAGTTCTAACGACAGGGGGACGAACCGTTCGGGGTTACCAATCATAAAATAGCCAGCCTTGCTGTGATAAAGTACGTTTTCGGTGTATAGATGTTGTTGGCCTGTAAAACGCTTTTGCCAATTGTCATCGGTTGTCTTTCCGTATGCCACGTGTCCTTTCAGGTGCAGCCATCCATTGCCAAAGGGTAATGTCCAATAATCGGGTAGGGCTAGGCGCACTTGCGGAACTGGTCGCGCATTGATGCCTAGCAATTGCGAACCGCTGCTCAACGCATCATTTTTCAGTTCCATATCGTGGCGTTTGCTACCAATGGTGAGTGTTGCGTACAGCCAACGGGCCTGCACAAAGGCTTGGTCTACCACAATCCTACTAGTGAAACCCTGCGTCAGAGCGATGTTCAGTCCATAGCCTAGGCCCCATCTGCGGGTAGAATCGGTGGCTAATGGGCGTTCTATGCCAGCAAGCAAGTATCCATTGGTCTTCTCCAACGAACTTAATCCATGCTTGTTGGCATTGAGCCAAAGGGGCGTTTGTGCGCTCGATACCGTGGCTTGAGCCTCTAAGGTATAACCCAGTCCTTTGCCTAATTTTATCTTTCCATGTTCGCCTCCTTCGCGCCATACTTGCGCCCGCACTGTGATTGCAGGCATGATGCACGTCAAAAGAAATGTGGCTAAATAGTGTTTCATACTTGTTATACAACGCACGGAGGTTAATATTATTTTATTTATCTTGCCGTTTTTTTGCCATTGTTCGAATTTAGAACTTGTGATGCATGTTTTTTCTTGCAGATTGGATTGATGAAAAGCTACACAAGATGTCGTTTGGGCATAACTTCCACTCTGTTCAGGCATGTCTACGAGTAGGTAAGTGTGGGGCGAAAGAGCTGCTTACGTAAACCGCCTGATGAGAAGTTTGAAAGCTAGATTTGACCATTGGAAGTGTACAAAGGGTTTTGTAGGGTGGCTACAAACGAGTTGTAGTGACACTACCGACAAATTGTAGCGGCACTACAAAAGGCTTGTAGTAGGGCTACAAAAGGCTTGTACTGAACGGAGGCGCCAGCTGTGTGGTTGAAGATGCTCATTAATCGCTCGGAAAATGCAAGCAAATGCTCAATGAGAAGAAAGTGAACGCATGGCGTTATTTCCTCGTGCGCGCATGTATATAATAAGGAATGGCCGCAGGTTAATTGTAGATGATATTGTATGCATGGGAAGCTAATTGCCTGTGTGAGATTGTTTTAGCCCTGATGGTTAAACGCGTGTAGTTAATTGTTGTGTTGTTTATACGGAACTACGCGTCTAGACAGATGTTTCCCGCTAATCTATTGTGGTAGGGGATTTCCTTTCGTGTTTAGGGAAAAACCTTTTGGTTGGGCCTATATTTGGGCTAACTTTGCAAATGTAACAAGGGAACACAAGCCGAAAGGCAACCCCGAAAGAGGCGGTCATAGACTTCCCCACAAAAATAAAGAGAGAGAAAAGGCCAAAAACACAAAGCTGGTCCCCAAAAAATTAGAATCGAGTTATAAACATCTTAAAAAAGAACGATTATGAAGAAGCTATTATTCACCCTGCTAACTCTGCTGGCTTTTGCCTATCAGGCTAAGGCGATGAGTTTCGAACAAGCACGACAGCAGGCCCTCTTCCTCACCGACAAGATGGCATACGAGCTGAACCTCACCGACGACCAGTATGAGGCGGCTTACGAAATAAACCTCGATTACTTGCTTAGCATCGACCACGATGACGACTTGTACGGCATATACTGGCGCAGACGCAACCAAGACTTGAGTTATATACTTTACGATTGGCAATACAGGGCATACTGCCAAGCCAACTACTTCTATCGACCACTGTATTACGACACGGGTTATTGGCGCTTCCGCATATACGCACGCTATCCCTATCGCGACTATTACTACTTCGGTAGACCAACGTTCTACAACACTTATCGGGGTACCCACAGTTGGCACATGAACAACGGGCGCAGCTGGTACAGTGGAAGGCAGTTTGGTGGAGCACGCAGCTACGGCATGCGCGATGGTTTCCAACGTGGCGATTACGGACGTGGTTTTAGGTTTGGAGGCTTTACCGACAATAGTTACGACAACTACGGCTATGGCTATAACTCGCCGCACAGGTCTAGTTCGAGACGCAACTACGACACGTATAACTACAATAACTCCAACATGTCACGCCGTTCGGGACGAGATTTTGGATATGACGACGATTGGGACGACCGCTACGAGCGTCAAAGTAGCACACGAAGCACGGCGCGAGGTAAGCGCGATTACAACGACAACTATGGTAGCGGACATTTTGGAGGCGCACGTTTCTTCAGCGGTTCGGGTTCTAGTAGCTCAGCCGAGGTACCCAACAACACCTTCAGCCCTAGTCGTTCGCAAGGCTCTATAGGTACTACGCCCTCTACCTCAGGCCGTTCGTTTGGCGGTGGTAGCAATAGTGGCGCGACTTATGTTCCACAAAACAACAATACAACTTCTTCGAACTCATCCTCGGGTAGTGGACACTTTGGAGGACGAAGATAAAACAATTAGGTATTAGGCGAGCTTTGCCATAGGCTCTGCATAATGAGGGATGAAGGGAAAACGATGACCGAAAACACGTAGGTTAGTCCCCTATAATATCCCATAAAAAGGCAAAAGATTGAAATTAGGATAGATTCTCAAATCAGGTATAGCATTAGAAGTAAAGATTATTCAGGAAACAAAGACAGAAAAGAGAGTTGTTAATGACGGCGGGATGCTTTGCGATAAAGCATCCCGTTTTGTGTATTGGTATGTGTAAGCGGATGGGTTTCATTCGCAGTGATGATTTCTTTACAAAGATTTGCTGCTTGTTTAAACGCCAAATTTAAACGCCAGTTCGGGATAAAACACAATCGTTATGCCTTCTGTCGCATAGCACTAGTTGGTGAGAAAGCCATTTCTTTACCTATCCAATCTTGTTCAGAGGGCATGGTTTCTTGTCTCGAACTCGCCAATCAACCCTTCCGTCATTCGCATTTTCATAGTTCCGAGAATGCGCTTGCTAAGCCCTGATGATGCATGATTACATTAACCGCCGTGTTATATATGTTTTGGACACCTGTTCCATATCATCCGGAATGCTGTTCCAGTTGAATTGGAACACTATTCCAACTTAGCTGGAACAGGGTTCCAACTTAGCTACAACAAGGCGGGTGCTGAAAATGCTCACTACAAGAGCTTATCGGGTGGGGAATGAAAGATGGTGTTTGGAGGTAGAAAGGGTGAGTTGGTGGCGGTGATAGGCTGTGGAATAAACCGCCTAGATAGTGCCAAGCTAGTATCAAACGTTACGTGAATTCGGGATAAGATACGACGCATTCTTGAGCAAGATTAGATCAAAAACAAACAGCTGTCTCGTCAATCAGCGCTACGCGATAGTCGACATAGCGAACATCTCTTATCCCAAATTCGCATCTTTTTATGTGTTTAGCGTGCACGCTAGATGTGGAAGCCTGCAAAATAAGTTTGTGTTAGCTGCGACATTACAACCCATTGAAGTCTATTTGCAATCGTGCTGTTGTGGCGTAGACTAAGAAACGCGAATTTAAGACGATGTTTCACGTGAATTTATTTTACAATAATAAGTACGTAAGTTTATGTTGTATAGCAAGATATATGAGAGTTTTAACCTACGTTTTTTAACTATATGCGTTTAGTCGTTTGTAAAACGTGGTCGTATGGACAGTGTTTTGTACATCACCATGACAAGAAATGCGTTTGGGGATGTTTCGAAATGGGGTAGGCGAAGCCGAAGGGTGGGGTGGCAGCAAGTACTAAATAGGCCCAATGTCTGCTGTTACGGCTTCAAAAAACGCTTGGTAAGTCCTCCATATTCGTCTATACGGCGATCGCGAAAGAATGGCCACCAACGGCGCACTTGTTCGCTATGAGCTAGGTCTATGTCGATGATGGCGCATTGCTCTTCGGTGTCGTTGGCACGGAAAAGCAGCTCGCCTTGCGGACCAGCTACAAACGAGCTTCCCCAGAAGTTGATGCCGGGCGTTTGTTGGGATGGGTCGGGTTCGAAACCAACACGGTTAACTGACACCACGGGCAATCCGTTGGCAACGGCATGAGCACGTTGTATGGTGGTCCAAGCTTCGCGTTGGCGTTGTTGTTCGGCCTCGTCGTCGCTCGCAGCATAACCAATGGCGGTGGGATAGATAAGCATGTCGGCTCCACGCATAGCCATCAGACGGGCTGCTTCGGGGTACCATTGGTCCCAACATACCAGCACACCCAGTCGGCCAACACTGGTATCGATGGGTTGGAAACCCAAGTCGCCCGGTGTGAAATAAAACTTTTCGTAGTAGGCAGGATCATCGGGGATGTGCATTTTGCGATATATGCCAGCCACGCTGCCATCTTTTTCCATCACCACGGCTGTGTTATGGTAAAGTCCGGGAGCCCTTTTCTCGAACAGCGAAGTAACAATCACCACGCCATGTTCCTTAGCCAATTGGCCAAAAAACTGCGTAGACGGACCAGGAATAGGTTCGGCAAGGTCGAATATGTCTACTTGCTCTTCTTGACAGAAGTACAATGAGTTGTGCAACTCTTGCAAAACGATGAGTTGCGCGCCTTCCTTGGCCAGTTGGGCAATGCCGTTGGCCAAGCGGTTCATATTGTCTTGTATGTCGGCCGTATTGTGTTGCTGTATGATTCCTGTTCTAATCATTTCTTTCTTTGTCGTGGATTTATGGGTTATTGGCTATCACGCCTTGTGGAAACTGCATGGTGAGACAGTGCAGCGAACCGTGTTGTCTAATGACGGTTCGTGCGTCTATGCCGATAATTTCGCGATAAGGATAGGCTTGGGCAATAGTTTGCAGGGCCCGCCTGTCCTTCTCGGGCTGTGCGTAAGTGGGGCAGATAACGGCCCCGTTGATGATAAGGAAGTTGGCGTAGGTGGCAGGAAGGCGTTCCCCTTCGTTGTAAATGGCGTCGGGCATGGGCAAACGCAGTAGCCTATAAGGCATACCTGATGTCGTGCGGAGGCCCTTTAGCTGGTTCTCTAAGGCCAAGAAGTCCTCAAATTGTTCGTCGTGGCTGTCGTCGCAACCCACATATAGTAGGGTGTTTTCGGGTGCGGTGCGTACAATGGTGTCGATATGGCCATCCGTATCGTCGCCAATCAGATTGCCATGGTCTAGCCACACCACACGTTCAGCTCTCAACGCAGCTTTCAGGCGTTGTTCGATATCGTCTTTTGTCATAGGTTGGTTACGATGCGGAGCCAGCAAACATTGCGAGGTTGTAAATATCGTACCCTTGCCGTCGCTCTCGATGGCGCCCCCTTCAAGCACAAAGTCGTCGTGACTTTCAAATGTTCCGTTGAGCATTCCCTCGTGATACAAGCTTTGTGTTATGGCGTTGTCTTTGTCGGCAGCAAATTTATCGCCCCATCCATTGAAACGAAAGTCGAGTAAGGTGTTCTGCACCGTAAAGCCATTATTGGTGTTGTTGCCCGTAAGTGTTATTGCTGCATGGTCTCTGGCCCATGTGTCGTTGGTGTCACATTGGTGAAACAGCACGTTACGTAATCGTTCCATGCCCAAGTTTCGCATAAGCGTGGCTTTCACTTCATCGGTGTCGGGGGCTACGATAAGCACCTTCTCGTATTTGGCGATGGCTCGAGTAAGTTCCACAAACACCTTCGTGATGTCGGGCAAAATGGGTGCCCAATCGGTTTTTGCATGCGGCCAAGTAAGCTGCACACCGCTTTGCTCGTGCCATTCGGCAGGTAGGTATAGCGTCATGTCGATGTTGTTGGATGTTGCCATAATGATAAATCTCCTTCGTTCCTAATGCAAAGTTAGTGTAAAAAGACAAAAAACGACACGTTTGTGAACTTTTCTTTGTATTTTTGTAGCCAATTCATTATTTTGAACAAGCCTGTAACATCTGGCGCGAACCGTACCTTGGCCATACCTGCATTTGTCTCTATGCACATGCGCGCCTTGCCTAACCTTCGCACCAAAACACATTATATATAATATATGACGGTAGAAATGAAAGACGCCAGCCTTGCGTTAGAGGGTAAGAACCTGTTCCACAACCTTTCGTTCGTGGTTAGCGGGGGCGAGATGCTTTGCGTAATGGGCGAGTCGGGATGCGGAAAAACAACGCTTTTACGATGTATTTTGGGTTTTCAACCGCTCGACGAGGGGGCTGTTAGCATTGGCGGAACAGAGCTTACACCACTTTCTGCCGAGTATATGCGTAGCATGATGGCCTACATACCACAAGAAATGAACCTGCCTTGCAACACGGTGGCAGAGCTTGTAGCCTTACCTTACCAGCTGCGGGTGAACCGCGACAAGCGCTTTTCTAAGGAAGCGCTGATGGATCAATGGCAGCGGCTGCGACTGGATGAGACCTTATATGGTAAACAACTGGCCGAAGTGAGCGGAGGCGAACGACAACGCATAATGCTTTCGATGGTTGGAATGCTCGACAAGAAGGTGGTGCTTGTAGACGAACCCACGTCGGCCTTAGACGTAGATAGCTCGTTGCTCGTTGCCGGATACCTGCAAGGCTTGGCCAAACGCGGAACGGCCATCATCGCCGTGAGCCACGATAGGGCTTTCGCAGGTCAGTGCGACAAAACCTTGATGCTTAATCTCCACGACCAATAACCCCTAAAACCCTGCTCCCATAATGAATATATCCATCATCGGAATGCTCCTTACGTTGCTCTTGGTGCTTGTTCCGCTTTACTTTTTCCATTATTTCAAGGTGCCCCTCATCCGTTCTACCATTATCTCTACATTACGTATGGTGGTGCAGATGTCGCTCATAGGCCTTTATTTAGAGTTTCTTTTCAGCTACAACGATTGGCTGGTCAATGTGCTTTGGTTTGTATTGATGGTGCTGGTGGCTTCGGTAACAGCAGTTAATCGCACCCGTCTACGCATGCGACTGATGCTTATGCCCATAGCCGTTGGCCTTGGTGTGGGGGCTCTCGTGGTATGTATGTATGCCCTTTTTGTGGTGTTGCGCCTGTCTAATCCCTTCGATGCACGCTACTTTATACCTGTTATGGGCATCCTTTTGGGCAATATGCTTGGGGTGAACGTGCTGTCGTTGAGCACCTACTACCACGGTTTGCAGCGCGAAAGACAATTGTATTTCTACCTCTTGGGCAATGGCGCAACGCGTTTAGAAGCCCTAACACCCTTTATAAGGCAAGCCATAGAAAAATCTTTTATGCCTTGTATTGCCAATATGGCAGTGATGGGGCTGGTTAGTTTCCCAGGAACGATGATCGGACAGATATTGGGTGGGGCGACACCTGATACCGCTGTGCGTTATCAGATACTTATTTCATGCATCACTTTCTGTGCTCCCATGGTCTCGCTCATTGTTACACTTTACCTTGCTCACCGCTTTTCGTTCGATAAGCACGGGCGTCTTCTCAATGTCTTGAAGGCTGACAAATTGTCTGTTAATTAATGGTTGACGTAGGTCAATCGGCTTGACGTGTGTCAAAAATATGGCTGTAAAATGCCATTTTACGATGAAATTGTTTGCGCACACAGTTTAAGGCCTTAACTTTGCATTGTGTTTAGCGAATATCGCTTTAAGTCTTTAAAAAGACAATTTCAGGATAACACGATGTGAAGATGCATCGCACAGAACATTAGGAAGATTAAAACAAGAAAGGAAAAAAGTTATGAGAAAGATGGTTAAGAAAATTGTAACGAGCGATAAGTTTAACAAATACTGTGTAAACGTGCTCAAAATGTACAATTACGGCCGTGTAAACGTGCCCGTTTAAAGAGAGAAATCAACGAATTTAAATATCACTGAAAGTGGTCGTTGTCGTGTCGAAAGGCAGACAACGGCCACTTTTTTTGTTCTTGATAGTAGGATTAAGAGGCCTGATTCCTATTTTCTCCAGGCATCTTGAACGGGCATTATATGCTTTGATAGCAACGAATTTCGTTCTCATCATGAAAGCTGATGAGCGTGCCTGCCTACAAATAATGGGCCAAGATGAGGGACTGTTGTTGGCTTAAATTTAGTCTTGAGGCTGAAATTCATTATAAACAGCCGTTGTCTTCTATATCACCAGCGTACCGCTTACTAACCAATGTGTCCCTTTATTCAGATTTGAAACGGCGGAGAAGTAGGGTATTGGCGTTGGGCGAATAGAACGTCCACGCTGGAGTTACAAGGCGTGTGCCATTGGAAGAGGGGCTGAACCACAGGGGGAAAACCTCTATTTCTTGTGCAGGCATGAAGCTTTGGGCCAATAAAACAATGCGTTCGCCCTTGTCATTCTCGGCTACGTCTACCACCATCTCAGCGTGTCCAGGAAATCCACCCTTTATAATCACGTCGCCCGCTTGAATATCTGTTGCCCAACAGCGACCAATGGGCTTGAGTTCTTGGCTTAACGAGGCCGTGCCTGCATACTGAAACACGAGGTTGAGGTATTTTCTAAACGATTGGTAGCCATAGTCGGCCTTCTGTGTTTTTACCCAAGCATTGTTGTTGCGTATGCGATATCCCTGTGCCCACTTGGCATATTCGGCTTTAAAACCATTGGTAAAGCAGAAGCTTATTTTGGCATATTGCCGTGTTTTCCATAAATACGAGGCCCGAAGAAAGATGATAGCGTCGGCACATTGTTCGTTAGAATTCTTGCCAAAATCCATATCCACAACGGCACCAGCATATTTTCGCTCTTTCACCTGACCGGTGTGGTAGTGCAAATCGCTGCCAGCGGGCTTCAAAGGCAGGTTGCGCAGAAAGTGTGCAAAGCTCCCTTCGGTCACGTCTACTCGCTTATAGCCTTGCGGTGCAGGAATGCGCGCAGCCAAATTGTTGGCCATAGGCCGTTTTTCTTGTTCGGTTTTAGCCCGTTCGGGCTTGCTGTTGGTTTGTGCATTGCAGGCCGTCAGCGCGGTTATGGCACAAAGTATCAGCAGTGTTATGGTTCTAGTTCTTTGCATGTTGGTTATAATTTATTGAATTTATTCATGTGTAAATAGGTTAATACAACGTCTGACCAGATTTGGAGAGAAGCGTTGTTACTTCACTACTCCTGCATCATTGTCAGCATTGTCCATTTGCTTTTGCAGGTTGCGCACCTTTCCTTTCCTGAAGCTATAGCTGAGGGAGAGCTGCACAAGGTTGTCGTTGTATTTCTGAAAAACATGTGATGTGCTGCTAATAAGTTTGCTATTAAGTGTCGAAACCGTTATGGCGGTCGACATGAAGGGGTTGTTTACGCTGAGGGTGAAACGCAAACGGCGGATGTTATAATAGGCACTTAGTTGCAAGTTGGGTGCTGTGCGCGTCTTTGTTTCGTTGAACATGGTGGTGATTGCCGAACGGAAGTTGCCTTGTATGCCCCATTTGGGACGGTCGTAGGTGAAGGATAGGCCACCAATTATGTCCGTGTAGGTGGTGAAAAAAATTAAACCGTTGTTGATGTAGCGGTTAAGGGTGAGCCACCCCGATACTTTAAATGCTTGCGAAAAGAGGCTCTGACTGGCGTAAAGACGCACTTGCAAATGGGTGAAATTGTGTTGGTTGGACTGTGTATAGACGAACATGTTGGTCGCAGCATCGTAGATGGGTGGGTTGTTGGTAAAAGGCTTGGCGCTGTATTGTATGTAGGTGGCGAGGCCGAGCATGGTTTCTCGCTTGTGAAAGTTAAGCGAGAGCTGGTTGATGTAGGCCTGATAGGGCTTGAGGTGTGGATTACCTTGTCTCAATTCGTATTCGGATTGCGTTTGAACGAAACTTGATAGCATGGCCAGTTGGGGTTCAACGGGATTGATACCAAGGTGATATTGTAGCCTAAATGCTTTAGAAATCGAGTAGGATAGGGTGAGGAATGGACGGAAGAAATGGTATTTTGCGATAAGACTATCGCTCTTCATGCGGTAAAATGAGTAGCCACCACCAACCGAATAACTCAGCTTGCCCAACGTTCCGCTTAGTTCTATGTAGTCGTAATTGTTGAAATTGAATAGGGATGTGGGGCTTGTTCCATTGGTTGCCACATAAGTGTTGTGGGTGTTGGATAGGCGATTGTACGTACCGATGGTAAGGTTGAGCCAGTTAGAGAAGGGTTGTTTGAAGACAATCTCGCCAATAATAGACTTGTGTTGGCCGTCAACATCGTAGGCGTTGGTAAATGCGGGTTGTGCAGCGGCATGGTAAGCCTTGCTGTACGCTCTGTGATAGTCGCTGCCGATGTATGTCGCTGTAAGGTTAGCCAGCAGGTTAGCCTCACTCGCGAATTGCTTATCGAGATAGAGGTCTAACGAAACGTTGTGGGTCTTGTCTTTGGTGAGCAACTCCTCGTAGAAAAACGGTGCATCATTGTGTTGTACACGACTTGCCGAAACGTTCTCTGGACGATAAGATGTGGTGTAATTAGCCATGATGTTGAAGAAAGAATTGCGCTCGTCTAGCAGTCGGTTATATTCCAATTCTATGCTGCCGCCACACAATCTGTATGTTCTGTCGTCGCCTTGGGCGTTAAGTGTCATATCGCTACTGGGGTAACGAAAGGTTTTATAGCTGTTGGCGAACACGCCACCCACATTTTTATAATGGCTGTTTACCTTGATGCTTAGTTGGTTTTTCAGCCTAATAAACTTAAAATAGGCGTAGGCACTGCCCTGTTTGGTGGTTAGGGCGTTGGCGATTTGCACTCCGCCTTGCATACCTTCGTACCCTCGTTTGGTGTGAACCAATAACACTGCGGCCACGCCGTCGCCGTAAACGATGCCTGGGTTGTCGATGTATTCCACTCTGACGATGTCTTGTGGTTGCAGGGCTGCAAGATCTGACTGGTTAGAAGGTACGCCATTGATGCGTATTTGCAGTGCGCCGTTTTTCTGTGAAGATAGCGTTCGGTTCATCAAGTCGAATTGCAAGTCGGGTAACGCCATGCGTTGCAGCACGTCGTAGGCATCGGTGCTTTGTCGCTTTATTGCGTCTGAGGGGTAGAAAACCCACCTGTCGGCTTCCTTCTGTAGGTTGGCCGACACCGTAACTTCACCTAGTTGCACGGTGTCGGGTTTTAAAAGAAGTTCGCCAAGATCTGTGTCTTTGTTCAATTCTGCGATAGTCAGCGTCATAGGCTTATAGCCCACGCTGGTTATGCGTAGATGATAGGAGTCTGAGGGAAGGCTGGTTAAGGCGAATTTGCCGTCTTCGTTACTCGCGATAGATGCCTTTGCGTTTACCCCATCGGCTGCAAATAAGGTTATTTGCGCTGCCTTTATGGGTTTTCGCGTTGTGTAGTCGCTTATCTTACCGCTAAGGGAAAAACTTTGGGCGCAAACAATCTGTATGGCGCACAGCAACACGAGGCACAGCTTTTTTCGGAGCGAGAGGAAAGCTTGTGCCTGCGAACGCATGGCGTTCTTCAACATGCGGTTGTCTGTCTTATTTGTGTGGATCATTGTAGTTGCAGCTATTATTCAACACCTGTCTTTTGGTCTGAACTCTTTAAACGGCTATCGCGTTTCAGCTCTTTGGGGTTTCCGCTTTTAAAGGTATAGGTTATGTCTATTCCGAAAGCCCTAGCCGTGAGATAGTTGGTTTGCGAACGCGAGAAGTGGGTGAGGTTTTGTTCGACCAACAGCTCGTTGTATTTTTGGAAAGGTGAGTTCATTACTACCCTTGTAGTGAGCGAACCCTTAAAGAACGACTTACTGATTGCTAACGATGAGATGGAGAAGGCGTGAGATTTTGCCCATATCTCAGCTGGGTTTTTGTAGTTGCCGTACTGCAGGGCGATTGTCCAGTTCTTCCTCAAAAATACGTCGCACATTAGCGTTAGGTTGTGTGCGATGTTGCTTTTGTCCCAAAGTTGTTCGCTTTCTTGATTCTTATACCAATCGATATTTCCAGAGAAAGTGAGTGAAAGCAGCGGTATGGGACGGTAATTAAAGTAAAGATTCGACCCAAAATCGCGTGAAAAGACTATATTTTGATATTGGGTGATAAGTTGTTTTTTGTCGACATTGTATCGAGGAAAGGCCATAATGGGGTGGTTTATCCACTTGTAATGCAGACTGTAAGAAATGAACAATTTGTTGGAGTAAAGCGAGTATGATGTTTCCAGCGTGTGGGTGTAGGCGTCTTTCAGCTGTGGGTTGCCCTCGGCTGCTAGATATTGCGATAAAATCGCTTTGAAAGGGTTGAGCATGAGAATGCTTGGGCGCATTACACCAGTATTGTAATTAAGCGACAATGAAGAGCTTTTGACCTGATAGTATATGCTCGCGTAGGGTAGGATATAATGCTTTCGGTTAGTGAAGTTGTACCCCGTTTGTTGTGGATATTGCATCTTTAAGTCGCCATATTCCCACCTTAGCGAGGCGTCTAGGGTAAAGTTGCCTACACCAAGTGAGATAGATGCGTATGCAGCCGATACGTTTTGTGAGTATTTCAGCTGCTGTTGTTGTAGGCTTTCTGCCGCATCGTCTATCCATTCTCCGTCTTTCAGCAATCTGTGCGAAGATTGGATGTTTCCGTTTCGCAGGATTTGCTTACCGCCAACGAGCAGTGTTGTGTTGTCGTTGTTAAGCAAATTTAGGTCTACCGACAGGCTATGCTCGTGCAGTCCGCCGTTTGTTTTGCGCTTGGTTCTGCGCTCGTTGCCAAGCAAATTGCTGTTGGTTTGGTAATAATGTCTTACGTCTGGGTTGTAGGTATATCGGTAACCGATAACCCAATGCTCGTCTCCTGTATTGCGAAAGAGGTTTCGATAGATGACGTTCGCTTCGGCTGTTCCTGCCGTATTCTTGTTTTCGGTGTCGAAAGTGCTTAGTAATGGTGCTTGTTCTTGTTCGTTAAAGGTTTGTTGCCACAGCGTGTTCAGGTTGGTTTGTTCTATCAAGGCGTGTCCGTCTAGGTACAGTGTGTTCAGCGTGTCGAGCCTCCATTGCAGCATAGCTCTTACTATATGTTTCTTCCAATCGCCGTCGCCAGCGCCTTCACCGTTGTATTCTTGCCATTGAGAGCCTTGTGCATACCTGCTCTTTGACGCGATGGGCTGCTTTCGTTGCCCATCGAGCGCATAGTTATAACCCACCGAATAGTCTATGTCTTTGTGCGTTCCCATGAGATTGAGGCCTGCATTAGCTCTTGGTTGGGTGTTTGCCTCGCCGTTAAGGGTTAGGGCATAGTTGTCGAAAAGCTGCTGATTGGTAACGATATTGATTATTGCGTCGCCAACATCGCCACCATAACGGGCGTTTATGCGGTCGATAATTTCAATCTTTTTCACTGTGGTAACGGGGATGGATTGCAGTACGGACTTGGGCGAAGACTGCGCAATACGATAAGGATGCCCATTAAGAAAGATGGAGAAAGATGTGCTACCCTTCACTGTAATGTTGTCGTTGGCATCTACATTCACCAACGGAACGCGGTTAAGGGCGGCAAGTAGGTTGGTGGATTGGGCGGCGAGGTCTTTCAATAGGTCGTATTCCAATCCGTTGTGTGTTATCTTGATAAGACGTTTTCGCCCCACAACAGATACTTCGCCCAATACTTTGGCATTGGCCGAGAGTTTTATATGCAGTGTTTTGTCTGTATCGAGTGCTATGTTTTCTTTGTGATTGATGTAGCCTACATTGCTAAATAGCAACTCGTAATTTCCTGCTTGGAGTGGAATTACGCACTTGCCGATAGAGTCGGAGTAACATATCAAGCTGTCTTTCGCACTCTTAACCTTGATATTGACGAAGGTTAGGGGCTCTCCACTAAGGCTGTCGCTCACGAGAAGGGTCAGCGTTTGCTGTGCCTCTGCTTTCTCTACATAAACCGAAAGACAAAGGAACATGAGCAATAGATATGTGTTTAATGTTTTCATTTGTCGTTGGGATAAGGGATGAAACGGGAGTGTTGATAGCCTGTTCTTTGTGTAAGACACTCTGACACGATGTTTCTGCATCACCGTTGTCAGTGCGCATTGGTTGTATCATGGAATATAGTCTACTATTCCGCACCATTCTGGACATGCAGATAAGGATTACACCTTGCAAATATATGAATTTTCTCAATATGTTCCAAATAAAATTGCAATACGTTTACCTTGCCAATGTCTTCATTATCATCGCATTTGGCGCTTTTGAAGGTACGTCTTAGGACTTACATTTGTTGTCGGTTTCGTTTGCTTTCATGTGTGTGGAGGGTTTCATCTTTTGTTTGGAGGCGGTGAAGAGGTGGAGTATCATGGTCAACAGAGCTGTTTTGTGGACAGCTAGTGTTGACGATAGAGAAGGAAATAGTTTCTGCAGTATGTTTGAATTTAACTGTTACTTTGCATCGTATTCACTTCTTTTGTTTATTGTTGAAAGAAATATCTCCATCTTTGTAGGATTATTTGCGACGTTATTTTTTGTTTAATGTTACATTAAGTGTATCGCTATAGCATGTATATACAAGAAAGAAACAATTGGGTTCATTCAGATGGGATGTCTCCGAGCTTACTGCACTACTTGAAAAGGTGAAGTGCAGGCAAGGTATGTCTTGGTAATTTGTCCACCAGTGAAGCAGAGTTGGTGGCGCATTAGTTTTCCTTTGATAATCAAGTTTTAATGATGTTGGCGCGTTACAGTTGATTGGGACTCCTGTTCCATGTCGTATGGAACAGCGTTCCAGTTGATATGGAACAATGTTCCGGATGACATGGAACAACGTTCCAGCTTAGTTTTAACTCGGCGAGATTTTAAATAACGCTTTGCAGGAGATAATTTGTGGATTTTCAAACGCTTAGTTGATGCTTTTCAAATGAGCTTTTATAAAGAGTTCATGATAGCGATGTGAGGGGGGTGAAAACAGATGTGGTTTGTCGCTATTTCGAAAATTAATTGTATATTTGCACCACTTATGAAAGCAAGGAAAATATATTATCTATCGTTATTTATCTTTGTTAGCTTGTCGGCGTGCGGCTTAAAGCCTTCTAAACACGGCAAGCTGATAGGGGGTATACATGCTTATCAGGAGCAGAAGGGTGGGCTGGCTGAGCAGAATAAAGATGAAAACAGCCCCGAAAACAATGACGATGGTAAGCGGGGAGAAGCGAAATACAAGGTTTCGAGTGGGCTGGAAGTACCTGGGAAACTGAACGACCGACCTGAACAAATTCTGAAGCGCGTGGCCTACACGGCATCGTATAACAGCGACTTGAGAATACCCAATTGGGTGGCATGGCAGCTTACGGGGGCTCATGCCGAAGGTAAGAATAAGCGTGCAGGCGTTAAGTTTCAAGAAGATATGGACGTGCCGCTGCCTAGGGCGGTGGATTTTGACTACGTAAGGAGTGGTTACGACCGCGGACACCTTTGTCCCTCGGCCGACAATCGTTGGGACGCCACGGCACAAGAGCAATCGTTTTTGTTAACCAACGTTTGTCCGCAAGACCATAATCTGAATGTTGGCGACTGGCATGAGCTAGAAAATCTCTGCCGAAAGTGGGCTAAAACGTATGGTAGCATCTATATTGTGGCGGGTCCGGTGTTGTTAAAGGGTAAACATAAGACCATTGGAAAGAACAAGGTAACGGTGCCCGAGGCTTTCTTTAAGGTGGTTTTGTGTATGGAAGGTGAGCCCAAAGCCATCGGCTTTATCTATCGCAATGAGTCGGGAAATCGACCTAAAAGCTACTATGTGAACACCATCGACGATGTGGAACGCATTACAGGCATCGACTTTTTCCCAGCTTTGCCAGATGATGTGGAAAAAGCTGTGGAGGCGACTTGTAATTTGGAGGAGTGGTGAAAGGGTAGTAAAGGAGTAAGGGGGGAAGTGGTAAAGGAGTAAGGAATTAAAGTAGTAAAGGAGTAAGTAGTAAGGAGTTAAAGTAGTAAGGAGTAAGAAGTAAGTTTTTAGGGAGTAAGTGGTAAGGTTTTAGGGAGTAAGTAGTAAGGAGTAAGGGAG
>ERZ773010.51-NODE-51-length-89319-cov-18.670349_pt1 | contig 89319 bp, 80 predicted proteins | sample MGYA00580842_ERZ773010 | MGnify/ENA primary metagenome ERZ773010 (study PRJEB29015, sample SAMEA2737982) | human oral metagenome | biome: human oral; feature: human-associated habitat; material: dental | place: China | collected 2107 ... | reverse complement strand
GATGGTCATTCGGGTTCATCGCAATACCGCGCGTCTCCGGACGGCGTCCGAGCCAACGGCTGCGGCCCGCCTTGCCGATGGTGATGTTCTCATGCTCGAGGTTCCCGACCTCGCCGATCGTTGCACGACAGTTGATGTGCACACGGCGGATCTCACCGGACGGCAGACGCAGAAGCGCGTAGTCGCCTTCCTTCGCCATGAGCTGTGCCGATGTGCCCGCACTGCGCGCCAGCTGCGCGCCCTTGCCGATCTTGAGCTCTATGGCATGAACAACCGTACCGAGCGGGATATTCTTGAGCGGAAGCGCGTTGCCCGGCTTGATGTCAGCCTCGGCACCCGACTCCACAACATCGCCGACCTTCAGGCCGTTCGGTGCGAGGATGTAGCGCTTCTCGCCGTCTGCGTAGTTCAGCAGCGCGATGCGCGCGCTGCGGTTCGGATCGTATTCGATCGTCGCGACACGGGCCGGAATTCCGTCCTTCGTGCGCTTAAAGTCAATGATGCGGTAGAGCCGCTTGTGTCCGCCGCCGCGATGGCGCACGGTCAGTTTGCCCTGCTGGTTGCGTCCGCCCGTCTTTGTCAGGCGGACGGTGAGGGACTTCTCCGGCTTGTCTGTCGTGATCTCATCGAAGGAAGAGACCGTCATGAAGCGTCTGCCGGCAGAATACGGCTTAAAACTCTTTACTGCCACGTTCGTACCTCCCTTTCGTCTCAGCCTTCAAAGAACTCGATGGTCTCGCCCGGAGCGAGTTTCACGATGGCCTTCTTGTAGTCGGGGCGCTTGCCCTGCGTACGGCCCATGCGCTTTTTCTTGCCGAGGACGTTGACCGTATTGACCTTTGCGACCTTCACCTTGAAGATCTCAGAGACCGCCTTGGCAATCTCGATTTTATTGGCAGCCTTCGCAACGACGAAGACGTATTTGCCCTCAGCCATGAGCTGCGTCGTCCGCTCGGTGATGAGCGGGCGAACGAGAATATCACGTGCTTCCATTATGCGAATACCTCCTCGATACGGGTGATGGCATCCTTCGTAATGAAGAGCTTGTCGTGATGGAGAATGTCAAAGACATTGATTCCACTTGCCGTGATGGCTTTTACACCCGGAATATTGCTGGTGGAGCGCTCTACGTTCACAGCTTCGTCCGCCGTGATGAAGAGACTCTTTGCATGCACGCCGAAATCGCTCAGGAGCTTGACTGCTGCCTTCGTCTTCGGTGCATCAAAGTCAAGCTGATCGAGGACGATGAAATCGCCCGTGCGGACCTTGTCCGAAAGCGCACACTTGAGTGCAAGACGGCGCTGCTTGCGCGGCATCGTAAAGCCGTATTTGCGCGGATGCGGTCCAAAGACCGTACCGCCGCCGACCCACAGCGGGCTGCGCGTCGAACCTGCGCGGGCACGGCCCGTGCCCTTCTGACGCCAAGGCTTGCGTCCGCCGCCGCGCACGAGGCCGCGCGTCTTCGTGGAATGCGTGCCGAGGCGCTGCGATGCGAGCTGGAGGACAACCGCCTGATGAAGGAGGCCGGCATTCATTTCGACATTGAAAAATTCGTCGTTCAGGCTGATTTCGCCAACCTGGTTGTGCGACATATCATATACTGCTACATTCGCCATGCTGCGATTCCCCCTTCCTTATTCTTTCGCTGCCTTTGCAGGCTTTACGGTATCTTTAATGACGACAAATCCCTTCTTCGGGCCCGGAATCGCGCCCTTGATGAGGATGAGGTTGCGGTCGGGGTCTACACGGACCACCGTCAGCCGCTGGACTGTGACACGCTCGCCGCCCATGCGTCCCGGGAGCTTCTTGCCCTTGAGGACACGTCCACCGGGACCGGAGATCATTGCACCCGTCGAGCCTGGCTCACGGTGCGACTTCGAACCGTGGCCCATGGGACCGCGTGCAAAGTTATGGCGCTTGATGCCGCCGGCAAAGCCTTTGCCCTTGGACGTTCCGACCACATCGACGAGATCGCCCGCAGCAAAGATGTCCACGCCGATCGTATCGCCTACATTATATTCCGAAGGAGCCGAGAGGCGCATTTCACGAATGAAGCGCACTGCCTTGACGCCCGCCTTCTCAAAGTGTCCCTTGAGCGGCTTGTTGACGTTCTTCTCCTTTACCTCGCCAAACCCGATCTGCACAGCATTGTAGCCGTCCGTCTCGTTGGTCTTGTTCTGCAGCACAAAGTTGTTGCCGGACTCAACGACCGTCACGGGAACGACGCGGCCTTCCTCTGTGAAGATCTGGGTCATGCCCAGTTTTCTTCCTAAAATAGCCTTAGCCAAGGCTTCCACCTCCTATTTTAGAGCTTAATCTCGATGTCAACGCCGGCAGGCAGATCGAGACGCATGAGCGAATCGACCGTCTTGTTCGTCGGCTGCAGGATGTCGATGAGGCGCTTATGCGTGCGCATCTCAAACTGCTCGCGCGAATCCTTGTTGACGTGTGGAGAACGGAGAATCGTGTAGACATTCTTCTCCGTCGGAAGTGGAATGGGCCCGGAGACCATTGCGCCCGTCTTCTTCGCCGTGTCGACGATCTTCGCCGCACTCTGGTCGAGAGCCTTGTGGTCATAGGCCTTCAAACGAATTCTGATTTTCTGCTGTTTCGCCAAAGTAGTTTTCCTCCTTCGTCCGGGGTCCCGCCCCAAACATTTCTCCACGGCAGTTCCCTCTGCCCCGCCGGGGCATAGCCATCTGCCATGTCATCGCATGGAGTACGTCGTCTGTCGTATGATTCCAAAAGATGAAAAGAAGTTTTATCATATTCCCCATCGGGAAATTTCAGTCGGACTTTTCGTCAAACCGTCATTTCCCTCGAAAAGGAGCGACGCGAGCGCCGCTCCTCCTCTTTGGGAATATCAATCAGCTATTTTATTAGCCCTCAATCGCCGTAACACGACCCGCGCCGACCGTATGGCCGCCCTCGCGGATAGCGAAGCGGAGGCCCTGCTCAATCGCGATCGGGGTGATGAGCTCGACTTCCATCTCGACGTTATCGCCGGGCATGACCATCTCGGTGCCCTCGGGGAGACGGACAACACCCGTCACGTCCGTCGTACGGAAGTAGAACTGAGGACGATAGTTCGTGAAGAACGGCGTATGACGGCCGCCCTCCTCTTTCGTCAGGACGTAAACCTGCGCCTTGAACTTCGTGTGCGGGTTGATGGAGCCCGGCTTTGCGAGAACCTGTCCGCGCTCAATGTCCTTGCGGTCCACGCCGCGCAGAAGTGCGCCGATGTTGTCGCCCGCAACCGCGCTGTCGAGCAGCTTGCGGAACATCTCGATGCCCGTAACAACTGTGCTGCGCGCCTCATCCTGAAGGCCGACGATCTCAACCGTATCGTTCAGCTTCAGCTCGCCGCGCTCCACACGGCCCGTTGCGACCGTGCCGCGGCCCGTGATGGTGAACACGTCCTCAACCGGCATGAGGAACGGCTTCTCCGTGTCGCGGGTCGGTGTCGGGATGTACGAATCAACCGCATCCATGAGCTCGAGGATCTTCGCCTTCATCGCCTCGTCGCCCTCGAGCGCCTTGAGTGCAGAGCCTGCGATGACGGGGATGTCGTCGCCGGGGAACTCGTACTGCGAGAGCAGCTCGCGCACTTCCATCTCAACGAGTTCGAGAAGCTCGGGGTCATCCACCTGGTCAACCTTGTTGAGGAAGACGACAAGCGCCGGAACACCGACCTGACGAGCGAGCAGGATGTGCTCACGCGTCTGGGGCATCGGGCCGTCAGCTGCGGAGACAACGAGGATCGCGCCGTCCATCTGCGCAGCACCCGTAATCATGTTCTTGACATAGTCCGCATGGCCCGGGCAGTCAACGTGCGCATAGTGACGGTTGTCCGTCTCGTACTCCACGTGTGCCGTATTGATCGTGATGCCGCGCTCGCGCTCCTCCGGAGCCTTGTCGATGTCCGCATAGTCCTCGAACTTCGCATAGCCCTTCTCGGAGAGAACCTTCGTGATCGCAGCCGTCAGCGTCGTCTTGCCGTGGTCAACGTGGCCGATCGTGCCGATGTTGACATGGGGCTTGCTGCGGTTAAATTTTTCCTTTGCCATTTAAAATTGCCTCCTTATTCGCCTTTGTTCTTGGCGACTACAGCGTCAGCTATATTCTTAGGAACTTCATCGTAGAAGGAAACCTCCATTGAGTAGTTCCCGCGGCCCTGAGTTTTGGAACGGAGATCCGTCGAATAGCCGAACATCTCCGAGAGCGGAACGTAGGCGTTGATGACCTGTACGCCGTTGCGCGGCTCCATGCCGTCAATGCGCCCGCGGCGCGAGTTCAGATCACCGATCACGTCGCCCATGTACTCCTCCGGCACCGTGACCTCGACCTTGACGTACGGCTCGAGAAGGACCGGGTTTGCCTTCTCAGCGCCGGCCTTGAACGCCATCGAACCTGCCACCTTGAATGCCGCCTCGGACGAGTCGACCTCATGGAACGAACCATCGTAGACGATGACCTTGATGTCGACCATCGGATAGCCGGCAACGACACCGCCCTCCATGGCCTGACGAACACCGGCCTCGATCGGATTGATGAATTCCTTCGGAATCACGCCGCCGACGACCTTGTTCTCGAAGCTGAAGCCCTCGCCCGCCTCCTGCGGGATGAGCTCGAGCCAGCAGTGTCCGTACTGTCCGTGACCGCCGGACTGACGGACGAACTTGCCCTCTGCCTTGACGGACTTGCGGATCGTCTCGCGGTATGCAACCTGCGGCTCGCCGACCTTGCAGTCGACCTTGAACTCGCGGAGCATGCGGTCAACGATGATCTGCAGATGCAGCTCGCCCATGCCTGAGATGATGACCTGTCCCGTCTCCGCATCCGTATGAACGCGGAACGTCGGATCTTCCTCGGCAAGTTTCTGGAGCGCGATGCCCATCTTCTCCTGGTCATTCTTCGTCGCAGGCTCAACCGCAACGGAGATAACCGGATCCGGGAACTCCATCGACTCGAGGATGATCGGGTTGTTCTCATCGCAGAGCGTATCGCCCGTCGTCGTGTTCTTGAGTCCGACAGCCGCCGCAATGTCTCCGCTGTAAACCACGTCGATCTCCTTGCGGTTGTTCGCGTGCATCTGGAGGATGCGGCCGATGCGTTCCTTGTTGTCCTTCGTCGCGTTAAAAACGTAGGAGCCGGAATTCAGCGTGCCGGAGTAAACGCGGAAGAACGCGAGTTTTCCGACGAACGGATCCGTCATGATCTTGAACGCGAGTGCCGAGAACGGTGCCGTATCGGAAGCCGGACGGCTGTCTGCCTCTCCCGTATCCGGGTTGACGCCTGCAATCGGCGGGATATCCGTCGGTGCGGGCATGTAGTCGACAATGGCGTCGAGCAGGGGCTGAACCCCCTTGTTGCGGTACGAAGTACCGCAGGTCACCGGGGTCATCTCGCAGGCAATCGTCGCCTTGCGGATCGCGCGGCGGATTTCCTCCTCCGTGACCTCCTCACCGCCGAGGTATTTCTCCATCAGCTCGTCGTCCACCTCAGCGCACGCCTCGAGGAGTTTGTCGCGGTACTCTTCCGCCTGTTCCTTGTACTCAGCCGGGATCTCGACCTCATCGGTTACCTTGCCGAGGTCATCCTCATAGACGATCGCGTCCATCTTCACGAGGTCGATGATGCCTTTGAATTCGTCCTCTGCACCGATCGGCAGCTGAATCGCTACCGGGTTCGCATTGAGACGCTCGCGCATCATATCCATAACATTGAAGAAATCGGCGCCTGTGATGTCCATCTTGTTGACATACGCCATACGCGGGACATTGTAACGCTCTGCCTGACGCCAGACCGTCTCCGTCTGCGGCTCAACGCCGCCGCGGGCGGTCAAAACTGCGACTGTGCCGTCCAGCACGCGCAGCGAGCGCTCTACCTCGACCGTAAAGTCAACGTGACCCGGCGTATCAATGATATTGATGCGATGGTCTTTCCAGTGGCAGGTCGTCGCCGCCGACGTAATCGTAATGCCGCGTTCCTGTTCCTGAACCATCCAGTCCATGGTGGCAGCGCCCTCATGAACCTCGCCGATCTTGTGCGTTACGCCCGTGTAGAAGAGAATGCGCTCTGTGGTCGTCGTCTTCCCGGCATCAATGTGTGCCATGATGCCGATATTCCGCGTTTTTTCAAGGGAATATTCTCTTGCCACTGTTTCCTATCGCTCCTTACACTGCCGGCAGATATTATTACCAGCGATAATGTGCGAATGCCTTGTTGGCCTCCGCCATCTTGTGCGTATCTTCCTTCTTCTTGATCGCTGCGCCCGTATTGTTTGCAGCATCCATCAGCTCTGCCGAGAGGCGCGCATCCATCGTCTTCTCGCCGCGCAGGCGCGCATAACTGACGAGCCAGCGGATGCCGAGCGTCATGCGTCGATCCGGACGAACCTCGACCGGAACCTGATAGTTGGCACCGCCCACGCGGCGCGCCTTCACCTCGAGCACAGGCATGACGTTGCGCAGCGCCGTCTCGAACACCTCGAGAGGATCCTGTCCCGTCTTTTCACGAATCGTGTCAAACGCATCATAGACAACGCGCTGTGCAACACTTTTCTTGCCCGAGAGCATAACCTTGTTGATAAACTTCGTCACCGTCTTGGAATGATATACCGGATCCGGCAGAACATCCCGCTTCGGCACGGGGCCCTTACGTGGCATAGCCCAACCTCCTAACGATATACTTCCTTACTTCTTCTTCGCGCGTTTCGCACCGTACTTCGAGCGTCCCTGTGCGCGATCCTGGACTCCTGCGGTATCGAGCGAACCGCGAATGATATGGTAGCGAACACCCGGCAGATCCTTCACACGACCGCCGCGAATGAGGACGACGCTGTGCTCCTGCAGATTGTGCCCGATTCCCGGGATATATGCGGTCACCTCGATGCTGTTCGTCAGGCGAACACGAGCAACCTTTCTAAGAGCAGAGTTCGGCTTCTTCGGCGTGGATGTATAGACACGCGTGCAGACGCCGCGCTTCTGCGGGCTGTTCTTCAGTGCTGGTGCTTTCGATTTCTCCTCAAGGCTCTTCCGGCTCTTGCGAATGAGCTGATTGATCGTTGGCATACTGCACCTCCTTCCTTTGTCGTCGTTCACTTCTTTTGTATGAAAACGCAGCGCCTGCGTTTTTACCGTAGTGTAGCCACCGCCGCAGCGCTGACATCAAGGCGCGCCCGCTCACCGAGCTCTGCCTTCGTCGCCGCGCGCTCCGGCGCGATTCCCTTTTCTCTGCAGGCCGCAAGCAGCGGCCCAAGCACACGATCGTCGACATCCGCAGCGATGAACACCGTCTCCGCCTCGCCGCTGAGCACAGCCTTGCATACTTGATGAATTCCGGCAACCGTGCGTGCCGTGCGCAATTTCTCCAGAGACATCGTGCACCTCCAAAAAGGGGACTGTCACATAATATCATCCGTCAAAAAGCTTGTCAACGCATATTTTACAAAGTTTTATATTTACACCTTTTCTAGCGTGTCTTTCTTTCCAAAATCTCATAACGGGGTTTATTCTTTAGGAAAAATATGGATATTTCGCTCGCATTCTCTCAAGACTTCTTCACCATAAGCAGCTCCGGATGGCGTGCATAATACGCCGTCAGCTCGCAGCAGGCATCGCGTTCAGCGGTAAATCTCTCCGTATCAAACTGCAGCGGCGGTTCCCCCGCGGCATCATCGGTCAGCGCCTGTGCCGTACGATCCTGATAGCGCCCGATCTCCTCCCGTGTGAGCCATGCATAGGGTGTCACGACGTGGTCGATCGGCTCGGTCAGCGGCTTTTCGACTGCATAGTAAGAGAAGCCCTTCGGTGCGATCAGTTCAAAGATCGTCGGCAGGATATTCATATGTCCGCCGATGCCGGTCTGCGCAAAACGATCTTTTGAGAGTTCCGGATGGTGCATTGAAAATGACGTCAGCAGCCGCTCACGCAGGAGCAGTTCGGAGCGATCCGTCATTCCGGGAATGAGGGGGTATTCACCTCCGACATGGTCGCCTGTCACAACGAACAGGCTGTCGGGGAAAGCCTCCCGCATCTCTGTGATGAAGCGGCAGAGTGCCTGGTCCGCATACCATGCGCAGCCGAGTCCGCGATACTTCAGCGAGCCTTTTTGCAGGGCATGTGCCGCATCACCCATCAATCGCTCCGCATCGAATCCGTACTCCTCCAACGGGAGCAGATAGGGGCCGTGATTCGACGTTGTATAGAGGAAGTGAAAGGACCATTCTTCCTCCTCCGCACGAATGCGCCGCGCCGCTTCCGCGAGGAAAATATGATCGTATACGCCGAGCCATGTACGCGGTGCATCCGCAGGACAAATATCCGGCCCGCCATACGCTTTGTCAAATCCAACCGCAGGAATAAAATGTGCGAGGCTCCCCCAGTTCAGCCCTCCGCCGTACCAAAAGGCAGTATGATAGCCGAGGGATTTCAATTGAAGCGGAAGTGAGGTCGGCAGTGTTCCGTTCCAAAACTGCACATTCTCGTTCAGCTCCAAGTCCGCATCGTAGATGCCCAAAAGAAGGCTGACGAGAGCCGGCTGCGAAATCATGCCGCTTGAGAGGAAGTGATCGACGCATACGGTATGCGGGTGGGCACGAAAGCGTACACCCGCCTCCATGAGGTTCAGCCCCGCATAGGGCGCATCAAAATGGACCTGCCCGTAACTCTCCCCCAAGAGGAAGAAAATATGGCGCGGCGGCGTAATGCCTCCGCCTTGTGCAGTTCGTTTGAACGCCTCCAGAGGTGCACACCCGACAGAATGCTCCGGCGGAAGAAACGTGCGAAGAATCGCACGCGATTCTTCGTCAGAATGCTGCAGCATCTCATTGACCGGACGTTTCCACACCATCTTGAGCGCAATCAAATCGTCAATCGTCGCCTTACCCAGGAAAGCGTCTTCCTTGACAATGAGCGGCACCTCGTCCCATTCAGGCTTCAGCCGATGGCGCAGCGTACCACCGTAGCGCAGCCAGTAAAAGAGGAGCACCGCACCGATGAACACGAGTGTATTAACGGCATACTGCCCCGCCCCGTCCGTAACGATCGGATAGGCAAGAGGCGGCAGCGAGAGCAGCGCATTTCCCGCCGCATAGCAGAGTGCAAGATAGGGCAAATAGCCCAGCAGCAGCCACGCTCCATGATTCTGATGAAAGAAAATATCCGCAAAGTTCCGCTTGTCCGCATTTCTCCCCAACCAAATGATCTGGTTGAATGTATCATGAAAATGCGCGTAAAAAATCATCTTGGCAATGAAGGCCGTATACAGCACTGCTGCATAGGTGAGAAGCAGCAGTATGCGCACGGTATCCCCTGCCGCAAAGTATGCGGGGAAGAACGCGCCCGGCACGGATACGGCGAGGAGAGGAATGAGATATGCATATGCATTGATATCCATGCCCCACCAGAAAGCATATCGAAAACATGTCAGCCACTTTCGCCATTCCCCGCGGGGCGACTTCTTCGGTCGATACGCCAAAATGAAGATGAGGCGGAATACGGCGCAGATAACCGGCGGCAAAAGCACCAGCTTCAGATCCTGCTGCATGCCCAAAAAGAAATTGCTAAACATCTGATATTCCTATGATAATTTCCTTATAAACAACGATGGGACCGACGTATTCGTACGCCAGGTCCCTTACAAAGCTATCGTACCACATGCATGCGCCTGCGCCGTATCTCCGGCGCCTCCGGCTCCGGCGGCCGCTTCTTTTTCGCAGTATCCTCCGCGCGGCTGCGGTCAGCAATACCGAGGAGCATGCCCATGCCCGCCATCGTCACAATCAGAGACGAGCCTCCGTAGCTGATGAACGGCAGAGGCACGCCGACCACGGGGAGCAGCCCCGCAACCATCGCCAGATTTGCAAGCGCCTGCCCGAGCACGAGAAAGATAATGCCAAGCGAGAGCACCTGCCCGAACGTATCCTTTGCGCGCGCCGCGACACGCATGCATATAATGAGCAGCACGGCGAGCAAAAAGAAGATCAGCAGTACGCCGAAGAATCCATGCTCTTGACTGAAAATCGCAAATGCAAAATCCGTATGCGCCTCCGGCAGATACTCATACTTGCTCACGCCGTCGCCGAACCCCATGCCGAAGATGCCGCCCGAGCCGATCGTCGAGAGGGACTGCACCATCTGATAGCCCGCATCGCGCGCATCCGACCATGGATCGAACCACACCTCGATGCGCTTCATCCGGTAGGGCTGCAGCATCCCGATCGCGAACGCAGCCAAGAGCCCCATCGGCACAATTCCCAGCCAGTAACGCGGCGGAATGAGCAGCACCAACGCCATCAGCAGAGGTACGCCGAACACGATGCACGCCGTTCCGAAATCCGGCTCACGGTAGACAAGAAACGCCATTAGGAGAATCGCGCCGAACGGAACGACCACGCGCGGCCAGTCCCGATCCATGCGGAACCGTTCCTTCCCGAGCACGGACGAGATCGAGAACGCCTCCAGCAGCACCGCCATCAGCTTGGCGAACTCCGCCGGCTGAAAACTCAATGGGCCGACGGCGAGCCAGCGCTGTGCTCCGTTGATCGTCGTCCCGACAAAGAGCACCGCAACGAGCAGAAAGAGCGTCACCGCCAGTCCCACAAGCATCAGCCCGCGCAGACGCTGATAGTTCATCCGCCGGCAGATCCAGCATGCGGCGATGCCGAGCACCAGCCACTGCAGATGACGCTGCAGAAAGTAGTAAGGATTCTCGAAGTCCATTGCCGCAAGCACATAGCTCGAACTGAACACATTGATTGTCCCCGTTACGAGCAGGATCGCCATGATGATGACAATCGGCTCCGTATCGCTCTTAAAGAGCGTATAGCGGGTACGCATTACGCATCTCCCCCCGGATAGCGTGCTATGAGACGCCCGATCTTCGCGCCGCGCGCGCTGAATTTCCGCTCATACTCCGTCATAATATTATCCGGTTCGCCAAGTGCGTGCAGATCGTGTGTCACACGGGAGAGCTGCCACCCCTCGCGCGTCATCGTCTCGAGAGAGTAGGCAAACAGCCCCGCATTGTCCGTCTTGAAATGAATCTCTCCGCCCGGCTTCAGCACTGCCTGATAGCGTATGAGAAAGGTTTCGCTCGTCAGCCGCCGCTTTGCGTGGCGCTTCTTGGGCCACGGATCGGAGAAATTGAGATAAATGCGGTCAACCTCCCCGGGCGCAAAGAGTTCCGTGAGTCGTGCCGCGTCGAAGACGAGCAGGCGCACATGCGGGAGCGCCTGCTCTGCCGCCTTGCGCGCGGCAAAGTAGAGCACACCCTGCTGTGCCTCCAGCCCGACATAGTTCACGTTGGGATGCCGTGCGGCAAGCTCCGTCAGAAAGGTTCCTTTGCCGACGCCGATCTCCACATGAAGCGGCGCCGTACGTCCGAACACCTCTGCCCACCTGCCTGCGAACTGCGTCCAGTCTCCCCCGAGCGGCGTTACAAAATCCGCGTAGTCTAAAATCGCCGCATCAATCCACGGCTTTCGCCTGAGTCTCATACGTTCTTTCCGTTCATCTCCGCCCGATTCCCCCAGAGAAACGTATTACCAAATCTTGCCCATCAGGAACCACAGCCGTCCGCGTGCGCTGTTCTTCGCCGCCACCGAGGAATCGAGGCCGATGCGCCGCGCATAGTCGAGCCGTGCAAACCAATCGCCTGGATTGCTGTACGCCGCAGCAACACCCCAGCCGCGCAGCGTGACGCTGTTGTCATCTGCGATCCGACTCCTGCTCAGCCGTGCCGTGCCGACATCATAGAACGTGCTCAGCGTCAGTCCGCGTACAGGCGCATGCCAACGGAGCTCCGCTGTCCCCAGCAGGCCTTCGTCGCCCGCGCCCTCTCCCTGTGCGTAGGCGCGAACGCCGTTCGGGCCGCCGAGATAGAACTCCTCCGAGCTGTCAAGATTACGGCTCGCCTTCTGTCCCGATACCTTGACAAGGAAATCGGTGGTGCTTCCGAGCTGCTGTACAGCTGTCAGATCTGCCTCGAACTTCGCATACGTCCCCTCATCCGTCTGACTCAGCGCCCCCAGGATACTGCTGTACTCGGAATCATAGTTCAGTCTGCCGACGGTCAAATTCGCGTTGTAGTCCAGCGTGGCCCGATACATGCGCTGCGCTCCCGCGACGCCGAGATAGACGCTGTGCGTATGTTTCTTTCCCTCCAGGCCAAACGCGGTAATATCGTCGTTCAAATCGCGGTAATTGTAGCCGTAGCGCATCGTCAGGCTGCGGTTCGTACGATGATAGAGCGGTGTCTGCCCGAACAGGCTGAACGTCAGTGACTTGCCCTCTGCACCGATCGCAGAGAGCGCTCCACCGACCTCATAGTTCATACGCGCGATGCCGACGCCGAGCGTCGTGCCGCCGCGGCCGACAACAGTCTCATAATTCGCATAGAAATTGCGCAGGCTGCCGTTGGAGATCAGCGCCCCCGCGCTCACCTTATCCCCCGTTCCTGACGGATTGTAGAGGGTCTCCTGCAGACCGTAGCGATAGCGCCCCGTATTCGGACTGCCGTAGTTCTCCACATAGAACACCGTGTTGGATTCCTTCGAGTCCTCAATGCGCACCGTCAGCTTGCTCGTTCCGAACTCCGCACCGGGGCTCAGCACGCCGACCGCGCGTGCGCCCGTCGCGTCCGACACCGAGTAGAGTGCCGTCTCCAGCTTTGACGTCGTGATGATGTCGCCCTCTTTTAGGCCTGCAATAATACGCTTTGCCACAGGCGTCTTCAGTCGGCTGTTATTCTCGATCGCGATTTCACCGTAATGCCCCGGCAGAATGCGCAGCACAACAACACCGTCCGCGCTCTCCTGCGGCGGCAGATAGGCAGCGGCCGCAGGATAGCCGTGCGTACGGCAATAGGTCGTCAGCGCATCCACCGTGCGCCGCAGATCACCAATCGTCTTTCCATCGCCCATCCCCGCCTCGAGAATCGCGGAGAGTGCTTCCTTATCGAGGGTCAAATCAGGCGCCTCGAGAATAAAATTGGTCACAGAGAACTGCGCATCGTATCCGTCCTGCTGATACGACGGCGTTCGATCCTCGATGCCAATCTCCGACGCCGGCGTCTGCGCGGCAATATCCGCGCCGGGACGTGCGAGCGACGGCGCAGCAAAGGCAGCAGCCCCCGTACACGCAAGGGCTGCACACACACCTGCCGCCAGCCCCCTGCGCGCAGCAACATGCCTCATATAATACATTTCTTTACGCACGATCGAACCAACTCCCACTAATCCGTTTAGAGCGCCCCTGCTGGGCGGCGCCCGTTCTCTCCATCACGCATAAGAACCCAGTTGTATTCTAACATCTTCATCGGAACATTTCAACTTCCACGCGCGCAGAGTTGCGGCCGCACGATTTTTCCTGTAAACTTTGAGCAAATAGGGAGGATCTTAATCCATGAAGAGAATTTTGTTCGTCTGTCACGGGAACATCTGCCGCTCCCCCATGGCGGAGTTTGTCATGAAAGAGCTGGTGCGCGAGGCGGGACGCTCCGACGAGATCCGCGTCGCCTCCAAGGCGCTGCATACCGATGCCCTCGGCGGCGATATGCACTGCGGCACGCGCGCGGTGCTGCGTGCACACGGCATTCCCTTTGCGCGCCGGAGTGCCGCGCTCATGACCCGTGCGGACTACGCCGCCTACGACTGTATCGTCGGCATGGATCGTGAGAACATGCGCGACCTCGGCCGCCTTACGGACGGCGATCCGCGCGGCAAAGTATGCAAGCTCCTGTCATTCACAGGAACAAACCGCGACGTCGCCGACCCGTGGTACACAGGCGACTTCGATACTGCCTACCGCGATGTGGATGCAGGGTGCCGCGCCCTTCTCCGTCATCTGATCGAAACAGAATAAGATTTCAAAGAAAAGGAGATTTTCCATGGACTACAACCGCGCCGCCTCATTTTGGACGGAACATGACAAAAGCGCCGCCCGCATGCCCGAACACGAACTCCGCGCCGCAATCGAGGACTTCATTCATGCGCATTCGACCTGTGCCCTCGCCGCTGCAAGCGGCGACTTTGTCCGCTGCACCCCGCTCACCTACAAATACCGTGCGGGGAAATTCGCCGTCTTCTCCGAGGGCGGGCTGAAGTTCCGCGCGCTCAGGGAAAACAAACACGTGGCGCTCGCCGTCTGTGACGAATACAGAGGACCGGACACGGCAAAGGGGCTGCAGGTCACCGGCACGGCCGCAGTATTCGGCACCGACGACGCAGACTATGCAGTGCAGCTTGAGGCGCTCGGCATCAACGCCGCGCACATGCAGAAGCTGGGGCTCATCCTCATCCTGATCACCCCGCAGGAATTCGACTACCTCGACGGCACTTTGAAGGACAAAGGATACAGTCCGCGCCAGCACCTCGACCTCTCCTAAATGCGATCAAAGAAAATACGCCCCGTCAGCCGCTCAATCCGGTGACGGGGCGTTTCCTTTTACAATTTATTTTTCAATACTCAGCCGAATACCTCGCTGACGATAGCGAATACCGCACGATCCGTCACAAGGATATCCGGCTTGCTGAGATCCATGCCGTCCATCGTCATATTGACGGAGGGCGTCCGATAGGCGACCTCTGCCTCGGCGTCGCGGCCGAAGTGACCGCTTTGATCCATCGAGGCATTCTCGTAGGCGTACTCATTCGGGATCATCCTGCTGGTCTGCGTGAGTTCCTTATAGTACTCTGCATCAGGCGTATAGTAGGCGGGACGCGGCGAACGAATCTCTCCGAGTCCCTTTGCCGCAGATGCAAGGGTATAGTTTCCGGCATCTGCGCCATTGAGCGTGAGATTCGTGTAGTTGATCCAGTTCTTCTGCGGGGTGCCGTTAATAACAGCCGTTGTCCCGTCGCCGTCGATCTCCGGACTCTGGAACGACTCTGTGTGGGTTGCAAGCGTGAGGTCATCGCCTGCAGCGACAGCACCAAACTCAAATCCGACTGCGCCAGGATCAACATCCGTCGTGCCGTCGTAGGCCTTCGTAATCTTCCGGAACGAACCCGAAAGATCCTTCGGCGTGATCTTGCCCGCCGCCGAAAGTGTGAATCTATCCTCCGCATTCACGGTCACAGCGCCGTTCTTAAGGGAATAGTTGCGCGCATCACCGCCCATGATGCGGATCTCATAGAGAATAGCCTTGTCGATCACGTTGTTGAAAGGATCGCGCCGGACATTCTTATCTGGCCTCGCATTCCCATCGTCGAGGTAGTTTGACTTGATATCGAAACGCGTCCCATCCGTGGTGACGAGCTTCTTGTCTGCTGTCGAGCCGTCCGCGTACTTAACGTTGCCGTTTGCGTCGATATCCGTCAGTGCATTCCAGTTCTTTGCACCGTCTTTGAGCGCAGCCCCACCATCATAGACCTTGTCAATGCCGGAGCTCTGCACGAGGTTCAGTTCCAGTGTGCGGCGCTTAATCTTCCCCAGCCCTGTTGCCGATCCTCCGTCTTCGAGATTCATCCCATTCAGCGTATAGTTTTGGAGCAAATTCCTATGCCCCGCATCCGTCGTTGCCGTAAGATCATATGCGACGCGCTCGGCCTCAAAGGCATTAGCCGTCTCCGTCTTCCCGTCTGCCTTTGTGAACCTTGCTCCCTTCCCCGGACGTGTATCCAGGGCAAAATGAATATGAGGCGCATCTGCACCGACAAGTTCTCCGGCACCTGGGGAAATTGCCCCAAAGGGGATATTGTCATACTTGCTCGTTCCGTCGTAAATCTTCTCTGCGATGCCGCCGCTGATGTTGAACGTCCCTGGGTTGATCGCCTTGCGGCCGATCGTCCCATTGCCGTAACCGTCCTCATCAAACGCGTAGTTCGAGGCCTTCGTGCCAAGGGTATTATTCATTGCCGTGCGAAGTCCCTCATAGCGAACGGTCTTCGTTCCGGCATTCGGATCAGACCTAAATACGCCGTTCTCCATTTTGCCGTAGTTGCTCGTCAGTCCGCCGAGATTGGTAAGCTTGTTGGAGCTGTCAGCAATATTCGTATGATCTCTGTTCAGCACAGCCGCATCGGCAGCCGAAACAAACGGGTTGATCGTTGCATTCGCTGCTGACCCGTCATACTCCTTCGACACATCGGCAAAGTTCACCTTGACTGTACGCTTCTGGATCGTGTTGTTAGGGGTCGAGAATGTGCCGTTGTTGTCTGTGCCGCCGTATTTCAGATTGTAGTTGCCGGCATTCGCAGGATCGATATGCAGCGTATAGTTCACGGTCTTACCTGTGCCCGCATTCTTATCCGCATATGCCGCAGTTGTCGTGTAGAATGCACTATCATTTCCGGTGAGTCCTGTGAGCTGAATCAGCTCATTCGCATTCATGACAACATTTCCCGCGGAGTCCTTTGCAACGCCGACCACATCCCGCAATGCGTCGTAGGTCTTCGTGAGGGGACTCTTGACCGTCGCGGTGACGTCCTTTTTCGTGATGATCCCATTGCCGTGCGTCTCGAATGAATCTGCTCCCTGCGCGAGCGAGAAGTTCCCCGTCCCCGAGGTGTCCGTATAGCTCAGCTTATACGTGACGCGGTTCGCAGCTCTGCCGCCGTCAACGTCCTTCGTATCGTATTTTGCCTCGACGAGATTCAGATTGCCAAGGATGTTCACCGGCGGAGCACTGCCGACCGTCACCGTCGCCCCGGTGATATAGTTGGTCTTCAGGACACCGAGATCGGTCGAATCACCATGCTTGACCGCCATTGTCCCATCATAGACCTTTTCCGCCTGATTCGTCGTAAAGTGAACCGACGAGCCGTTCAGCCGGAACGGGGTGATTTCCCCCTGCCCCTTTGCAGTTGCGTTGAGGTGATAGTTCCCCGCGTCTGTGCCCGTGAGGCTGAGATTTGTATAGTTGACCCAGTTCTTCTGCACGCTGCCGTCAATCATCAGGGTTGTACCGTCACCGTTGACGTTTGCGCTCTGGAACACTTCGTTATGCGTGGCAAGGCTGACGGTATCGCCCGCAATGACCGCACCCGTCTTAAAGCGGACCCGCAAAGAGGGAACATTCGTCGTCCCGTCATATTCTTTTGTTACCTTGTCAAACGAACCCGAAAGATCCTTCGGCGTGATCTTTCCCGTCGCCGAAAGCTTTAGACCGCTCGCTGCACTTGTAGTGCCATCGAAGGAGTAGTTGTTCACATCCCCGCCTGTAATGGCAATGTTGTACTGAATTTTCTTATCGTCAACGACAGTACCGTTGTACTTGACGTCCTTATCATCTAACGTATTGGCATCGTTGCGGTAGCTCGACGTGATAGCAAAGCTCATCCCGTCGGTCGTGACAAGTTTATCCTTTGCCGTCGAACCGTCCGCATACTTCACATTGCCCAAGCTGTCGTTATCGGTCAGCTTGTTCCAATGCTTCGTATCTGTATCACGCAATGTTGTTTCGCGGTCATATTCCTTATCGATGCCGGTCTTCTGCACGAGATCAAGGCTCAGCACACGGCGCGTAATCTCGCCGTCGCCCGATGCCGCCAGATCACCCGCCTCGAGATTTTTCCCGTTCAGCGTATAGTTCCGCAGTGTCTCGGCATTGCCCGCTGCAGTGATATGATAGGCAACCTTCCTCGCATCGGCGACATTTTTCGTCTCCGTCACGCCGTCGTTTTGGGTAAAGTTTGCCCCCTTCGTATGGTCAATGGCAAAGGTGATCACGTCGCCGGCGATAATCTCGCCCGTATCCGCCTCAAGGGTACGTCCCGGCGCGACGGTGTATTTGCTGGTGCCGTCGTAGACCTTCGTCGCCTTGCCGCCGCTGACCTTGAACGTTGCGCCGTTAATCTCCTTACGGGTGATTGTCCCCTTGCCGTAAACGGTCTCATCGACCTCGTAGTTGTCCTTCACCGCGCTGAACTTATTGTCAAACGCAGTCTTCATCTTCTTGTACCGAACATCGTGCTTGGTGCCGTTGCTCGCGTTCACATTCTCGGCAAAGGCAGCACCCGTACCGCGCCCGTAGCTGCTGAGGGTCGGATCACTGGTCAGCTGAGTCCGATACTCCGCCTGTAAATCACCGGCAGTGACACCGTCCGCACCAAGGATTGTATTGTTGACGGCAATATCTCCCTGCGTCCCCGTGATCTGTGCAACCGAAGCAGAATTATTCGCCGCACTCCGATCATATCTCTTAGAGGTCTCGCCCATTATGATATTCAGCTTGCGCGGGGTGATTGTTCCCGCATCGGCAACGGACCCAAGTGCTGCCGTAACGGTCTTGTTATCCCCCGAGCCGCTCGCTGTACTGATGACATGGTTGCCGGCATCCACAATCTGATAATCATCCGCATATTTCCCTGTGAGTTGTGCTGTATAGTTGACGGACTTCTTGATGATATTGCCGCTCATATCACGCGCGACATTCTTGTCCGCATAGGAGGCGGTAGAAGTGTTCACCGGCTGACCGCTTGCATCATTGATCAGCGCAAGGTCAACGATGCCGCTCCCGCGTTGAATAGTTCGATTGCCGTCGGTGTGCTCTGCCATTCCGTCGTAAACCTTCGTGATTTCCTTCGTCACCGCCTGAATCTGTGCAGGAGTAATACGCCCTGCTGCTGTAACAGCATCTTTTGGATCTGTGCCGTTGACAGCCTCGAGGTTACGTTTGTCGGCAGCCGAGGCACCAAAATAATAGTTGCGGAGGGGGCTATTGGTCCCATCATCCGTAGCTGCAATGATGTTATAGGCAACATGATCCGCCTCGGAGACATGGGATGTCGTATCCGCAGCCGATGTCCCCTTGATGAAGTGCCCCTGAGCACCTGCGATCTTAAAGTGAATCTTTCCCTCATCATCAGCGACGATCCCCGTATCCGTGGCGGGTGCCGCATTCTCTGCGACGAGCTTCTCGTCGCTCTTAAGCGTAAAAATGTCCGTGCCGTCGTAGACCTTCTCCGCGTCGGCACGAACGCCGTTTCGGAGCACCTGAAAGCCCGAGTTCTTGATCAAGCGCCGCTCGATCTTACCCGTTCCGGTCTGTGTATCTGTTACGGTATAGTTCCCGCCGAGGGCGTTTGCAAGTCCCGTATAGGTAACAGTCTTGTTGTCACCCGCATGTTTGGTGTTATAGGTGCTCGTAATCGTACTGGGAAGCGTCGGGCCGGATGCGCCAAAATCACGCGTGATAATGCCGCCGTTTTCTCCATCATCGTAGGAGTCTACAGCAATCTTCGTATTGGTGGTCGTGCCGTCATAGATCTTATCCGCACTCTTAAACTTAAACACCACCGAGCGCGGTGTGATCGTACCAAGCCCCGTCAAGTTTTTCGTCTTTGTAACAGGCGTGCTCGTCGCGGGCGTCGCCTGGGCGGAGAATGTATAGTTCTGTGCCTCATCTGCATTGGCGATGGAGAACTTTGCCGTGTAGGTGACGGTCTTCGTGGTCGGTGTCCCGCCCGAATAAAGAACATCCTTCGTGCCGTAATCCGCCGTGGACTCATTCGTTACCGTGTCGCCGCTCTCGATGCCATTCAGCTGAACGATGTTGTCGCCGGTTTCGCTATGCGCCGAGAGGGCATCATAGGCCTTCGTAATGTTGCCTTTAACCGCTGCAGTAATGGTCTTCGGCGTGATCGTTCCCTTGCCCTGCGCATCAAAAGTCGCTGCATCGGTGAGTGCATTGTCCCGACCCGTGAACACCCAGTAGTCGGAGAGCAAATGATGCTCACCGTAGATTGCATCCACGTGCGTTCCATCTGCCTGCGCCTTGACGTTATAGGCAATCTTCTCCGCCGTCGCAACGTTTTTCGTATCCGTCGTGCCGTCGCTCTTCTTGAACTTCGCCGTGTTCCCCGTCAACGCAAATGTAATATAGCCCCGATCGCGCTCAACGATGCCCGTTGTGTCCGTTGTGTCAGCCTGATTCGAGGAGAGATAGACCGTAGACGTATCTAACGTATAATTCTCATTGCCGTTATAGACCTTGGTTGCATCTGCTCCGGCATGGGTTCCTTTATCGTAGACTTTGAAATTATCGACTTTGATCTGACGTCGGTAGATGTCTCCCTTAAGGTCAATTTTGTCATCGGTGAGCTTTGTCGGCGTGCCGCTCGGCAATTTATAGTAAAGTTCGTAGTTGTCTTTGTCCGCACCCTTGAGTTTGACATTTTTGTAGCGAATAATCTGGTTATTCCCAGCGTGAATCTGCGCGTTGCCGGAAGCGTCCACATACGTTGGATTGGAGATGTCTTCCAGTGCGACATCATCTTTATTTCCGGTACCCGCATCCGTTTTGACATTGGCCGTGACGGTATTGCCGTCAACCATCAGCGTAAGGGCTTCATTGATCGCAGCATTCGTCGCCGCGTCCATCCCTGCCGCATTCACAGCATCCGTGCCGTCATAGACCTTGCTCGCAGTGTCCTTTATAACATTGAGAATCAGCGGGGCCTTTGTTACACTGGCCCAGCCTTTTATGCCGGGATTCGCCGTGAAATTAAAGCTGCCGACGTCATAGTTGTCTTTATTCGTGCCGGCAAAGGTTATGCTGCCCGTAAAAGTGACAGGCTTGTTGTCAGCAACAGATTTGTTGTCGAGTGTCGCTGTGAAATCACTCGAGGGAGTGATTGTGATCTTCCTCGCAGAGTCAGGATCATTCAGATCCTCATTGGTAAAACCGGTCGCCTTGAGGCCGCCTCCGGACAACGCCTTCTTAAACGCCTCCGTTATATCTTTCGTTCCGTCATACATGCGGGTGACAACGAAGCTGGAGTCCTGCACATCGATCTTGCGTTTATCAATAGTCACGTTGACGCCGCGCAGGTTTGGGCCGTCCTGATCCGACCAAAGCATGGCTTTTGTACCCGCGTTGCGGATGTTTTTGTCACGGTCAAGCGATGTCGGGCTTGCATCCTCATACGCGAATATCAGATTCTTCTGAGCGCCCGAGAGGGTCTTATCATAGCCCACATTATCTTTGCCGCCGATGTTGCCGTCGCCGTCAACAATCTTGATGATCTTGCTGTCATAGGTCAGCTTCCCTGTCGGGATGTCTGCATGATTGTTTGAGACCGCCGAAGAATCCGCCACTGGCGTGCCGTCTTGATTAAATTTGCGGTATTTATACTCCACACCGACCGAACCGGCAGAGTCCACACGTCCGTTCATAAACGCAGTCAACATCGGCAGTGTACGCCCCTCGTAAATGCGCCACTTTGCACCGGGTTCGCCTGTATTGTTGATATCCCAGCCGGTGTAGCTGCCGGCAGCATACGCATTCATGTCAGGCATTTGCGGTGAAGACAGGCGATTCATTTTTCCCTCAGTCGGACTGGCACCAAATACGTTTTTAAACTTTGCCTTAATTGCGTTATCATTGGATGAAATTGTACTGCTTCGTGTATATGAGTTCTCAACTCTGGTTGTGCCTACTCCATTCACGCCTCCGAAAAAGAGCGCGAAGTTCCCGGGCGCTGCACTGAATACCGCTTCATTATAGGTGTTCGTAATTGTTGTATTTGCGTCTACAATGCCTACAACACCGGCCCCATTCGATCCAACCAGTGCCTTACTGTACGAGCCGTCGATTGTTGTACTCGCCGTGTGTCCGGCGAGCCCCGCATGCATCATCTGTTTGCCGTTAACATCTGTGCCTTTTACGTACACATTTTGCAGCATAGAGTAGCTGCTGTCTCCCACTATTCCGCCGGCATACCTATTTCCTGTCCCGGTATTACTCGCAACGGTTCCGCCAACAACACCAAGATTGTGAATGCGTGCACCACTCAGCACGCCAAAAAAGCCAGCATTATCAACTCCGGAGACGTTGATGTTCTGTACTTGAAAGAAATTGCCGTCGAACTTTCCGGTGAATGCGCCGTAGGCATTCCCGCCAATCGGAGTATGTGCCGCATTTGCAAAGTCGATATCGCTTGCAAGCATATAGTTGCCTGCAAGATTCGTCGTATTAATATTATCTAGGTCAGCTTTCGTCGCAACAAGCTGATAATAGTTATCTGCGGCAACTGCATTTGCCCCATTGATTTGATAATCTGCCGCAGCAGGGCTGTGTCCACTCTCATAACCAATATGCGCATAGCCGCCGTTGGCAGCCGTTTCCGTATGGAGGACGACGGGATTTGTCGCTGTTACGTCCGCCGCATTGAGGAATCGAATATGCGAGCCGTGTACCTCGACACTCGTCGCATTGATCTTGCCCATATTAACGACATCGGCTTTCAGCGCGGCAGTCGTGTCGAGCGGTGACGTGCCGCTCGCTTCGAAGGCCGCTCGATTCAGCGTTCCCATATCCTGTGTGGAGACATAGAGATTCCCGACGTTGACCTCGGCACTCTTGCCAAAGATCACGCCATTCGGGTTGACAATATAGACATTGTTGCCGCCCTCGATTTTCCCGTTGATGTTCGAGGTATTCGCGCCTGTAACGATATTCAGATAGTTGTTGGTTTTTGCGCCGCCGTCATACTGAACAAGTTCTCCCTGCTTGACGGAGTAATCCTGCCAATTGATGACATTGTTCAGTGCGGTTGACGTAATCGTGGTCGTCACGGCGTCCGGGCGCTGAATATTGATGTTGCTCGCGACACCATGCTCGCCTGTCGGTCCGGCAAATGCAGCTTGCGGAATCAAAAAAGTGCCCGCCATTCCTGCGAGCAGTGCATAGCGCACACGCTGCGATAATTTTCGTGTCCGATGTTTTTTCATTTCCCGCTCTCCCATGTCCGATTGATTCTTATGTAATATATCGGATATTATACCTAGTTTAATAATAGCATATACAAAGTCTAAAAACAAGAAATTCCTCCAATAGTCCTAGGACCATTGGAGGAATCTTAATTACTGAAGGAGACTGAGGACTGCGCTGGAATTCTGGTTGGCCTGTGCAAGCATCGCCTGTGCCGACTGCGTAAGCACGTTATGCTTCGTATATGCGGTCATTTCCTTCGCCATATCCGCATCGCGAATCGTGGACTCGGATGCCTGCACATTCTCCGAAGCAACGACGAGGTTGCTGCTCGTATAGCCGAGCCGGTTCTGCGCAGCGCCGATTGCAACTGCCTGATCCGTTGCCTTAATGAGGGCATTTTGGAACACGTTGATCGCCGCATTTGCAGCTTCTCTTGTTGTCAGCTGAACCTTTGGACCGCCGCCGACAACCGTGATCCCGGCAGGCAGGGTTCCATGATCCCACCCTTGTCCCGTGTAGGACTGCAACCCAAGGGCTGCCGAGCGCATATCCGTAAAGGAAACCTTAATCGCCTGATTTGCCCTCGTTCCGGTCTGAAGGGTCAGCGCATTGTCCTCCGAGGGGTTCTGCGCACGCACTGTCTCGCGGAAGTCGTCCAGTACGGCATTGACCTCATTGCGCATGTGTCCCCTGTTGTCAGTCACTGCGAACGTGATTCCCGAAACCTGATTCTCAATTCCGGCATCTGTGGAACGGATGGTAAGCGCCGGTTTATTGTCCGGTGTATAGACCTCTTTCCCATATTCGTCAATGCCGACCATGGCTGTGTTCCCCATATAACCGGCATGGGTCGCCGTTATGATATTGATCATACCCGTTATAGTGGTATTCCCAATCGGTGAAATCGATCCGGTATAAGTGACCCCGTTGCGTACCCACGATGCTGTAATCGTATCGCTCGAATGGATCCCCAAATCATTGCCATCCCGGCGTTTAAGCTCAACCAATTCTGTTGCAAGCCCTGTATCCTCAGCAAGGCTCATATTGGCGTACGTAGAACGTGTACCTCCGTCGCCCTCGCCGATAACCAATCCATTCTTCGATCCGTCCACGAGGTATTTTCCATTATAGGTCGTCAGCGCATTGTCATCGATCTGGTCGATGAGACGATCGACTTCCTTCTGGATGAGCCTGCGGTCTTCGTCGGTGTTCGTATCGTTCGCCGCGTTGATCGCCTTCTCCTTGAGGGTCTTTAAGATCTCGATTGTGGACTGCACAGCACCCTCTGCCGTCCGCAGAAGCGCAGAGCCGTTCATCGTATTGTCGTTGTCCTGATCGAGGGCACGCACCTGCACGCGCATCCGCTCGGAGATCGCCATTCCGGAGGCATCGTCGCCGGCGCTGTTGATCTTCATGCCCGAGGAGACCTTCTGCAGGCTCTTCGACAGTTCGCTCTGATTCTTGTTAAGCGTGTTGAGCGTATTCACCGCCTGCATATTGTTCTTGACCACCATCGCCATAAAGACTGCCTCCCTGACTGTTGTCTATGGTTTTGTTCTATGATTGCACAAATAGACGGAGATCTGCCGTCTTGCAAAATATATCGGTGAAATGCGCGTACAGCTTAAGTTTATTCGGAGAGATTTTCCTGCGCTGCAAAGCAAAAAGAGCGGCACCTTCCAAAAGCATCGCCCCCGCAGCAATAAAATCCTTTGATGCAGAAGTCCCCGCCCCAAGAAGACGGCGTCTACGCGAACAGCTCCACTTGATTGCTCTCGGTCATGCCGTCGAGGCAGCCGTGCGCCCGAAGGACGTCGATCGCAGGCACGGGCACATGTGCGCGCGCGGCGAGATCCTCAATGGAGATGAAATGCCCGTACTTGCGCGCCTCGACGATGGCCTGCGCAGCCTTTTGCCCCATGCCGGGGAGTGCCGTAAACGGCGGGAGGAGCGACTTTTCGCGGAGGATAAATTTCTCCGCGTCGGACTCGTAGAGATCGACCGGCTCGCAGGAGTAGCCGCGCAGGTACATCTCCCATGCCAGCTGGAGCACAATGAGGATGTCCTGCTTCTTGTTGTCCAGTTTGCCGCGGTGCTCGCGCGCCTCGGCATTCAGCGCATCGATCGCCTGCTTGACCGCCGTCTGTCCCTTCGCGATGATGTTCGCATCGAACTCATCGGCGCGGATGGAAAAGTATGCGGCATAGTACGCGAGCGGATAGTGCACCTTGCAGAAGGCGATGCGGTAGCCCATCATGACGTAGGCCGTCGCATGGGCGCGCGGGAAGAGATATTTGATCTTCTGGCAGGACTCGATGTACCACTCGGGGATGCCCCCTGCACGCAGCTTCTCGACGACATCGGGCGCGATGCCCTTGCCCTTGCGCACGTTCTCCATGGTCTTGAACGAGAGCAGCGGATCGATGCCGTTCTGCATGAGGTAGTTCATGATGTCGTCGCGCGCGGAGATGGCATCCTTCAGCGTGCTGGTGCCTGCCTTGATGAGATCCTGCGCGTTGCCGAGCCAGACATTCGTGCCATGGGAAAATCCTGAGATGCGCACGAGATCAGCAAAGCAGTCCGGGTTCGAATCGTCGATCATCTTCTGTGTGAACGAGGTGCGAAACTCCGGGATGCCGTACGTGCCCATATTTGCGCCGAGTTCCTCGGGGCGGATGCCGAGGGCCTCAGTCGAGGTGAAGATGGACATGGTGGCGGGATCGTCGAACGGAATGGTCTCAGGGTCGCGGTGCGTGAGCTCTTCGAGCATCTTGATGACGGTCGGATCATCGTGCCCGAGAATATCGAGCTTAACGAGGCGCTCGCTGATGGAGTGGTAATCGAAATGCGTCGTCAGCGTATCGGACTCCATATTGTTCGCGGGGCGCTGGATGGGCGTGAAGTAGTGCACGTCCATATTGCGCGGCACAACCATGATGCCCCCCGCATGCTGTCCCGTGGTTGCCTTGACGCCCATACAGCCGCGCATCATGTGCTCGATGTAGGGGCGCCCCTTTGTCTCGCCCTGTTCCTCATAGTAGTGCATCGCATAGCCGTAGGCGTTCTTGTCCTGCAGGCCCGAGATGGTGCCCGCACGGAAGACGTTCATCTTGCCGAAGAGAACCTCGGTATATTTGTGTGCTACAGGCTGATAGTCGCCCGAGAAGTTGAGGTCGATATCCGGAACCTTGTCCCCGTCAAAGCCAAGGAAGACCGCAAACGGGATGTTGTGTCCGTCCTTGGTGAGCGGCGTGCCGCAGACAGGACAGTCCATGGGCGGCAGATCAAAGCCGCTCCCAACCGAGCCGTCGTCAATGAATTTATTGTACTGGCAGTGCCGACAGCGGTAGTGCGGCGGCAGCGGGTTGACCTCGGTGACGCCGATCATGGTGGCGACAAAGGAGGAGCCGACAGACCCGCGGGAGCCGACGAGATAACCGTCGTCGTTGGACTTCTTGACGAGGCGCTGAGCGATGATGTAGAGCGCAGAGAAACCATGCCGGAGGATCGGCTTCAGCTCGAGTTCGAGGCGGTCGGCGACAATCTGCGGCAGGTTCTCACCGTAGAGCTTGCGCGCGCGCGCATAGGACATCTCCTGGATCTCGCGGTCGGCTCCGGGCACGGTCGGCGCATAGAGTTCGTCGGGGATGGGCAGGAAGTGCTCGACCTCATCGGCGATGCGGCGCGGGTTCGCAACGACGCACTCATAGGCGCGCTCCGCGCCGAGATAGTCGAACTCGGCGAGCATCTCGTCTGTCGTACGCAGATAGAGCGGCGGCTGCCGCTCTGCATCGCGGTAGCCGTTCGCCTTTTGCAGCATCGCACGGTAGACGGCGTCCTCGGGATTGAGGAAGTGCACGTCGCAGGTTGCAATGAGGGGTTTGTTCAGTTTCTTTGCGAGTGCGTCCACTTTGCGGTTGATGTCTCTGAGGTCTTCGTCCGTGTGAATCGGGAAACGGTCGTCGATCTTCAGGAAGTCGTTGTTGTGGATGGGCTGGATCTCGAGGAAGTCGTAGAATTTTGCAATCTCCTCAAGTTCCTCATCCGGGCGTCCCGCAACGATGCCGCGGATAAGCTCGCCTGCCTCGCACGCAGAGCCCACGATGATTCCCTCACGGTACTGCTCGAGCACAGCGCGCGGCACACGCGGCCGGCCGCGCTTCTTCGTCCCGCGGAAGTAGCGGATATGTGACAGCGAAACGAGTTTGTAGAGATTGTAGAGCCCCGTCTTATTCTTCGCAAGGAAAATGATGTGATAGGCACGCGCGTCGTCGCTGCTGTCAACGAGGTAGCCCTCCATCCCGTAGATGACCTTGATATCGACGCCTTTCTTCTTGAGTGCACGCGCCGTATTCATCGCCTCCGGGAATGCCTGAACGACGCCGTGATCGGTGATGGCGACGGCGGGCCAGCCCCAGCGTGCCGCCGTCTCGACGAGCATCTTCGGCGGAACGACGGCATCGAGCGCGCTCATCTTCGTATGGGCGTGGAGCTCGACGCGCTTTTCCTCCGCGGTATCCTCGCGCTGCGGCACTGTGCGCCGCTCCATGCTGTCGATGAAGAGCACGTAGTCGCTGATGAATTTGTCGTATTCGATTTTGCCCTGAATCCGGACGGAACATCCCTTGCCGATCGCCTTCAAGATGCGCTCGACCTCCGCATCAACCTCCTCCTGGGTGGTCTTGCCGCGTGCCCCGATGAATTTCTTGCATGCGATGCCGTTTGTGGCATCGGCAAATTTGAGCAGGAGGATATAGGCGCCGGATTTGAGCTTATTCGCCTGCGGAGCGAAGATCTCGCCCGCGAGCACGACATTCTTGACCTCATCTTCAATCGTGCCGAGTGTCCGTGCCTCGCCCGAAACGCCCCGTCCCACGATGACGCCGGCGGGCAGTTCTTTCTTTTTCCCCGTCTTTGCCCCGCGTGCAGGAGCAGCGGAAGGTTCCGTGCCCTCCTTTTTCACGGGAGCAGGCATGACGGGCGGCGTCCAGTCCGCCCCTGGAAGGTCGCCGTCTACCGCGCACTCCATGCAGACCACGCGGCACGCGCAGCCGATGTTCCCGCGGACGGCATCCTCGATGCGCTTGGCCGCTGCACTCTGCATGAAGAGTTCCGTTCCAAAGTTTCCGGGTACGGAGAGGCGGATGACATTGCCGTCCACTGCATACTCCGATTGGCGCAGCGTATGGAAAAGGGCCGTATCTCCAGCCGCCGCTTCATTGATCACGCGCTCCCAAAGAGGCGCAACGGCGCTTTCGAGAGCAACGACATTCTGCTGAACAAGCGCCTGCGAGAGCTGGTAATTCTCCGCAACCTGCTCAGCAATGCGCTCCAGCAGCTCGTCATCGAGGACAGAGGGGGTGCCGACGACGAGTTCCCACGTATTTTCCTCTGCCGAGACCTCGACATGGCGCAGCGTGCACGCACGCAAAAGAGCCCGCTCCGCATCGGAGAGGGCGAGTCCGCGCACAAGGCGGAGGAGCATGTCCTCCGCGCTGGGGAGAATCCGATAGGTCTTGTTCATTCTTCGTAGAGCCTCTTATACTGCTCCCTGTCCTCGAGCACGCGGCGCACATAGAGCCGCGTCTCCGGATAGGGAATCGCCTCGATTTCGTTGAACGTATTGTTCCAGTGCCAGCGCTCCATCCAGTCGCGTACATTGCCGCGTCCCGCATTGTATGCCGCGAGCGCCAGGATATCGTTGCCGCCGAATTCGCGCTCGAGCTCCGCGAGATACCACACACCGTAGCGAATGTTGAACGCGGGATCATAAAGATCGTCCTTGGTGAAGGGTTCGCCGAGCTGGCGGGCAATCCACGCTGCCGTCTGCGGCATGAGCTGCATGAGTCCGATCGCGCCGCCGTCGGACTGCGCCTCCGCCTGAAATTTGCTCTCGTGCTTGATGAGCGCTGCGACAAGATAGGGATCCGTATGGTGGCGGGCCGCACTCATCTCAATATAGCTGCGGTAATCGTAGGGATAAATATAGCTGCGCTCCAGCCATGCCCAGCCGCCGAGAAGAGCGAATACGACAGAGGTAACAACCATAAGGCGCAGAAGCAGCCAAAATCCTCTCCGAATATTACGCACGCTCAATGATACGCTCCCTCCAAAGTTCCTTAACGCGCTGCTGCGTCTCTTCCTTCGTCCCGCTGTTGTCGATAATGACATCCGCGCGTACGCATTTCTCCGTGAGCGGCATCTGCGCGGCAATGCGTGCCCGCGCTTCGCGCTCGCTCATCAGAGGATTCCGCGCACACAGACGCGCAAGTTGCTCCTCCTCCGGGAGCATGACGACCCACGTCTCATCGGGGATCGCATCCCACCCCGCCTCAAAGAGGAGCGGCACATCGAGCACTGCGGCCTTTGCTCCTGCGGCGCGCGCCGCCCCCAGCCGGCGCTCTGCCTCAGCACGGATGAGCGGATGTGCAATGGCGTCAACCTCTGCCCGCAGTGCCGGATCAGCAAAGATGAGCCGTGCGATCGCCGCACGGTCGAGCGTGCCGCCGGGGCCCACGATATCTGCGCCAAAGCGCTCCACATAGGCATTAAAGAGCGGCTGCTTCGGCTGGGAGAGCGCATGCGCCGCTGCATCGGCATCGACGATGTATGCACCGAGCGCGCGCAGGGCCTTACTGACGGTGGATTTTCCGCAGGCGATCCCGCCGGTAAGTCCGATGATCTTCACCCGTCACTTCGCCTCCGCCCAGTTCTTTCCGATATGCACATCCACGGCGAGCGGAACGGCGAGCTCCGCCGCACCGCTCATCGCCGTGCGCAGGAGGCCGCTCACCTGCGCGATCTCCGCCTCCGCAGCCTCCAGCACGAGTTCGTCGTGCACCTGCAGGAGAATGCGGCTCTTTACGCCTGCTGCATGCAGGGCATCATGGGCGCGGATCATCGCAATCTTGATGAGGTCTGCCGCCGTGCCCTGAATCGGCGTATTCATCGCCATACGCTCGGCAAAAGAACGCTGCATATAGTTTCGGCTGTTGATCGCCGGGAGCTCGCGCCGCCGTCCGTAGAGCGTCGTCACATAGCCGTTCGCATGTGCGTCGGCAACCGTCTTGTCGAGGAATTCGCGCACGCCGTGATAGCGTTCAAAGTAGCGCTCAATATACCCCGCCGCCTCCTTGCGCGGGATGCGCAGGTCGCGTGAAAGGCCGTAGTCGCTGAGTCCGTAGACAATGCCGAAGTTGACTGCCTTAGCTCGGCGGCGCTGCTCGCCCGTCACCGCATCGATCGGCGCGCCGAACACTTCCGCCGCCGTACGTGCATGAATGTCCTGCCCGTGGCGGAACGCGTCGATGAGCGTCGCATCCCCCGACATGTGTGCGAGAATGCGGAGTTCGATCTGCGAGTAGTCTGCCGAGAGCAGCACATCGTATCCCTCGCCCGGCTCAAAGAGCGCACGTACGGCACGCCCCTCCTCCGTCCGCACGGGGATGTTCTGCAGATTCGGATCAGAGCTCGAGAGCCGTCCTGTCGCCGTCACCGTCTGGTTAAAGTTCGTGTATACGCGCCCCGTCTCGGGACGGATGAGCGCACCAATGCCGTCGAGATAGGTTGAGCGCAGTTTGGTCCACATGCGGTAGGTCAGCACCTTGTCCACGATGGGATGCCGATCGCGCAGCTCCTCCAGCGTCTCGGCATTCGTCGAGTAGCCCGTCTTGGTCTTTTTGATCTTCGTGCCCGCCGCCAGTTCAAGGCGCTCAAAGAGAACTTCTCCGAGCTGTTTGGGGGAGCTGATGTTGAACTCAATGCCTGCAAGCGCATGGATCTCCTCCGCGAGCGCATCGATGCGCGCATTCGCCGCTGCGCGCTCCCGTTCGAGCGCCGTACGGTTCACATAGATGCCCGTCTGCTCCATCGCCGCGAGTACGGGGACGAGCGGCAGCTCCACATCCCGATAGAGCGCCAGGAGGCCCGCCTCCGCGAGCGCGGCCTGCAGGGGAGCGTGCAGACGCGCGGCAAGCTGCGCCTCACGCACGGCTCTCTGCTCATCCGAAAGATCCGCGGGTGCCTCCGCGGCATCTCCGCACAGCGCAAATGCTGTGCGCTCGATATCACGCCGATTCTCCTCAGGATGAAGGAGATAGTCGCCCAACTCGAGGTCAAAGGCGTCTGCACCGATCGAAAGTCCTGCATGCACGTAGCGCTTTGCGTTCCAAAGGACAACGGGGCGCTCCACAAGCAGCGCAGTCACCGCATCGAAATGCGCCGTCCCCGCGCGTACAATTCGGCATGCATCCCCATAGACAAGGGCAAGCGCTTCAAGGCGCACAAAAGGAGCTGTTCCGCCGAATACGGCACCGACGGCGATCTCCTCCGCCGCACGGAGTGCCTTCATGTCCGCGGCATCCAAGTCCGCCGCCATAAGATCGGGCACGGCTGCTGCCGTGTTCTCTGCAAAGAGGGACTGCTCCACCGCGGCAGAAGCAGCCGCAGTCGGTTTCAAGTAGTCCGACAGCGTGCGCCAGACCGTGCGCAGTTCGTATTCCCGGCAGAACGCCTCAAGCGCACCAAGATCAGGCCGCATGCGAAAATCCTCCGGCTGATAACGGAGTTTAGGCACATTGCATTCAATTGTCGCAAGCGCTTTCGAGAGAAGTGCCTGATCGCGGTATTCGATCAGCGAGGTGCTGAGCTTTTTCCCGCTGACTTCCGCTGCATGATCGAGAACATTCTCGATGCTCCCGTATGCGATCAGCAGTTTCGTGGCGGTCTTTGGCCCGATGCCCGGCACGCCCGGGATATTATCCGAACTGTCGCCCATCAGCCCCTTCATATCGATGAGGCGTCCCGGCACAAATCCGTACTCCTCCTCAAACACCGCAGCATCATATGACTTCATCTCACTGATGCCCTTTTTCGTCAGCATGACCGTGAGATGCGGACGAATGAGCTGCAGCGCATCGCGGTCGCCCGTCACGACGGCAGTCTCTGTCCCCTCATCTGCCGCCTGCGTACCGAGCGTGCCGATAATGTCGTCCGCCTCGTAATGATCGCGCTCCAGGAAAGGAATCCCGAGGGCCTCTGCCAGCTCTTTCAGCAGCGGGATCTGCGCGGTCAGCTCCTCCGGCGTCTTATCCCGCGTTCCCTTGTAGTCCGGATAGATTTCTGTGCGGAATGTTGTACGGCTCTTGTCAAAGGCAATGACAATCTGCTCCGGCGCAAGCTCCTTCAGCAGCTTCACCAGCATCATGGCAAAGCCGTGCACCGCATTCGTATGGACGCCGCGCGCATTCGGCGGCAGCTGCAGAGCATAGAACGCACGGAAAAAGAGACTGCTCCCGTCCAGGATTGCAAACTGTGTCTTCACCGGCGCGGAATATCCTCGTTCTCAAGGCGCATCAGGATAAAGAGATAGTCCGAGATGCGGTTGAGGTAACGCAGGTCGATGTCCTCCACCGTGCCGCGGCGGGAGAGCGACCATGCACGCCGCTCCGCCATCCGCGCCGTTGTCCGCGCAAAGTCGAGGAACGCCTCCGCCTTCGTCTCGCCCGGCACGAGGAATTTTGTCAGCGGCGGGAGACTGCCCTCGATATTCGTGATCTCAGCCTCGATGGACTGCAGCATCTCCTCCGTAATCATCGGTTCCTGCCCGCGGCTCGCGAAGTCCGCCATGAGTATGCCGAGCTGCTTCTGCAGCTGAAAGAGCAGCTCCTTCACGCGCGCATTCTGAGCGAAGGCGCGTGCCATGCCGATCGTTGCAGTCAGCTGATCGATCGTCCCGTATGTCTCGACACGCAGATCGTCCTTTGCGATCGACTGCCCTGTAAAGAGGCGCGTCTGCCCCTTATCGCCTGTCTTCGTTGTGACGCTCATCCTATTTCCTCCTCTTGCGGATGAATTTGCCCAGCCGCACAGGATGCGTGCAGCCGGGCAGTTAAACTCACTTTTTTTAGAAAATCTCTGTCTCACTGAAGAAGATATGAATCTCGCGCGCAGCGCTCTCCGGACTGTCCGAAGCGTGTACAGCGTTCTCGCTTCCGTCCTTTGCAAAGCGCTTGCGGATGGTTCCCTCCGCCGCATTCGCCGGATTCGTCGCACCATGAAGCTCGCGCACGCGCGCAATCGCATTCTCGCCCGCGAGCACCAGGGCAACGAGAGGCGCTCCCGTCATGAACGCGGAGAGCTCGCCATAGAACGGCTTTGCGAGATGTTCCTCATAGTGGATGCGCGCGATGCGGTCTGTCATCTGCATCATCTTCATCGCGCGGATCTGAAGTCCCGCCTCCTCGTATGCCTTCGTAATATCTCCGATGTGATGCGCCCGTACGGCGTCCGGTTTAATGAGAACCAGTGTCTGTTCCATTACTTCAACTCCTCAACGATACGTTTGTACTCCACGCCAAGATTGGCATAGTTCTCTGCTGCCTCCTGCAGCGCTTCGATTTCATCGTCACGCAGTGCTCGCACGATCTGAGCGGGATTGCCGAACACAAGCGAGTTCGAAGGAATCTTCTTATGCTGCGGAAGGAATGTGCCTGCCCCGATCACAACATTTTCGCCGATCTCGGAATAGCCCATCACAATCGAGCCCATGCCGATCAGCGTATTGTCGCCGACGCGGCTGCAGTGCACGACCGCATTGTGTCCGATCAGCACGTTGTCCCCAATGTGGACGGGTACATCGCGCATCACGTGAATGGTCGCATTGTCCTGGATATTCGTATTCTGCCCGATTGTAATCGGCTGAAAGTCACCGCGTACGACGGCGCCGAACCAGACGCTCGAGCCCGCACCGATCGTCACGTCCCCGATGACCGCAGCCATCGGAGCAAGGAATACCGTCGGATCAATCACTGGGGCTTTGCCGCGATAGGGCAGGATCATCTTGTCCATCAATACGCGCCTCCTACTCAGCTTTTACTCTGCTCCGTTTTATTATACCACGCCGATTACTTCTCCAACAAGAATTTTTTCAGCGTGCGGATACGCGCGTCGCGCAGCCATCTTCCGATCTCAGCATTATGCAGCGCCGGCGGTGCATTGCTCCCGTCGACGCTGCGCATGACGGCAAGGTATTCCTCCCCGTCTCGGAGGTAATCCGGCAGGCTCCCGTGATCCGCACGGATAATGATGTTAAACTCCCGCATCGAAAGCCCCGATGCTGCGACACCGAAAAGAAGATCGACAATTTTGCCGAGATGCGTGAGGCGCGGCGCACGCATATGCTGACGAATGACAAAGGCAGCCGCTTTCTTCCACATGCGCGGGAGCGTCATGCGGCGGTCCCATGCCGCAAGCGCATCGAGGCCCTTCTCCTCATGTCCGTAATGATGCGGCAGCAGTTCCCTCGGCGTCAGGCCCTTGCCGAGATCATGAACAAGCGCAGCAAACCGCGTGCGCACATCCGCCGTCTCCTTGGCAGCGGCATCGACCATCGCCATCGTGTGAGCGAAGGCGTCGCCCTCCGGGTGAAAATCGGTCGGCTGCGTCTGCCCCTCCAGCGCCGCGATCTCCGGAAAGGTCACCGAGAGGAGATCCGCCGCCTGCAGCACGCGAAAAAAGGAGGAAGGACACTGCGCGGCAAGCGCGCGGTGCAGCTCACCCATAAGGCGCTCGGCCGGTTCATGCTGCAGCTCATCAGCGCAGCTGCGCATATACGCGATGGTCCGTTCCTCTACCATGAATCCGAACTCTGCCGCCTGCCGCGCAGCACGCAGCGCGCGCACCGGGTCCTCTGTAAAGTGTTCGGAGACGGCGCGTATGACGCCCGCCGCAATATCCGCACGGCCGCCGTAGGGATCGAGCAGCACCTCCCCTGGCAGTTCCAGCGCCATCGCATTCATTGTCGTATCGCGCCGATAGAGATCCTCTTCGATCGTCACAGACGGATCAAATGCAACGGCAAAGCCGCGATACCCCGTCCCCGCCTTGACCTCTCTGCGCGCAAAAGAGACCTCGCGGCGGCTGCCGTCAATGCGAACATGATAGACCGGAAATGACTTGCCGATCTTCTCCGCGCGCGGGAAAATCGCGCAGAAGTTCTCCTCTGCCATGCCCGTCAGAACATAGTCGACATCCTTTGCCTCCGCATTGCGGAAGCGATCGCGCACGCAGCCGCCTACGCGAAAGACGCGCGCGCCCGCATCCCGCACGGCGCGCACAAAATCTGTTTCCCGCAGCATTGCATGCACCTCCCCGCGAGAAATAAAAAAAGCATCACCTGCGCGATGCTCTCATTTCGATTGGTGGGCCCACTTGGACTTGAACCAAGGACCGACCGGTTATGAGCCGGTTGCTCTAACCAACTGAGCTATAGGCCCCAAACAAATTGGAGAACGCCGAAGAGCTCTCTTCTTCAAAAAAACCTGCGCAGTGCGCAGGTATGGAAAGCGATGGAGCGGAAAACGAGGCTCGAACTCGCGACCCCCACCTTGGCAAGGTGGTGCTCTACCACTGAGCTACTTCCGCAAAATGGAGCGGAAAACGAGGCTCGAACTCGCGACCCCCACCTTGGCAAGGTGGTGCTCTACCACTGAGCTACTTCCGCATCCTACGACAGTTGTGTCAATGAACAGATGTTATTCTAACAAGGGAACGATTTTCTGTCAAGATTATTTTTCGCCGGCCGCGCGCTGCTTCGGATGCCAAAGGCGCACAAATTCTCACGCCCTCAGCCGATCGCCTCCGCTTTCCGAACCGATCCTTAGATTTTAATGATTGCTTTGCCGCTCTCAAAAACCATATGGCGGCAAAGTTTTATCTGTGCTATACTGACAACATTATACAATAAATCAACAAAAGGACGGACAGTTATGGCACGAATGTTAAGGAAACTGCAGCACAAGGTCGCCCCCCAGGAAAAGAACCCCGCGGAGCGCCCTCCCGGCAAAGACTATATCCTCATCTTCCTCATTATGCTCTCGATTTTGGTTATCGGAGCATCGTGGGAAATATTTGACACCGTCATGCTCTCAATGTATATTCTGCTGACGATCTCGCTCATCCTCACCTATACACGCCGTCACGCAGCGCATCGTCTCTCCGAGGTGCAGATGATGCTCGTCACGCGCGGCAGCTTCGTCACCATCGGCATGGCCGCCGCCCTCTTTCTCCTCGACGCCTACCGTCGCTACATCGCGTAGGAAAATCAAAATCATCCGTTGAATCGGCGGTTCGAACATCCCCTATAAGGGCCGACCGCTTGTGCAGCACCTTAAAAGGTGCATCAAAGCACACTATTATCGCGGGCTTTACGTCTCCCATTTACTGTGTGATAAAATTTTTGCGTCATGCATTGACAAGCGCCTCCTATGCTGTCCTTCATTCGTGGTTGTCGGGCCACTCTGGTTCAGCATAGGAGGCGCTTCCTTTTTCTATAAGATTTTTCTCCCCCAGTTAGTTGAACTGGGGGATTTATCATGCCTATTCGGCGTCCATCAAAAAACCGACCTGCGCACGCAGATCGGCTGGATTTTTTCAAAGGCTGAAATTTTCTCCGAGATAGAATTTCCGCGCGATGGGGCTCTCGGCGATGGTCTTGCTGTCGCCCTCGATGAGGAGTTTTCCCTCGCTGAGAAGATAGACGCGGTCGACGATGTGAAGCGTCTCGCGCACATTGTGGTCGGTGATGAGGATCCCCATGCCGCGCTGGCGCAGGTACTCAATGATCTCCTGGATATCTGCGACGGCAAGCGGGTCAACACCCGCGAACGGCTCATCCAGGAGGATGAACTGCGGCTCAAGCGCAAGGCAGCGTGCGATCTCGACGCGGCGGCGTTCGCCTCCTGAGAGCTCTGTGCCGCGCCGGTCGCGGACATGGCCGATGTGGAACTCCTCGAGGAGACCGTCGAGGCGGTGCTTCTGCTCTGCCTTCGAGAGCTTTGTCGTCTCGAGAATTGCAGCAATGTTCTCCGTCACAGTAAGCTTGCGAAAGATGGACGGCTCCTGCGTGAGGTAGCTGATGCCGAGCTCGGCGCGCCGATACATGGGATAGTCCGTGATGCAGATGTCCGAGAGATAGACATCGCCGTGCGTCGGCTTCTCCAAACCGACGATCATGTAAAACGTCGTCGTCTTGCCCGCGCCGTTGGGGCCGAGGAGGCCGACGATCTCGCCCTTGTCGATGCGGACAGAGATGCGGTCAACCACCGTGCGGCTGCCAAATTTTTTGATGAGATTACGGGATTCGAGATGCAAGACAGCGCCCCCCTCACTCGGTCACGGCTTTGCCGTCATCCGCGAGGTAGACGGTCATGTGATTGCTGCGCGCCATGTTGTTGCCCTGAAACACCCACGCATTGCCGTCGAGCACGACATACGGCCTCTCCGCATTGCCGAAGTAGTCCATGCGGTCGCCGCCGCCCTCCAAATCGCGCGGCGGACTCACAAGGTGCGCATTGCCGACACCGGTAAAGCGGTTCTCCTTGAGCCAGCCCTCGAGACGATCTGCCGAAAGCGTGCCGTCAGCGCTCGTGATTGTGCCGCCCGATGCGGCGAGGAGATAGTCGTTCTGGGCAGGATAATAGTCGGCCTGCGGTCCCGTGAAGGTGCGGTCCGCCTTCACCATGCGGACGCTGCCCGTTGCCTGCCAATGATTCTGTCCCTGCGCAAAGAGGCGGTCGCAGGAAAGCTGCATATCCTCGCGCATCGCACGGACCCCGCCTTCGACGGTGCCCTCCTCGGTCCGTGTGTTGTAGGTGGCACGCGCTCCCTCAACCCAGCCTGTGCCCTGCTCCATGCGGACATTTGCCTCCGCCGTAACAACGCCCGTGCGCGTATCGTAGGTGAGGCTGTCCGCCGTGAGGTTCGTCGGCTCTCTGCCCGGCTGCGCTGCCGATGCCGCCGTGCCGACAGCAGCCGCCGCAAGCAGCAGAAGGAGGCCGCGGTACAGTTTCTTCGTCATCATCTTGCCCCACCCTTTTCTACACGTGCGTTTCCTGTAATCGTAAACCTCTGGAATTCATCGGTGCTCGCGATGCGGTCGCCCGTTGCGCGAATGTCGTCGCGCGTAATCTCGGCATCCCCCTCGGCAGTGAGCACGCCCTCTGCCGATGTCCACTTGAGTTCCTGGGCGCGCAGGCTGGCTCCGTCGCTCGTGGTCGCCTCAATGCTGCCCGTGAGCACAATATTGCGCGTCGTGCTGTCCATATGCCCCTCATCCGCCTGCAGTGTGAGCGTACGCCCATCCGCGCTGTAAAAGGTGCCCTCGATCCCCTGCATCGTCGTATCGTTCGTGTCGATGTCGACATTCACGCGCTTTGCCGTGAGCGTCCAGACGGTGCGTCCGTCGCGCTCTTCATGAATTGTATTATTTTCGTAGGACATGATGCGCGGGCCGGACGGGGCATCGGGAGACGGCGTCTCCGGCACGGTCACGATCGCCCAGATGATGAGGCCGAGCAGGAATACGGCGGCGCCGCCGTAGATCATCTTTTTGTGCGTCATCAATCCCCCTCCTCCTGCGCGGCCGATACATGGTGCTTTCCGATCTTCTGCTCCGCAGGAGGAGTGTTCCAACGCTTTTGGAACCAGATCCACTGCGTCGGATTCTCGCGAATGATGCGCTCGACAATCGCCGTCATCTGCACGGTGAATTCATGCAGATCGCGGTCGCTGTCCCCCGTGTTCGGGCAGCGCATGATCTCGCCGACAACGACCCTGTGCTTTCCGTTCGGCTGGCGCAGGATAAATGCCGGAACGACAGGTGACTTGAACTTGCGCGAGAAAACTGCCGGGCCGAGCGGCGTGGACGCCGTACGCCCGAGGAAGTCGATGAACGCGCCGCCGGGGCCTCCGTCCTGATCGGCGAGAAAGCCGAGGAGGCGCCCCCTCTTGAGCGCGCGTGCCGCAGCGATCAGCTCACTCGTCCCGCGCGAGAAGATCTCGACGTGAATGGTCGCACGCAGATCATCGAGCGCGCGTGTATACTGGATGTTCGGCTGCGGCTTTGCGATCGCGCTGACGGGCATCCCGTTCAGTGTAAACGCCGCCGAGAGCCACTCCCAGCAGCCGACATGCCCCGTGAGCACAACGACGCCGCGCCCCTCGGCGAGAGCCTCCTGCATGCGCTCGAGATGGTCGATCTCGATGTAGTCACTGAGGTTTTTCTCGTTCAGCATCGGCATGGCGAGAATATCAAGAACATTGCGCGCCATATTGATAAAGGAGGCACGCACGAGTTTCTTTGCCTCCGTCTCGTCGATGCCGAGTGCGGGCATCATGTGCTCGACTGCGCGGCGGCGCATCTTTGCAATAAAGAAATAGTAGAGATTGCCGAGCACCCAGCCTGCACCGAGCAGGATCGGCCGCGGCGTGCGGCAGGCAAGCCAGCTCAGGAACATCAGTGTACGATACAGCACGTCTGCCGCACCTCCTTTCTTTGGGAGATTCCATGGTTATTGCGCGATGCCGTCGGCATCGTTCTGAAATGCTGTGAGAATACGCTCCCACAGCCCCTGCGTCTTGAGTATGATCTCGTAAATCTCGCGCACGGCGCCGCGGCCGCCGGGTGCCGCGGCAATGATCTGCGCGGTCTCGCGTACCTCGGGTACGGCATCCCCCACCGCGCAGGGCAGTCCGACCTCGCGCAGGATGGGCAGATCGACGATATCGTCGCCGATGTAGGCGATCTCCGCATCGCCGAGCCCCGTACGCCCCTTGATGTCCGCATACGCCGCGCGCTTGTCGAGGCTGCCCTGGTAGACGAGGTCAATGTGCAGCTCGCGCATGCGGTTCTCCACGATGCTCGATGCGCGCCCCGTAATCACAGCGGTTGTGACGCCGACCTTGCGTGCAAGCGAGATAATGAGTCCGTCGCGCGCAAAAAACGGCTTATAGAGCTCGCTCCCGTCGGGTGCAACGTAGATGCCCCCGTCCGTAAGCACGCCGTCTACATCAAGGATGATGCATTTGATCTTCTTCGCGCGTTCAATGGCCTGTTCGCGGATCGGCATCAGACGACTCCCTGCCGCAGAAGGTCCGTGAGATGGACAATACCGACGGGGATGCCCGTCTCATCCACGACGGGCAGAACTGTGACGGGGCGCGGCTGATGCTTCTCCATGACGGAAAGCGCCGCGGCCGCCATCTTATCCGGTGTGATCGTAAGCGGCGTGGCGAACATGATGCTCTCGACATCCTTGTCGAGGAAGTTGTAATCCTTTGCCAGAGCGCGGCGGATGATGCCATCGGTGACAAGCCCGATAAATTTCCCGTTCGCATCCACAACGGAAGCGGCACCGAGTCCCTTGTCCGTCATGACGAAGAGTGCGTCCTTTGCCGTGGTGTTGTAGGAAACGACCGGGTTCTCCTCGCCTGTATGCATGACGTTGGCCACTGTGAGGAGGAGTTTGCGTCCGAGTGCGCCGCCCGGATGAAAGAGGGCATAATCCTCCTTCTTGAAATCGCGCGCCTCCATGAGCGCCATTGCAATCGCATCGCCCATCGCAAGCGTTGCTGTTGTGGAACTGGTCGGTGCCAGTCCCAGCGGACATGCCTCTCGCTCTACGCCGATGTCGATGTAAAAATCCGCACTCCGGCCGAGCTGCGATTTTCGCCGCCCGCACATGGCGATGATGCGCGCGCCGATGCGGTGGATGATCGAGAGGATATTGACGACCTCATTCGACTCGCCGCTGTTCGAGATGGCGATGACGATGTCGTTTTCCGTCACCATGCCGAGATCGCCGTGGAATGCCTCCGCCGGATGCATGAAGAAGGCGGGTGTCCCGGTGCTCGCAAGCGTCGCGGCGATCTTGCGGCCGACATGGCCGGATTTGCCCATACCCGTGACGACAATACGCGCCTTGCAGTCCAGGATCGCCCGCACCGCCGCCTCGAAGTCATCGTCGATGCGCTCTGTGAGCTGCGCGACTGCCTTTGCCTCAAGCTCCAGCGTCTCGATTGCTTTTTCTCGGATTGTGCTCTTTGCCATGTGATTCTCCTAGTTCAGCTTTCTGCGCACAACTTCATAGATGGCGAGGGCTTCCTCCAGCAGCTCCTCAAGCTTATCCAGATAGACCATATTCGGGCCATCCGAGAGTGCCTCGGGCGGATTGTCGTGCACTTCGAGAAAGAGGCCGTCAACGCCCGCGCCGACAGCAGCGCGCACGAGATACTCGACGTATTCGCGCTGCCCCGAGGAACTCGTTCCGGCGCCTCCCGGCAGCTGCACACTGTGGGTGCCGTCGAAGATAACCGGATAGCCGAAGCTGCGCATGATCGGAAATGCCCGCATGTCCACGACGAGATTGTTGTAGCCGAAGCTTGCGCCGCGCTCCGTGAGGAGGATGCGCTCGCTGCCGCTCTCGTGGATCTTGTCGACGACGTTGCGCATATCATTCGGCGAGAGGAACTGTCCCTTCTTTACGTTGACAATCGCGCCGGTCTGTGCCGCCGCGTGCAGGAGATCGGTCTGGCGCGAAAGGAATGCGGGAATCTGCAGAATATCCACGGCCTTCGCCGCAGGCTCTGCCTGGCAGGTCTCATGGATATCGGTCACAACGGGGACGTTCAGCTCCCTGCGGATTTTCTTGAGCATCTTGAGACCGTCCGCCATGCCGGGGCCGCGGAAGCTGTGATAGGCAGAACGGTTTGCCTTGTCAAAGGATGCCTTGAATACATAGGGGATGCCGAGACGATTCGTAATCTCCTTGATGCCGCGCCCGATCATGAGGGAGCGCTCCAACCCCTCGAGGACGCAGGGTCCCGCGATGAGAACGAGCGGCTCACCGCCGCCGATTTCAAAATTCGCCAGCTTCACTTTGTTCATCTTCATGGCTCCTTTCAGCGATCATGCAGTTCTTTTGTATGGGGAATTTATATTCATTATTATAAGGATTTCGCGCGCAATGGTCAATCCGGGGTCAAATCCCGATACGCCGCATTGGCAGCCGCAAGATCTTCCTCTGTGTCGACGCCGATGAATACGGCGTCTGTCTCAATGACGCGGATGCGGTGCCCGTTCTCGAGCGCACGCAGCTGTTCGAGCGACTCGGAGAGCTCGAGCGGCGTCTGTGCCATGCGCGCATAGGCCAGCAGGAAGTCGCGGCGGTAGGCGTAGATGCCGATGTGCTTATAGACCTTCGCGCCGGGATTCCGCGCATAGGGAATGCGGGCACGGGAGAAATAGAGCGCATTCCCTGCACGGTCGACAATGACCTTGACGTTGTTCGGGTTCTCCATCTCCGCCTCGTCTGTGAGAAGTGTCTTTGCCGTCGCCATCGGAAGTTTTTCATCTGCAAGGAACGGCTCGACAAGCGCATCGATCACGCCGGGATCGATGAGCGGCTCATCGCCCTGCACGTTGATGATGAGATCATAGTCCTGCATCTTCTCCGCGACCTCAGCAAGACGATCCGTCCCCGTCGCATGATCGGCGCGCGTCATAACGGCGCGCCCGCCATGCTCCTCAACAGCGGCGCAGATGCGCGCATCGTCCGTTGCCACAACAACATCCTGCACAAGCTTCGCCCGGGCCGCCCGCTCGCAGACGCGCACAACCATGGGTTTCCCGGCAATATCGCGCAGAGGCTTGCCGGGCAGACGCGTCGATGCATAACGCGCCGGGATAATGCAAAGAACTTTCACGTTATTCACCTGTTTTCATACGACATCAGCCTCCTGCGGCATATGGCGTCCGTTGCCCAGTTTCGCCGCAAGCTGCTCCTTGAGTGTGCGGAAGAACGCCTCCCGTCCTTTCTGAAATGTGACCTCGACGGAGATCACATAGATAGGCACGCGCCACTTCGCGCGCACGACATCGCCCGGCACCTTCACCGCGTCCTTTTCCGTAATGACGATCGCCTCGACGCCGAGCGTCTCCGCACGGTAGAGCACCTCTGCCATGTCGCGCTCGCCGTAGTCGTGATGATCCGGATAGCGCATGCTCTCCACCATCTCGACGCCAAGATCAGTCAGCGTCTGCTCAAACGAAGCGGGGTTGCCGATCGCCGAGACGGCGAGCACCTTTTTCCCCTCCATCTCAGTGGCAGGAATGCCGCCTGCGCCGATGTCCTCATACCAGTGGGAAAGGCGGACGAACTGGCGCGGCTGGTGGATGCTCTCGATGATGAGCCCGTCCTGATTGTAGCTGCGGAACGTCTCCCAGATATACGGAATCGCGCCGGGCGCCGCCTGGTCGACCTTCGTCATCAGGCAGACATCGGCGCGGTCAATATGCGAGAGCGGTTCGCGCAGGGTCCCGCGCGGCAGGAGATAGCCGTTGCCGAAGACGTTCACGGCGTCCACAAGCAGGATGTCCATGTCGCGTTCAAGCTGCCAGTGCTGGTAGCCGTCATCGAGGATGGCCACCTCCGCGCCGAAATGCTCAATCGCATAGCGCCCCGTGACCGCACGCTTCGGTCCGATGAGGACAGGAACGTTCGGCAGATGCTTTGCCAGCATAAATGCCTCGTCGCCCGCCGTCTCAGCATCCATCTTCAGCGCACGTCCGTCCGAGACAATGCCGACATCGCCGCGCCACTTCGCACGGTAGCCGCGGTTGAGGATCGCAACGCGGTAGCCCATCTCGTGAATCGCACGTGCGAGGTGCTGTGCCGTCGGCGTCTTGCCCGTACCGCCGACCGTAACGTTGCCGAGGCTGATGACGAAGCAGTCCAGCTGCTCCTTTTTAACCCAGCCCCAGCGATACATGGTCAGCTTGAGATTGACGAGCTGTTCATAGATGAGTGAGAATCCGTAGAAGATCGCCATGATGAGCCTGCGCGAGACGCCGCGCACCTCTTTGTCATGAACGAGATCGATGAAGTAGGTCTGGAAGTTCGCGACTTTCTGCGTCGCCTGCACGCGATGGTTGCTGATGCGCTGCTGTGCGCGGAGAGCGCGGCGCGCCTCGTATGCCGCGAGCATATCGACAAGGATCTGCGCGGACTTCTTCGAGGCGCCCTTATTCTCGTTGATGATGGCAAGTGTCTCGCGCTCGAGCCGCTGCCGCTCAGCATCGTCGCCGAAGAGGCGCAGGGTCTCGCGTGTCAGTTCCGCACCGCTCGTGACCGTTACAACGGCGTTGCGGTTGCGGAAGAGTGCGTGGATGTCCTTGAAATTAAACATCTGACTGCCGACAATGATCGCCTTGCCGTGCGCCGCAGGCTCCAGAATATTATGTCCGCCGTGCGGGATCAGGCTGCCGCCGATGTAGATGACGTCCCCGAGCCCATAAACGCGCCCGAGCTCGCCGACCGTATCGAGGACGACGATATCCTCGCCGCCCGCAGCACCCTTCTGCAGGTTCTTTCGCGTATTGACGGTAAAGCCCGCCTTGCGGCAGAGATGCTCCACCTCCATCGTGCGCAGCACCTCACGCGGCGCGATGATGAGCCGCACGTTCGGATCTTTTGCACGCACGGCGGCAAAGGCAGCGAGCACCAGCTCCTCTTCGCCGCGATGCGTCGAGCCTGCGATCATGATGCGGCTCGCGCCCTCCAGGCCGAGCTCCTTGATGAGCGCGGCCCGTTCCTCAGGGCTGACACTCGTATACGCCTGATCGAACTTCGTATTGCCCGTGACTGTGACGAGCTCACGCGGCGCGCCGAGGCGCATGATGTAGTCCGCGTCGATGCTCGACTGCATGGCGAAGCATTTCACCGTTCCGATCATCTCGCGCAGCATGCCGAACAGATACTTATACTGCTTGACGCTGCGGTCGCTGATGCGCCCGTTGACCATCATGACGGGAACATCCAGCTGTTTTGCCTTCTTGAGAAAGTTCGGCCAAAGCTCCGTCTCCACGGGCAGGAATACGCGCGGACGGATGCGCCCCACAACGCGTGAAGCGAGGAAGGGCAGATCGAGCGGGAAGTAGATGATTGCGTCCGCATCCTTAATGATGCGGTGCGCCATCTCATAGCCGCCCGTCGTAACAACGGAGACGAGAATGGGGCTGTCCGGGAACGCCTTGCGGAATTCGCGCACGAGCGGGCTCGTCGCCACGATCTCGCCGACGGACGCCGCATGCACCCAGATGGCGTTCTTGCCCGCCACCTTGTCGATGGTTTCCTGCGGATAGAAGCCGAAGCTCTGTTTGATGCGCTCAACAAAGCCGCGCTCGCGTGTCGCGCGCAGCATAAAGATCGGTATGATGATGGTGACGATGAGGATTGCTGCTAAATTATAGAGAAATCGCATGCGTCACTCTCCCCGAAACTGAATGTCATAAAGATGCTGATAGAGCCCGCCCTTTGCAAGAAGCTCCTCGTGCGTCCCCTGCTCCACGATGCGCCCGCCGTCGATGACATAGATACGGTCGGCGTTGAAGACCGTGGAGAGGCGGTGCGCAATAACGAAGCTCGTGCGGCCGACCATGAGGTTGTCCAGCGCTGCCTGCACAATCTTCTCGCTCTCCGTATCGAGCGCCGAAGTCGCCTCGTCCAGGATGAGGATGCGCGGATCCTTAAGGATCGCGCGTGCGATGGCGATGCGCTGGCGCTGTCCGCCGGAGATGCTCACGCCGCGCTCGCCGATCTCGGTATCGTAGCCGCGCTCGAGCTCCATGATGAAGCTATGCGCGTTCGCGGCGCGTGCTGCCTCCTCGATCTCCGCGTCCGTCGCGTCGAGGCGCCCGTAGCGGATATTCTCGCGGATCGTCGTGGAGAACAGCATCGTCTCCTGCGGCACGAGTCCGATCTGCCCGCGCAGCGATGCGAGCGTCACGTCGCGGATATCGTGTCCGTCGACCGTAATCACGCCGCTGTCCGCTTCGTAAAAACGCGGAATGAGATTTGCAATCGTCGACTTCCCCGCACCCGACGGGCCGACAAAAGCAATCATCTCGCCCGGCTGTGCCTCAAGGGTGATGCCGTCAAGCGCAGGGCGTCCTTCCTTATACGAGAACGTGACATGATCAAAGCGCACATGCCCCTTTACCGGAGGGAGCGGCTGCGCACCGGGCCGGTCTGTGATGCTCTCCTCGAGATCAACGACCGTAAATACGCGGTCCACTGCAGCCATCGCCTTCTGCAGGTTTCCGTAGATGCGCGAAAGCCGCTTGACGGGATTTGCAAGGTTGACTGCGTAGGTCAGGAACGCGACGAACGCACCCGCCGTAATCTCACCGTTGACAACCTCGTAGCCGCCGAACCAGACGATGAGTGTGACGGCAATCGCTGCGAGGAACTCCACCGTCGGCGTGAGCATACTCGTCTGCTGGACGTTCTTCATCACCGCCTCGAAGTTGCGCTGATTGCTGCGTACGAAGCGGTCGATCTCATAGTCCTCGCGTACGAAGGACTTCACCACGCGCGTTGCGGAGAAGCTCTCCTGCAGGAGCGCCGTGATCTCGGCGAGGCGCTGCTGAATGACGTTGCTGGACTTCTTGATCTTGCGTCCGAAGATCTTCATCGCCTGCCCGACCATCGGGATAACGACAAGCGTCAGGAGCGAGAGCTTCCAGTCGAGATAAAACATGAGGACAAGCGAACCGATGAGGATGCACCCCTCCGTCACGAGGTCGATCAGATTGTCCACGAGCGCCGACTGGATCGCCGCTACGTCGTTCGTGACAAAGCTCATGATCTCGCCCGTCTGGTGCCGGTCATAGTACGCGAGCGGCATCCGCTGGAATTTGCGGAACATGACCTCGCGCACGTCGATGATGACCTTCTGCCCGATGTAGGAGACGAGATAGGACTGCCCAAAATAAAAAATCCCGCGCAGGAAAAAGATGACGACAATGCCGATGCAGATGGCGTTGAGAAGCGCCATATTCTTGTCTGCGAGGACATCGTCGATCATGTCCTTGATGATCCACGGGACGTACAGATTCGCCGCTGAGGCGAGGATAATGAACACAATCGCCAGCCCGAGCTTATTGACATAGGGCCGCATGTAGGTCAGCAGTCTCTTATAATTCTTCATAGCTCTCCCATTGGAAAGGATATATTATACACGTCTGCCCAGCGCGATAATCTTTTCCGCAACACGGCGTGCCGCATGGGGTTCGCCCAGCATCTCCACCGCGCGTGCAAGACGCTCCGTTACATAGGAGCGTGCTTCGCCGTCCGCGATGATCGGTTCCATCGCCGCGGCGATGCGCTCCGGCTGTACTGCTCCCTGCAAAAGCTCGGTCTCGAACGTCTCGCCGAGTAGGATATTCGGCAGGGAAAAGCGCGGCACATCAATGAGCAGGCGCCCGACGAAATAGGAGAGCGCAGACATCCGGTAAAGGACAACGGCGGGCAGCCCCATAACGGCGGCCTCCATGACAACCGTCCCCGAGGCCGCAATTGCTGCGCGTGCAGCCTTCATGAGGGCATAGCGCGCGTCATGTGTCAGCGTAACCTCCACCGGAGACGCTGCCAGATGTTCCTCGATACGCTGCTCATCGACCCCGCCCGCCACAGGCAGGAAAAAGCGCCGCGCGGGATCCCGCGTCTGCAGGATCTCTGCCGCACCGAGCATGGGAGGAAGGAGGCGCTCAATCTCCTCGCGCCGACTGCCCGGCATGAGGAGAATCGGCACATCGTTCTCTTCGATGCCAAAGTGCCGGCGCGCCTCCTCCGGCTCCATCTCTGCACGCACCGTATCGATGAGCGGATTGCCGACAAAGGAGATGTTCGCCCCGGCCGCCTCATAGGGCGGAAGCTCATGCGGGAAGATCGCGACAATTTCATCGGCGAGCGCCGCGCAGGACTTTGCACGCCCCTTGCGCCACGCCCATGCAGAAGGCGGAATATAAGAAAAAACGGGGATCCCCCGCTCTTTCGCCCGCGCCGCGAGCCGCCAATTAAAGTCCGGATAGTCGATGATGACGAGAACGTCCGGACGCTCCTCCTCCATCAGATGTGTGAGATCGTCCAAAAGAGCGAAGATGCGGCGCAGATTCAGGAGCACCGCTGAGATGCCCATGACGTTGTAGTCCGTATAGTTCTGGCGGAGCGTTACCCCCGCCGCTGCCATCTCCGCCCCGCCGAAGCCGATCAGAGCAATGGAGGGATCCAGCGCACGCAGTTCGCGTGCGAGTGCCGCTCCGTGGAGATCGCCCGAGGTTTCCCCCGCCGAAAGCATGATTTTCAAAAAGGGACTCCCTTACATCGCCGCAATTGTAATTCCGTTTGCCTCGGCGAGCGCCACTGCGCGCTCCTTGTCGATGAAGAGGGTCTTATCCGCCTCGAGCACGAGCGCCGATGCCTTTGCCGCGACCAGCGACTCGATCGTATCAAGTCCGACTGTCGGCACGTCAAAGCGGCTGTCCTGCTGGGGCTTTGCCGCCTTTGCGACAACGGCGCCGCCGCCCGCGAGCGCCCCGCCGCGGCGGATGCACGCATCCGTCCCCTCGATCGCCTCGAGCGCCATGACGGCACGATTCTTTACAACGGCGGTCTGCCCGACATCGAGACGTCCGATCTCGCGCGCCATCTGAAGGCCATACTCCATATCCGCGCGCTCGGCATCCGTCGGCGGGCGGCTCGTGAGTGTCCCTGCCGCCGGCATGAGCGGACGGATGAGCGCCGTCTGATCGAGCGGCGTCACGCCGATCTTCATCAGCGCACCGACAAACATCATCATGATGGTATCGTCATTTTGGTTCGGCAGCTGCATGAGCATTCCGCGCAGCATCTCATCTGGCTGGATCGCCCCCGTGAAGAGAAGCTCCTTCGTCACCTTGCCGATCATGGTGACTTTCTTGATCTCCTCCTGTCGGAGATAGGCCAAAATCTCAGCGATCGAGCCAATGCTGATCGCACGGTAGACCGACGCCGCCTCCTGCAGCTCCGGATCGACATCCGGCAGGAGCGCGATCGCGTGTACCTCATAGCCCTGCGCACGCGCCGCACGCGCGCACGCAGCGGGCAGATGCCCGACGCCCGCGAGCAGGCCCAGTTTTTCCATAGATTTCTCCCTTACTCGTCCTCATGACGCTCGCGGCAGATTCCGCGCTCCGCATTGCGGAGGAAACGCAGGAGATGATCGATCTCCTCGCAGGAATCCACCTCCTGCTCAATCACGGCAATCGCCTGCGTGAGGTTCAGCCCCGAGCGATAGAGGATCTTATATGCATGCTTAATGCGCCGCCGCACGTCGAGCGGTATGCCCGCACGCGAGATGCCGACGCTGTTGAGTCCTACCGCACGCGCCGGATGCCCGTCCACCATTGTGAACGGCACAACATCCTGCACGAGCTTCGACGTGCCGCCGATCATCGCATTGCGGCCGATCTTCACAAACTGGTGCACGCCCGCCATGCCGCCGATCACGACGCCGTCCTCGACGGTCGCGTGTCCCGCGAGCATCGCAGCATTGCTCATGATGATGCGGTTGCCGAGCACACAGTTATGCGCAATGTGTGTATATGCCATGAGCAGGCAGTCATCGCCGATGCGCGTCTCCTCGCCCTCGCCCGTCGCGCGGTGCACGGTTGCACACTCGCGGATGGTGGTCCGGTCACCGATGAATGTATAGCTTTTTTCGCCCTTGAATTTCAGATCCTGCGGCACCTCGCCGATGGACGCACCCTGGAATATGTGGCAGTCACGACCGATCTGGGTCCACTCCTTGATCACAACGTGCGGGCCGATCTTCGTTCCCTCACCGATCTGAACATGGTCAGAGATGACCGCATAAGGACCGATCTCCACGTTTCGCGCAATGCGCGCTGTCGGTGCAATGACAGCGGTTTCATGGATATAGGCAAGAACCTTGCTGCTGCTTGTCATCTGTCTCAACTCCTTCAGCCCCACACGATTCGGGGCAGACATTTTCCACTCTCTGTTAGAATCCGGCAGAAGCGATTTTCTTTCACTTCGGAAAATCAGCCGTAAATTCCGAATAATTCTCTTCTGTGGCGGAATATGTCCATTTTTTCAGTATTTATCACTATTTCTTAGATTTCATCCCCGTTTTTCAGTGCGAACTTGAAATCCGCCGCGGCCACAAGCTCATCCTCCACATAGGCATCCGCATGCAGCACGCCGAAGACACCGCGCACGCGCACGAGCTCCGCCTTTGTCACGACAACATCGCCGGGTACAACGGGACGCTTGAACTTCACATTCTCCATGCCGCCGAAGAGCGCAATCTTGCCGCGGTGTTCGGCCGGATAGAGCATGGCCACGCCGCCCACCTGCGCCATTCCCTCGAGGAGAAGGACGCCGGGCATAATCGGATGCCCCGGAAAATGTCCGAGGAAGAACGGCTCATTCATCGTCACGCATTTGATCCCCGTTGCCGACTTGAACGGCACCAGATCCGTAATGCGGTCGACGAGAAGCATCGGCGGGCGATGCGGCAGAATCTGCTGAATCTCATTGATGTCCAAAGTCATGCTTATTCCCTCTTCCCTGCAATCTGTTTCGCCAGCGCCGTATTGAGCGCGTGTCCCGACGCCACGGCGATGATGTGTCCGCGAATCATGCCGGCCAGCCGGATGTCTCCGATCACGTCGAGGATCTTGTGCCGCACGAGCTCGTTCGGGAAGTTCAGCGCGTTCATCCATCCCTCGTCGTTGTAGACGATCACCGTCTCGAGCGAGCCGCCGAGGCCGAGACCGTTTGCACGCAGCGCCTCGATTTCCTTTTCATAGGCGATCGTCCGCGCGGGCGCGATCTCTTTTTCGTATGCCTCCGGCGTAACCTCGATATCGTAGTACTGAACGCCGACCAGCAGATGATCGTTGAGCGATGTAAACGAGACACGCAGCCCGTCATAGGGCACAGCCATAACGAAATGGCCGCCGTCGTCCGCACGGTAGACGCGGTCAATCACCGTCACATGGCGGTCCGTATCCTGTTCGACCGTCCCTGCCTCAGCAATGAGGCGGAAGAACTTACGCGCGCTGCCGTCCACAACGGGAGGCTCCTCAGCATCAAGCGTCACGCGGCAGTTATCGACGCCATGTACATGCAGTGCACTCATCAGATGCTCAATCGTAAAGAATTTCAATGCGCCCGCGCTGATCGTCGTCGCGCGGAGCGTCGCCGTCACGTTGGCCGCCGTCGCCGCAACGGGCGGCTCCTCCGGCATATCCGAACGCGCAAACAGGATCCCCGTCCCCGGCGGTGCCGGAGCAAGTTCCATGTGTACCGGCCGTCCCGAATGCAGTCCGATGCCGTCATAGACCACACGCGACGCCAGCGTTCTCTCTTTTTGCAAGCAATATCCTCCCGGAAATCTGTCACATACGAATTCATGCTATATGATACTAAAAATTTTTCGAACTTGCAAGAGAATCGCTGATAAAATGAACCGATTTGACAGGCTTCGTTCGTTCTGTTATGATATATGCAGGCACATGTGCTTCCATTATCGGGGATGTAATGGTCTCGACGGGGATGGGCAGCATGTGGACAGCGAGCCGGGGGGTCATCATCCCGTCAGTAAGGTGAACACTTTTATTAAACATAAAAGCAAACGAAGACTACGCTCTGGCGGCTTAAGCCAGCCCCTTTCCGTCTGTCTCCCGCACGGACGGAGCAAGGGGAAAGACGCGGGATACCTGAGAGCCACTGCACGATAACTCTCACGGGAACACAATCGTGATCGGAACTGCGCACCCTGTCTGCGGGGGACGCGGCGCTTAAAGCAAAACACAGACTGCGCTCGGAGAAATCCATGTGACGTTATCTTCGGACAGGAGTTCGATTCTCCTCATCTCCACCAATTCGACTATACGAGCCGCCCGTGGGGCGGCTTTTTATTGTGCATACAAAAAGAGCATCTTTGAAGATGCCCTTTTTCTTACAAGTTCTTTTTCAATTTCTCGAGATCCGGAAAGAGGTCGCCTATGGAGTTCGAGAGGCCTTCGCTGGGCGCGAGGATCTCGAGTACGGGGCGCATGGTCTCGCGGAACTTCGCATCGTCCTGCATGAGAGCGAGGACGGCGCTCGTGTTGACTGCATCGGCGAGCGCCGAGTGCTGACTGCCCTCGAACCGGCGTCCCATCGCGCCGAGTGCATGCTTCAGTGCGAGGCTGTTGTGGAGGCCGAGGCGGTCGTCGAATTCCTGCTGCAGATCGACCCACCGCGTATCGAGCCAGTTTACATCAAAGTCAGGGAGCTTCAGCCGGCACTCTTTTCGCAGCTGCTTAATGTCGGACATACTCCAGGAGTATATCTTCGTCTCCGCCGCGCCGATCCACGCGACAAACGAATGGAAGCTGTCCGAGAACGCCGGATGTCCCTCGACCTTCTCCTGTGTGATGCCCGTGAGCTCGGTAATATGTTTCTTTACCATCCCGTATTCGGGACAGACATAGCACTGGAATTCGTCTTCCTGCTCATAATTCTCATTCAAACGCACGGCGCCGATCTCAATGATCTCCCCGTTCAGCTTTCTTCGTACCTCTCTGTATTCCTTCGAGACGGGGTTCATCTCCAGATCTACGACGATGTGTTTCATGAGCAAACCTTACTTTCAAAAAAATCTGCCGTAAGTGACGCGCGGCAGACAGTGTTGCGGTGTTTTGTGGCGCTGCCGTATCGGCGCGCTTTTTCAAATATCGAGTTCTTTCGTGTCTTTGCTATCATAACACAACGAGCCTTGAAAATCAACGTTTAGGAAATAGGTCCCCTTCCCCTTATTCCCTTTTCCGAAAAACGTGGTAGAATACAGGAGATATATTTTTTGAGAAAGGAATGCCGCGCATGAATTGGAAGGTCGTACTCGCTCTGCTCACCTGCAATGTGCTCTTCATGTCCGCAAGCTATACGATGATCATACCGTTTCTGCCGATGTATCTGACGAACGAGCTGGGTGTGGATGACACCTCTGTAAGTCTCTGGGCAGGACTTTCGTTCTCGGTAACTTTTTTCGTCTCCGCTGTTATGGCTCCGATCTGGGGACGTATTGCCGACCGCAAAGGGAAGCGCCTCATGGCGATGCGCGCGAGCCTTCTCATTGCCATCAGCTATCTGCTCGGCGGTATTGTCACCTCGCCCGAGCAGCTCATCATCGTGCGCGTCTTTCAGGGCTTTGCCTCGGGGCTATGGCCGATGGATCTCGCCATCATGACGCTCTACGCACCCCAGGAACGCCTTGGTTTCTCCCTCGGCATTATGCAGGGCACGCTGACTGCCGGCGGTGTCGTCGGGCCTCTGCTCGGCGGCGTTCTCGCGGAGCTGTTCGGGATGCGCACGAGTTTCTACATCGGCGGTCTGGCGCTCTTCATCAACTTTCTTGCCTTTACGTTTATCATCAAAGAACCGCCGATGCCGAAAAGTACCGTGCCGCTTACGGCAGAGGAAAAAAATCCGATGCACCTCTGGCACATCCCCATCCTGCGCACGATGATGATCGTGAGTACGCTCGCACAAATGGTGCTCTATATCCTCATGCCGGTCATCACGACCTACATCAAGGCACTTGCGGGCTCAATGGACAACATCGTCTTTGTCGCGGGTGCGGTATTCTCTCTCAGCGGGATCGCGGGGGCAATTGCCGCACCGCTCTGGGGCATCTACGGCACGCGGCGCTCCTACTTCAACTCCATGTTCCTCGCCATGCTGTTCGGAGGAATCATGTTCACCCTGCAGGGCATTCCCGATACGCTCATGCCGTTCGCCGTCATGCAGTTCGGCGTGGGGCTCTTTATCGCAGGGATTCAGCCCTCGCTGAACGCAATCATTGCCCAGCATACACCCCCGCAGCTCAAAGGCAGCGTCTTTGGGCTTCTCTTTTCCGCCCAGCAAATCGGCGGCGCAGCGGGACCGCTCCTCGGCGGCGTTGTCGCGACCTACCTCGGCATGCACTATCTCTTTCCGACGGCAGGCACGATCCTCCTCCTGCTCGCACTGTTTGTCCGGTGGAGATATATCATGAACAGGCACGCGGCGGCGGAGTGATTCTATGGATGCAAAAAGGGAATGCCCGCGCGGGCATTCCCTTTTTGCTGCGGATGAGATGAGTAAAGCTCCTAAGCGAATCCTAGTGGAGAAAGTGAGTAAAGTATGCGTTCTGCCCCCTGCGAATTTCTTTCGTTCAAACGCAGCGCGTTTAAGAAGTCCGCAGGTATTTAGGCAGATAAATACACGATCACTTGCGCAACGAGGTGTTCGCGTGGAGCTTGCTCGTAATTTCTATAAATGTGCAAGCACAGCGTCGGTCATCTCGGTCGTGCCGACCTTCGTGCAGCCGCTTCTCTCGATGTAGATGTCCGCCGTGCGCCTGCCCTCGGCGAGCGCCGCATCCACCGCTGCCTCAACGGCATCCGCTGCCGCCTCCTCCCGGAGTGCGTAGCGCAGCAGCATCGCCGCCGAAAGGATCGTCCCGAGCGGGTTTGCGATGCCCTGCCCCGCGATGTCGGGCGCGCTGCCGTGAATCGGCTCAAAGAGACTCGTCCCCGTACCGATGGACGCCGACGGCATGAGACCGATCGAGCCTCCGATCACCGCCGCCTCATCGGAGAGGATATCCCCGAAGAGATTGCCCGTCACAATCACATCGAACTGTGTCGGACGCACGGCAAGCTGCATGGCACAGTTGTCCACATAGAGATGATCAAGCGCCACATCCGCATACTCCGGCGCGAGCGCCGTCACCGTGCGCCGCCAGAGGCGCGAGGTCGCAAGCACGTTCGCCTTGTCCACCGAGGTAACTTTTCCGCGGCGCAGGCGTGCCGTCTCGAACGCGAGACGTGCGATGCGCTCCACCTCGGGAACGGAGTAGTTCTCCATGTCCCAAGCGCGTTCTGTGCCGTCCACCTGCTCGGACTCGCATTTCTCTCCGAAGTAGATGCCGCCGATCAGCTCACGCACGATGACAAGGTCGACGCCGCGCACGAGTTCCGGCTTTAAGGGGGAATGCTCGATCAGTGCGTCCGCGACCTTCACGGGACGCAGATTCGCATACAGTCCAAGCCCTTTGCGGAGGCCCAAAATCGCGCGCTCGGGACGAAGCGCAGGCTCTGCACTGTCCCACTTCGTTCCGCCGACCGCGCCGAAGAGCACGCCGTCCGATTCCCTGCAGACTGCGAGCGTGTCCTCGGGGAGCGGTGTGCCGTATTTATCGTATGCTGTGCCGCCCGCATCGCGCGTCTCGTACGTCAGCCCGAGCGCGAATTTCGCGTCGACGGCGCGCAAAACGCGCACGGCTTCCTGCGTGATCTCCTGTCCGATGCCGTCGCCGGGAACGACTGCAATCTTATACGCCATGATGGAAGCCCCCATTCTCGCGGATGTAGTTCAAAAGGCCGCCCGCCTGCGCAATCTCCTGCACGAAGCCCGGCAGCGGATGCGCACGAAACGTATCGCCCGTCGTGAGGTTCTCGATTGCCCCCGTCGCCGTGTCGACGCGCAGGCGGTCACCCGCGCTGATCTTCTCCACGTCGTCGCCGATCTCAAGGAGCGGCAGGCCGATGTTGATGCCGTTGCGGTAGAAGATGCGCGCAAAGCTCGCCGCGATGACGACAGGGACCCCCGATGCTGCAATCGCAATCGGCGCGTGCTCGCGCGAGGAGCCGCAGCCGAAGTTGCGCCCGCCGACCATGATATCGCCCGCCACGACCTCCTTGGCAAACGTCGTGTCGATGTCCTCCATGCAGTGCTCCGCAAGGGCCTTCGGCTCAAATGTATTGAGATAGCGCGCAGGAATAATCACGTCCGTATCGATGTTGTCGCCGTAGCGCCAGACCTTCCCCTCGAACATCACACCACCTCCTCGGGGGCCGCAATCCGCCCCAGTATCGCGCTCGCGGCCGCCACGTGCGGGCCCGCGAGATAGACTTCGCTGTCGACGTGTCCCATGCGTCCGCGGAAATTGCGGTTCGTCGTCGAAACGCAGCGCTCGCCCGCTGCGAGAATGCCCATGTAGCCGCCGAGACACGGCCCGCAGGTCGGCGTTGAGATCGCCGCGCCCGCGTCCATGAAGATGTCGAGGTAGCCGCGCCGCATCGATTCCTGATAGACCCACGGCGAGCCCGGGATGACGATGCAGCGTACGCGCTCGTGCACCGTATGTCCCTTCAGAATCTCCGCTGCGATCTCCATATCCTCAAGACGCCCGTTCGTACATGAGCCGATGACCACCTGATCAATCTCGATCGGCTCTGCAATGTCCATCACGCGCTTCGTATTCTCCGGCAGATGCGGGAACGAAACGACGGGGTGCAGCGCGCTGAGGTTGATCTCCACCGTACGCGCATACTGCGCGTCGGGATCGGCATGTACCGGCTCAAAGGGCGCCGTCATGCGTTCCTCAACGTACGCTCTGCACACGTCATCATACGGGAAGATGCCGTTCTTGCCGCCCGCCTCGATCGCCATGTTGGCAATCGTCAGACGATCGGTCATCGTGAGATCCGCAACGCCCTCGCCCGTGAACTCGAGGCTCTGGTAGAGCGCGCCGTCCACGCCGATCATGCCGATCAGCGTCAGGATGACATCCTTGCCGCTGATGTCAGCAGGCTTCTTCCCCGTCAGGCGGACATTGATCGCCTCGGGCACCTTGAACCACGCCTCGCCCGTCGCCATGCCGACTGCCAGATCGGTCGTGCCGACGCCCGTTGAGAAGCCGTTGACCGCGCCGTAGGTGCACGTGTGCGAGTCCGCGCCGATCGTCAGCATGCCGGGGCCGACGATGCCCTTCTCCGGCAGGATGACGTGCTCGATGCCGACGCGGCCCTGCTCATAGTAGTGCAGAATATCGTGCTTGCGTGCAAAGTCGCGCATGATCTTCGCCAGCTCCGAGGACTTGATGTCCTTCGCCGGCTGAAAATGATCCGGGATCAGCGCGATCTTCGTCCGATCAAAAACGGGACGGCCCGTCTTTTCAAACTCCTTGATCGACGGCGGTCCCGTCACATCGTTTGCGAGCACCATGTCGAGGCGGCACGTCACGAGCTGCCCCGGCTCGACGTGATCCAGACCTGCATGGCGTGCGAGAATCTTCTCGCTCATATTCATGCCCATATGCCCTCCAAATGTTCAAAATACGCAAAGAGGGACGCTGCACAGACAACGCCCCTCTGATATTTGCCCCTATTTCTGTGCAATTTAGTCCTTACGCAGGTCAGCGCCGTCCTTGAGCCACGACATCATGCCGCGCAGCTCCGCACCGACCTCTTCGATCGGGTGCTCCGCATGGATGCGGCGCTCCGCAAGGAAGTGCGCACGCCCTGCCGCATTGTTCTCCGTAAGCCACTGACGTGCAAACGTGCCGTCCTGGATCTCGCCGAGGATCTTCTTCATCTCCGCTTTCGTCTCCTCGGTGATGATGCGCGGGCCGCGCGTGTAGTCGCCGTACTCCGCCGTGTCGGAGATGGATTTGCGCATCTTCGCCATGCCGCCCTCATACATGAGGTCGACGATGAGCTTCATCTCATGGAAGCACTCGAAATACGCGATCTCCGGCTGATAGCCCGCCTCGATCAGCGTCTCGAATCCGTTCTGGATGAGGTGTGTCACGCCGCCGCAGAGGACGACCTGCTCGCCGAAGAGATCGGTCTCCGTCTCCTCCTGGAATGTCGTCTGAATGACGCCCGCGCGCGTGCCGCCGATGCCGCGTGCATACGCAAGCGCGAGGTCAAAACATTTGCCCGTCGCGTCCTGTCCGACCGCGAACACATCCGGCACGCCGCCGCCCTCGCGGAACGTACGGCGTACGAGATGACCGGGTCCCTTCGGCGCAACCATGAACACGTCGATATTCTCTGCGGGAACGATTTGGTTAAAGTGGATGTTGAACCCGTGCGCAAATGCGAGCGCGCTGTTTGGTTTCAGGTTCGGTGCGATCTCGCTCTTGTAGAGTGCCGCCTGCTTCTCATCCGGAATGAGGACCATCGTAACGTCCGCAGCCTTGACCGCATCCGCTACGGGGAGAACCTTGAGCCCGTCTTCAGCGGCGAGCTTCGCCGACTTCGAGCCCTCATAGAGCCCGATGACAACGTTTACTCCGCTGTCCTTCAGGTTCAGCGCATGTGCATGTCCCTGACTGCCGTAGCCGATGACCGCAACCGTCTTGCCCTCGAGCACGCTCCAGTTGACATCCTGATCATAGTAAGTTTTTGCCATAGTACTCCCGCTCCTCACAATGTTCATAAATGGTGTGTTCCCCCCGCTCGAGCGCAATGAGGCCCGTGCGGATGACTTCGACGATGCCGTAGGGCTTGATCACCTTCAGGAACGCCGTCACCTTGTCATCGCTGCCCGTGATCTCAAAGATGATCGAGGAGGACTCCACATCGACAACGTGTGCGCGGAACAGCTCGCCCATCTTCAGCACGTCGAGGCGATTGTCGTCATCTGCCCGCACCTTGATCAGCGTCATGCCGCGGCATGCCGCGTTCTTTTCGTCCAGCCGCTGAACCGCCCGCACGACGGGCATCTTCTCCAGCTGCTTGATCATCTGCTCAACGAGATTCCCGTCCCCCTGCATCACAACGGTGATGCGCGAGAAATCCGGCGACTCCGTTACGCCGACCGACAGACTGTCGATGTTGAACTCCCGCCGGGAAAACATGCTCACGACGCGCACCAGAACTCCCGTCTGGTTCTCAACAAAGACGGACAGCACATGTTTCATTGCAAACAAACTCCTCTCCGCCGCGCCGCAAAGTGTCTCTGCATGGGGAAAACTCCTTCATTATCGCCCGCACATGAACATTTGTCAATGTTTTTTTGACGGTTGCATACATCGGACGCTATACGCGCACTTCAAAACGCGGCATCTCCTCCGCATCCTCCTGCGTCGGCGATGTTTTCGCCGCGGTCGGCGCAGGTTTTTGTACTGCCGCAGGCTTTGGGTGAGCAGCATGCCGCACGTCTGCAGGCGCATCCTGTCCGCGCATCTGCGCGCGCGGCACTTGCTCCTCCTCCATCAGACGTTCGAGCGCCTCCCCTGCGGTCAGCCCGGTGTACTCCGGAAGGATTTCACCGCGCGTATCGCGTGCGCGCCGCGTACGCTCTGCCGCCGCAAGGAGATCGTCATGCTCCCCCATCGTCTGCGTTGATGCGGGAGCATTACGCGCCGGGGCGTTTTTCTCGCGCGCGAGAATGCGTTCCCCGAGCGACGGTCCCTCCGCGCGCGCCTGTGCCGATTTTTTTTGTAAGAAGCGGCGGAAAAAGAAGAGGCCAAGCACAAGGGCAAGCGCAATCATCCCCGCCCAATAGAGCGCGCTTGTCGCCGTATAGGACGCGGGGACCTGCGGCTGTTTCTGCTCCGTTCCCGCGAGCTGCTGCCTGAGGGCAGCATTCTCCTGCGCCATATCAAGTCCGTTTGCAACATCCGCGCCCGTCCGCCCCTTTGTCTGTGTCCCGCGGTCCACCTTTGACGCCGAGGTGTTCACCGCGTCGCCCTTCGCCGCATCCGTACGCGCGCCTGCATTTGGGCGTTCTGCAGCACTCTTCTCCTTCGGTGTGCCCGTTGTTGTCTTGGAGAGTGCGCCGTTTCCCTGCGCCACGGAGTCACGCGCCTGCTGCTCCGCCTGCGCATCACCCGTTGTATGCGTCTGATTTGCCTGTGCGTCGCGCGCCGCATCCCCGAGTGTGATCTTCGGCGGTGTCGGGGGCGTCGGCGGTGTTGGCGGTGTAATCGCCATAGCAGGGCTCCTTTCTCATCAAATTGCTCTCTCTACTATAGCAGAAAAATCTCTTCGGCGAAACAGAAAAAGCGTCCCTCGGTCATGGGACGCCTTCTTCATTTGCAAAGGAACAGGATCTCATGCTCGATACGCCCGCACACTGAGGCGATCCGCCTTCCTGTCCTCATCGATCTCCACCTGCGCAAAGCCTGCGTCTATGAGCAGCGCCTCCAGCTCTTCGCCGGTGTAGACGGACATGCCGTCGACGATCTTCAGCCACTTCTCGTGACTCTTCGTCCTGCCGGTGGCCTCATTGGTAATCATGAATACGCCGCCGGGCTTCAGCACGCGATGAATCTCGGCGAAGCAGCGCACGAGCTCCGGCCAAAAGTACACCGTTTCAAATGCCGTAACGGCGTCAAAGCTGCTGCTTTCAAACGGCAGCTCCAGCACATTGCCCTGCACTACTGTACAGCGTCCCGCGTCGATTGCCGCGCGGTTGACTTCGCGTGCCTTCTCCACGGAGATGGGAGAGTAGTCCAGCCCCGTGACCCGGCCTTCGGGGAGCAGCCGCAAAAGCTGTGCGAGATTGGCGCCGCCGCCGCAGCCGCAGTCGAGTACATCCTCATCCCCGCGAAAGCGCAGATGCGTAAAGCCCCATGCCGCGATTCCCGCGTGGCCGCGGTTCATCATCGCGACGACAATTCTCCCCATGACGCCCTCGGGTTTCCCCGTATTGCTGAAAAATTTCCGAAGCAGTCCCATAACTGCGCCTCCTTTCTTCGAACGCCGCAGCGCCGATACAAAAGTGCCTCGTGCAAAGCTGCACGAGACACCCGTGATTACAATATGATTTTACAACAGAGCCGCACGCAGCTCCGCGCCGCTCTTCGCCGAGAGATAGGCAGGAGCGATGTCGAGCACCGTCTTGCAGCCCTTCATCCCCTCGGACGCGAGACGGTATGCCGCACGCGCATAGGCAGCGAGGACGCACGCCGTGAACTCGGGGTTCGAATCGAGCTTCAGGCTGAACTCGATCACATGCTTGTGTTCGCCGCCCTTGCCCGTCGCACCAGAGCGGATGACGAACCCGCCATGCGCGAGTCCTGCATGATCGCGCTGCAGCTCTTCTTCGGTGATGAAGTGCACCGTCGTATCATAGTCTGCGAAGTAGTTCGGCATCGTCACGATCGCCTTCTCGACTGCGGTCTTATCCGCGCCCGCCTCGAGCACGACATAGCACTCGCGCGTATGCTTTTCGCGCGTCGAGAGCGCCGGATTCGCGCCGCTGCGCACCGCCGCAAGCGCGGCCGGAACGGGAACGGTGTACTGCTTGGCATCCTTGACGCCCGGAATGCGGCGAATCGCATCCGAATGCCCCTGGCTGACGCCGCGTCCCCAGAACGTGTAGTCCGCGCCGTTCGTGAGAACCGCGTTCGCATAGACGCGTGCGAGCGAGAACATGCCAGGATCCCAGCCGACCGAGATCACGCCGACATGACCCGTTTCCTTTGCCGCCGCATCCACCGCAGCGAAATGCGCGGGAATCTTTGCATGCGTGTCGAAGCTGTCCACCACATTGAACAGCTTTGCGAATGCCGGCGTCTGCTCCGGCAGATCGGTCGCCGAGCCGCCGCAGAGAATCAGAACGTCGATCTTGTTCTTCCACATCTCCGCGTCATCGACAGAAACCACAGGCACATTCATGCGGGGCTTTACCGACGCGGGAGCGCGCCGCGTGAACACGGCGACGAGCTCCATATCCTCATTTGCCTCCACGGCATACTCCACGCCGCGGCCGAGATTGCCATAGCCAAGAATACCAATACGAATCATAAAAACTCCTCCCGCCATCCCCCCGGACGGCGTAAAACCTTTGAGAAATTCCGCACGATGCAGCGTCTCTCAGTAATGCGGGTGCGCCTTCACATAGTCGACCGGCCGCGACCAGTCCACCTGGACGCCCGTCTCATTCCACAGGCGTGTCAGAGCCAGTTCAAAGCTCTCCCGATCCGCGAGCGGAGTGACGTTCTCCTTCGTAAAGTCCATCAGCGTCTCGTGCGGTACCTCGACCTCATGATCCTGCGCAAGGAAATGATCCACTGCCGTGCGCCCTTTCTCATCCGCGAGATTCACCGTCGCCGAACGGGAAGCCGCATCGTAGTCAATCCAGCCAAGAACGTCGCCGTAACTGATGGCGACGCTGTACGTATCACTCACTCGTATCACCTCTTTTATATCCTGCCCTTATAGGCGTTCCTTATTATAAAACGATTCGCCCGCAGGCGCAACTGCACGATGAAAATAATTCTGTATACAAAAGAGGCAGCCCGGAGGCCGCCTCTTTGCATACAGTTGATATTTCCTCAGAATGCCCAGTTGATCTGAACGCTGCCGGCAAGACCTCTGCGCTTGCCCGTCATGCCCATAAGGTTCACGCCGTAGCGCACGCGTCCGTCCTGCGGAGCGAATTGATAGCCGAGCTCAAGGAGCCCCGTGCCGCCCTTGAGGCTCGGGCTCGGTGTGCTGTACCCCAGATACGTCGCCCCGGCATCGCTGCCGAACTCGTACTCGTAGGCAAGCCCCGTGTAGAACTCGCTGCGGTTGCTGAACTTCTTCGTGTAACGGCTGCCGACTTTGATGCGGTGCGAGTTCACTGCATCAAAGTCGTAGGTCTCGCCCGTGTGCAGCTTCGTTGTATTGCCTCCCTGATGCGAGTAGAAGTACTTCGCATAGGTCTCAATCTTATTTCCGCCCTTCAGTTCCTTCTCCTGTCCGACGCCAATATGCGCGGCATAGTATGTGCTGCTGTTGTCGTAGCCGGTACGGATGCCGGAAACGGTGCCTGCATAGTCGCTCTTTACCCGGCCGACGCGCACGCTGCCCTCGACATAGGCACCGCTGACATTTTTCGACTTCGCCATGACGCCCGCGCCGAAGTAGCTCATCTTTCCGTCGCCGTGCGTCCCGTCATCCAGATAGGAGTCGTACGTACTTCTGCCGTACTCCAGGAGCGGACCGTAGGTGACGGTATTGCGGCCGGCGGTCTTTTGCTTGGCAAATCCGAGGTTGAGATTCCACCCCTTCGTATCCACATGAGATCCGGAGTTCAGGCGAATCGAGGAGCCGCCCTGCGCCGCCCACATCTGGAAGCTGCTGCCGCCGGATACGGAGGCCTGAGCCCCTGCCAGCCCTGCGGAGATCGCCTCCTCCGCCGCGCGGAACCCGTTGTCGGCAAGGAAATCGATGCTGCTGTTGATCATCGCCGTGGCAGCGGCTCTCGTCTCAACGAGCGACTTCGTCTGCTCGTTGAGCTCGATATTTGTCACCTGAGCAATGAGCTCATTGCTCAGATGGCTCGGATTCGTGGTATTGGCGTTCACCTCGTTCTGCGCCTCGCGCGTAAGGAGATCGAAGTTGTAGCGGAGGCTGACGCCCTGCATGCCCGTCGTGTTGTTGACGAGCGGTGTATTCGATGTAATTTCGACCGCCCTGCTGTCGCCGGCATCCACCTTATATGCCTTCATCAGGCTGACCGTGTCGCCGACGCTGAGTGTCGGACGACTGCCTGCAAGCTGAACGCCGACGTTGACATTGCTCAGATCTTTTTTGCCGTCCGTCAGATACGCGGCATCCGTCAGACGAAGCATCGTCGCCGCGGCTGGATCTGCCGTCGTGCCTTCCGGGATGTAAAAATGGAGATTCTGTACGCCCGTGAAGTCCGCCGCCCTCGTTCCGCGGTCACGAACGGCAAGGGTGTTGCCGCTGCCGTTTGCGACCTTTTCGTTTGCGTTGTTCTTTGCCGCGCCGCCGTAGATCGTTCCGCTGATGTGCGTCCCGTAGAGACTGATCGTGTTGTTATTTGCCGCGCGAGCATTGGCTGTCGACGTTGTATCGCGGTACCCGCCGATGACATCGCCGCCGACATCTGCGCCGCGGAGTGTGACCGTATTACGTGCAGCGTCGCCGGTACCCTTCGTATAGCCGCCGTAAACAGTTCCGCCGACGCTTCCGCCCTCAACCAGGACACTGTTGCCTTCGACGGCAGCACTACTTGTCGTGCTGTCGATATAGCCGCCCGCCAGATCATGAACCGTCGCGCCCTGCGAGAAGCGGAGCGTGTTGCCGCGCACGACGCCGGCGCCCTTCGTGTAGCCGCCGTAAACAGAATCGAGCTGACCCGGGGCTGCATTCGTGACATTCACATGAACCATGTTGCCCACAGAGCCGCCCTGTGCACCGCCGGTATAGCCGCCGTACGCCTTTAGGCTGTTTGTGCCGGTCGCAACGCCCGTGATGCTGAGCGTGTTGTTTTCGGTCGTATGGCCGATGTGCTGACGGTTGACTTGCTTCGTATCGTCATACGCAGAATATCCGCCGTAGACCTCAGCGGGCGATGTTGATCCGTCATGCGTTACTGTGCCGTCCTTGTAGCGGTTCAGCTCAAGCAGCACAGCGTTCGCATCAACATCCGCACCATTCTTTACGGCAGATGAATTCACAAGCAGCTTCTTCTCGTAGACACGGTCAACATCCGCATAGGCCGTCTCCGTATAGCCGCTGAAGCGAAGATAGTTCGGGCGCTGCGGCGGCGGTCCCGGGACCACCGTCTGCAGCAGGGTAATCGTGTTCCTGCCCTGGATGCCGGCGCCGATCTGCGCGGAGAGCCCCGCTGTATCGGCGGTGAGGTTCTCCCACTTCATACGGACTTGATCGCCAGAACCTGTGACCGTGCCGAAGCCGCCCGCATCAGAGAGGGTCAGCATGGTGCGGCCGTCTTTGAAGCTGTCCGCCAACGTAAAGTTCAGCTTCTCGAAGTTGCGAATGCTGCTGGCCGTGATATCGGCCGCCGCAACATGCAGCGTATTGCCGGCAATCCTGTCGCTGTCATTGGCAAGGATCAGCTCACGGCTGTTCGCGGTATCATAATAACTTGTTCCATAGACCGCAGCCCCGGTGATATTCGGCCCCGCGGAACCGTCCCCCGCGCCGAGCGTAACGACATTGCCGCACGAGTTCTGCGCCGCATCATAAGAGCGTCCGCCGGCAATCTGTCCGCTCACCGTTCCTCCGACAACCGTGACATGATTCTCCGATGCCGTTCCCTGCGTCGCTGCAGCGGCAGATCCGCCGTAGACATTCGTGACTGTACCGCCATAGACGAAGGCGCTGTTGCCATTCGCCGCACCGCCCGCCATTCCTCCATAGACCGTGCCGACCTGTCCGTTGTAGACATGGACCTCATTGCCCTCCGCCGCGCCGCTTGCCGCTGCGGTATAGCCGCCGTAGGCCGCTGCGATCTGTCCCTGCACGATCGGAGCGGAGGGATTGACATTCGTGCTGTAAATAAGGACGTGGTTATTTTTCGAATGCGCCGCGCCATTGGTCTTTCCGCCGTAAACGGCATTGAGGTTCGCTGCCGGAACCCCCGTCACCGCGAGCGTATTCCCCTCAGTGTCGCTGCCATCCATGTAAGAAATGCCGCCGGAGACTTCGTTCGTGTCCGCAGGATTCGTTCCGTTATACGCCCATGTGTTGTTCTTGAACTTCGCATAGATCAGGAGCACTTCCTGCGCCGCGCGCGCCGCCGTGTCCGTCTCCAATACATATTCTGTATCGCTTGTGCTGTTGTTGCGCCGCACAGAAGCCGTCTTAAACTTCAGCGCGCCCGCCGCGTCGCCGCGGACGAGCGTAATCCTGCCGCCGGGGTTTCTTCCTTGGAGATCCGGCAGATTCTCAACCGTCAGTTTATTCCAGTCGATCTCCCTGCCGAATCCGCCGCGCCCTATCGTCAGCATGGTCGACCGATCGGTAATCAAAGGGTTCAGCTGGAATGTGCAGTTGTCAAAATTTTGAACGCTTTTGACCGCAATATTCTTCGCCCGAACGTTCAGCGTGTTGCCGTTCTCTGCATTGGCGGCAGCGTTGTCGCCGTAGATGTTCGCATGGACGAGATCCGCGGCATATGTACCGTCGGCACCGCCAAGCGTGACTGTATTCGCTCTCGCTGTGCCGTTCGCCGCATAACCGCCGTAAACACTGCCGTCGGTTACCGAATTGCCGATTGTGCCGCCCGTAATGGTGACGGCATTGCCCTCTACGGCGCCGCTTCCTTCGCTGTATCCGCCGTAGACATTATCGACCGTGCCGCCTGCAATCGTGATGACATTGCCCATGCCGTCCGCCGCACCGCCGACGGTTCCGGCATTCGCCGCGTTCATGATCGCGCCGCCGTATGCCGATGCGATGGCGTGCACGGTATTCGGCGGGGCCGGCTCGTCAGTGCCTGTGATTGTCAGATGATTTTTCGTGACGTCGCCGCCCGCCCCCTCATTCTTTCCGCCGAATGCAGCGGCAAGATCAGCGGCGAGGCCCGTCACCGTCAGCGCATTGTCCGTCGTCGTATGACCGGTACGGGAAAGTCCGCCGTAAAGTTCACTGACTGCCGCTGCTCTTCCGTCGTGAGTCACGCGGCTCCCGTTGAAGCGGTTGTAGTTCAGCAGCAGCGCATTTGCTGTATTCATACCGCTGTCTGTGCGCAGTTCCAGCTCATGCGTCAGCGTTGCGGCAAGCTCACGCACGGATGCGTCGAACTTCAGCTGTGTCGCCGCCTGCCCCTGAAGAAGAGTAACGCTCCCTCGCCCATGCTGATCAATCGAGCCGATTTTGATATTCTCCAGCGAAACGCCGTTTCCTACCGGATCGAACGCTCCTGCATTGACAACCTGGAGCATGGTATCACCGGCGCCGATCGCATCGCCGAGGTTAAAGCGATACGTGTCGAACCGATCGACGGATTTCACCGCGGCCCCCTTGGCATTGACCGCAAGAATATTGCCTGATGCACTGCCGCCGGTCTCAGCGCCGCGAAGATCGGCGTCGGTGAGCGCCGTAGCCGAAAGGTCGCGGTGACTCTCATCCCCCAGATGAATGGTATTGCCGCTGACGGCGCCCATGCCGGCCGATGCACCCGCCGTAATGTGTCCGTGCACAGTGCCGCCCGTAACAGTAACGGCATTGTTCTGAACCCTGCCCGCACCGGCCGTATATCCGCCGTAGACATTCGTCATGTGCCCGCCGACAATGCGGACAGCATTGCCCGTCGCCGAGCCGGTGTCGCTCCTGCCGCCGTAAACGGCTTTTCCGGGATCAAGAGCAATCATGCTCCGGATCGTAACGGTATTGTTCGCCGTATCCCCCGCAGCTGCATATCCGCCGACAACATCCCCGTTGATGGCAGGACCCGCAGCGCCGGTTTCGCCGATCGTTACGTTATTGCCGTCCTTTCTTCCCGTTTCTGCAGTGCCGTTAATCCCCGCTCCATGCTCCGTGTCCGTTGACGGAATCGTCACATCGCTTGCATAGGCTGCCGAGGCATCCATGAACACGCCGCTCCCGGCGGACAAGCCCAAGGCCACATAGAGTGCCAGCCGACGCCGGCCCTTCAATCCGTTGAACATATCTCCTATCCCCTCTCATACAAGAACCCCTTCACAGCAGCGGAATGATACACACCTTTCGGCTATGTATAAAAGAAGCATTGTATATCTATTTATCATGATACATGAGCGTTTTCATCGTGTCAACACGATTTCTAATTGTATTCTTTTCACAATATTTGTTTATCACAACAAATCGACATTTCTCCTAATCTGTATACAGTTTTCATTTTATATGCTTAACTATATTTTATGGGTGCGTGCATTTTCGATTCCTCTGGACATCCATGCGCACGGCGCTTATAATGATGACAGATCAAAAAAGGAGCGGATCACATGGACTTTACAAGCAGTATCGCCGTCGGCATGACGCACGAGGCGCACGGGAAAGTAACCGAAGAGAATACCGCAGCGACGGTTGGAAGCGGGTCTCTCGCGGTGTATGCGACACCTGCCATGGCGGCGCTGATGGAACGCGCGGCCGCAGAGCTCTGCCAGCGCGAATGCCCCGACGGCTGGACGACGGTCGGTACGGAACTCCACATCAAGCACCGCGCAGCGACGCCGGTTGGTCTCGCCGTGCGCGCTGTCGCCGAGGTAACGGCAGTCGACGGACGCGCCGTCGCGCTGAGCGTAACGGCGTACGACGAGCGCGAGGAGATTGGTTCCGGCACGCACACACGCTTCGCTGTCACATCCGATACGTTTATGGCAAAGGCAGAGGGGAAACGATAACACCGTTCATAGACACAAAACGGGACCGATGTACAGAGGTCGATTTTGACTTTGTACATCGGTCCCGTTTTCTCGTTGCTTCCGGTTCTTTAGATACTGCCGCCGTAAATCTCACGGATCTCAGCGGTGTAGTTCCCCTCTGCGTCGCGCACGATAAGCGCGGGCTCGTGACGCATTCCTGCAAGAGCTGCGCCCTTCACTGCCTCGAGGAGGAGAAGATTCGGCGCCTTGTCCGCGCGCGGCTGTACCATACGCAGTCGTTTGACGGCGAGTTCCTCGGCCGCAAGCGCGAGCACAAGCTCTCCGAGCCGCTCGGGGAGATGAACCATCGCGAGCCTTCCCCTATGCCGCAGGGCATATGCCGCCGCACGCACGGTATCGGCAAGCGTCGCCGTGATCTCGTGCCGCGCTGCCGCACGTCCGTCTCCCATGCTGACAGCACCGCTTGCAGCAGGGCGATAGGGCGGGTTCGCAAAGACGAGGTCGAATGCCGCACATGCAAAAAGTGCGGAAGGGTCGCGATAATCGCCCTCCCGCACCGTAATTTTCTCCGAAAGACTGTTCAGCTGCACGTTCCGTGCGGCGAGCGCCGCCTGCACGGGATTCAGCTCAACCGCCGTGATCTGCGCAGCTCCGTCCGCAGCGAGAAGGGGAATGACCCCCGTGCCCGTGCCGAGATCAAGGATATGCTCCCGTCCTGTGAGCCGCGGGAAATGCGCAAGCAGTACGGCGTCCATCGAAAAACAGAATTCGTCGGTCCGCTGGATGATCCGGCGCCCGCCTGTACACAGATCATCAATCCGTTCATTTGGCCGCAGAGCCTCCGCGTCACTCATAGACTTCGTCGCTGTGCTGCGGGCGCGGCGTGCGCCGCGGCTGCCGCTTCGGATTCTGCGCGCGGCGATTGCCGTCCGATGCCCGCTCATGCCGCTCGCTCCGGTCACGCCGATGTTTGGCGCCGGAACGGCGCTCGCGCGGTTCTCTCTGTTCTTTCGGGAGCGTATGCTGCGCGCTCGCCTGCAGCCGATGCGGGCATGCGCAGCCGCCCGCTCCCTCCGCGGCATCTGCCTTGGCAATGTCGTCCCACGAGGCAACCACCGTCTTCCCGTCATCCATGAGAATGGTCGCCATATGACGCTGCTCGTTCAGCGCGACAACGCGCCCCTCGCCGCTCTCTGCGACGACGCGGTCATTCTGCACGGGGGTGTATTCTTCTTTCTTCTCCTTCATGCAGCCGCCGCATCCGTAGCCGTCGTTCTCGTATTTCAGGCAGCACATGAGGCGCCCGCAGATGCCCGAAATCTTTGTCGGGTTGAGCGAGAGGTTCTGCTCCTTTGCCATGCGGATGGAGACGGGAACAAAGTCGCCGAGGAAGGTCGCACAGCAGAGCGGCCGCCCGCAGCATCCCATGCCGCCCATCATCTTCGCCTCGTCGCGCACGCCGATCTGACGCAGCTCGATGCGCGTGCGGAACACGCCCGCAAGCTCACGAACAAGTTGACGAAAGTCTACGCGCCCATCCGCGGTGAAGTAAAACGTCATCTTCGAGAGATCGAACGTCAGCTCAACGTCAACGAGTTTCATCTTGAGCCCGAGCTCTTTGATCTTCTCCTCGCAGACCGTACGCGCTTCGCGCTCACGCGTCCGATTCTCATCGATGCGCGCAAGATCGGATGCGTCGGCAATACGGTGCACGATGCGCAGATTCGGCGGCACGGATTCATCCGGCACCTCGCGCGGACCCGTCACCACCTTGCCGCACTCCATGCCGCGCGCCGTCTCCACGATGACATGGTCGCCCTCGGCGACAGCCAGCGATCCCTGGCCGAATGAGTATATCTTGCCCGCCGATTTAAAGCGGACACCAACAATCGTTTGCAAAACTTCCTCCTCGATATATATAAACAATTCATGTGAATTGCTGTCGTGCTCGTATCAAAAATGCCTCTGCCTGCAGCGCCGGATTCACGTTCGCATCGAAGCGCCGCAGGAGCTTCCTGCTTTCATCCAAGAGCGCAAAGATCTGCGGCCGCAGCATATGCGCAAGGAGTGCGCCAAGATCAGCGCGGCGATCGGGATGAAAGAGCTGCGATGCCGTCCCGTCTTCGAGAAGAAGCAGCAAGTCGCGCATGGCCGTCTGAAAATAACCCAGCCAAGCCCTTCGCTCCTCATGTGTATACGTGCCGATCTTCTCTGCGTACCGCCAAATATCCTCCATGCTGAGCGCAGGCAGCTCCGCCAAGACGCGCAGCGCATCATCGCGCAGGGAAAGCCCCTCTGCCGCGAGCGCATAGGCGCGCCCCAGGCTGCCGTCCGCGAGGGCAGCAATCGTCTCCCCGTTGTCTGTTCCCCGCTCCGCGAGCGCAGTCTCGAGCTCCGTGCGCGGCAGCGCACCGAATGCAATGCGCACGGCACGTGAACGAATGGTCGGCAGGATCGCCTCGGAGGCGCTTGTCACAAGGATGAAGATCACCTCGCCCGACGGCTCTTCGAGCGTCTTGAGCAGACGATTTGCCGCCGTCTCATTCATGCGGTCGGCATCGTCGATGAGAATGATGCGCCGGCGCGCACTGATCGGCGCGCCGGATGCCGCGACGAGGATCTCGCGCACAGCATCGGTGCGGATCGCAGCTGCGCCCTTGCCGCGCGCCTCCGGCACTGCCTCAAAATAGTCAGGATGCACCCCCGCCTCCATCGTACGACAGGAATCGCAGTGTCCGCAGGGAGCATCGCCCCCCTTCGCGCAGAGCAGGGTTTGCGCAAGCACGTGCGCCGTACGCCGTTTGCCGACGCCCTCCGCGCCCGTAAACAGCAGCGCATGCGGCAGACGCTCTGCCGCGGCGAGGAAGCGCAGGCGGCGAATGATCTCCGCATGTCCGCGGATATCCGACCAGTCCTTCGGAAATTCCTCGCGTACGCCCCCTTCCTCCGCCGACAACCGCGATTTTTTCATGCGCGCCATCACATATAGAGATCGACGAGCAGTCCGCGGATGGCGTCATGGCTCGCAATGATATCGAGCTGACTGGCCTGTCCAAGCCGGATCTTCTCGGCCATCTCCTCGAGCTTCTTGTCAATCTTGCGCACAGAGGTATAGACCTTTTGGCGGCCGAGGCGGTCCCATCCCGCCTGCGTGTGCAGCTCGTACATACCGTCCACGGCCTCGCCGATAAAGCTCTGGATGAGCGAACGATAGGAACGCAGCTCCTCATAGGTCGGCGACTTCGAAAGACGCGCCCCCTGCTCGTCGATCTGTTCGAGCAGGCGATCCATCGCCTCACGCGACATCGACGACTCTTGATCTGCCAGTTCCGTACTGAAATCTGCCGCAGCGCCGCGTACCCCCGTCTCACTCTCTGTGCGCGGCATCGTGAGCGAGGTGCTCCGCGAGATGCTGCTGTCTATCTTCATCGCCATCGCGTCCACCCAATTCCTTTTCCTGTATTTTGAATACGATGATATAATTCACCAATTGTTATTATATCCCGAACAAACGGCAAAGTCAAAGGAATCCGCTCCTTCTTGCGCTGTGAAATTGACTTTGCCGTCATACTTTGTTATCCTTATTTAATATAAAAATATTTCATCATGGAAAGGATCTGACACCATGATCGAGGGGGACAAACTCACCGCGCTTCTAAAGCACGGGGCTTCGATCCACATCATCGAACCGGGGCTCGGCATCGACTACTACGGGTCACTCGAATGCAGCGAGGAGGAACAAAAGGCCGGGCATCCCATCGGTGCCCTTGCCGTGCGGCTGGATATCCCCGTCGGAAAATTTGTCGACACACCCCAGCCCGGACAGGTATTTCAGTGCCACCTCACGGGAGCCGGCTGCGTCTATCACTTCTTCTCCGCCTATCATGCGGCTTCCCAGCTGCCGGATACGATCTGGTATCTTGACCTCCCGAAAAGCGCCGAGCGGATTCAGCTGCGCGAGTTTGTCCGTGTCCCCATTCCGATGACGATCGAGGTAAAACTGCCGGGAGAGCATGCGAGCCTCACGGACTACCGTGAGGTACATCTCATCGATATCAGCGGCGGCGGCCTTTGTTTCGTCCATGACGAACCGCTGATCCTTGACGAACGCATCGTCGTGCGCGTTCCCGAACTCCCGCACATCGGAACGCTCGAGACCGAGGGCACGATTCGGCGGGCGACGCCCATCGAGACCAACCTCGGCATGACCTACCACATCGGCGTAGCCTTCGGCGACGCGCTGTCGACACGCGAACGCGACCACCTCGTCCAGAGCATCTATCAGCTCCAGCAAAGCTATCTGCGCCGGGGGCTGAAAATCCCGCAGATCGACCATACAAAACGGAGCTAATCGCGCATAGAAAACGGGCTGCATCCTCAGGATGCAGCCCGTTTTCTATCAAAGCTCACGCCCAGCGCAGCTTCATCAGTTCCGGATAGACCTCCTCGAGCACCTGCAGCCCGACGCCGACCATCGCCATAAAGCTGTCCGCCTGGAACACACCTACGTGCAGATCAAGCGGCAGATCGATATCCACCACGACATCGCGGTCGTCATCGACGACAAATTTTACGTAGCGGTACTGACTGTTCCACTCGTTGAGTTTTTCATGAAAAACCTTCGGATCTGAGTTCTCCTCAAGACGTACAAGTCCAAAATATTTGATCTTGATAAAATCGTTCGTATCGCCGTTCTCCGTGACAACGATCGCAATACTCACGACGCTGCCGTTGTCAAGCTGCTGGCGCATGCGGATGATGTGGTCCTCGCCGTCCTCCGTCACATCCTCGCCGTATTTCATATCCTGCTTGTCAAGCTCTGCCTTGATCGCTTCAAACGCGCTGTTCTTGAGCCCTTCCTCACTCCCGCTGAAGCCGTCAAAAAGTCCCATTGGATTCCTCCATTCAACCTGCGTATTTCGAATCTCTTTTTTTACTCCTGCGGACGCGGCTTGTGCCCGCGCGTGCAGAGGCCCATCAGATCATCGTAGACCTTCTCCACGATATTCATGCCCAGTGCCATCATTGACATGATGCTCTCCGGCTGAAAGGTTCCCTCATGAAGATCAAGCGGAAGATCAATATCGACCACCACATCCTGATCGCGATCCAGGCAGAATTTCGCATAGCGGAACTCACCGTTCCACGCATTGATCTTCGCAAGCAGCGCCGCGCGGTCGCCGTCCTCCTCGAGATAGGCGATGTCGTAGATCTTGATCTTGATAAAGCCGTCCGCATGATCATACTCGCGTATTGCAATGACTACGGTCACGGGCTCGTCGTTCTCGAGCTCGTTGCGCATATAGATATACCGCTCTCGGCGATTCTCCCCGCTCTCTTCGCTTTCCTCGTAATTCCACTCGTGCCGGTCGAGCTCCGCCTTAATCGCGTCGTACATACTCATCACGGCAGTTTTTTCACCGCCTTGAAATCCGTCAAAAAGTCCCATCGGTCCCCTCCAAATTCGCCCTGCTCTGAGGGCATTGTCCCCATATCTTATCGCCCCGGAACGACCAAGCCGATTGCGTCAAGCGTATCGATCGCCGCGGCGCCGCGTGCGTTCAAAAAATCAAGATGCGAGACAACGACTTTTCGAATATACTGCTTCTCGCCGCCTTCATAGTAGCTGCTGATGTCATGAATCACAAACGGAGTCCCTCCCGCATCCTGCCCGAGATAGAGCATGACATGGCCGGGCCGGAACAGCAGCGCGCCCGGCGGAGCCTCCGCAATTCGGCGGTAACGCTCGTCCCGTGTCAGCCCCGTAAGAGGCACGAGCGTACAGGCCTTCTCCTGCAGATCCGCATCCCGCGGCAGTTCAATCCCCATCGCGCGATAGATGTTCTGCACGTATGAAGAACAGTCCATTCCCTCATTGGCACCGCCCCATCCGTATTCCATACCGAGCGGCAAAAAGGCGAGCCGGATCAAGTTGTTGTGCGTCAGCGGCAGCCGTCCCTCTGCAACAGCATTTGCGCCCGGCATCGGAAACTTCTGCACATGGAAACGCCCCCCAGCGCCCCGCATGGGCAGGAGAATGCAGCGGCTGCCGTCCGCGCGGCTCCCGATCGGGATCTTCGCCCCGAGCTGATAGAGCCAGCTATGATGAATCCTGCCATCTTCGGCGATGGAGACCTGCACGCGCGGTGCCATGGCTGTGCAGAACTCTTGAGGCGCGGCGAATTCTTCCCACGCTTTTCGATCGGTCTGCGCGAGCGTGTGTGCAGCTACCCATCCGTAATAGTCGCGTGTCTCGACGAAGGCAAAAGCCCCGTCCCGGGAGGTATGCAGCACCAGAACCGCCTCGCCGGGGTCAATCACCGTTCCCTGCAGCGCATCGTAGCGTGTATCGGAGGGCGAGGAGAACCATCCCGTGACCGTCGGCAGGAGTCGGACGTCAGCGCGCTCCGCGGCGACCGCATAGCGCACGTCCACGGTCGCTCCGACAGCATCGAGCGCACGGTTTCGGCGTACGGCATTCCACTCCTCTGCAGAGAGCGTCTGCCCTCCGGCATAGAGTTCCGGCAGCGCCTCCCCCGCGAGATCCTGTGCCGCCGCATGGATGCGGTTCCGCACATCCGCGCCCGAAAGGTGCTCCGGGGCAGCGGCCAGATCATGTACTCCGCCGCTCTGCACCGCAATCCTGCGGTTGGCCTCCGCGATCTCCTCCGGCGTCAGAATCGGCTGATCGCCGTCGGCCCGAAGCCAGTATGCAGGCGTCGCCGCGTCTCCTCCAATCGCCAGGCCCGCATGCGCGGGAACCGGCATCGACAAAACGGCAAGGAACGCTGCGCACAGGCATACGGCATATCGAACCAGTCGGAGAGACTTAGGCATGTTTCTGCTCCCCGCGCAGCTCGCTGAGCCCCCATTCAAAGAATGCTTCCATCCCGACAAAGGCAAAGCGGTTGTCCGTTACGGCCTCCCCGAACTCCTCCATCGTCCCGATGGCGAACGAGCCCGCATGCCGTCCCGGAGCGCGCCGCGGCAAATCGCCGGCTGCACCGCGCGCAAAGAATGCCTCGGTATCATGGTTGACTGCCGCAAGTTCATTGAGGAAATTGCGGGCCATCTTCATCTTGCCGAGGCGATAGAAGAGCATCGACAGCGGCAGATACATCATCGCGACGCCCTCTTCGTAGCGCTGATACAGCTTGATCGCCGCATCGCCCTCCTCAATCGTCGCATAGATGAACATCAGCTGATAGCGGCGGCCGAGCCCGTCATTCTCCGAGAGGCGCAGCATCTCCTCGCACTCCTTCGCCGCGAGGCGCAGCTTGCGTGCCTCGGCAAGCGCATCGATGTACGAGAGGCGCAGGAACATGTAGGGCTTCGTCGCGGGCATCGACCAAAATTTGCCGATATTCTCCGCGCTGAACATCCCCTCCGCCTCGAGACGAGCCGTCGCTTTGCGGGTCAGATCCTCATAGTGGCGCACGCGGTCGTCCGCATTCTTGGCGAGATACTCGACCGCCATGCACGCCGCCGTGATATTGTCCGGCTCGATGCGCAGCGCCTCTTTGATGATCTGATAGCGCTCCTCTCCGGTCGTTTGGCGAGCGCGCGCAATCAGCTCGTCGGCTGTGGGCGCATTCTCCTCGCGCGGTAAATTCGGGTTCTCGCGCAGGCGCTGGTTGAGCTCCGAGACAATCTCCGTCATCCGCTCGACACTGACCTTACCGCCTTCGGCCTTTACCATGCGGCTCAGTTCAAGCTGCATCCATTCCTTGTCTGTCATGCGGTGCCCCTTCCTTCACTGTATTGTTTTTGTTTTCATTATACCTTGTTTCTGCGGAAAAAGCCAGAAAAAACAACTGCCGCCCCTTGTTTTTGGAGCGGCAGTTTATCTGCTATTCTTTCTTCTTCTTTTTCTCTTTTTTTGCCTTTTTCGATGCCTTTCCCGTGGTCTTATCGTGTTCCTTTGCGAGTTTCTTCTTCTGCGCCTCAATCTTCGCACGGTCGGACTCGCTCAATATCCCGTGCGAGCGCTGGATCAGCTCGTCCTGGTGCGCAGCCGCGTAGGCGATGATCGCGTCAAAGAATTTCTTCTCGACATCCTTGTCCGAAAGTGAGGAAAGGGTAAACTCCTTCGTATTCTCCTCGCGCGAAAGGGTTCCCCATCGACTGTCCAGATCTTCATGCGCGGTGACATGGACAACGCCTGCGCGCAAATCGATCAGAAGATACTCCGCAGCACCCGAGAGGTCGCCATAGCCGTCGAGCGGCAGCATCCGCCAGCGCCGCTTGGAGACGACGTCCTGAATCTGGATATTGTCATAGATGCGCAGGGTCGGCACTACGAGCTTCGTGAGATCGATGTGACCGTGTGCATCCGAAGCATACTGGATCTGTTCTTTGTTAAAAAAATAACCCTGCCGTGCGGTGGACTGCACCCATTCATAGATGTGCTTCGGAACCTCCTCGGCATCGGCCGGACGGGTCCCCATCAACAGAACGGCGCAGACAGAAAATACCGCACCCCATCGTTTTTGCACGCAAATCGCTCCCATCAAATCAGTGTCATCAATGCTGTCTATGGTATTCTTAGAAGCTGAATTTTTACTGAATAGGAGTTCGTGCAGCGACCGGAGGCCGCGGCTAATCTTCCGTATTGTCAAGGCTGTCGAGTTCATACGGCGTGCCCTGGTAGACGTAGTAGTTCAGCCAGTTCGCAAAGAGAAGATGCGCGACGCTGCGCCAGCGCACGATCGGCGGCCGGCTCGGATCATCCTTCGGATAGTAGTTGAGGGGAATGTCCGGATGCATCCCCGCCGCAAGATCGCGGTCATACTCCGCCTTGAGCGTCAGCGGATCATACTCCGCATGCCCCGTGATAAAGAACTGCCGCCGCTTCAGATTCGCAATGATGTAGGGACCCGCATCCCCCTCGGAGAGGATCGTCAGCTCAGGCACACGCTCGATATCGGCGCGCCGCGTCTCCGTATGGCGTGAGTGCGGCACGTAGAACGTATCGTCAAAGCCGCGCAGGAGGCTCTCATGCTGAACGCAGAGGCGGTGTTCATAGACACCAAAAATCTTCTTGTCCATCCAGTATTTCGGAATCCCATAGTGGTAGTAGAGCCCCGCCTGTGCGCCCCAGCATACGTGAAATGTCGAGTAGGCATGCTTGCGGCTCCACTGCATGATCTCGGAGACCTCATCCCAATACGCAACGCCTTCGAACGGGAGCTGCTCAACCGGCGCGCCGGTAATAATAAATCCGTCGTATTTTTTATGCCGTACCTCGGCAAAGGTTCCGTAAAACTCCGTAAGATAGTCGCGGGGCGTGTGCGACGGGATGTAGGACTCCGTGTAGATAAAGTCCACCTCTACCTGCAGCGACGTATTGCCGAGGAGGCGCAGGAGCTGCGTCTCCGTCACATCCTTGATCGGCATGAGATTCAGTATGAGAATCCGCAGCGGACGGATGTCCTGGCTGTACGCACGCGCCGCATTCATGACGAAGATATTCTCGCCCTCTAGAATGTTGGCCGCAGGCAGATTATTGGGTATCTTAATCGGCATATTGTATGTGCTGCCCTTTCACTCAAAACTCATCGGATCTGATATCGCGTGACCCATGTGCTGTAACCATTCGCAAAAGCGCGCAGGCGAATGAGCCCGCGCTCCTCGGGGGCGCCGCGCGTGATCATGCGATAGGCGCCTTCATAGCCGTCGTCAAGCGCCTGCCATCCGCCCGCCGGCGTCCAGTAACGGCCCGTAACGATGCGCTCCGTGCCCTGGGGCAGGTTCACCGCACGTTTGTCAAATTTGATCTCGACTGCTTTGCCGTCCGCATCACGCACCTCAGTCCACGCCCAAAAGATAAGGTTGTCCCGCATGCGGCGCATCGTCGAGGTGTCTGCCGTCACCTGCGTCTTGACGCCTTTCGCGTTCTCATCCGACCAAAGCACAATCCAGCGGTCGTCGGCACGCAGGCGCTTCATCTCGCCCTGGTGGAAGACGGTGTCGATAATGGCTGCATAGAATTCCTCATCAAACTGCTGAGAATTCATTTCCTTTTCCGTCCCCTTGCCTTTGGACCAGAGGACTTTGCCGGCCTTATCATAGAACGTCTCTCCGAGATACTGCAGAGTCCGGTTCTGCGGAGACACGCGCACCTGCGCAACAGCATAGGAAAGCTGCCCCGGGTTGGAGATCACATGCCCGATCTTATAGTTGCGGATAGTCTCCTCCGCACCCTCATAGCTGAACGAGGTCTTGATCTCCGCCTCGATTGCCGTCGCCACCGTCTTGCCCGTGCCCGCTGCCGTTGCCCCCTGCATCACATGCACCGAGGCCGGCGCGTAGAATTTCGAATACTTGTCATTGGAGCTCAGCCACGTCCACGCCCGGCCGTCCTCAGCAAAGGCCGAGGGACACAGAACGAGCAGGAAAAACAGCGCCAGCAGCAGCCCCGTTCCATATTTTATCTTTGTGCTCATCTCTTGCTCTCCTTTCTCATGGAATCAGCGGAGTGCGACCCGCTCCCGCCCGCGCGCGCCTGTAAATCGGATCTGCTCCCGATAGCCGAAGGAGCGCGCATACTGCACCGCTTCCTCGTTGTAGCGCGCGCAGTCCTCAGGCTTATGCGCGTCCGAAGTCGTGATGATCGGCAGCCCGCAGGCGTTCGCCATGCGCATGAAATCCGGATACGGCGAGAACTCCTCGATCGGATAGCGGTAGTACGTCCCCGTATTGAGGTCGACGATCATGTCCGCAGCCTTCATCGCACGCGCTACACGCGCAAGGTACGGCGTCACATCGAAATCGGGGAAATACCGATAGAGGCGGATGTTGAACGGATGTCCGAGCGCGTCGTAGAGCCCGGCTGCAGCGAGCTTTTCTGTCTCCTGCGCGTACCATTCGTAAATATCGGTGAGCGGGTGGTTGTCCCACTCCGCCTTGATCGCCGCCGTATCATACGCCCAGCCGCGCAGGAAGTGCACCGAACCGATAATGTAGTCGAACGGATAGGCGCGCAGAATCTTTGCGGCAGCCTCCTGATCCTGAAAATTGCAGACCTCGATGCCGGCGAGCACCTTGTGCTTCTTGCGCAGCTTCTCGATGAAGGAAAAATATTCATCGAGCGTATACTTGAACTTATTTGTCTTCAGCCATTTGCGCTGGAACGCGCCCACAAAGCTGTCGTCGAGAATGAGATCGTCATAGTAGAGCTGCTCGAACTCCGGGAATGTGTGCGCGTGCTCCGAGAATCCGATCTCATCAACGCCGCGCTCCGCCGCCGCGCGGAAGAATCCCTCCGCATAGTCCTCGTCATAGGAGCCGTACTCCAGATGCATATGATAATCAAAACGCATAGATTACCTCAGTCAAATTCGCCCGCGAGAATGCGCTCGCAGACCTCCATAACCCCGTGCGCGCGATTGCTCGGCGCGAGGTAGCGCGCACGTGCCTTCACCTCGGGCAGAGCATTCTCCATCGCAAAGCTGTACCCGACGGCGTCCATCAGCTCGAGGTCGTTCTCATAATCGCCGAACGCAGCACACTCCTCGGGCGCAATACCCAGCCGTGCCTGAATCTTGGCCGCGGCGACACCCTTATTCACACCCCGACTGTAGAGATCGACCCACTCGGTGCTCGAGAGCGTAACCTGCAGACGATCCGCATACTGCCGCATGATGGGAAGAATGGTCTGCTCCGCATTGCCCGTGAAATCACAGAACGACATTTTGATCGGTTCGTCGTCCACAGCGCCGAAGTCATCCACAATCACTGTCTGCGTGACGTATTTCGCAAGCTCCGCACGAAACGCCGGTGCATCGTCGTCCGCGTGCAGATAACCGCCCTTCTTTCCGCAGAACACACTGCCCACATGGGGGAGTTCTCCGGCCGTCCGCATGACGTCAAGGGCAAGCGCGCGATCCACCGTACGCGAGAAGAGTTCCCTGCCGCGCTCCATGACCATCGTGCCGTTCTCCGCGACAAAGATCAGCTCCTCCTGCCATGGCGCAAATGTCTGCAAAAGCGAAGAATACTGCCGCCCCGATGCAGGCGCAAAGCGGATCCCGCGCTCCCTCAGCCGCCGGTACAGATCGCCGAATCCCCCCGGCAGTTTCCCGTTCTCATCCAGCAGCGTCCCGTCCATATCCGAAAAAATCAGCCGTATCATCCCATCACCTCTTCTCTTGTATACAATCTTCCTCATTATAACAAAGACTCGTTCCCCGTGCAATCAAAAGAACCATGCGAAAAAGCCGCTGCAGAAACGTTCTCCCTGCAGCGGCTCTGCGTTTTTCCCTACTCTTCTTCGGGATATTTCATTCCCCACGAGCGGCGGATCTTTGTCATGAGATCCATCACATCCATCGTATAGTCGAGGTGCATATCGTTGCGCATGCCGGCAGCCGCCGCCTCCATGTCCAGCACCTCATAGCAGAGTGCCTCCGCCGTGCTGCCGGCAGCGATCTCCTCTGTACGTCCGTCTGCCGTCCACGTGATGAGGGCCTTCTCCCCGCGCGGATACTCGAACATCTCTATATAGCCGCGGTCAAACACGACCGTTCCGCGCTTCGGCTGCTTTGCATGCAGAGAGAGCGTGACGGCCGCCATCTCCTCCTCTCTGTTCTTGAGGAGAATGCTTGCCTGCTCATCGACACCCGTCGGCGCATACTTCACCTGCGAGAGCACCTCTGTCGGCGGAGACGAGAGGAACCAGCGGACAAAGGACAGCGCATAGACACCGATGTCCAGCATCGCACCGCCTGCAAGCGCACGATTGAAGAAGCGGTTCTTCATATCGTATTCCTTGTAGCTGCCGAAATTCATCTGAATCATGCGCAGCGGTCCGAGGGAGCCGGATGCGATGATTTCGCGGAGCCTGCGATAGACGGGCATATGGTAGATCGTCATCGCCTCCGCGAGCACCGCGCCGTGTTCCCGCGCGCAGGCGACTGCCTGTGCCAGCTCGTCGGAGTTCAGCGTGATGGATTTCTCGCAGAGAACATGCTTGCCGGCGGAGAGCGCCGGCAGGAGATAGTTGATGTGCGTGTTGTGCGGGGTGGAGATGTAGATAATGTCCACATCGGGATCATCGAATACATCCTCCATCCGCGCATAGACCTTCGGGATCGCGTACTGCGCGGCAAATGCCTCGGCCTTTTCCTGCGTTCGGTTGGCGACGGAATACAGTCCTCCCCCCAGCCGGCGCATCGCCTGTGCGAGCTGATGTCCGATCACACCGCAGCCCAGCGTCGCCCAGCGATATTTCACCTTTGCCATAAAAATCCCCCTCCGGGCGCTCTCGATCGGAAAATCAGACGCGCTCAAAGATCGTCGTCGGCCTCCTCTTCCATGCGCGACGCATGGAAGAGCTGCGTGCCGCTGCGGCCCGCCTCGGCTGCACGCTCCATCAGCGCCAGGATGTCATAGGGTCCGCCGGTGAGCTGGGCGCTGACCATCTCGATCAGCATAGGCAGGCTGAGCCCCGCGACGACACCATACGTCTCGTTGGATGCAGCCAGACGGCAGGCGGCATTGTACGGGCTGCCGCCGAAAAGATCGTTCAGAAAGAGCACCCCATCCGCGCAGTCAAGCTCCGCAATGGCCGCCTCGTACCTCTTCGCCATGTCGTCGGGGCCCTCGCCCGGGACAAGCGTCACGGCGCGCACATTTGCCTGCGGACCACAGATCATCTCGCAGGACTTTATAATTTCCTCAGAAAATCTCCCATGCGTTCCCACAATGATGCCAAACATCCTGCATGCTCCTCTCAGGCCGACTATGACGCGGCAATCATCCAATGATCATTTTCTAAAGTATATCATAAAACACAACAAAGTGCTCCGCAAAGTCCGTGTTCTTTGCGGAGCACTGTAACGCAAACCAATTATACAATCTTATAGTATTTCAGCTGACGATAGAGCGAATAAATCGCCGCAGGGAAACCGAGAATAATGCCGATGATGGTGCAGACGCGCCCCGTGCCGAGGAAGTCGTCTGCACATTTCCCAAAATAGATAAAGATGCCGAGAAAGACGAGAAAATAAATGCCGACGCCCGATAAGAGGCCAAAGGCGCGCAGTGCATCCGTCATGCCCGACGGTGTCTGCGATGGCTTTTGCTCCATGAGCTCCTCCTTCCGGCCGCTGCCGCCCTATTCGCTGCGGAACGGCTCCGGCGGTGCGGCGATTTTCCCCGCGTGGTAGAGAATCGCCTCGATGATGCGGCGTGCCGCCTCTCCGTCGCCGTAGGGATTCACCGCCTCCGCCATATGCGTGTACGCGGTCGGCTCGGTGAGGAGACGCATCGTCTCGTTGTAGACGCGCTGCTCGTCCGTCCCGATGAGGCGCACCGTCCCCGCAGCAACTGCCTCGGGACGCTCCGTCGTATCGCGCAGCACGAGGACCGGCTTTCCGAGCGAGGGAGCCTCCTCCTGAATGCCGCCTGAATCCGTGAGCACGATATCAACACGGGCCATGAGGTTCGCAAACGGTTCATAGTCAAGCGGGTCGATGAGATATACGTGCGCGAGCCCCCCGAGTTCCTCCCGAACGATCTCGCGCACCTTCGGATTGCGGTGAACGGGAAAGATCACCTCCACATCGTCCAGCTCGTCGACAATATCGTGGATCGCGCGATAGACATGCCGCATGGGTTCGCCGAGATTCTCGCGCCGATGCGTCGTAACGAGAAGCACGCGGTGGTTCGCAAAGTCGACCTGTGCAAGTCCCTCGGGGAGCACATAGTCCGGGCGAACGGTATGATGCAGCGCATCGATCACCGTGTTTCCCGTAACAAAGATGCGGCGCTCCGGCACGCCCTCCGCGACAAGATTCGCATGCGCCGTCGAAGTCGGCGCGAAGTGCAGTGTCGCGATGCCGCCCGTGAGGCGTCGGTTCATCTCCTCCGGAAAGGGGGAATAGATATCGTGCGTCCGAAGTCCCGCCTCAACATGCCCGACGGGAATCTGATGATAGTACGCGGCAAGCGCGCCGGCAAAGGTCGTCGTTGTATCGCCGTGGACGAGGACAAGATCGGGGCGGTCCTTTTGGAACACCTCGTTGATGCCCATCATTGCGCGCGTTGTGATGTCAAAGAGCGTCTGCCCTGCCGCCATGATATTCAGATCGTAATCGGGAACAATGTGGAAGAGACGCAGCACTTGATCGAGCATCTCACGGTGCTGCGCCGTGACGAGCGTCCGCGTTTCGATCTCATCTGCATGACGCATGAGCTCCATGACAACGGGCGCCATCTTAATCGCCTCGGGACGCGTGCCAAAGATCGACATGACTTTGATTTTGCCGGTCATTCTTCCTCTGCTCCTCTCTGGAATGAAATCGTAAAGGTTATTTTTGCTGCGGCACATCCAGCTGGAGAATGCCCAGCTTGCGCGCACCGACAAGTACCGCAGCGGCAACGATCAGAATGATGAGAGCCGCCGCCTGTGTGCTGACTGCCGTAAGAGCGATCGCACAGAGGCCGAAAAGCGCGCTGACGACATACATGAGGAGCACCGCCTGCTTCTGCGTGAACCCGTGTGCGAGCAGACGATGATGCAGATGTCCCTTGTCCGGCTTGAAGATCGGTCGATGGTTTCGTGCACGCCGCACGATGGCAAATGTCGTATCGAGAATCGGCAGGCCAAGCGCAAGAATCGGAACGATAAGTGCAATGGTCGCTGCGCTCTTCACCGCGCCGACGACGGAGATTCCCGCGAGCATAAACCCGAGGAACATACTCCCCGTATCCCCCATAAAAATGCGTGCGGGATTGAAGTTGTAGTAAAGAAAGCCGACCGCAGCGCCCGCGAGCGCCGCGGTGACCATCGCAACGAAGGGGATCCCCTCCTCCATCGCCACGAGGAAAATGGTAACGGCGGCGATCGAAGAGACGCCCGCCGCAAGGCCATCGAGTCCGTCAATCAGATTGACCGTATTCGTCAGCCCCACGACCCAGAAAATCGTCGCGGGAATCGCAAGGAACTCGAGGTAGATGTAATCACCGAACGGATCGGTGATGACGTCGATGCGCACATCAAAGCCGATGACAAGCACCGCTGCCGCAAAGATCTGACCGAGCAGCTTCACCTTTGCCGGCAGATCGCAGTAGTCGTCGATGATTCCGATGGCGACAATGATCGTGCCGCCGATCATGAGTCCAATGAGACTCGTCATGAATTCCGGCGTGACGTCAGCGAAAATAAGCTGCACGAGAATCGACGCCATAAATGCGGCATAGATGCCAATGCCGCCGATGCGCGGAATGGGGCGTACATGTACCTTGCGCGCATCCGGTTTATCCAGCGCTCCCGTCTGCCGTGCAAAGGCGATGACGGCGGGCGTCAGTATGAGCGCTATGCCAAGCGCAATCATAAATGCTAAAACATGATCGGGCATGAAATATTGTTCTCCTTAACAGAAGTCCATAGAATACACTTCTGATCATCTTACCGCAGGACAGAGACGCTGTCAATTGAAGAATGCGATTGCTGCTCCGCCAAAAACCGCCGCGCCAAAATGACGGCGACAAAGTCATCCACCGGCACCGGCGGCACAAGCATTCCGCGCGGCACGAAGCGGCGCCATCCGCGCGGCGGATGCACGTCCCAATAGAGACGCTTTGCCTCGTCCGTCGTGCGGTATTCATCGGCAAGAGTTACCGTCACGCCGAGACACTCTACACGCGTCTTCGCCTCCGCACTCGTCGTACCGTTGCCCATGATGACGGTCGGCTCATGTGCCGCGATTAAACCGCCGACACAGCTTCCGAGATCCGCAGTTGCCACAACCTTCCGGACGAGGATCGCTCCCTCGGCAGAGAGAACAGCGACGCCGCATTTCTCCCTGCCGGGGTCAATCGCAAGGACAGGACCGCTCATGTGCCGCCCCCGCTCTCATTTTCGATCTTGAATTTCAGCCGCAGGGGGCCCATGGCATCCGTATCGCCGTCCGCATAGGCCGAGATAACGACTGCCCCCGTACGCCCCGCAAGATCCTGCACGAGTGCGTAGAACTCGGCACCCTCGATGACGCCGACCGTTCCGCGGATCGGATCGGGAAGGATCCCCTTCGCCGCAGCTGCCGCATTGACTTCGCGCAGGAACGCCATCACCGACTGCTCGGTGCCTCTGCCGAGCACCTCGGGCGCGTAGACGCGCGCGATGATGAGCTCCCCGTCACGGTAGATCACGCGGTTCGGATAGAGCTCGATAGAGGCGCGAATCTCATCGCCGCGCACGAGATTCCCTGCCGCGACAATGCGCACGATCATGTCGGCGGAACTCTCTTCGATCGCTCGGATGGCGGCCTCGTATTCCGGTCTATAGATCCAGATGTCCTGATCGGTATGGTTCTCGCCGAGACGCGCGGAGATGTTGCGCGTGCCGAGCTGCGCGATGCCTGCAAGACCGCGCTCGATCTCATCGTGACTGAGGCCTGCCGGGATAATGCCGCTCGCGATGATCTCCCCTGCCTGATAGGTAATATTCCCCTCGCGCAGATTGAGGATCCCTGCGCGCAGCTCCTGGGCACGGATGCCGAGCGTGCGAATGTCTTCCTGCAGGTTCTGGTTTTCCCCCGCAAGGCGCCCGTTGATCGACACCAGTCCCTCTTTTTCCATCATCAGCGCCCGGTTCCCCGCCGAGAGGCGGTCGGACTCTGCACGCAAAGAAGACTGCTCCCCCTCAAGCCGCGCAATCTCCTCTTCGGATTTTGCCAGCTCGCTGCTTGCCTTCTCCTGAGCGCTCTGTGCACGCTCCAGCTCTCCCGAAGTAAAATCCAGCGCCGCACGCGTATCCGCGATCATGGCATTCAGCCGGTCCATTCCAAAGAGCGCCGTGCGCACATTCTCGGACACTGCCGCCATAATGCCAAACGTGACCGTCGTAATGCAGACGCCCGTGAATATGGTGACAACCACCGCGGTGTGACGCGGTCTGAGTCCGAAAATCGACAGCTTGCGCTTGCCGATGCGTGTTCCGAGACGATCGCCGATGAATGCGATGACGCCGCCGACGACAGCGAGGACGAGAATAAGCGTAATACCGTACATAGAAGCGTCACCCCTTTGTGAAAAAATTGCAGTTGATATGCTGCAAACGATCGTTCATTACTGCGAAGCGCGGCGCAAAAGAATGGTTCCCGCAATGATGCCGACGATGTTCGGAATCCACACGGCAAGCATCGGCGGCAGGACTTCCCCGCGCGCAAACGCATTGCCCATCGTCATCAGCGCATAGTAGAAAAAGATAATGATGACACTCATCGCAAAGCCTGCCGACGATGAGTTGCGCGTCGGCTGCAGTCCGAGCGGAACGCCGATCAGCGTAAAGATGAGGCTCGCCATCGGAACGGAAACACGCTGATAGAGCTCCGCCTCCAATTTGCTCGTATTGACGTACTGCGTCTGCATGAGGGCGATCTGATGGCGCAGTTCACGCATCGTCATCTCCTCGGGCGCCTTTTGCTCCCGGATGATCTGACGCGGATCCTTCTGCACCGGAAGCACCTGCGTCTCAAACCGCATACGGCGCTCAAGATGCTCATCCGCAATGTCGTAGACATCGCCGTTGTGCATGATCCACTCTGTGCCGGTCCACTCCGCATACTCCGCATTCTCGACATGAGTAACCTTGCCGTCATCGCCGAATACCTGCAGACTGATTCCCGTCAGCCGCTCCTGCTCCGCATCATAGGAGCGCGCATAGACAAGGCGGCGGATCTGTCCTTCCTCGATTTCCTTGATGATAACATGCTCCTGCGACTTCATGCCGGAGTTGCCTTCGATCTCATAGTAGATGACGTTGCGGTACGCCGTATTTGCACGGGGAACGACATGTTCGTTGAAGAAAATCGCTCCGACGCTCACGATAAAGCCGAGCAGAATGGCGGGGGCTGCAATGCGGCCGAAACCGATGCCGCAGGACTTCATCGCGGTGATCTCGCTCGCAGACGACAGACGTCCAAACGTCAGGAGACTCGCGAGCAGCATGGCCATCGGAAACGTCCACATGACAACGCCGGGCAGACTGAACACAAAGATCTTGATGACCGACGGCAGCGACGCGCCGTAGTCCGTAATATACTGCGCAATGCGAAAAAGCGTGCCCGAGCCGATGAAAACCGCCGAGAACGCACAGATAGCAAAAAGAAAGGAAGAAAAGACTTCCCGGAAAATGTATTTGTCAAGAATCCGGATCTTCAGATGCATGAAGAGCTCTCCTCTGATCGTTTCAGAAAATAGATGATATCCGCTCTATTTTATCATTTTCACGCCGTGTTGACAAGGATACAAAAAAGGAGCCCCATCTGGGGCTCCCGATATATTTTATCGATGAAATCAGCCGAGGACGACGAGCTGATCGCGCACCTTGACCGACTGTCCGGCAGAGACGCTGATCGACTTGACCGTACCGTCGGACGGAGCGGCAATCTCGTTCTGCATCTTCATCGCCTCGAGGATGAGAAGTGTATCGCCGGCCTTGACCGCCTGACCGACCGAAACCTTGACCTCAATGATCTTGCCCGGCATCGGAGCGTCGATGGACTGCTCGCCCGCGGAAACAGGCTTTGCAGCAGCCGCCGGAGCCGGCGCTGCCGGTGCTGCAGCCGGAGCCGGAGCAGCAGCGGGAGCCGGCGCAGCAGCACGAGGTGCAGCCGGAGCCGCAGCGCCGCCTGCGCGTACCTCTTCGACCTCTACGTCATAAGCGGTCCCATTGACAGTAATGTTGAACTTTTTCATGTGTAATTCCTCCAACGTTTATATTCCTAAGAAAATCTGCACATGCAGAATCCCTTCAAAGGTTGCTGCGATTGGCAAGCGTCCAAACCTCTGCAGGCTTGATGCGCACAGCGACGACCTTGCCGCCCGCCGCCGTCTGAACGGCAGCAGTAATCGCTGCGACGATTTCCGGTGCCACAGCGTTTGTAGCCATTGTGATACCTCCCGCTCTTTTAGAGAGGAATGTTCCCATGCTTCTTTGCCGGATTGTCTTCGCGCTTGCTGGAAAGTGCGTTGAGCGCTGTGATGATGTAGGGGCGCGTCTCGCTCGGCGTGATGACCATATCGATGTAGCCGCGCTCCGCTGCCTTGTACGGGGTTGCAAACTCCTCGATGTATTCTGCCGTACGTGCCTCCTTATCCGGATCCTTGCGGAAGATGATATTTGCAGCACCTGCCGGACCCATAACGGCGATCTCGGAGGTCGGCCAAGCCATGACCTGATCCGCGCCGAGCTCGCGGTTGCACATTGCGATGTAGGAGCCGCCGTACGCCTTGCGCGTGATGACCGTGACCTTCGGCACCGTCGCCTCGCTGTATGCATAGAGCATCTTTGCGCCGTGACGGATGATGCCGCTGTACTCCTGATCGACACCCGGCAGGAAGCCCGGTACGTCAACGAGATTGACAAGCGGAATGTTGAACGCATCGCAGAAGCGAATGAAGCGCGCCGACTTGTTGGATGCATCGACATCGAGGCAGCCTGCCATGACGTTCGGCTCATTTGCGATGATGCCAACGCTGCGGCCGTCAAAGCGTGCGAAGCAGCAGATGATGTTCGTCGCGAAATGCTCATGCACTTCATAGAACTCGCCATTATCAACGATGCTGCGGATGACATCCTTCATATCGTACGGTGCATTCGGATTGTCAGGGACAACAGTGTTGAGGAGGTCATCCTGACGGTTCGGGTCATCGCCCGTCTCTACGCGCGGGGTCTCCTCCATGTTGTTGCTGGGGAGGAAGGAGAGGAGATAACGGATCTGCTCGATACAGTCCTCATCGTTCTCTGCAGCAAAATGCGCAACACCGGAGCGGCTGTTGTGTGTCATCGCACCGCCGAGTTCCTCTGCTGTGACCTCTTCTGCTGTAACGGATTTAATGACAGCAGGACCCGTGATGAACATCTGGCTGGTGTTTTTCACCATGTAGATAAAGTCTGTAAGAGCAGGGCTGTAAACCGCACCGCCTGCACAGGGTCCCATGATGACGGAGATCTGCGGAATGACGCCCGACGCCTTTGTATTACGGTAGAAGATGCCGCCGTACCCGGAGAGCGCATCAACAGCCTCCTGGATGCGTGCGCCGCCTGAGTCGTTGATACCGACACAGGGTGCGCCCATCTTCATCGCGAGATCCATGACCTTCCAGATCTTATGTGCATGCTTTTCGCCAAGGGAACCGCCCTCGACCGTAAAATCCTGCGCAAAGGCATAGACAAGACGGCCGTTGACCGTGCCGTAGCCTGTCACAACACCCTCAGCGGCCAGATCCTTCTTCTCCTGTCCAAAGTTGGTGCAGCGATGACGCACAAAGAGGTCAAGCTCGACAAAGGTGTCCTCGTCAAAGAGCAGTGCAATGCGCTCGCGCGCTGTCAGCTTTCCTTTGCTGTGCTGCTTTTCGATACTCTTTGGTCCGCCCCCAAGCATGAGCTGCTCTTTTTTCTTGAGCATCAAGTCAATTTTTTCCTGGACTGTGGACATCATATCCCTCCTGATGTTTTTATAGTAAAAATTCCTGCGGAGAAACACCGAAGTCACCGATATTTCTCCGTGGGACTATGGGATGCGTCGTGGTTGCAACAGATGCTGAGATAAGTCGCTCAGCGATCCTCATGCTCACAGATCTCAAGGAGAACGCCCTTCGTCGCCTTCGGATGGAGGAACGCAATCTTTGCACCGCCTGCACCAATGCGCGGCTTCTCATCGATCATGCGGACACCCTTTGCCATAAGATCGGCAATTGCATTCTCGATGTTGTCAACGCGCAGGGCAATGTGCTGAATGCCCTCGCCGTTCTTCTCAATGTATTTCGTAATCGGGCTGTCCGGTGCCGTGCCGATGAGCAGCTCGATCTCGCTGCCGTTCGGGGTCGGATGGAACGTCGTCGTGACCTTCTGCTCTGCAACGGTCTCCTGATTCGTGCAGGGGATCCCGATCACATCTGCCCAGAAATTCTTCCCCTCTTCGAGATCTTTTACAGCAACGCCGATGTGATCCACTCCTAGAACCTTGAACATGGTATTTCCTCCTATTAGCTATGCTAACATTTCGGCCATGACTTCGCCGACCACCGTATAGGGGTCGGTCTCATGCGCCTTGATTTTCGCCACATAATCTTCGA